>WNGH01012247.1_pt1 | contig 17317 bp, 18 predicted proteins | sample 5400631 | NCBI WGS metagenome assembly WNGH01 (sample SAMN13153373, study PRJNA577476) | soil metagenome | isolation source: 115 cm soil or saprolite under Garry oak tree replicate 1 | place: USA:California | collected 2016-06-15
CTGACGGCCGAGACCTTCCGGATGGGGGGGCATGCCACCCACGACGAGGCGGAGGCGCGCGCGCTCTTCACCCCGGAACAATTTCATCATTGGGGGGCGCGGGATCCCATCGGCACGTTCGAGGCTTATCTTATCGAGGGGGGTCCGCCCCTCGACGCGCGGTCGCGGGGGGAGGCCGCACGGCGCGAGACCAACCGCCGGCTTCTCGAGGAGGCCGAGGAGCGGGCGACCGCCGAGGTCGAGGCGGCCGAGCAGGAGGCGCTGGAGAGCCGCAGCTCCAGGATGCCGGCGCCCGAGGATGCCGTCCTGAACGTCTACGCCGGCCCGCCCGTGGCCCCGGCCGGCGACGCGCCGATCCCTTTCGCGCAGCGCGCCGCGGCGACTCGCGGGCGGGCCCGCCGGCCGGCCCCGCGGCACCGTCCGCAGGCGACGGGACGGCGCAGGCTGGCGCGAGGGCACCGCCGGCGGCTATGATCGAGGGGCGCGCCCCGGTCCGGGAGCGCCGGGGAGTGGCCGGCAGGGAGAACGTGACGCGAACCAGACCCGCCGTCAGGGTCCTCGACAGGACCGACATCGATCTCGGTGAGCTCACGAGCGCCGGCCTCGACCGGGAGACGCTCATCGGTCTCTACCGCACCATGTACCTGTCGCGGCGGATCGACGACAAGGAGATCCAGCTCAAGCGGCAGAACCGGATCTACTTCCAGATCAGCGGCGCCGGCCACGAGGCCGTGCTGTCCGCCGCCGGGCTCCTCCTCAGGCCGGGGCGCGACTGGATCTACCCCTACTACCGCGACCGGGCCCTCTGCCTGAAGCTCGGCGTGACGCCGCGCGAGATGTTCCTGCAGGCGGTCGGCGCGGCCGCCGACCCGGCCTCGGGAGGCCGGCAGATGCCGAGCCACTGGGGAAGCGCCCGCCTCCGCATCGTCTCGCAGTCGAGCCCCACCGGCACGCAGTTCACCCAGGCGGTGGGCTGCGCCGAGGCGGAGCGGATGATCGATCCCGACTCCGACGCGGTGGTCTACGTCTCCGGCGGCGACGGCGCCACGAGCGAAGGGGAGTTCTGGGAGTCGCTGAACGCCGCCTGCCTGCGCAAGGCGCCGGTCCTCTTCCTGATCACCGACAACGAGTACGCCATCTCCGTGCCGGTCGAGGCGCAGACGGCCGGCGGCAGCGTCTCCAGGATCGTGCGCGGCTTCCCGGACCTCGCCGTGGAGGAGGTGGACGGCTGCGATCGAACTTCGCCGCCTTCCTGACCCGGCAGCGCGTGGCGACCGAGGAGTTCCTGCAGGCGTTGCGCGAGGAGGTCGATCGGGAGATCGACGAGACGGCGCAGTCGTGCCTGGAGGCGCCCCGGCCCGCCCCGGCGAGCGTCACGCGGCACGTCTACTCGGAGGAGATCGATCCGACCTCGGAGCGCTTCGCGGCACCGCCCCGGCTCGAGGGCGGGCCGAAGACGATGGTCGATCTGCTCAACGCCTGCCTGCGGGACGAGATGGAGCGCGATCCGCGCATCGTGGTCTTCGGCGAGGACGTGGCCGACTGCTCGCGCGCGGACCACCTCTCTTCGGGGCCGCCCGGGTCTTCAACACCCCGTTGGCCGAGGCGTCGATTGTCGGACGGGCGATCGGCATGGCGACGCGCGGCCTCAAGCCGGTGATCGAGATCCAGTTCTTCGACTACATCTGGCCGGCGATGATGCAGATCCGGAGCGAGCTGGCGCTCCTGCGCTGGCGGTCCAACGGCGGCTTCTCCTGCCCCGTGGTGGTGCGGGCGGCGATCGGCGGCTACCTGCAGGGCGGGTCGATCTACCACAGCCAGAGCGGCGAATCGATCTTCACCCACATCCCGGGGCTGCGGGTCGTGATGCCCTCGACCGCCCTCGAGGCCAACGGTCTCCTGCGCACCGCCATCCGCTGCGACGACCCGGTCCTCTTCCTCGAGCACAAGCACCTGTACCGGCAGACCTACAACAAGAGCCCCTACCCCGGGCCCGATCACGCGATCCCGTTCGGCCGCGCCAGGGTCGTCCGGGCCGGGAGCGACCTCACGGTCGTCACCTACGGCGCCGTCGTGGAGCGCGCGGCGCGCGCCGCCGCGGCGCTCGCTCCCGAAGGCGTCGAGGTCGAGGTGATCGATCTCAGGAGCCTCAGCCCCTTCGACTGGGAGACGGTGGCGGCGTCGGTCGGCAAGACCGGAAAGGCGCTGGTGGCTTACGAGGACGCCCTGTCGTTCGGGTACGGCGCCGAGATCGCCGCCCTGATCGCCGACCGGCTGTTCGAGTTCCTGGACGCGCCGGTCCGCCGCGTCGCCGGCCTCGACACCTTCGTCGCCTACGAGCCCGGGCTCGAGGCGGCGATCCTTCCTCAGATGGAAGACCTCCGGCGCGCGATGCTCGGCCTGCACGCCTACTGAGTCACTGATTGCCGGTCGAGAAGATCAGCACCAGCCCGAGGTCCCCGGAGTCGCCGTTGAGCCCCTTCGTCAAGCCGATCCGCGTGCTGCCGCCCAGGAGCGACCGCACCGTCAGATCGGCGCGCGCGACGCGACGGTCCCTCACCGTCTCGATCCCGATCGGCGCTCCCGCGGCGTCGAAGACCGGCACGTCGCCGATCGCCGGCCGCATCGATTCGACCAGAGTGCGGAGCGTGTAGCGGTTGATGACGAAGGCGAGGCCCGCGCCGAGCCTGGGCCGGTCCCTGAGGTCGAGGCCCTCCGGGTCGCCCATGAACCTGTAGGAGTAGTCGCCCAGGATCTGGACCACCTTGCCGAGCGGCTGGGCGTACGACAGCCCGGCGCTCCAGTCCCGCCTGCCGGTCCCGAGCCCCTTCGTCTTGTCGGCGGTCGGGATCTTGAAATCGAGGACCAGGGCGATCTGCGGTCGCTTCCCCTTCCCCGCCCGCATGAGGAGGTGCTCTTCGGTCAGGACGATGTCGCCGAGTCCCTTCTGCTCGTCGCCCGCGCCCGAGGTTTGGAACGTCGGGCGGCCGGGGCCGCCCGCTCCCAGGATCACCGGACCGTCGGCCGTGAGGATGACGTTGCCCGTGTGACGGAGGCTGACGTAGGGGACGGTGATGGTGAACCGGGAGCCCGCTCCGGTCAGGACGAACTGCACCGGGAGCACGCCGAGGAGGTTCTGATCCTCGCTCCCGAACCGGCCGGCGCAGAAGGGCTCGCCCGCGGCGGCCGGTCGCTTGCCTAAGCATCGGGGAGAGGCTACTGTTGGGAGGTCCGTGCCCTGGAGACGCTCACCATGCGCGCCCGGATCATTCCGGCCCTGCTCCTCGTCTGCGCCCTGGCGCCGGCGCCGGCGCGCGCCATCACCGCCGGCGACGCCCGCACCCAGTCGTTCAAGCTCCAGTCGGAGGGGATGCGCCTCTACAAGGAGGGGAAGTACAAGGAGGCGACCGAGGCGTTCCAGCGGGTCGTCAACATCAACCTGAACTCCTTCATGGCCTACTACTACCTCGGCCTCTGCCTGATCGCCGACCGGCGCTACGGCGAGGCGATCGAGCCGCTCAAGATCGCTCTCGACCTGCAGCCGGACTACGTCCAGGCGCACATGGCGCTCGGCGACGCCTGCCTCAAGCAGGGGGATGCGGGCGAGGCGCGTGCCGAGTACCTGCGCGTGCTCGACCTCCAGCAGAACTACGCCGCCGCGCACGACGGACTCGGCCGCCTGTTCGAGAGCATCGGTCAGGACGACGCGGCCGAGGCCCAGTACCACCAGGCCCTGGAGATCAACGTCGCTTTCGCCGATCCCTACACGCACCTCGGCGACCTCTATCTGCGGCGCGGCCGCCTGGACGACGCCATCGACCTCTTCCTGAAGGCGATCGCGGTGAAGCCCGACTTCGCCAGCGCCTACACGCGCCTCGGGATCGCCTACGCGCGCCGGCGCCTGTACGACGATGCCATCGCCGCCGCTCGTAAGTCGCAGATCCTGAGCCCGCAGGATCCGGAGCCGTACGTCGCCCTGGCCCGGGTCTACCTCGACCTCGAGAGCGACAGGCGCGCCGAGGCGGAGATCCAGGCGGCGCTGGCGCTCGACCACGACCACCCCGGGGCCCACCTGATCCTCTCCGACCTGAAGCGCGCCCAGGAGGACTTCGGCGCGGCGACGGAGGTCCTGCAGGGGCTCTACGAACGGGGGATCGAGGACGCGCAGATGCGCAAGGCGGTCGCCGAGGCGCTCAAGCGGGTGCGCACCGACGCCGTCGGCTACGCCGCCCTCAAGCAGGCGGCGGACCGCACGCCGCCCGATCCGCGCGATCTGATCGCCCTGGCCCGCTTTCTCGCGACTCAGGGGGCCCACCGGCGGGCGGCCGACCTCCTCGGGCAGGCCGCCGACCTCCTGATGCGGACGCCGCCGCCGGCGCCGGGGGGCGAAGCGGCCCCGGCGGCCTCCCCGGCGCCCGCGCCGGCGGCGGCCGCGATCCGCCTGGACGAAGGGAGCGAGCTGATCGCCGGCCGCTTGCTCGCCCGCGCCGTGGCGCTGTACGAGGAGATGCTCGGCGCCGAGCCGGCCGTTCCCGACCCGCTGCGCCCGGTCGCCCTCTTCAACCTGGGCGTGGCCCGGGCCGCCCTGGGCCTGGACGAGGCTGCGATCGAGGCCTTCTCCTCCTACCTGGCCGGGCACCCTGACGATGCCCGGGCCCTCCTCTACCTCGGCAACGCCTGCTACAGGCTCGGCCGCAAGGGAGAGGCGCGTGCCGCCTACGGCGCGTTCCTCGAGAAATCGGACTCGGGCGCGGAGGCGGCGCAGGTGCGCAGGATCATGAAGACCCTCGCCGCCCCGCCGGAGGCCTCGGGGACGAGGGCGGGCGAGCCGTCGTCGGCGGCGGGCGCCCCGGCCGGAGAGGGACGATGAGGCCCCGCCGCGACCGGATCGGTCGCGCTCCGTTTGCGCGTGGGCGGCGGGTCGTCGCGCTGGGCGCGGGGCTGCTGCTGGCCTGGGGCGCGGCGCGAGTCGTCCGCGCCGGCACCGAGTCCGCCGGGACCGGGCCCGCCGGCGCGCCCCCCGGAGCTTCGGCCAGCGCCCCGGAGGCGGCTCCTCCCACGACGGAGACTCCGAAGGCGCCGCAGGTCCGCAGCCGGAAGGGGTTCGCGATCCGGATCACCAACCCCCTGCGCGATGACTTCCGCTTCGGCCGATCCGAGATCGACGCCGAGGTGGCCGCCGCCGACCCGGCCCTGGTCGAGAAGGTGGAGTTCTACGTCGACGATCGCCTCGTCTTCATCGACACCGAGCCACCGTACCAGTGCTTCTTCGACTTCGGGACCGAGCCCCGCTCCTGGGTCATCCGCGCCGTGGCCTACCATCGCGAGGGGGTGACCGTCGCCGACACCGTCATCCTGAGGCGCGTCGCCTTGAACTACACGGTGCAGGTGAACCGCGTGATCGTCTACGCCACCGCCCGCACGCGTGGCGGCGACCACACGGTCGCCGAAGATCTGAAGAAGAGCGACCTGGTGCTGGAGGAGGACGGCGCCCGGCAGAAGATCCTCGACTTCTACATCGAGACGCGGCCGGTCACGCTGGCCATGATCCTCGACAGCAGCACCAGCATGCAGCCGTCGATGGAGACGGTGCACGCGGCGGCCAGCCGCTTCGTGGACGCGCTCGGGAGCGACGACAGGGCGCTGGTCATCGACTTCGACGAGAAGGTCTACCTCCTGCAGGACATCACGGCGGACAAGAATTTGCTGCGCCAGGCGATCACCAGCACGAACGCCCTCGGGAACACGGCGCTCTACGACGCCCTCTACGCCTCCTACCGCAAGCTTCGGACGATCGACGGCCGCAAGGCGATTATCCTGTTGACCGACGGCGAGGACACGGCCAGCAAGTTCTCGTTCCGGCGGGTCCTCGATCAGGCGAAGATTTCGGACGTGATCATCTACCCGATCGGTCTCGGCACGAGCGTGCTGGACGTGGAGCTGCGGCGCATCTTGAAGACGCTCGCGGAGGAGACCGGCGGGCGCGCCTACTTCCCGGACAAGGTCGCCGATCTGAAAGGGGTCTACGGCGAGATCGCGGCCGAGCTGAAGAGCCAGTACTACATCACCTACGAGCCGACCAACGACAACTGGGACGGCCGCTGGCGCAAGATCAAGCTGACCGCGACCGGCCGCGACCTCGACATCCGCACCAGGAGCGGGTACTACGCCGTCCGCCGCAAGTCCTCCTAGGGGGTCGCGGACGGCGCGGGCCGGGGCTCCTCGCGCGGCAGCATGTCGTCCCGGCGCCCCTTGAAGTTCAGCGGATAATCGACGAGGGAGAGCTCGAGGTCCAGGCCGCCCACCGGCGAGACGTCGACGGCCTTGAGGTCGAGCGACACGTGCCCGGGGGAGACGACCACGACGCGGTAGCGGCCGGCGGGGAGGGGCGGGAGGTCGAAGCCGCCGTCCTCGCCCGAGAAGGTCTGGAAGAGCCCCTTCCCCTGAAGCGCCACGAAGGTCACCGAGACCTCCGCGACCGGCCTCTTCTGCTGGTCGATGAGCCGCCCGCGCACCGGCACCGTGGCCTGCGGGCCGGCCGGTGACGGCATCGGCTGCGGCGGCGACTTCAGCGCGGCGGACGGCACGGCGGATACGGGAGTGAGGGCGAGCAGGAAGTCGACGATGTTCTGGAACGGCGGGCGCACCTGGATCTTCCCCTTCCTCTGCTGGGCGTACCCGTCGGCGCCGACCACGATGTCGTACGATCCCGCCGGGAGATCCTGGAAGACGTAGTGGCCGCTCTCGTCGGTCCCGGTCACCCGCAGGAGCCCGCTTGCATCGCTGGCCACGAGCTGCACCATCAGGCCCGGAAGCGGCTTCTTCGTCCCGTCGGCGATGCACCCCTTGATCTTCCCCAGGACCCTTCGGCTCCCTTCGGTCTGCGCGGCATCGGCGGGAGAGGGCTCCGTCTGCGTCCGTTCCATCTGCGCCCGGGCCGCCCCCGTCCCGACGAGCCCTCCCGCCAGCGCGGCGGCGAGGAGGAAGCGCATCGCGGCCGCGACCCCGGGGCGCGGAGCCGTGACTCTTCGCGGGCGCGTACTGCGCGCCGGTCCGGAGGTCTGTCGCGCGGGAGGCATCATCCTTAGAATTATAGGCCGGGTGGATCGGTCCCCGCCCTCCGATCTAGGACGCCCGTGGCCGCGGGCCGGCCGGGACCCCGCGCGGGCCGCGGAGGGGCCGCTTCGATGAAGTTCATCGCCGACTGCATGCTCGGGACGCTCGCCAAGTGGCTGATCATCCTCGGGCACGACGTCGCCTATTTCGCGCGCATCGAGGACGCCGACTTGGTCTCCATCGCGGTGCGCGAGCGACGGACGATCCTGACGCGCGACCGGAGGCTGGTGCAGCGGCGCGCCGCCCGCGATCACGTCCTGATCCGGAGCCAGGAGCTGCGCGAGCAGATCCGCCAGGTCCTGACCGAGCGGCGGCTGTCGATCCGGCCGGCGTCCCTCTTCCATCGCTGCGTGCGCTGTAACCGCCGCACCCGCGCGACGCCGCGCGCGACGGTCCGCGGCCGCGTCCCCCCGTACGTCTTCAGGACGCAACGGCGCTTCACCCGCTGCCCGCGCTGCGGCCGGATCTATTGGAAGGCGACGCACGTGGCCCGCTCGATCGAGGCGACGCGCGGCGGGCTTGGATGAGGCCGCGGGCCCCCTCCGATCGGGCCTTCTGTCGCGCGCTTGACACCGGATCGGCCGCAGGGCTATTCTGCCGCCCTCGATGAAGAGCGCGCGGAGGGCTCGTCAGGGCGGTTAGCTCAGCGGGAGAGCACCTGCCTTACAAGCAGGGGGTCACTGGTTCGAATCCAGTATCGCCCACCATGCTCCCCCTGCCCGAACGAGCCCGGGGCGCCACGGTCCCACCCGAACGCGGGGTCGTAGTTCAGCTGGTTAGAACGCCGGCCTGTCAAGCCGGAGGTCGCGGGTTCGAGCCCCGTCGACCCCGCCACTCGTCTCCGACCCTCTCGGGAACGAGGCTCGTGCCGGACGCCCACGAGCCGCCGAGTACGCTCCGCGCAGGCGCGGGCTTTCGTGGGCGGACGTGGCCCTCGACGCGGGGCACGATCGCCCCGCTCCCGCCAACATCGCGGCAGGGTCGGCCGGAGCGCCTGCGGCAGAAGCCGGGCGCGCTACGGGAGGCGGTCAGAGCGGGCGCTTACGCCGCGCGATACGCTCTCAGCAGCCTCTTGTAAGCTGCGACCGCGCGCTTGTGCCTCCTCTGTGCCTGCATGCTGTCCCGCCTTGCCCGCTTCAGCCGTACCGCGAGCTTCCTGTGTGCCCTCTTCGTCATCGTCCACCTCCTGCCCCGAACATAATTCCGCGGGCCACGGGAGTCCAGCGCCAGGGCTCGCCTGGTCATGGCCCTCCTGAACTGGAGGGCCGCCGGTTCGAGCCCGGTCGATCCCGCCATTCCGGTCCCACCGAAATGCATCGCACTCCGATATGATCGGCCGCCGTGAGACGACGATCCACCGCACCCATCGCGCGGGCACGCTTCCGGCGCGCCGCGTCGTGAGCGACCGTGGCCGGCTCTATGCCACCGCCTTCCTGCGCGCCCTGGCGACCGGCATGGCCGGCGTCCTCCTCGGCATCCACCTGGCGAAGCAGGGACTGTCGGCTGCCTCGATCGGCGGCGTCGTCGGTGCCGGCCTGGCGGGGTGCGCCGCCGCCGCCACGCTCGCCACCCTGGCGGCCGACCACCTGGGGCGGCGCCGCTTCCTCCTGGCGCTCTCGCTCCTCGGAGCCGCGGGAGGAGTCGCCATGTCCCTCACCTCCCACGCGGGGCCTCTCGTCGCCGCTGCGTTCCTCGGGATGCTGAACGGAATGGGGAGGGACCGCGGCGCCTCGCTCGTCATCGAGCAGGCGATCCTGCCGGCGACGACGCCCGACGCTCTGCGCACCCGGGCCTTCGCCTGGTACAACGTGCTGCAGGACGCCGGCCACGCCCTCGGGAGCCTGCTGGCGGGATCGCCCGTCGTCCTGCGCCGCCTCCTCGCCGTCGACGAGCCGACCTCGTTCCGCCTCGCCTGGGGAGAGTACGCCCTGCTGCTGCTCGCGTCGGCGGCCCTTTACGCGCGCCTCTCGCCCGCGGTCGAGGCGCCCGTCGAGCACCGCTCCCGGCCGCTCACGCCGGGAAGCCGGCGGATCCTCTGGAAGATCTCCTCCCTGTTCGCCCTCGACAGCCTGGGGGGCGGCTTCCTGACCACCGCCCTCCTCTCGCTCTTCTTCTTCGAGCGGTTCGGCACGGCCGAGGGGACCGTCGGGGCCCTCTTCTTCGGGGCGCGCCTCGCCAACGCGATGTCGCACCTGGGCGCCGCCTGGCTGGCGCGCCGGATCGGGCTGGTGAACACGATGGTCTTCACGCACGTCCCCTCGACTCTTCTCCTGGTCACCGTCGCCTACGCCCCCACCTTCACGGTCGCCGCGATCCTCTTCCTGCTGCGCGAGGGACTGGTGGAGATGGATGTGCCGACGCGGCAGTCGTACGTCATGGCGATGGTGCGCCCGGAGGAGCGGACGGTGGCGTCGGGCGTCACCCACCTCGTCCGACTCGGCGCCTGGGCCGTCGCCCCCTCGTTCGCCGGCCTCTTCATGCAGGGGGTGTCGCTGGCGATGCCGCTGCTCGTCGGCTCCGGCCTTAAGTTGGGTTACGATCTGCTGCTCTACGGGGCCTTCCGGCATCTGCGGCCGCCGGAGGAGAGTTGAGATGCCGGCGCGCACCCGATCGAAGCGGATCCTGGCGGAGCGGTCGCACGGCGGCGCCCTCCTGCGCGTGACGCTCGATGCGCCGCCCGGCAACATCATCGACATCCCGATGATGGAGGATCTGTCCCGGATCCTCCGCCGCGAGGGACGTGCCCCTTCGCTGAAGGCGATCCTGTTCGAGGGGGCGGGGGACCACTTCTCGTACGGCGTCAGCATCCAGGACCACCGGCCGGAAAGGGCGCGGCGGATGGTCGCCGCCTTCCACGGGATCTTCCGCCTGCTGGCGCGGCTCGACCGCGTCCTCGTGGCGGCGGTGCGCGGCCAGTGTCTCGGCGGCGGCATGGAGATCGCCTGTTTCTGCCACCATGTCGTCGCCCATCCGGAGGCCCGGCTGGCCCAGCCGGAGATCGATCTCGGCCTCTTCGCGCCGGTCGCTTCCCTGATCCTGGCCGGCCGCGCCTCGCGGGGCGTGGCGGAGGAGGTCTGCCTGACCGGCCGCCCCTTCAGCGGCCGCGAGGCGGCGCAGGCAGGGCTGGTCGACGAGTTGGCGGACGATCCACGCCGGGCTGCCGAGGAATGGATCGCGCGCTCCATCCTCCCGAAGAGCGCCGCCGCCCTGGCCCGCGCCGTGCGGGCCGTGCGCCTGCGGACGCATCGCGACCTCCTCGAGGGCCTGGCCCGGGTCGAGAGGATCTACCTGCGTGACCTGATGAAGACGGCGGACGCGTGCGAGGGGATCGAGGCCTTCCTCGCCCGGCGCCGGCCGGTCTGGAAGGATCGCTGACGCGAGGCGCTTGGCGCCGGCGCGCGGCGTCGAGGGCGATCCAGCGTCATCGGGCGCTCCCGAACGAGACGCCGGCGGAGAGCCCGTAGTCCTCCGCCGTGCTCGAGAGACCGGCGAAGAACGCTCCCCGGAAGACGGCGCCGCTGGCCAGGCGCCGGTCGAGCCCGAAGCTGACGTCGCGCAGGTCCTCGCGTCCCGGCACGACCGACTGCCGATCGTCGTAGAAGAGATTCATCGAGTTCGCCTTCGACAGGCGCCACTGCACCCCCGCCGAGAGCCAGAGCGTGTTCCGGTAATCGACCGTCGATCCGGCTGGAGTGCCGCGCACGATGTAGCGGGCGTCCCCCATCAGGAAGACCCTGGGCCCGATCGGCTGGGTGATCGCGGCCCCCGGACCGTAGTCGGTCTTTCCGGTCCCCAACCCCCTCGTCTCGTCGGCGGTCGGGACCTTGAGCCAGGCGATCCCGGAGATCCAGGGGCGCCGCGCGCTCCCCTCGACGAAGAAGCACTCCTCCTGCAGGATGACGTCCCCGAGCCCCGACTCGGTCGTCGGGCCGGCCGAGACGCTCTTCCCGGTTCCCCGCCCGACGACCTGTCCGCCGGTGAAGGTGATCGGGTCGAAATGCCGCTCCCGAAGTCGCCGGTGAAGTAGGTCGGCAGGAAACGGACATCCGTCCCGGCGTTCGCCGGCGCAACGAGGGCGAGGGCCAGAGGAAGGGCCAGCAAGACCCCTCTCCCGACCCTCGCCGTCGGGTCGCGCGGCACCCGGGAGACGGGCACCGGATCAGGCCGCGTTCCGGGAGTCCGTGCGCGCGGGCCGCGTCACGGCCTGCTTGGCTTCTCCGGCTTGTCCGGCTTGGCCGGCTTCTCGGGTCTGTCGGGCTTCGCTCCCCGCGCATCGTGAGCCGCCTTGTCCGTGCCGGTACCCGCTCCCTTGGCGATCTCGTTGACGTGGCTGATCACCGGCCCGAGCTTCTCGCCGAGTTGCCGGGCGATCTCGCCCCATCCCATCGGTGGGGTTCCGGTCCTCAGGCTCATGATGCTCTGCACGTTGGCGTCGGTGATCCCGTCCGCCATCTTCTGGGCCAGGGCGAGGACGATGGCGATCTCACCGTATCCCAGGTTCTGGGCGCGCAGTCCATCGATGCGGGCCTGATCGACGTTGAACATGCTCTCCAGACGGCTGACGACCGTCTTCTGCCCCTCCGGCTCGCTCGCCTCCTTGTCGGTTGCAGCGGCGGCCGAGCTCAGCTCCTTCTCCTCCTTGGACGGCTCGGCGGCCGTGGCAGGACGCACCACCGAGAGACTGAATGCGAGGACTGCAAGAGACGAAAGAAGAACGATCTTCTTCATCGGGTCCTCCTCAATCAGAATTTGATCTCACCGCCGCTACGGGTGGGCCGGCGGCTCCGGACGCTCGGGCCGGGCCGGGGGCTGGGGGCGATCCGGAATTTCCGGGCGCTCCGGACGCTCGGGCCGGTCCGCGCGGTCCGGATGGTCGGGCGGGGCCGGACGATCGGTTGCGGCCGCCCGCTCCGGTCGCTGCCCGGAGATCAGGCGGTCCAGGTTCTGCAGCGCCACGGCGCGGCTCTCCTGGACGCGGGCGAGAGCCTCCTGGACGCTGGCGGCGGCCTGCTCGGGGAGCTTCCCGATGAGCCCCTGGAGGGTGGTGACGCTCTTCTGGAAGGCCGAGCTCACGGCGTCGCGCGCCCGCGCCAGGCCGGTCGTGTCTGGCTTGCCCCCCTGACCGGTGTCGTCCGATCCGGTCATGACGGACGGTCGGCCACCGGCCTCGGCCGATTCGTTCTCGGTCGACTGGTTATCGTCCGCCTCCATCCGGGCCGGTGTCCGCGCCTCGTTCCGGGCGAGAGCCGCCAGCGCGGTGTCGTGCCCCTTCTGGGCCGCGGCGATCGCGCGCTGGATCCCCGCCTGGGCCTTCTCGGGCACCTTGGACAGGAGAGCGGTCAGGACGTCGACGTGCTGCGTGGTCGCGGCCTGGATCTTGGCGATGGCGTTGTCGAGGCCGGTGGTCTGGCTGGTGGCGCCGTCGTCCGCCAGAGCAAGCACTCCGGTCACCGCCAACGCAGCGGCTACGGAGACGAACCATTTGGAAGCCTTCATCGGTCCCTCCTTTGAAGTCTGCTCGCGGCGCCCCCGAACGCCGGAGCGGGCCTATCCTTTATACGACGGGAAGTTTCTTAAGGCAAATCGCGGACTATTGGGCGGCGCGGATGGAGGGGTGGCTCCCCCGCTTCCCGCGGAATTCCGTCCGCAATATGAAATCTGGTTGATCCCGGACCGAGTTGGGTGTATATGAATAGGCGTCTCGAGGGGGCAACGTGAGTTTCGCCAGCCAGATCACCAGGAAACTCCGGGACGGCGCGGCCGCCGTCTGCTCCATGTTCTGCCCCGCCATCTGTCGCTGCACCTGTTGTTGTCGGCCTATACGGCCGACCGGCGGCAGGGGGAACGGAGGGTTTTCGCGGTAAGGTGACGTAGACAGCCCTCCGGGGTTCGAAGGAAGCGATCGAAACCCACTGCCACCGGCAGTGGGTTTTTTGTTTGTCGCGGTCTTTTCGGGTTTCGGCATTTCTGGCGTGAGTTTTCATTTCGGGCCTCCGGCCCGCAGGCCAACGAGGAGGAGGGAACGCGTGGAGGTCATCCAGTCCGTGACGGAGATCGATCCCGGCGAGCTTCAGCGGATCTCGAAGGAGTTCGAGAAGAGGAGCCCCCAGGAGCTGGTGCGGTGGGGGATCGAGCAGTTCCGCGACGGCATCACCCTGGCCTGCAGCTTCGGCGCGGAGGACGTGGCGCTGGTCGACATGATCGCGCGGATCGATCGGTCGGTGCCGATCTTCTATCTCGACACCGACTACCTCTTCAAGGAGACCTTCGAGGTCCGCGACCGCATCGTGGAGAAGTACGGCGTACGGGTCGTCGGCGTGAAACCGCTCGTGACGATCGAGGAGCAGTCGGCCCAGCACGGCCGCGATCTCTACGGCCGGCAGCCCGACCTCTGCTGCAAGATCCGCAAGGTGGAGCCGCTCAAGCGCCACCTCGGCGGCTTCCAGGCCTGGGTCACCGGCATCCGCCGCGACCAGGCGCCGACCCGCGCCAACGCCGGACTGGTGGAGTGGGACAAGCTGTTCAACCTGGTGAAGCTGAACCCGCTGGCGAAGTGGACCTGGCAGGAGGTCTGGGACTACATCCGCGCCCACGACGTCCCGTACAACGTCCTGCACGACCGGAACTACCCCAGCATCGGCTGCTGGCCCTGCACGCGCGAGGTAAAGCCGGGCGAGGACCCGCGCGCCGGGCGCTGGGCGAATTTCGCGAAGAAGGAGTGCGGGCTGCACACCGAGAGCGGACCGGCCCCGGCGTAAGGGGCGGTCCGGGTCTCGAGGAGGCCCGGCCCTCCGGGAGGGAATCATGGCGGCCGAGGAACACGGGGTCATCGAGGACGTCCGGCAGACGGTCGGCGAGGAGGTCGTGTCCGTCGACGACGGCGCCCGCCTCCAGGCGCCCCGGCGCGCCTTCGGTTCTCCCGAGGACATCGAGGAGTTCGTCCGGACGCTCGAGGCCTACGAGCGGGGCGAGATCAGCCCCGACGCCTTCAAGACGTTCCGTCTCGGCCGCGGCATCTACGGTCAGCGGCAGGACGACGTGCAGATGATCCGGGTCAAGATTCCGCAGGGGATCCTGAACGGGGAGCAGCTCCGTGGGCTGGGCGCGGTGGCGCGCGGCTACTCGCGCGGCTTCGGCCACGTCACGACCCGGCAGAACGTCCAGTTTCACTTCGTCAAGATGGCGGTGGTGCCGGAGGCGATGGAGGCGCTGGAGCGGACCGGCCTCACGACGCGCGAGGCATGCGGCAACACCGTCCGCAACATCACCGCCTGCCCGATGGCGGGGGTCTGCCCGACCGAGACGTACGACGTCACACCCTACGGCGAGGCGCTGACCCGCTTCTTCCTGCGCAATCCGATCTGCCAGGCGCTGCCGCGCAAGTTCAAGATCGCCCTCTCCGGCTGCGCCACCGACTGCTCGATGGGGGCGATGCACGACATCGGCGTCATCGCCCGCGCGCGCGAGGTGGACGGCCGGCGGGAGATCGGCTTCAAGGTGGTGATCGGCGGCGGCCTCTCGGTGTCGCCGCAGGACGCCTGGGTCCTGCACGAGTTCCTGCCTCCCGAGCGGCTCCTTCCGGTCTGCGAGGCGGTGGTCCGGGTGTTCGACCGGACCGGCAACCGCAAGAACAAGGGGCAGGCCCGGATGAAGTACGCCATCCGCAAGCTCGGCTGGGAGACGTTCAAGGCGGAGATCGAGAAGGAGGCCCAGGGGATCCCCGCCACCCGCGATCCCGAGGTCGAGAGATACGTCGAGCGGGAGCGGCCGGCCCGCACCGAGGTCCCGGACGACCTGCACGCCCGCGTCGCCGGATCGGGTACGGACGCCTTCCGCGCCTGGGCGGCGACCAACGCCAGGCCGCAGCGGCAGAAAGGGTACTCGATGGCCTTCGTCACCTTGGCGCGGGGCGACATCACCACGGCGCAGTTCGAAGCGGTCGCGGATCTGATCGAGAAGCACGGCAACGGGACCGCCCGCGCCACGCAGGACCAGAACCTCCTGATCCGCTGGGTGCGTAGCGAGGACCTGCCGGCGCTGCACAGCGAGCTCGCGCGGATCGGCCTCGGCGCGGGGGAGGCGGGGCGGCTCCTCGATCCCACCTCCTGCCCGGGCGCCGAGTCGTGCAAGATCGCCATCACCGGATCGCGCGAGCTGGTCCAGGCGGTCAAGAACACCCTGGAGACCGCGGCCGGCAACGGTGGCAAGGATCTGATCGCCGCCGCGGCCGACCTGCGGATCAAGGTGAGCGGCTGCCCGAACTCCTGCGGGCAGCACCACGTCGCAGGGATCGGCTTCCACGGCGCCGCCAGGAACGTGGGCGGCCGGCTGGTCCCGGTCTATCAGATGTTCCTGGGCGGGAGCGTCGACGGCGAGGGGGCGCACTTCGGTACGCGCTCGGTGAAGATCCCGGCGCGACGGGTGCCGGAGGCTCTCACCCGGCTCCTGGCCCTCTTCCGCGACGAGCACCGCGAGGACGAGACGGCGCTCGCCTTCTTCAAGCGGGTCGCCCCCGAGCGGGTGAGCGTCCTCCTCGACGATCTGGTGAACGTCAGCCAGGCCGATCTCAAGCCCGAGGACTACCAGGACCTTGGCGAGGACAGGCCGTTCGAGCTCACCCACCAGGAAGGGGAATGCGCCACCTAGAAGGCCTCCGACTACGCCGCGCCAGCGACGACGCCATCCGCTCGCTCGTGATCTCCTTCGAACTGCTCGGGACCCGCGAGTGGTCCGTCATCCATCACACCGAGACTGGCTGACCATCGGCGATCCGACCAAGAGCGTCTGGGCCGACGGTAAGAGCGGACGCCTGATCGAGGTCCCCGAGGCGACCGCGATCGGCAAGGCCTGAAAGATCCCAGGCCTTCGCAGTGCGGTGTCTTCGCCGCACGAGCTACGGCAGCTCCGGCGCGGATGAGTCGGCTCGTTCACCAGCCTCTTCCGGACACAATCCCACATCTGGACCATCGTCCTCTGCAGGTATCAGGTAGTCATCGAATTTCTACACTCCGGCTTGGCACAGGATCGACCCTGATCTGCGGAGTAACCATCCCGTCATACGTAATTACACCGACGGACCTCCAGACGGTTGACAGCGCCCGTTGGTCATCCCTTGGGCACGGCTAACAGCGCTCGTCGCACGAGTTGGGCCCGCAGGGAGAAAATGACTCGCCTTTCCCTTCGGCATCCAGATTGCACTTGCCTCCTCTCGTCAGGCTCCTCGGAGTTCGCAGCAGGAGCCGACACAACACACGACAATGAAACGCCTGGGGAGGGCGGGGTTCTTGCAACCCTCGTGGTTCGCGGGGTTCGGGCTGATCCTCGCCTTGATGACACCGAACCTTCTGAGCGCGGCCACCGTGATCCGGCTCGCGTGGGATCCAAACACCGAGCCTGACCTCGCGGGCTATCATCTGAAGTACGGAACGACCTCCGGCATTTACCAGCAGACGATCGATGTGGGGAATGTGACCTCATACGACGTTCGCGACCTCGCTGCGAACCAAACCTATTACTTCGTCGTGCTCGCCTACGACCTCGCGGGAAACGAGAGTCCACCTTCCAACGAGGTCTCCGCGCAGCCCACAGTGATCGTCGGTGTGCTGCTGAACCTCACGGGCAGCGACTCTCCCGACCCGGTCAGCAGCGGCGGTAACATCACCTACACCCTGAGTTACTCCAATACCGGGGACACCGCTGCCACCGGGGTGGTCGTCTCGGACACCGTGCCGGCGAACACCACCTTCGTGTCGGCCACCGGGGGAGGCACCCTCGCGAGTGGCGTCGTCTCCTGGACCATCGGCACCCTCAACGCCGCTGCGTCCGGCTCCGTCCAGATGGTGGTGCGCGTGGCCAGCCCCTTGGCCAACGGCACCCTCATCACCAACGGCACCTACAGCATCCGCTGCAACGAGACCCCGGCCGTCGCCGGTGCGGCGATCTCGACCACCGTCTCCTCGGCGCCGGTGCTCGCCATCTCCAAGACCGATGCGCCTGACCCGGTGACCGCCGGCAGCAACGTCACCTATACGCTCTCGTACTCGAACACCGGCAACGCCAACGCCACCGGGGTGGTCGTCTCGGACACCGTGCCGGCGAACACCACGTTCGTCTCGGCCACCGGGGGAGGCACCCTCGCGAGTGGCGTCGTCTCCTGGAGCATCGGCACCCTCAATGCCGCTGCGTCCGGCTCCGTCCAGAT
>WNGH01002530.1_pt1 | contig 17313 bp, 10 predicted proteins | sample 5400631 | NCBI WGS metagenome assembly WNGH01 (sample SAMN13153373, study PRJNA577476) | soil metagenome | isolation source: 115 cm soil or saprolite under Garry oak tree replicate 1 | place: USA:California | collected 2016-06-15
GCCGCGGAATCGAGGCGATTTGCGTCAGCCGGTTCGGCGGCCACTTCCGGTGGGGCGGGCTGCTTTGCCAAACCATTCAGATCCAGCACCCGGGCGAGAGCCTGACCCGTGTAGGACTTTTTGTTGCGGGCCACCTGTTCCGGCGTGCCCTGAGCAACGATGCGGCCTCCCGCTTCGCCGCCTTCGGGACCGAGATCGATAATCCAATCGGCCTGCTTAATTACGTCCAGGTGGTGCTCGATGATGAGGACTGTGTTGCCGAGATCCACGAGACGAGTCAGGACGTGCAGGAGCTTCTTGACATCGTCGAAATGCAGGCCCGTGGTGGGCTCGTCCAGAATATAGAGTGTCCGGCCGGTTTGGCGGCGCGATAGCTCGCGGGCCAGCTTGATTCTCTGGGCCTCACCGCCGGAAAGCGTGGTGGAAGACTGGCCCAGTTCGACGTAGCCGAGTCCCACATCGACCAGGGTTTGCAATTTCTGGCTGACCTGCGGGATATTTTCGAGCACTTTGAGGGCTTCCTCGACGGGCATGTCCAGCAGGTCGGAGATGGAGTAATTTTTGTAGCGCACGGCCAGGGTTTCGGAGTTGTAGCGGCGGCCGCGACAAACATCGCAGGTAACGTAAACGTCGGGGAGAAAATTCATTTCAATTCGTTTGAGGCCGTCGCCCTGGCAAGCTTCGCAACGGCCGCCTTTGACATTGAAGCTGAAGCGGCCGGGGCGATAACCGCGCTCCCGCGATTCGGGCAGCATGGCGAACAATTCACGAATCGGCGCAAAGACGCCGGTATAAGTAGCCGGATTGGATCGCGGGGAGCGGCCGATGGGGGCCTGATCGATTTCGACGACTTTGTCGATGTGCTCGGCGCCACGGATTTCACGGAATGGGCCTGGGCGCTCCATAGAGCGATAGAGCTTCTGAGCCAAGGCGCGATAGAGGATGTCATTGACCAGCGTAGATTTTCCCGAACCTGAAACGCCGGTAATGACAATCAGCAAACCGAGGGGGAAATTGACGTCGATGTTCTTCAGGTTATTGGCCTGGCAGCCCAGGAGCGAGAGCGCCTTGGCGCCGGGGGTGCGCCGGGCGTGCGGCACAGGAATCTGTAGTTTTCCGGAAAGGTAGTGGCCGGTAAGAGAATGTTCGCTGGCGGCGATGGCCGCGGGCGTTCCCAGAGCGACTAAATGGCCGCCGGAATTGCCGGCGCCCGGGCCCAGGTCAACGACGAAATCGGCGCGCCGGATGGTCTCCTCATCGTGCTCCACGACCAGTACGGTATTGCCGAGATTGCGAAGCTGCTCCAACGAAGTGAGCAGCCGATGATTGTCGCGCGCGTGCAGTCCAATGGAGGGCTCGTCGAGCACATAGAGCACGCCGCGAAGCCTGGAGCCGATCTGAGTGGCCAGGCGAATGCGCTGCGACTCGCCGCCCGAGAGCGTGGCGGCAGAACGGTCCAGACTGAGGTAGCCCAGCCCTACGGCGAGCAAAAAATCCAGCCGCTCGGCGATTTCCGCCAGGGGGCGGCCGGCGACCTTGCGTTGCCGCAGGGTGAGCCCGTGGCGAACGCGATCGACTGTGGGGCGCGCATCGCTCAGAGCCAGGGCGGTGAAATCCGAGATGGAGAGATCGCCCACTTTGACCGCCAGACTTTCCGCCCGCAGGCGCCTTCCGCCGCACACGGCACAGGTAACCGCAGACATGTATTGCGTCAACCATTCGCGATATCCGTCGGAATTGGTTTCGGCAAGATTTACCTCTAGAATCCCGAAGAGCCCTGGGAATCGCAATCCGGCATTTTTTCTCTCCCGAAGGCGTGAAGTTGGTGCCGCTTGATTTCCATTGGGCGCATTCCCTGCGAGGAGACTTTGCGTAGGGGGATGGCCATAAAGGATCAAGTTTTGCTCGCGCCGCGTCAATTTTTCGAAGGGCTTGGCGAGATCGAAGCCATGCGCGACGGCCGCGATCTCCAAAGTGCGCTTCAGATAGACGGAACCTGAGCCCGGTCCCAATCCGCCTTCAAAAAGCGGCCGTGACCAATCCCCAATCACCTTGGCCGGATCGAAATCGTATTTTGAGCCCAAACCATTACAGGCGGGGCAAGCGCCATAGGGTGAATTGAAGCTGAAAGAACGGGGCTCAAGCTGCGGTACGGAAATGCCGCATTCCGGGCAGGCCAGCTTTTCCGAAAAGACTTGTTCCGTGCCGTCGACGACCGAGACGGTTACTATGCCCCGAGCCAGCTTGAGGGCGGTGTTGAGCGATTGCGTCAGGCGTTCCGCTATACCGGGCTTGACCAGGAGGCGGTCGACCACGATTTCAATGTCGTGATTCTTGCGCCGGTCGAGGCGGGGCGGTTCGTCGAGCGGGCAGAGGACCCGGTCAATGCGCGCACGGGTGAACCCGGCGCGGGCCATTTTGTCGAGCTCTTCGCGGTATTCTCCTTTACGGCCGCGGACGATGGGAGCGAGCACCATGATGCGATCGCCTTCACGCGCCAGTTCGCCGCTGAGCACCGCCTGGACGATCTGTTCGCTGGACTGCCGCGCAATGGCCCGGCCGCAGTTCGGGCAATGGGGCACGCCGATGGAGCTATAGACGACACGGAGGTAATCGTAGATTTCAGTGATCGTGCCCACCGTGGAACGCGGCGAACGTGTGGTGGTTTTCTGCTCAATGGCAATGGAGGGCGAAAGGCCGTCGATAGAGTCGACCTCCGGGCGTTCCATCTGGTCCAGAAACTGACGGGCATAAGCGGAAAGGGATTCCACGTAGCGGCGCTGCCCCTCGGCGTAAATCGTGTCAAACGCCAGGGAGGATTTTCCTGAGCCAGATAATCCGGTGATGACCGAGAGCGAATTACGCGGAATTTCCAGGCTGATGTTTTTCAGGTTGTGCTGGCGGGCGCCGCGAACGGTGATGCTCTTCAATGTCATAGGGAAGCTATGCCGCGCCGCGCGCACAGAGGATACGAGCGCACGGTGGGCAGAATACGGCCAGAGTAACCCTAGACGTTAACAAGCTCTCCAGTACAGGTCAAGGCGCCGGGGACTACCCTATATCTCCTGTGGCGATGGGCACGATTCTCGGCGGCGGGACGATTATGCAATTTCAACTCCTAATGCCGAACTGGCTCACGGGCAAAAGACCACCCGGCGTCCTCAGTCTCCGGCGGCGAATGGGGTGGGCCACGCGGCATAAATGCAGAGCCGTCTCATTTGCAAGTCTTCGCGGCCTCGGGTGACCAGAATTTTTTCCCCGGACGTGTTCCTTTTTACCAGGGGACATTTCAGAAAGGCTTGCAATTTCAGGAGCTTAAGTTTGGCGCGCCGCGTGCCCTAAAGATTACCCGAAGGGGGAAGACGAGCCGAGGATCCCTTTAGGGGATTGAGGGCTGGGCCGGCGCGATCTTCCCCCCGACCTTTTTTTGCCCGTCCAAGAGATTTCTCCCCCTGTTTCGAGCGACACCACTCATAGCCTGCGTAAGCAATCCCGAAAAGATGGGCTCGGTCTTGGCGCCCCTCCTAACGGATGCTAGGCCTTCCGCAACGGCCTCACATCGACTTCGCTGATAAAACTCTGGGGACTTTGCGTGACCAGCATGGCTACGGCGTGGGCTACATCTTCCGGCTGCAGAAGTGTGGCCGGATTCCTCCCGGCGTGGGAAGAGAACTCCGTGGCCACACTGCCGGGGCAGATCACGCCTACGCGAACCCCGTGCGCCCGCAGATCCTCTGCCATGCAGGCGGTTAAGCCCATCAAGCCCCATTTGGACGCGCAATAGATGGCTCCGCCGGGGAAAGCGCTTTTGGATGCGAGCGAACTGATGTTGATGATGTGGCCGCGCCCCAGGCGGATCATCGCGGGAGCTACCGCCCGGCTGGTTAGGAACACTGCTTTCAGATTGGTGGCAAGGACCGCATCCCAGTCAGATTCGGTGCGCTCATGAAATGGGCCGAACATGCCGAGGCCAGCGTTGTTTACCAGAATTTCCACCTCGCCGAAGCGACTGCAGGTTTGCTCAATCATTCCGTGGACCTCTGCGGCGTGGGTTACGTCCGCAACGATGGGCAGAGTTCTTATGCCTTCATTACGGAGGCTTGCGGCGGTTCGTTCGAGGTCATCCCGGCTCCTTGCGCAAATGGCCACGGATGCCCCCAGTCGGCCAAGCCGCAAGGCAATGGCCCGGCCAATGCCGCGACTAGCTCCCGTGACCAAGGCAGTTTTTTCCGAGAGCACCGGGCCGGTAAGGAGAACGGCATGTTCCTCGGGAAGTGGGGTGGACATTTTTCACCTCGGCGACAATCCTTTTTGATGGGGAATTCATCATAGCAGTTAGAGATTTAAAGGCCGGCCGGAGCTGGAAATTCGCCCGACTCATTGAATTACAGGGAACGCGCTTGCGCCGTCGGAGAAATTTCCCCTATAATCCCCTGATCTTGGACCCTGGTCGGCAGTTCGTAATCGGCGGCAAATTACAAGTGGGAAGGTCGGCAGTAGAAATTTGCCGGGGAGGCAGGTTGATGAAACCAGCGTGCAAATGGGTCTCTGTGGCGTTTATCGCAGCGGCGTTGGTGATCAGCGCCGCAGCCGCGACCTGGGCGGCCCCTCAAGAGCAACAGCAGAAACCGAACTATACCTTGGCGGAGTACAACGCCTACCAGGATGCACATAACGAGAAAGATCCGCAGGCGAAGGTCAAGAAGCTTGATGATTTTGTCATGAAATTTACGGGTTCCGCTTTGATGATGTACATCTATGGGGACTACTACATCACCTATTACAGTCTCAAAAATTATCCGCAGACGATCGAGTACGTCGATAAGCTCCTGGCGTTGCCGATGGTCGATCTAGGGACACGCTTGCAGAGCCTCGGATATCGCGCGCAAGCCATGCTCTATGGTTCCAGCATGAAGGAGTTGCAAACGCCGGAAGCTTACACGAAGGCCAAGGATGCCGCGGCGCAGGGTTTGCAGACGTTAAACCAATGGCAAAAGCCCCAGAACATGAGCGACGAGCAGTTCGCAAACAATAAGAAAGGGCTGGGTGTCCTCTTCAACTCCGTGGCCGGCATCGCCGAATCGGGCTTGAAGGACTATAAGTCCGCCGCCGAATCCTATAAGGCCGTTCTGGCGCTCGATCCGAGCGATGCGGTGACGCACTTCCGGCTGGGCGTGGCCTACCTGCAAGAGATGCCGCCGGATGCCCCGAATGGGTTTTGGGAACTGGCGCGTTCGATCGCCTTGAAGGGACCGGGCGAAGCGCAGGTGCGCACTTATCTGCGAAACCAACTGCTGCACTACCAGCAGCCGTCCTGCGATAAGCTGGCCGACGACGAAATGAACCAGATGATCACGCTTGCGGGCACCAGCGCAGATCGTCCGGCTTCGATGACGATTCCCAGCGCCGAAGAGTTGCAGAAAACGCGGGACGATATATCGAATTTTCTGCCTTGGCTGCAAGAGGGCGCCGATCACGGCAAAGTCATGTGGCTGGCGACTTGCGGCTTGGAATTTCCTGACGTTGGCGTGAAGGTTCTCGATATTATGCCGGGCGACAACGACAGCTTTACTCTCAAAGTCTATCGGCCGGCCGCCGCAGATCCCGATGCTGCCGCCAAAGAAATGGATGCGGCAACCATGCCCAATATGGAAGTGCACATTGTTGGCCAACCCGATGCCAAGCGCCTGATGAAAGACGACGCCGTGCGCTTCACGGGGACACTCAAGGACTATCAGCAGTCGCCCTTCATGCTGACCTGGGACAATGGCAAGGTCAATCAGGAGGATTTGCAGCCCGCACCCACTGGCGGAAAGCGCCCCGCGCGGCCGGCGGCACCCAAGCGGCCCGGCGCGTGAGCTGGAAATGAATTAGGACGAACAAAAAACTCGGGAGTATCGAGGACGGCCCCATGATTCGGGGCCGTTCTCATTTATGGCAGGGCTGCGAGCTGGGCCGTCAGGCGCGCCGATGGTGCCGGTGGTCCAGCTTGTAAAGACCGATTTTGCGGCTCAGCGTATTGCGATGTATGCCCAGCAGGCGCGCAGCGCGAGATTGATTTCCATTGGAGCGATCGAGCACGCGCTTGATGAATTTTTTTTCAAACTCGTTTACAGCTTCGTCAAACAGAATGCCTCGCTCGACCATCTGACCCACTAACGCTTCGAGTTGATCTTTCACGGTCTTTTGCTCCGCAAGACTCTTCTGATTGTTTCGATTCTACAATCAGGACAGTTCAGCGCCCGCCAACAGGCGATACGCTTCACGGTACTTGGCCCGGGTCCGTTCCACAACTTCAGGAGGCAATTGGGGGCCGGGCGGCTGTTTATTCCAGCCAATGCTCTCCAGGTAATCGCGAACATACTGCTTATCAAAGGAAGGCTGCGAACGGCCCGGCTCATAGCCCCGCGCGGGCCAAAAGCGTGAAGAATCGGGCGTGAGCGCCTCATCAATCCAGATGAGTTCGTCGCCGAGGAGCCCGAATTCAAATTTCGTATCCGCTATGAGGATTCCGCGTGGTTCGGCGTAAGCCGCGGCGCGGCGATAGATTTGCAGGCTGATGGATCTGAGTTCCTCGGCCCGATCGCCTCCCACGCTCGCCACCACGTCATCGAAGGAGATGTTCTCGTCGTGGCCCGCAGTGGCTTTGGTGGCTGGCGTGAAAATCGGAGCAGACAGACGGTCTGACTCGCGAAGGCCAGGAGGCAGAGCTACGCCACAGACCTTTCCAGTGGCGCGATAATCTTTCCAGCCCGAGCCTGCCAAGTATCCCCTCACCACGCATTCGATAGGCAACGGCCGGGTCTTGCGGCATAACATGGATCGCCCGGCAAGCTGCTGACGATACGCGGCAGCCGCGGCAGGAAAATCTGTCGCGCTCAAGACGTGGTGGGCAACAATATCGCCGAGCGTCTCAAACCAGAAGAGCGAAAGCTGTGTGAGCACACGGCCTTTGTCGGGAATCGGAGTGGGAAGCACGACGTCAAAAGCGGAAAGCCGGTCTGTGGCCACAAGCAGCAGATCGTTTTCCACTTCGTAGAGGTCGCGAACTTTGCCCCTCGACAGCAGTTTGAGGCCGGGAAAATCCGTTTCCCAAACAACAGCGCTGATGTAAGGAGATGCCACGAGTGAATTTTTGTCCTGGTGAAGAGGCGGGTATTCTAGCGCAGAGCTAGGCGATGTCAACAGTGAAGAAAAATGGAACGTGGAAAATTAAGTTACAGAATGGCGCCGACGAGCAGAGAAATTTTTTAGAGTCAAGCTGAAAATTTCGAGCTGTGAAATTTCAAGCTGCGTGGGTCGCGCTGGAGCGGGCTTGCTCCCAATTCACGGAAACAAGCTTGGAGACGCCGGGCTCCTGCATGGTCACGCCGTAAAGGACGGAAGCCATCTCCATGGTGCGGCGGTTGTGCGTCACCACGATGAACTGGGCATCCGTGCTCATCTCTGCCAACATCTGAGCGAAGCGGCCGACGTTGGTCTCGTCGAGAGGCGCATCGACCTCATCCAGGATGCAAAACGGGCTGGGCTGGCAGCGGAACACGGCGATCAACAAAGCGAGCGCCGCGAGCGCCTTTTCACCGCCGGAAAGCAGGAGAACGTTTTGCAGACGCTTTCCAGGCGGCTGCGCAGCGATATCAATTCCCGCCTCGCCGGAGCTGTCGGGCTCAGAGAGGCGCATCTGTCCGGTGCCGCCCCCAAAGAGCGTTTGGAACGCGGTTGCGAAATGCGAGTTGATGATGGCAAACGCTTCTTCAAATCTCTGCCGGGAAATCTGGTCCAGTTCACCGATCGTCTGTTGGGTATCGGCAATGGATTGCAGCAGATCGGCCCGTTCGCGCTCGAGGAAGCTGAAGCGCTGTTCACATTCGTTGTATTCTTCGAGGGCCATCATGTTCACCGGACCCATAGCCTCGGCGCGCGACTTCAGGTCTTGATAGTGCGCCTCGGAGGCCGCCAGATTATCCCCTTCGAGCAGCGCGTCTTGCTCGGCTAGGAGGTCTTCGGGATGAGCGTTGAGTTCGTTCAGACACGCGGCGCGGAGATGCTCTCGCTCGGCATCGGTGCGGGCGCGTTCGACCTCCTGGCGATTGCGATCTTCCCGAAGCTCGCTTAGAGTTTGCCTTCCGCCTCGGAGCGCATTGTCGACTTCGCTGGTGCGCAGGCGGACTTGATTCCATTCGCGCTCCAGATCGGCTTTTTGCCTTTCGCGGTGCTCGCGTTCGGTGCGCAGCGATTCCATCTGCAGGCGTTGCTCCTCGCTCCGTGTGACGAGGTCGGCTTCCTCAGCCTGAATCGTTGCTTGCTGGGCGGAAAGGGAAGATAACCGCGCGAGAAGCTCCTCACGTTCCTCTCCGCTGCGCATCGAAACGGCCGTGGCGCCGGAAAGCCGCTCCGTCACGGCTGCCTGTTCGGCACGCTTGACAGCAACTTCGTCATGATGCGCCTGCGCCGACAGGCGGACCTTGCTGATGAGCGCGGTAGCTTCGGCCATATCGCATTCAGCCGCTTCGCGGTCTTTCAGGATGGCCTCGCGTTCCACGATCGCGTGCTCGGCTTTCTGTTTGGCGGCGTGAGCGTCGCGCCGAAGGTGTTGGACATCAGACTGGCAGGCCGCCAATTCTGTACTGAGCCGTGCCAATTCGGCGCGCGCCTGATCTCGTTCCAGGGTCGCAGCGACAACTTTCTTCCCAGCCTCTACGCGCTCCAGGGTCATCTCTTCGAGAGATCGTTCCGCTTGCTGGCGTTCCGATTCCAGCCGTTCGGCGGCGGATTGCAATTCGGCCAGGGTGCCTTCCAGCCGTGAAGCTTCGGCGTCCAGCGCACGCAACTCGCGCTTTGTGGCCAACGGGCCGGCTTCGGTCGGGCGGCCGCCTGTGACGGCGCGCCCGTGATAGCAGGTTCCATCCGGGGTCAGAAAAATGTACGACGGATTCTCGCGCGCCAGGCGCTCGGCGGCTTCGGGCGCCTCTACCAGGAAGGCAGACCGCAGCCGCGGCAAAAACTGCTTTGCCGCCGTGCCGAGGGGATTCCGAAATTCGACCAAACGGTCCAGGCGCGATACGCCGGATTCCTGAGAAAAAGGGGCAACAACCTCCTGTTCGCGGAGATCCAAGTTGCGCAGCGAATCGACGAAGAAGGTGGCGCGACCGCCGAACTCTTCACGCAAGAGGGCGATGCCGGCACGCGCATGGTCGAAGGTTTCCACGACCACGTATTCGAGCTCGTCTCGGAGAAACTGTTCTACGGCAGTTTCGTATTGAGGCTCCACCTCGGCATAGTCGGCGAGCAAACCGACGGCCCGGAAATTCCGAGGCGCTCCCTGGCCATTGGAAGCGAACAGCTTTTGCACGGTTTCCGTGCTATAGGAACGGTCACTCAGGACCTGTCCAAGCGCGTGGCGGCGAGCGCGCACGGCGGCAAGCGAATCGCGAAGGGCGTCACAGCGCGAGGCCATCTCGGCCTGATCGCTACGATAATTTGCGAGGCGTTGCTGGGCATCTGTCACGGAGCGCTCGAGAAGGCGCGCCCTCTCGGTTGCGGCTTGCCAGCGCAGGTCAGCCGCTTGCGAGCCCTCCCGGTAATGCAAAGATTCTTCCAATAGTGCCTGCTCGGATTTTTCCACCCTTTCGAGGGCGCCCGAATGATGCGCCAGCAACTGCCCGGCTTGCGCCTGCGCGTCCTGAACTCGAGCGAGGGCTTGGTCGAACTCCTGGATTCGGCGCCGTGATTCCGCAATACGCGCCTCGGCAGAATGGCTGATCGCCGACAACTCTGAGGAGCGGGCCGCAAGTTCGGCCACGACGGTCTCCAATCGCGCGGCGTCCTCCTGCAGGCGCGCGACGATCCCATCCTGGGCCGCGACGCGCGATTCGACGTGCGCCAATTGCGCGGCGGCTTGTTCGCGCTCACTCGCCAATTGGCGCCCACGCTCAGCGAGTTCTTCCTGGCGCTGACGGTTGAACAGGATGCGGTTCTCTGCGCGGTCCAGCTCCAGCGCAGCTTGGCCGATGAGGTTTTGGTTCTGACGCAATTCAGCATCCAGTTCATAGACGCGACGGTCCAGCCGCTCCTGTTCCGCTTCCAGCTCCGCGAGAGATTGGGACTGCTTCGTTTCCATTTCGGTGAGTTCCGCAAGTCGCAGGGCGAGTCGCTCGGTCTCGAGCTCCAGCCGGCGCGCCTTGCTCGCGAGCACCATGCGAAGCAGGGTTCGCATCTGCTCGCGAACCTCGACATATCGCCGCGCTTTAGACGCCTGGCGCTTGAGCGATGCCAGCTGTTTCTCGACTTCCACAAAGATATCGTTGACGCGCGAGAGATTGACCTTGGAGGACTCGAGCTTGGCCTCGGCAAGGCGCTTTTTGGTTTTGTATTTCGTAATTCCGGCGGCTTCCTCGATGATCGCGCGGCGATCAGAGGGCTTGGAACTCAGAACCTGTCCGATGCGTCCCTGTTCGATGATGGCGTACGAATCCGGCCCGAGGCCAATACCCATGAATAGTTCCTGTATATCGCGCAGCCGAGCGGTGCGGCCATTGATGAGATAGTCGCTTTGGCCGGAGCGATAGAGCCGGCGGCCAACGACCACTTCACCGGGGCGCAAGTGTGCCGCAGGTTTTTGAGCCGCGCGCGGCTTTCTGGGAGTCTTATCGCCGGCAACAGCGGTGGCTCCACTTTCAATCTCAACCGGGGTGGTGTCAGCGAATTCCGCCTCCTCAGCGAAGGGGGGCAACCCTTCGCCTGCGTCAGGGGCAATCTCGCCGGGATTCGTGGCTGCTGCTGGCGATTCGCCGAGTACGCGCCGCGCCGCCTCCGCCAATTCGGTGTCCACGAGAGTTAAGGTGACCTCAGCCAAACCCATGGGAGGCCGCTTCGCTGTTCCATTAAAGATGCAGTCAGCCATTCGCTCTGCGCGAAGCGTCTTATGGCTTTGCTCCCCCAGGACCCAGGAAACGGCATCGACGATATTCGATTTGCCGCATCCGTTCGGCCCGATGATGCAGCTCAGCCCGGTGCCGCTAAAAGTCAGGTGCGTTTTTTCGCAAAACGACTTAAAGCCAACCAGTTCGACTTTGCGGAGTTTGAGCAAGAGATCCCTTAAGTTCCGCCACGCCCCGCCAAAGCGACGCCGCTTGGGCGGATACGTGTTCGGTTTCCTCGAGCGGAGGGGATGCGCGACGACAACTTTGGCGGGTCGTGTAGCAGTGGCCCAGCCGTCCGGCGCTTGGATCGGCGGTTACAGGCCGCACCATAACACATGGTCCAAGGAGTGTAAAGCATTGCCCGCCGCCGCTTTCTAGAACGAAATGAACGTTCGGTATCTCATGGTTGAGCCATGTTCACACGAATTTCAACGCGCTTGGGCGCGTTGCTGCCGTTTTAGCGCTCGGCTAGAATGCTAGCTCATCGCGAGGGCGGATGCCGGCGCCACGTTTCTCAGCATATCATTTGAGTAACGGGCGCCCCGGCCGGAGGGATGCCGCACGATCAATGGGAGATATCGTTTTCCAAAATACGCTCGGAGGACAGAGCCAGGTCTTTGTGCCGCTGCATCCGGGCCAGGTGAGAATGTATACATGCGGCCCCACCGTCTACGACTTCGCCCATATTGGCAATTTTCGGACGTTCGTTTTCCAGGATATCCTGCGTCGCTTTCTGCGCTCGCGCGGTTTCGAGGTCATGCAGGTGACGAACTTCACCGATGTGGACGATCGCATCATCACGAAAGCCGCAGAGGCAAAGGTCAATATACGCGATTACACCGCCAAATATATCGAGGCTTTTCTTGCGGATCAGCGGGTATTAGGTATCCAAAAACCGGAATACATGGTGCGGGCCACCGACCATATCGAGGATATGGTACAGCTCATCGAGCGGCTAACGGCTAAGGGCTTTGCCTATGTGAGCGAGGGATCGATCTACTTTCGCATATCGCAATTTCGCGATTACGGCAAGCTGACCCATGTGGATATGGCAGGCATCAAGGCCGGGGCGCGTGTGGATGTAGATCGCTATGACAAGGCTGATGCGCGCGATTTCGCGCTCTGGAAAGCTCCCAAGCCGGGGGAGTTTTTCTGGGAAACGCGAATCGGTCCAGGCCGACCGGGCTGGCACATTGAGTGCTCGACCATGGCCATGAAGTATTTGGGAGAAACGATCGACATTCATTCCGGCGGCGTGGACCTTGCCTTTCCGCACCACGAAAATGAGATCGCGCAGTCCGAGGCCGCGACGGGAAAACCCTTTGTGCGCTATTGGCTTCATGCCGAACACCTCCTGGTCGACTCTCAGAAGATGTCCAAATCGCTGGGCAACTTTTATACCCTGCGCGATTTGCTCGAAAAAGGAAACAAGCCATCCACCTTACGCTATTTGCTGGCGTCGGTCCCTTACCGGCGTCAACTCAATTTCACGCAAGAAGGTCTGCAGCAAGCGGCTAGCTCTATCGAACGCTTGCGGAATTTTGCCATGCGCCTCAAGACCGCCAAGTTCCCGGAGGGGACTTCCGCGCTTAGCGAGAGCGCAGAGCGGGCCCGCGAGAATTTTGAAGCCGGGCTAGAAGACGATTTGAACACGGCCCAGGCTTTAGCGGCGGTATTCGATCTGATCCGGGAAGCCAATGTGGCCATGGATCACGGTGAATTTCGGCAAGGCGATGTCGCACCGGTGTGCAAGGTTCTGGAGTTATTTGATGCTATTTTCGCCGTTCTCCAGGATGATGACGACGAGAAACTCCGCTCCGTCGGTATAGGCGCGCGCGGCAGCGTCCCGAGCAACGAAGAAATCGAGGAGCGCGTCGCGGCGCGACAACTCGCACGCAAGACGCGTGATTTTGCAAAGGCCGATCGCATCCGCCAGGAGTTGGCCGACCAGGGTATTATTCTCGAAGACAGCAAAGATGGGATCGTTCGCTGGAAGCGCAAGTAGATGAGCATCCGCAGATTCGAGGAGGCATTTATGAAAGGACTGGTTGCGGCGGTATGGTTCGGGCTTCTCGCGGCCCCGGCGTTCGCACAGCAAGCGCCGCCGGCTCCGGGCATTCAGAACGCTCCGGAAATTCCTTTTGAGTCTGTGCCGTTCCTGAAACTGACGCCTGAGCGCAATCTGGGCGAAGTTTTGGGAGTGGCGGTCAATTCCAAGGGGCACGTCGTGGTCTTGAACCACCCCGGCAGCGCGGGCGCTGGCCCGGTTTACGGCGAGTCCACCACGCAAATAATGGAGTTCGATGAAAAAGGCAACTATGTCCGCGAGATCGGGCGCGGCGTTTACGGCCTGGCCTACGCGCACTCGGTGCGCTTCGACAGGTACGACAATCTGTGGGTCGTGGACAAAGCGACGATGTCAGTAATGAAGTTCGATCCGCAAGGAATGGTGGTGATGAACCTGGGGCGCCGCGATGAAGGTCCGGACGAACCGCGCTACCGGCACGCCGATCCTCCGCCAACCCCGGTGGACGGCTATTTCAACGGTTCCACCGACGTCACCTGGGACAAAGGCGATAACATCTACGTTAGCGACGGTTACTTCAATTCGGAGATCGCCAAGTTCGATAAGCACGGATATTGGCTCAAGCGCTGGGGCGCGCCCGGCAAGGGCGGAGAACACGCTAATGAGAACCCCGGCCACTTCAGCAACCCGCACAATATCGGGATCGATCGCAACGAGAATATCTATGTTGCTGACCGCGGCAATCGGCGCATTCAAGTGTTCGACACCGACGGCAACTTCAAGAAATTCATCTTCCTGAATGTGCCCTACGACAAGACGCGCCACCCGGTGCTGGGGAACATGCCCGCCAACCGGCCGGATGAAACGCGACCCTGGACGATCTGCATCACCAACACGACACCGCAGTATCTTTACACCTCAGATGAGGAGCCGGGCCGCATCTACAAGATTTCTTTGCCTGATGGCAAAATCCTCGGCGTGCTCGGCAAATCAGGCCATGAAATCGGGCAGTTCAGCTGGGTGCACGGCATCGCCTGCCCCGATGAGAATACACTCTACGTCGCGGATATGAACAACTGGCGACTGCAAAAGCTGATCTTACATCCCGACAAGAAGCTCGTTTCAAGCAAGTGAGACGAGGATGATTTGATCAATTAAGCCGCACTTTACGCGACGTTTCCGCCTACATAACTCCGGAGCGCGTGTACAATCGTTCCATGGCCAAAGGATCGCTTCGGACTGAAACCCTCGTTCACACAAAGCTGCCGCACCTGATCACTCCGCTGCCCGGGCCCAATGCTAAACGGGTGATCGAACAGGATCGGCGGCATATCTCGCCATCCTACACGCGCAGTTATCCGCTCGTTGCACGGCGCGGCCTGGGCGCTCTCGTTGAGGATGTCGACGGCAATACCTTTCTTGACTTCAATGCGGGGATAGCCGTGGTGGCAACCGGCCACTGCCATCCCGAGGTGGTCGCCGCGGTCCAGCGGCAAGCAGCCGAGCTTATTCATATGTCCTGCACCGATTTTTACAACGAAGGTATGGTCGAACTGGCGCAGAAGCTAGAAGCGATATCACCAGGCAGCGAACCCAAGAAAGTCTATTTCGGAAATTCGGGAACTGAGGCGATCGAGGCGGCTATCAAGCTCGCGCGATATCATACCAGGCGCGAGAAGATCATCGCTTTTTATGGGGCTTTTCACGGGCGGACCTTGGGTTCGCTTTCGCTCACCGCTTCCAAAGCCGTGCAACGGACGGGATTCGGAAGCCTGCTTTCCGGTGTTTTCCATGTCCCTTATGCCAACCCTTACCGCTGCCCTTACGGACGCCAGTCGCAGGATTGCTGCACGGATTGCGCCAGGTTCATCGAGCGCGAGCTTTTCAAGAAAATTGTGGACCCGCAGGAAGTGGCTGCAATCATCGTGGAGCCAATCCAGGGCGAGGGGGGATATGTTCCGGGCCCTCCAGAGTTTCTGCGGGATTTGCAGCGCATTTGCCGGCAGCATGGAATCCTTTTCATAACTGATGAAGTGCAGAGCGGCATGGGCCGGACGGGCAAATGGTGGGCGGGGGATCACGCGGGCGTCGAGCCCGACATTTTGTGCGTTGCCAAAGGCATCGCCTCGGGACTGCCGCTTTCTGCGACGATCGCTCGATCCAGCGTCATGGATTGGAAGCCGGGCGCCCACGCGTCAACCTTCGGCGCGAATCCAGTATCCGTGGCCGCGGCTTTAGCTACACTTCGGCTGGTTCAGGAACAATATATGGAGAATGCGCGGCGCATGGGCGAGTATATTTTTGGGCATCTCTCGAAGTGGCGCGACAAGTTCCGGATTGTTGGAGACGTCCGCGGCAAGGGTTTGATGATTGGCATCGAGATTGTAGCGGATCGGCAAACGAAAGAGCCTGCGCCGAAGCTGCGCGATGCGATTGAAAATCTGGCATTTGCCAAGGGAGTGTTGGTGCTGGGAGCAGGCGCAAATACCCTAAGGCTTGCTCCTCCGCTCGTAATCGACGAAGAGCAAGCAGATTTCGCGATGGATGTCCTCGAGGCGTGCATCCGGGAGGCGGAATCCCTGGTTTAAGGGGCCGAATCAGAATACGCCCCCGAGCCGCTGATATCCGCGAGAGCAAAACGAATGCGCGTCTTCTCCAGCTTTATTTTTGGGATGGTCGAATGGGCGGCAAGGAATGGCTTGGCGCCACAGTCCCTGCCTTCGGATGGCGGTCCACGACGACAACCTCGACATCTGATGGGTGTACGCGGCGAGACCTTTGCGTATTGGTATTTGCGGCGCCACGGCTATGTTATGGTCTGCCGCAACTTCCGTGCTCCGGGCATAAAGGGTGAGATCGATCTCGTCGGCTTTGACGGACCGGTATTGGCCTTTATAGAAGTGAAAACAAGGACGACTAAGCCCGGCCCTTCCAGCTTACCGGAGGATGCCATCACCGCGGATAAGCGGCGCTTTCTCGCGCGAATGGCAAGGCAGTTTTTGATCGACCGCAGGCTAGCCGGTGTGAACTGGCGCTTCGACGTCTTGGCGATCGAGTCGCGGGCAGGCAATCGCCCGGTCGTACGCTTGCACAAAGGGGCCTTTACTGACCAATAGGTCGCAAGCGCTCTGGCTGGGCTTTGCAGGTTCCCGGGCTCAAGCTAAAGTATCCTGCTCAGGCTCAGGATACAATTAAAGGTTGCCAAAGCGGCGTTCCCGGCCCCAGGTGCCGCGGCACGTCAGGAGGATGCGTTGCCGGAGTTACGTAAGGACCCGATTACAGGTCGCTGGGTCATTATCTCGACTGATCGCGCTAAGCGGCCGTCCGACTTTGTGCGCGAAAGCGTGCGTATGGAGGGCAAGGGTTTTTGCCCTTTCTGCCTGGGGAACGAGACGAAAACGCCGCCGGAAGTCTTGGCCTATGGACGTAACGGCGGCGGCCCAAATACACCGGGCTGGACCGTCCGCGTAGTCCCCAACAAATTCCCGGCGCTCGGCATCGAGGGCGACCTTGACCGCCAGGGCGATGGCTTGTTTGATCGCATGAATGGCGTGGGAGCGCACGAGGTGATCGTGGAAACCCCCGATCACCAGAGCACCTTGGCTACCCTGCCAGTTCGTGCGATCGAGGATGTGTTGTGGGCCTATCGCGATCGGGTGCTGGACCTGAAAAACGACAAGCGCTTTCGTTATGCACTCATCTTCAAGAATCACGGTGATGCAGCGGGAGCCTCTTTGGAACATTCGCATTCGCAACTGATTGCTTTGCCCATTGTGCCCAAGCGAGTCCGCGAAGAGCTCGATGCATCCAAACATTACTACCGCGAGAAAGAACGCTGCATTTTCTGCGACATGATCCGGCAGGAAACCGAATCCGGCGTCCGCGTCGTCGGCGAAAACGACCAGTTCATTTCGATTGCTCCTTACGCTCCGCGTTTCCCATTCGAGCTTTGGCTGCTGCCCAAGCAGCATAGTTCTGCATTTGAGAACAATCAGAGCTCGGTCTACTCCAGCCTGGCGCGCATGCTCAAGGACACGTTGGCGCGGCTAGACACCGTGCTCGATCGTCCCGCGTACAATTTCATGCTGCACACCTCGCCTGTGGGCGAGGAAATCAATGACCACTATCATTGGCACTTCGAGATCATACCCAAGTTGACCAAAGTGGCGGGATTTGAGTGGGGAACGGGTTTTTACATCTGTCCAACGCCGCCCGAAGAGTCCGCACGTTTTCTTCGGGAGGCGCAGGTCGCCGCTACATCCGCAGCGTGAAAGAAGATCGAGTTTGCGGATACGCTCTTTCGGTCCTCTGCCGGCTGACTGACATACTCCGCCGCTTTTCGATATACTGGCGGGCATTGGGCGC
>WNGH01002532.1_pt1 | contig 17308 bp, 18 predicted proteins | sample 5400631 | NCBI WGS metagenome assembly WNGH01 (sample SAMN13153373, study PRJNA577476) | soil metagenome | isolation source: 115 cm soil or saprolite under Garry oak tree replicate 1 | place: USA:California | collected 2016-06-15
CAACAACAAGATTCGCGTCATCCAGCGTCGCGCATACGGACTGCGCGACGAGCAGTACCTGCGACTGAAAGTCCTCACCTGTATGCTGCCGAAAATCTGATTGACATGCGTTTTTACCCACACTCTTCCACGAAGACCCGAATCGTTTAAGCAGATCTTTCCGGTCTCTTTTCCAATCGGCCAAAAGTGCCTTGATATCCTCTTCTCGATCGAGCCGAAGGTCGGCGCTCCCCTGCGTATAGAACTGCCCCAGAACATAGATCGCGTCAGTGTCGAGCAGTCGCCATTCGGTATAGCGACAATCATCGCGAATCCACGTTTCCTTGCGAGCGGGCAATATTTCCGCCCCGTCGATATCGACCAGGCATTGGCCGCTGCCATCGTCGAGAATGAAGGAAGCGTCTGATTCGCCCGAAGATTCATGGCGCCACTTGTGTTGGCTGTCGCGCCGCTCGGCGGTAAATCGGTACCAGAGACAAATCAATTGGCTGACCGGCGACAACACCGGCAGGCCGCCGAGCGCGCGGCCACGTCCGACCAATTCGATATAGCCCTGAGCAGCGGATGAGATCTTCGACGTGGGAGTGTCGTCGATAGCACGGGCACGTCGATAGGTCGATGCCCAAGCGGCCATGCTAATGGTGGCGATCAGCCCTGCACAAACTGTCCAAGCCATCGGCGTACCGATCCGGCCGCCGACAAGAGCCAGTAGCACCTGACTCCCCGAGGTGATGAAACGACCATACTCGCGCCGCAGGCCGACCAGCATGGTGCGACGTCAATCAGCCGAACAGCGCCTTGACGTCGACATCGGCCTTCTCGGCCAGCGAAAATTCCAGCAACGGCCGGGCATCGAATCTGAACAGCTGGGCAATGATGGCATCAGGGAACTGCTCGACGCGAACGTTGTTGATGTTGGCAGCATCGTTGTACAACTCGCGACGGTCGGCGATGGTATTCTCAAGGGCCGTGATACGTCCCAGCAATTGCATAAAGCTCTCGTTGGCCTTGAGGTCGGGGTAGCTTTCGGCGGTCGCGACAATCTGCCCGACGCCGGCCCGCAAAGCGCCCTCCGCCTGTCCCAGTGCCGGCAAGTCCTGACGTTCGCGTGCCGAGTGCACCTGCGCACGCGCCTCGACGACTCGCTGCAGCGTCGCCTGCTCGAACTGCTTGTACTGTTTGCAGGTTTCGATCAGTTTGGGAAGTTCATCGTGACGTTGCTTGAGCACAACATCGATATTGGCCCAGTCCCTGGAAACGGCGTGTTTCACTGCGACGAGACCGTTGTAAAGCATCACACCATAGACGACCAGCACGATCAGCGTGCCGAGAAAAAGGATAGCGCCCAGCCCCATGAATTTCCCCATTCGAAATTGACTTAGACGGTCATCATACGGCAAACGATCTGCGTCCGTTTCCATGGCTGGTGTTGCTGTCGGAAAACCCATGGACGCTGGACTCGTCGGCTAACGATGGCGTCGTGACGAACCCTATCAGCTCTTACCCCGGAGTGTCTGCAGGACAAGGTTCAAGGGCACTCGGTAGCGATGGCGGCCAGTCTTGATCCCTGCACATATACCTGGAATAAATCGAACCGGCCGGTTGCTTTCCATATGTCATCAGATGGATTAGGCTCGGCTGCGGCCGGTCGTCAATCCAGGAGAGCCAAACGCAGGAGTGGCCAAAGGCCATCGGAAACGCTGGCCCGGTTTGCATCCTGCCGGTGGCGTGCATACGCCGTTTCGCCCTGGTGGTTTGAGCTGGAGTACGCACGCCTTATGGCGTTATCCAGTTGCACGCTCGGCTTGTCGATCGACTCGGCCCTGCGGCAAGGACATCTTGCGACGATCCCGGATATCGCCGGCGCAACCGGGACTGCCGCAGCGGCCGGGAACGGCGCTAGCGCCAGGCGGAGATGAACTCCTGCCAGTGAGCCAGCCCCGTCGCCGCCAATTGCTGGCGGACCAGGGCGAGCTCGGCATCGTGGGCCGCGGCGTCGAGCGCGCCGCGCATCTTCTGGAAGCGCAGGTAGACCAGGTAGGTATTGACGACATCGGTTTCGCAGTAGTCGCGGATCTCGTCGGCGCGGCCAGCCAGCCAGGCGCTCCACACCGCCGAACCGTCCATGCCCAGCTTGCCCGGCAGATTCATCAGCTTGGCCAGTTCGTCGAGGGGCGCGCTGGCGCGCGGCTGGTACATCGCCAGCAGGTCCATCAGGTCGAGGTGGCGCATGTGGTAGCGGCCGATGTAGTTGTTCCACTTGAAGTCGCGGCTGTCGGGATGCTTGCCTTCGCCCATGTCCCAGTAGCGCGGCGCGGCGACGCCGTGGATCAGGCCGCGGTAGTGGAGCACCGGCAGGTCGAAGCCGCCGCCGTTCCAGGAGACCAGTTGCGGCGTGTATTTCTCGACGCCGGCATAGAAGCGGGCGACGATTTCCGCCTCCGCGAGCTTGGGCTCGGCCAGCGACCAGACGCGGAAGCCGTCGTCGCTGCGCAGCGCGCAGGAGATGACGATGACGCGCTGCAGGTGCAGCGGCAGGAAGTCGTGACCGGTCTGGGCGCGGCGCCGCTGGAAGGCGAACTCGGCGACCTCGGCATCGTCGAGCGTGGCTTCGAGCTCGTGGAGGCGCCGGATTCCGGCGGTGTCGGGAATCGTCTCGATGTCGAAGACGAGGGTGGCGATCACCTATTTCTTCGCCCAGACGCCGCCGGCATTCTGCACCCACCAGCCCGGCTGGGCGCGCTCGATCCAGCGCGCCGCGAAGGTGTTGCGGATCTCGCTTTCCCAGGACGGATTGCCGTTGGCGCGCGCGATCTCGCGGTAGAGCGCGGAGCGGTCGGCATTCTCCTGGGCCACCAGGCCGTTGGCCGCGCCGCGCTGCGCCAGCGGCACCAGGCCGGCATCGCGCAACTGCACCGTGCCGTCCTTGGCCAGCCCGACCGCGCCGCTGGCGTAGAGCGGCGCCAGCTGGGCGTGGCGGGCCTGCATCGCCGCCTTCAGTTGGGCGATCGCCGGGGTATTGACTTCCAGGTTGCCCTGGGCCAGTGCCGTGCCGGCGGCCAGGGCCGCCACCGCCAACAGGCACCGCAGCGTCTTCATCATTTCGTCTCCTTGTCCTTGGCCGGCTCCGGGTTGCGCCCGCCGTCCTTCTCATGACCCTGCTGGAGCTGCCAGACCTCGTCGATGATCTTGTCGGCGGCCTTTTCGGCGGCGGCGGCGGGGAAGTAGATGTTGATCGTCACGCAGGCGGACAGGCACAGCGCTGCGGCGGGCATGGCGAGCGATAGTCTCATCGAGTCTCCTAACGGATGACGGCACCGCCGTGGCTGCGGATCGCGGCCTGCAGGCGGCCCAGCAGTTCGTCCCAGTGCACCTGCCGATTGTAGCCCATGACGTTGAGGGCCGGCACGCCGCCGCCCTTGACGATCAGGTAGCCGCGCGAGGCGGTTTCGATTCCACCCATTTCGCATACGCCGTCGGCCAGCTTGCAGGACAGCCCGAGGCGTTCGTAGCCGAAGGAATCGAAGAAGCCGAGGAAGGTGCGCTCGATCGCCGCCCCGGCACCGGCGCCGCCGAGGGCCGAGATGTCCTGGACGGCGCGCTGGGAAATGCGCTTGCGGTAGTCGCCGGGACTGGAGCGGAAGGCCGCGTCGAAGCGCTGCGGCTTCCAGGCCACCAGTTCGAGGCCGCGCACGTCGCCGTCGATGTAGCCGGTGATGCCGCCGAAGGAAAAGGTCTCGGTGAGCTGGCCGAGGTCGAGGTGGCGCAATTCCACCTCGGCCAGCAGCCGCGGCGCGCGGCCGAGCGGATCGACGACGCGCAGGCCGGTCGCCGACAGGTAACCGTCGAAGGCGGCGATGACCAGGCTGCCGTGCAGCGCCGCCACGCCATTGGCATAGTCGAGGCGTGGAATCGCCACCGACAGCACGCCGTTCATCGGCGGCAGGCCGAGCACCGCGGCGACGCGGCGCATCGACACCGGCTCGAGCGCCCCGGACAGCCGCCACTGCCAGTCGGCGCCCAGGCGCCGGGCCTCGACGTCCTCGAGGATCAGGCGGCCGTCGAGGAGCGGGATCTCGGCCTTCGCCAGGGTCAATGCGAAGCCGTTCAGCCGCGGCGCCAGGGCGATAGTGCCGAGCGGCAGGCGGCCGAGGCTGCCGCCGGCGGCATGCAACTCGGCCTCGGTCTCGGCATCGCGGCGCCACGGAATGCGGGCCGTCAGGCCGTTGATGGCGAAGCGCGGCGAGGCGTCGTCTTCGGCGAGGTCGACGTCGTCGAGATCGAGGTCGATCTCGCTAACGCCATCGCCGGCGAGGGTCAGCGCGAGGCGCGCCCGGCCGCGCGCCGCGAGGCGCGGCAGGGCGCGCTCGTCGAGGGTCGGCTGCAGCAGGGCCGGCACGGCGCGGGCCAGGTCGATGCCATCGACATCGAGGCGGGCGGCCGACAGTTGCCGTGTCGCGGCACTCCAGGCCAGCGTGAAGGCGGCACGGCCGAGGCCGCCGAGCTGCGCCTCGCCGGCGGTCACCGTGATTATGCCATCGGCGTAGGTGCCGGCGGCGCTCAGCGCCTGCTGCTCGGCCTTCAGATAGACCGGCGCCCAATAGACTTCGCCGCCGCTCCAGTCCAGGCGCGCCTCCCAGCGCCAGCCGCCGGACGGATCGAGCTGCCCGGCGAGGCTCGCCGACGCCGCCAGCGCTTCGCCGGCGCGCATCCCCGCCGCGTCGGAGAAGCTCGCCTGGCGGATGGCACAGCGCGCTTCGGCGCGCCCGGCCGCCAGGCGCAGCGTGCCGTCGAGTCGCCCGGCGAGCTTCCATGCCGCCAGTTCCGGCACCAGGCGCGCCACGGCGGCCAGCGGGGCGTCGGCGAAAGCGAGTTCGAGGCTGCCCGCGGCGGCGTCGTAGACGAGGCTCAGCGGCAGCGTTTCGCCACTGCCGAGGCGCAGCATCCCGCCGCGGCATTCGAAGCCGCCGCGCTGCCAGACCGCGGTCGCACAGCGCAACGCGACGCGGCCGAGATCCCGACCGGCGAGGCGCAGCCGGGCGATCGACAGCGACGCCCGGCCGCCCGACCAGCGGAGGTCGATGTCATGGGCGGAGAAGGCCGGGTGCTCGATGTCGTCGAGGGTCAGGCGCAGCTGCTGCGCCGCGGCCGGCGGCGCGGCGAGACTGAGGACACAGAGGACTATAGCGGCGAAGCGGGCCAGGCTCCGCATCGCCGTTCAGGCGGGGAAGACGCCCGTCGAAAGATAGCGGTCGCCGCGGTCGCAGACGATCGTGACTATGACAGCGTCATCCACTTCGGCGGCGATCCGCAGCGCCACGGCCAGCGCGCCGCCCGAGGAAATGCCGGCGAAGATGCCCTCCTCGCGCGCCAGCCGCCGCGCCAGGTCCTCGGCATCGGCCTGGCTGACGTTTTCGACGCGGTCGATCCGGGCGCGCTCGTAGATCTTCGGCAGGTAAGCTTCGGGCCACTTGCGGATGCCGGGAATCTGCGAGCCCTCGTCCGGCTGGCAGCCGACGATCTGGATGGCCGGGTTCATTTCCTTGAGGTAGCGCGAGGTCCCCATGGCGGTGCCGGTGGTGCCCATGCTGCTGATGAAATGACTGACGCGGCCTTCGGTGTCGCGCCAGATTTCCGGGCCCGTGCCTTCGTAGTGGGACAGCGGATTGTCGGGATTGGCGAACTGGTCGAGGATGATGCCGCGCCCTTCGCTGCGCATCCGCTCGGCGACGTCGCGGGCCAGTTCCATGCCGCCCTCGCGCGGCGTCAGCACCAGCTCGGCGCCGAAGGCGCGCATCGTCTGGCGGCGCTCGATGCTCTGGTTCTCCGGCATGACGAGGATGATCCGGTAGCCGCGCATCGCCGCCGCCATGGCCAGGGCGATGCCGGTGTTGCCCGACGTCGGCTCGATCAGCGTGTCGCCGGGGTGGATGTCGCCGCGCGCCTCGGCGTGCAGGATCATCCACAGGGCCGGCCGATCCTTGACCGAGCCGGCCGGATTGTTGCCTTCGAGCTTGGCCAGGATGACGTTGTTGCGCCGGGCGTTGTCCGCGCCGGGAATGCGCTTGAGCATCACCAGCGGCGTGTTGCCGACGAAATCTTCGAGGGTGCGGTAGGGCATTGCCGGATCGGGACGGGACGAGCTATGCGCAATGATAACCGAGCCCGCGCGCCGCACGACAAAAAACCCCGCCGCGGCGGGGTTCGCGGCGGTGCCGTCGGCCGCGATTGCTTTCGGGCGGGATCAGGATCGGGCCAGCTGGCCGACGTAACGGGCGACGCCCTGCTCGACGGTGGCGAAGTCGCCGCCGTAGCCGGCGCCGCGCAGGCGGCCGAGATCGGCTTCGGTGTAGCTCTGGTACTTGCCGCGCAGGGCCTCGGGAAAGGGGATGTACTCGACCAGCCCCTGGGCGCGCAGCTCGGCCAGCGCCAGCGGCGGCTGGCCCGCGATGGCGCGGCAGGCGTTCACCGTGGCGACGGCGACGTCGTTGAAGGACTGGGCCCGGCCGGTACCGAGATTGAATATGCCGGATTCATCCTGGTGTTCGAGAAAGTGCATATTGACCTTGACGACGTCATCGACCGAAACGAAATCGCGGCGCTGCTCGCCGTCGCCGTAGCCGTCGCTGCCGGCGAACAGCCTGACTTTGCCGTCGGCGCGAAACTGGTTGAAGAAGTGGAAGGCCACCGAGGCCATGCGCTCCTTGTGCTGTTCGCGCGGCCCGTAGACGTTGAAGTAGCGGAAGCCGACCACCTGCGACGAGGCTTCCGGGAGGCGCCGGCGCACCACCTGGTCGAAGAGGAACTTGGAATAGCCATAGACGTTGAGCGGCGCCTCGAATTCGCGCTGCTCCTTGAAGACGCTGCCGCCGCCGTACACCGAGGCCGACGAGGCGTAGAGATAGGGAATCTCGTGGTCGAGGCAGAAGTCGAGCAGTGCCAGCGAGTAGCGGTAGTTGTTGGCCATCATGTAATGGCCGTCGTGCTCCATGGTGTCGGAGCAGGCGCCCTGGTGGAGGATGGCGTCGACGGCGTTGTCGAAGTGCCCTTCCTGGACCAGTTGCAGGAATTCGGCCTTGTCGATGTAGTCGGCGATCTCGCAATCGACGAGGTTCCTGAACTTGTCGGCGCGCTCGAGATTGTCCACCGCGATGACATTGTCAATACCGTGGCGGTTGAGGGCGTAGACCAGATTGGCGCCGATAAAGCCGGCCGCGCCGGTGACGATGGTGTACATGTCAGTGTTCCCGTTTGAGTTCGTCGATGCTGCAGGTCGCCGTGCCGAGCTTGCCGACGACGATGCCGGCGGCGCGGTTGGCTAGGCGCATCGCCGCGGCCATGCCGGCGCCGCTGGCCAGCATCACCGCCAGGGTGGCGATGACGGTGTCGCCGGCGCCGGAGACATCATAGACCTCGCGGGCGACGGCCGCTTCGTGGCTGACCCCCTCCGCGCGGAACAGGCTCATGCCCTCTTCGGAGCGCGTCACCAGCAGCGCTTCGAGTTCGAGTTCGGCGCGCAGGCGCTGCGCCCGGGCGGCGAGGTCGTCCTCGCTGTTCCAGCGGCCGACGACCTGGCGCAGTTCGGCGCGGTTCGGCGTGATGACCGTCGCCCCGGCGTATTTCGAATAATCCTCGCCCTTAGGATCGACGAGCACCGGCTTGCCGGCCTGGCGCGCCAGCCGGATCATCTCGGCGATGTGGGCCAGCCCGCCCTTGCCGTAATCGGACAGGACAACGGCATCGCAGGCGGCGAGGCGCTCGGCGAATTCGCTCAGCTTGGCGCGCAGCACTTCGTGCGCCGGCCAGTTCTCGAAGTCGATGCGCAAGAGCTGCTGCCGGCGTCCCAGCACGCGCAGCTTGACCGTCGTCGACAGCTGGGCGTCCTCGTGGAGGCTGGCGTCGATGCCGGCCTCGGCCAGCAGCCGGGCCAGGGTCAGCCCCGCCTCGTCGGCGCCGACCACCGACAAGAGCTTGGCCGTGGCGCCCAGCGAGGCGACGTTGCGCGCCACGTTGGCGGCGCCGCCGGGGCGCTCCTCGGTGCGCTCGATCTTGACCACCGGCACCGGCGCCTCGGGCGAAATCCGCGAGACCTCGCCGAACCAGTAGCGGTCGAGCATGACGTCGCCGACCACCAGCACGCCGGCCCGGGACGTGTCGGGCAGGCGCATCAGCGGCGGCCTATGGCGTGGTATTCGATGCCGGCGGCGCGCACTTGCGCCGGATCGTAGAGATTGCGTCCGTCGAATATGACGGGCGCCTTGAGCTTGGTGCGGATGGAGTCGAAGTCGGGACTGCGGAACTCCTTCCACTCGGTGACGATGGCCAGCGCGTCGGCGCCGTCGAGCGCCGCGAGCGGCGAGTCGGCGAAGTCGATGCGGCCCTCGCCGGCGTAGAGCCGCCGGGCCGCGGCTGTCGCCACCGGGTCGTAGGCCCGCACCCGGGCACCGCGCGCCAGCAGCTCGGCGACCAGCACGCGGCTCGGCGCCTCGCGCATGTCGTCGGTATTGGGCTTGAAGGCCAGGCCCCACAGCGCGAAGCTGCGGCCGGACAGATCGGCGCCGAAACGGCCGACGATCTTGCCGGTCAGCACGCCCTTCTGCACCTCGTTGGCGGCCTCGACGGCCTCCAGCACCTGCAGTCCCTGGCCGGCCTCGTGGGCGGTGCGGATCAGGGCCTGGACGTCCTTGGGAAAGCAGGAGCCGCCGTAGCCGCAGCCCGGATAGAGGAAGTGATAGCCGATGCGCGGATCGGCGCCGATGCCCTGGCGGACGTGTTCGATGTCGGCACCGAGGCGCTCGGCCAGATTGGCCAGTTCGTTCATGAAGGAGATGCGCGTCGCCAGCATGGCATTGGCGGCGTACTTGGTCAGCTCGGCGGAGTGCACGTCCATGATGATGATGCGCTCGTGGTTGCGCTGGAACGGCGCGTAGAGCTGGCGCATCAGCTCGACGGCGCGCGGCTCGTCGGCGCCGACGACGATGCGGTCGGGCTTCATGAAGTCGTCGACCGCCGCGCCCTCCTTGAGGAACTCGGGGTTGGAGACGACGCTGAAATCGAGCCGCGCGCCGCGCCCGGCCAGTTCCTCGGCGATCGCGGCGCGGACCTTGTCGGCGGTGCCGACCGGCACCGTGGACTTGTCGACGACGAGCTTGTAGCCGCTCATGTGGCGGCCGATGTTGCGCGCCGCGGCGACGACGTGCTGCAGGTCCGCGGAACCGTCCTCGTCGGGCGGCGTGCCGACGGCGATGAACTGCAGGACGCCGTGGGCGACGGCCTCGGCGACGTCGGTGGTGAAGCGCAGCCGGCCGGCGGCGCGGTTCGTCGCCACCATCGCGGCCAGGCCGGGTTCGTGGATCGGTATGCCGCCATCATTGAGGATGCGGATCTTGGCGGCATCGACGTCGAGGCACAGCACGTCGTTGCCCACCTCGGCGAGACAGGTGCCGCTGACCAGGCCGACGTAGCCGGTGCCGATGACAGTGATTTTCATGAGAGTCCCTTGAGCTGTTGAATTCCCGGCGCAGAGGCGAGGGGCGAGGTGCAACGATGGCCGCGACGCCGGGACGGCGGCCGCCGCGTCGGCCCGATGGCAATGCTTCGATTCCGCCTTGTCATGGTGTCAGGTCGAATTCTTCGGTGCGCTTGGGCGGATAGGTTTCCCAGCCGCCGCAGGCCGGGCAGCGCCAGTAGAACTGGCGCGCCTTGAAGCCGCATTGGTCGCAGCGGTAGCGGGCCACGCGACGGGTGTGATTGTGTATCAGGTTCTTGACCAGTTCGAGGTCGGCGCGCTTTTCGGGCGGCGCGCCGAGTATCTGCGCCTCGAGCAGCTTGTCCAGGCCGAGCAGGGTCGGGTTGCGCCGCAGTTCCTCGCGAACCAGCGCGTAGGCGGCCTCCGGGCCGGCGCCGTCGAGCTCGGCGCGAAAGACGGCATCGAGCAGGTCGAGCGAGGAATGGCGTTCTAGGTAACCGCGCAGCAGCTGGATTCCCTGTTCGGCGCGACCGCCCTTCTGGTGCGCTTCGGCCAGCTTGGCGGCGATCAGCGCCACATAGACCGGGTTCTGCGGCTCGACGCGCTTCCAGGCCTCGATCGCCGCCTCGGCGTCGCCCGCCGACCAGGCCAGGTCGCCCTGCAGGATGGTGGCGCGGACGCACTTGCGATTGCTCGCCAGGGCCGCGTCGAGACTGAGCCGGGCCTCGTCGTGGCGCCCGTCGAGGATGGCGTCGGCGGCCAACTCGCAATGGAAATTGGCGATCTCCTTCTGCCACAGGTGGTGGACCTGGGCGGGCAGCGACTCGGCCATGGCGATGGCCTTCTTCCATTCCTTTTCCTGCTGGTAGATCTCGAGCAGGAACTTCAGCGCCTCCTCGTCGCGGGCGGTGCCGCGCAGCTTGGCGAACATCGCCTCGGCGCGGTCGAGCAGGCCGGCCTTGAGATAGTCATGGCCGAGTTCGGACAGGGCATGGAGGCGCTGCTCGTCGGAGAGGCCGTCGCGCTCGACGAGGTTCTGGTGCACGCGGATGGCGCGGTCGGTCTCGCCGCGGCGGCGGAACAGGTTGCCCAGGGCGAAGTGCAGCTCGAGGGTTTCGGGGTCCAGCTTGGCCGCGTCGAGGAAGGCCTCGATGGCTTTGTCCGGCTGCTCGTTGAGCAGGAAGTTGAGGCCGCGGAAATAGGAGCGCGGCAGGGCCCGCGATTCCCGCAGCAGGTGCTTGAGGTCGATGCGCGCCGCGACCCAGCCGAGGGCGAAAAACACGGGCAGCGCCAGCAGCCACCAGAATTCGATTTCCATGCCCGGCTCAGTTCTCCGGCGCCTTCTGCGCCGAGCGCTTGAGGCGGGAAATCTCCCGGCGCTGCCGCACCAGCGTCGCCACGGCCGCGCTGATGCCGACCGCCACGCCGCCGGCGAAGGTCGCCAGCAGCAGCAGCGACAGCGGCCACTGCCAGCTCTGCTCGAGGAAGAAGCGCAGCTCGACGTTGCCGCTGTTCTTGATGGCGAGGCCGAACAGCAGCAGGAAGGCGAGGATCCGCAGCAGCCAGACAAAGGTCTTCATCGTCGCACAAAAAAGGCGGCACCCCTCAAGGATGCCGCCTGAATATTAGCGCCGTCGCCCGGCCGGTCACACACCCTGGTCCACGCGTTCGCGCAATTCCTTGCCGGCCTTGAAATGCGGCACATACTTGGCGGGAACGAGCACCTGCTCGCCGGACTTCGGGTTGCGCCCGGTGCGCGGCGGCCGGTAATTGAGGGCGAAGCTGCCGAAGCCGCGGACCTCGATGCGGTCGCCGCGGGCCAATGCCGCCGTCATCGCATCGAGGATCATCTTCACCGCGTAGTCGGCATCCTTCGCCGCCAGTTGCGGGAAGCGCGCGGCCAGACGGCCGATCAGCTCGGACTTGGTCATCGCCGGCGACATCGATCAGGGCTGGTTGAGCTTGGCCTTGAGCAGCGCGCCGAGGTTGGTCGTACCGCTGCTGGCGGAGGACGTTTCGGCGGCCAGCTTCTGCATCGCCTCGTTCTGTTCCACCTGGTCCTTGGCCTTGATCGACAAATTGATCGAGCGGGTCTTGCGATCGAGGTTGATGATCATGGTCTCGACCGCATCGCCCTCCTTGAACATCATGCGCAAGTCCTCGACGCGCTCGCGGGCCGCTTCCGAGGCGCGCAGATAGCCTTCGACGTCGCCGCCGAGGTCGATCACGGCGCCCTTGGCGTCCACGCTCTTCACCGTCCCCTTGACGACGCTGTTCTTGTCGTGGGTGGCGACGAAGCTGGTGAAGGGATCGCCCTCGAGCTGCTTGATGCCCAGCGAAATGCGCTCCTTCTCGACATCGATCGACAGCACCATGGCCTCGACCTCGTCGCCCTTCTTGTAGTTCTGCTTGGCGTCCTCGCCCTGCACCGACCAGGACAGGTCGGACAGATGGACCAGGCCGTCGATGCCGCCGGACAAGCCGATGAAGATGCCGAAGTCGGTGATCGACTTGATCTGGCCCTTGACGCGGTCGCCCTTCTTGCAGTTCTGGGCGAACTCGTCCCAGGGATTGGCCAGGCACTGTTTCATGCCGAGCGAGATGCGGCGACGGTCTTCGTCGATCTCGAGGATCATCACCTCGACTTCGTCGCCGAGCTGGACGACCTTGGTCGGATGGATGTTCTTGTTGGTCCAGTCCATTTCCGAGACGTGCACCAGGCCTTCGATGCCCTGCTCGATCTCGACGAAGGCGCCGTAGTCGGTCAGGTTGGTGACCTTGCCGAACAGCCGCGTGCCCGACGGGTAGCGGCGCGAGATGCCCACCCAGGGGTCCTCGCCGAGCTGCTTCATGCCCAGGGAGACGCGGTTCTTCTCCTGGTCGAACTTGAGCACCTTGGCGCTGACCTCGTCGCCGACGTTGAGCACTTCCGACGGATGGCGGACGCGGCGCCAGGCCAGGTCGGTGATGTGCAGCAGGCCGTCGATGCCGCCCAGGTCGACGAAGGCGCCGTAGTCGGTGATGTTCTTGACGATGCCCTTGACCACCGTGCCTTCCTTGAGGTTGGCCAGCAGCGCCTGGCGCTCCTCGCCCTGGTTGGCTTCCAGCACGGCGCGGCGCGACAGCACGACGTTGTTGCGCTTGCGGTCGAGCTTGATGACCTTGAACTCGAATTCCTTGCCTTCGAAAGGCGTGGTGTCCTTGACCGGGCGGATGTCGACCAGCGAGCCGGGCAGGAAGGCGCGGATGCCGTTGGCCATGACGGTGAGGCCGCCCTTGACCTTGCCGGTGATGACGCCCTTGACCAGGGTGCTGTCGGTGAGGGCCTTGTCGAGATCGTTCCAGGCGGCGATGCGCTTGGCCTTGTCGCGCGACAGCCGGGTCTCGCCGTAGCCGTCCTCGAGCATCTCGATGGCGACCTGGACGAAGTCGCCGGGCTTGGCCTCGACTTCGCCGCGATCGTTGCGGAACTCGTCGGCGGCGATGAAGCTTTCGGACTTGAGGCCGGCGCTGACGACGACATAGTTCTGGTCGACGCGCACGACTTCGGCCGTGATCACCTCGCCGGCGCGCATTTCCTGGCGCGACAGGCTCTCTTCGAAGAGGGCGGCGAAGCTTTCGACAGTTTCCGCAGGGGTTGCGGCAGTAGCAGTGGACATATGGTTTTGACCTGCTGGCCGGTGTTGCCCTGAGGCAGCCTGGCCGGGTTGGTTACTGATCGCCCGCACGCCCTGGCGGCGGCGGACACCTGTCGGCGCGCCGCTTACCCGGCGACGCCTTGCGGCAACGGCTGACTGACCCGACGAACGATGGCCAGCACGGCTGCAACCGCGGCGTCGATGTCCATGACCGTCGTATCGACGAGCACGGCATCGGCGCATTGCTGCAGGGGCGCCACGCTGCGCGCGGCATCGCGCGCATCACGCTCCTGCAGGTCCTGCAAAAGGGGTGACATGTTAGCAGGCATCCCTTTCTCGATCAACTGCTTATAGCGCCGCTGGGCGCGCGCCTCGGCGCTCGCCGTCAGGAACACCTTGACCTCGGCGCAGGGGAACACCACCGAGCCCATGTCGCGGCCTTCGGCGACCAGGCCCGGCAGCCGCCGGTAGGCCCGTTGCCGCTCGAGCAGCGCGGCGCGCACGGCCGGCAGCGCGGCGACCTTCGAGGCCCCGGCCGACACTTCTTCGCTGCGGATCGCGGCGCTGACGTCGTCGCCACCCAGCCGCACCGCGTCGCCGGCGAACTCGGCCGGCAAGGCCGCGGCCAGCGCCGCGACGCCGGCCTCGTCGTCGAGCGCCACGCCGCCGCGCAGCGCCGCCAGCGCGGTCAGGCGGTAGAGCGAGCCGCTGTCGAGATAGGCATAACCCAGCGCCGCGGCGACGCGCGCCGCCACCGTGCCCTTGCCCGAGGCCGACGGTCCGTCGATGGCCACGACCGGCGCGGCGACCGAGCCGAAGGCATCGAAGTAGCCGGGAAAGGTCTTGGCGACGCAGCCCGGATCGTTGATCCGCAGCGGCACCCCGGCCAGGCTCGCCAGCGAGAAGCACATGGCGATGCGGTGGTCGTCGTAGGTGTCGATCGCGGCGCCGGCGGCGAGGCTGCCCGGAGTGGCGGGGGCGGCCACCACGAGTTCGTCGGCGCCCTCGTCGACGCGCGCGCCGAGCTTGCGCAGCTCGGCGGCCATGGCGGCGATGCGGTCGGTCTCCTTGACGCGCCAGGAGCCGATGTTGCGCAGCCGGCAGGGGCCGTCGGCGAACAGCGCCGTCACCGCCAGCGTCATCGCCGCGTCGGGTATGTGGTTCAGGTCGAGATCGAAGGCCCGCAGCCGGCCCGCGGCGGGCGCGCGCGCGACGATGAAATTGTCGCCCCACTCGATTCGCGCGCCGATGCTTTGCAGCGCGTCGGCAAAGCGCACGTCGCCCTGGATGCTGTCGCGGCCGACGCCCTCTACCCGCACCGGGCCGCCGCCGATCGCGCCGGCGGCGAGGAAATAGGAGGCCGCCGAGGCGTCGCCCTCGACATGGACGACGCCGGGGCTGCAATAGCGCTGCCCGCCGCGGATCGTGAAGCGGCGCCAATCCTGGCGCTCCACATCTACGCCGAAGCGGGCCATCAGGTTCAGGGTGATCTCGACGTAGGGCCGGGAAATCAGCTCCGTCGTCACCTCGATGACAACGTCCTGACCGGCCAGCGGCAGCGCCATCAGCAGCGCCGTCAGGAACTGCGACGAGACGTCGCCGCGGACCCGGATCGGGCCGTCGAAGCGGAGCGCCGCCGGACCGATCCGCAGCGGCGGGAAACCGTCCCGGCCGAGATAGCGAACGTCGGCGCCGATCTGCACCAGGCCGTCGACCAGGTCGCCGATCGGCCGCTCGTGCATCCGCGCCACGCCGGACAGCGCGTAGCGCCCGCCGCACAGCGCCAGCGCCGCCGTCAGCGGGCGGATCGCCGTGCCGGCATTGCCCATGAACAGCTCGGCGTCCTTGACCGGAAACGGTCCGCCGCAGCCGCTCACCCGCCAGCGCTCCGGCCCCAGCGGCAGCAGCTCGACGCCGAGCCGGCGCAATGCTTCCAGCATCACGCCGGTATCGTCGGAATCGAGCAGCTCGCGAATCTCGGTGACGCCCTCGGCCAGCGCGGCCAGCAGCAGCATGCGGTTGGAAATGCTCTTCGAGCCGGGCAGGCGGACCACGCCTTCGGCATGATGGAGCGGGGGAAGGTCGAGATGATTCATCGGCTCAGGAAGAACGGCATAGTCATGACAAACGGGACAAGGGAATTCGCCCGCGCGACGTCGGCAAATACAGGCGCCGGACGGGTGGGGCAGCTTCCCATGGTAGCCTGATTATCAACGAACCTCGGCACGTCATTCCGGGGCCGCAAAGCGGACCCCGGAATCCGGAAATCACGTCCGAAATCCGTCCTGGATTCCGGGTTCTGCCCTGGCGGGCAGCCCCGGAATGACGGTCTTGCGCAGTGACTGCTGGTTGGCTGACGATCATTGCTCTCTTGTCGTCGGCGAGGACTGTCAGTTCGTCGTCGGCAATCCATGCTTCCCACGGCAGCCTGCCGAACACGAAGATCAAGATCGGCTCCGAGTTTACGTCCGACAATCCGCGCCGAATGGCTCGGCGCACGCGTCCGCGTCAAGGGGCGCGCCGCTTGCCGGCGCGTCCCGTTGCACGAAGTGTCGCGGCCTGGGCATCGACGTAGGCGTCAAGGAGGCGACGAATCATGCGTTGGTACTGGGTTTGATGTTTCGCCGCCTCGGACTTGAAAAACTCGAGGCTCTTCTTGCTTAGAGCCAAGGTGACCTTCACCCCTTCCTCGCGAAAAGCCAATTCGGCCGGGGACGGAAGAAAGTCGGGAATCACCTGGGTCTTGCCGAGAGGCTCATCGGTGTATTTGATTTTCGCGCTCATAAATTGCCTTTCCTTTGCGCCAATAGCCGGCGCCAATGATACGAATGACCGAGGCGCGATAAGTGAACCGCACCGTGAGGACACCGCCATCAACCTCACCGAAGCAGTAGAAGCGCTGCTCGGCCTGGCTGTGGGTGATGTCCTTGGCGATCACGCGGCGGGGATCGGCGAATGCGTATTGGGCCCTGATGAACGGAACGCCGTGCTTTCCTTGGTTCTCGGCGTCCTTGTCGGGATCCCAGTCGAAGCGCGTGCTTGCCATGAGCGAAGACTAGCAAATAGCAATACAAAACGCCATACGCTGATATGGTGCCCCGCCTTGACAGGGAAACAAGCCGGGGCCGGATTCACGGGGTTGCGATGAACAGAATCTGCTGCATCTTGTCCTCGGCCAGGCCAACCAGTTCGTCTTCGGCAATCCACTTTTCCCGCAGCAGCCTGCCGAACACGACGATCAGTTGCGAGTAACGGTAGTCGTATTTCACGTCGATTTGCCGGCGCTGCTCGCTGAGGAAATCGTGGACCACCCACAGCGCTTCCGGCGTATCCGCCTGCGCCGCCAGCGCCTTCAGCCGGGCGATGATGTCCGCGTATTCGCGCTGCAAGGCGGCGGCGAAGACCCGGCGGGCAATCTTCTTCTCGGCCGCTGTCCATTTGATGTCTTGCATCGATGGCGTGTTCATGAAATGGAGTGGATTGCAAACCGTGGTACGTCCCCAATTACCAAGTTCACCCACCTTGTTGGGCCATAACGTGCCTATGTCACGTTGAGCGGTGTTTGTGCCTCCATAATTTCCTTTCCTACTGGACCGAGTTCGAACCACTCGTGATCTTCAAATTCTGGATATGGGCCACGACCGGGTACCTCAACATAACCTTGCGTCATTACGACTAGGCCAAGACTTATTGTCTGTTCGACGGCCTTCTCATCAAATCCGTTCATGGCGAGCATTTCAAACAGGCCATCATAGGTCGACTCGGGCATATGGTAACCGTCCAGGAGATCGAGCAGCATGCGCAGTCGTTTTTCGCTTCCAAAATCTCCGATACGAACGATCTCACTTACGCCGCCATGGTCAGTTAGCGTCAGCTCAGATGACTCGATCAATTCCATAAGCTCGCTCGCAACAATGAGAACCCTCAAGGCCACCTTTTCGTCGACAAGAGAGCCATCGTGGGCAACGTAATTTCTGTAATACGAGAAAACTCCTTTGAAGTACTCTTTGGCAGATTCCTGAAGATCGTCACCAAGAGGAACTCTCAGCAATACGCCCTCTTTGCCCCCGGCGGCCACCCAAACTCCCCCAGTGATGGCCACTTCAAAATCCCCCAGTAGGTGATACGCGAATGTAATATCTGGCCGTAGGCCGGAAGCGGCGACAGGACATCATCGCTCCTCGAATTGACGAGGAGGCAA
>WNGH01002533.1_pt1 | contig 17308 bp, 27 predicted proteins | sample 5400631 | NCBI WGS metagenome assembly WNGH01 (sample SAMN13153373, study PRJNA577476) | soil metagenome | isolation source: 115 cm soil or saprolite under Garry oak tree replicate 1 | place: USA:California | collected 2016-06-15
CAATGCCTGAGCCTGGCATATCAATGCCTGACCTTAAAATGGCTATGAGAAATGCCTGAGCCTATAGTTGGCTATACGAAATGCCTGGGCTTATTTCTCTCTATAGACATGGCTATAAGACACACACTCCGCGTGTAGCTGGGGAACGTTCTAGATACTAGAGCATAATCGATACAATTCTATCTCACCCATATGAGCGCGGATAGCATTTAATCGCAATACAATGCGTTTATGACGGCTTTTTGGGTGAGATGTCTATTCTATGCTCTTGAATATTTTAGAGACTCTCATGGTCACTACAACGCGAATAAATAGCATCGGAGCATGGTAGTGAGAAGTAAAAAGTTAGCTGAAAATAAAAAGATCGGGCATCAATATGTATAAACAAATATTAACGAGTATAACGAGTGTACGGGCATTTAGAGTATTATTTTTACAATGCCTGAGCCTAGCTCAACAGGTAGATTGGCTCTATAGGCGGCTTTATGATAGTTGGTTAGTGTTAATTTCTAAGTAGCTAGATCGGCTTTACAAGCTGTTTTATATGCTAAAATCACGCATAAAACGTGTTAAATAATTATACTTTTAATAGGTTGTGAGGGACGGGCGCTTGACGTGCATAGGTCAAATGTGAGGAGTGGGCTTCTCTAAACACTTTTTGAGGGGATTTTAGAGAGGGTACAATTGAGGGCATCGGATAGCATCAGCTAACAAGCTGTGTAACAAAAATGTTCTCATACATAGCATGATATCGGCTAGTGAACTGATACATGTACATAGTGAGGTTAGAAACATATGTAAAATGGTGTCGAACGTTACATATTGCGATTGCAAATATTGCTCTCACTTTTTACTGCTTTCGTATTGAGAGCGGTATTTTTTAATCAGTAAAGATAAGAGGTAACAGCATGGCAAGATTAAGCGGTAAGGAAGTACAAATAGTTGACGTCACATCGGAATTGAAGGTGTCATTTGACGCTACGTGGGCATTCGTTCGGGGTAAGGAATTTTTAGGGTATGCAGACTATGAGGATATGCAATGGCATGGTAGGTACTTAGATAACAAGCTGTATAAACAAGCATTGTTTGAATATAGCTTGCTAGAGACAGCTTTAGAACGATTGAACTACGTGTACACACTATCGCAATGTCAACGAAACGATAGTGACAGGTAACGTTGGGATTAGTAAGAGAGCATACGCATAGATATGCTCTCTTTATTGTGCAGTATATAGCACATACAAGTAAGAAAGTAAGCAGTAAAAATAATGGTGTTACGCGATGCAAGTAAAATATTTGAGCGATTTATCTCTAAGATAGAAGTCGCTCAAGACGGTTGCTGGTACTGGCAAGGAAAACTTAATCAAGACGGCTATGGTCGTTTGTCAGTAGATGGAAAGATGGTTAAGGCGCATCGAGTGTCTTATGTACTTTTCGGTGGTGAGCTAGTAGAAAAGTTAGTGTTAGATCACGTATGTGTGCATCGTAATTGTGTAAACTTCTCACACTTAGAGCAAGTCTCTAATCAAGAGAATATACATCGTATCTATCATCGGCATGATGATATAGAGGGTAGAACGATATGAATACATACATCGTATTAGTGGTTATTAACGGAAATGAAGTACGGCTCGGCTTAGTGCGAGCAGAGAGTTTAATTGAAGCAAGATATCATGCGAATAAAGCATACAAGATGCTTCATGGTCGTAATGAATTGCATATAGAAGTATACGAGGATATAACATATGCGCAAGGCGCGTATGAGGAATTAAGCATAACATTTATCAAGCGCATGTAAGTTTTCAATAAGCACTAAAGAGGATTGTAGACGTTCGTTACGTCTAGTGCTTTTTCTTATTGTTCTCTTAGTAAGCGAGGTTTATATGGTATGAGCAAACAACGTTCTATGCTGACTCCATATGAGTTAGTAGGTGGTATTGTGATATTGCGATTGTATCGTTATGACGGTACTTTCAAGGCAATAGACTTAGACAGTAGGGATATGGTTACTGCTTACAAAAAAGCTTGTAGCTTGATAAGGACGGGTGAGAGTGATGTGTATAGGGAAGTACAGCTATGGTGTGTACAAGCAAATGGTGATTGCGTACAAGCGCATGATACATTTGTCACATCATGGGAATTGATGGATAGGGTATTCAAGTACTATGTGAAATGGCAAGATGATGATGGAAGGGAATATTCTAGACGTTTTGTTAAGCGTAGCGCGGCATTTAGTGCGTATTGTGATTTACAACGTCAGGATTATCTGACGTTGACGACAAATAGTCATTCTCGCAAGAGGATTAAGATTTAAGGAGTAAACATAATGGAAGACTTCGGTAAAAATGTGAAAGTATCGGTTGATGCTAAGGGGATTGTTACAATCACGTTTGATAGCAAGAAAAATCTAGGTTTGTCGGCAAGCGGCAAGTCTAATATTGTTGCAACGACTAGTGGTAACAAGGCTCTCCCTGGTACAGATATTGTTATCGGTTTCAATGCTTATAAAAGGGTATAGGCGCTAGCGGCAAGAGTGAGAGCATAGTCTAAAACACGGTGTTCTCACTCTTTTTTGGTTTTAAATAGGCGCGCGATAGCGCATAAAGAGTAAGGGGTAAAATAGTGAAAGCATACGAGATAACATATACTCGTAACAATGACAAAAAGCAGATCACTACTGTTATGAGCGGCGATACTGCGTACGCGGCTAAACAACGACTTCTGAAGGTCTTTAATAAAGATACAGTAGTGAACATTCTCAAGTGTGTGGAACAAAAAGCGTTGATTGAAACGGCGCTGGTCGATATGGCAACTGAAGCAAACAACAATGCTGAAGCTGAAAAAGCAGTGGAAAGTAGGAAGGTTACAAGAACACGCGCTAGCGTACAGGCACATCAAGATAGTGGTAACGCATTGCGTAGCAAGAGTAAAGAAACTACTGTCAATGGCAAGAGAACGGGTGTTGGCGTAGTGGCATCGGTCGATAACACGTCTCATAAAAAAACACTTGCTGAAAAGCGAGAAGAAAAGAGACAAGCACAAGAGCGGATAGTGGAACGGAAAGCTAAAACTGAAAAGGTAGTTGTCGAGAAGAAACAACGTCAATTAGTCTCACATCAAGTAGTTTCGTCTATTCAGCAATGTGAACTAGATGGATTGATAGTCCCTCAATGGGTATATATGAATATCCCTGAGCATATTCGTATAGACGAAACGATAGGCAGCTATGCGTTGGCATACGTCACGTTACGGCAAGAGTGCAAACGTCTCAAGAAAAATATGCTCACTCTTACTGATAGAGACTTGCTAGCAATGTTCTCTCACTATTGCGATATGCATAGTGAGAGTGTTCAGGCGCAATGGTTCAATGCTATGAGCGATCAAAAGAAGAATAGAGACTTCTTAAATCGTTTGCAATGGTGCATAGTCTCTTGTCTTGATGTGATTGATCGGACTGCTACGCAAGACAAGGAAAAGAGCGATAGGGCAGCGCGTCAAGCATCACTCAAGGCAAAAAGAGAAGCTGAAATAGCTAAGGCTAAGGCACTCAAGGAAAAAGAAGAACAAAAGATAGCGTTAGCTAGAACAAAACAAACGACTAAGAACGGTAAGGCGATAGTTTTACAAGCAATTACAACAAAAAAAGGTGTTACTTCTAACAAGAAAGTGAGGTAGCATCTTTGTTCACAAACAACATAGTTCTAGAGGGAAGGAAAAACACTGCTGCGTACATTTTCGGCTTGCAAGCGCATAACGTCTTGATTGATCGTAAAATATGTCAAGCGAGTGAGTTTATGGGCGATTGTAGTGTGCGCGGCGATTGTTTATTGTTATTGTTCGGCAGTGTTATAGCGCGTATTGATGATATCGGCTCAAAAGGTCAGCTAGTAAGATTGTCTATGGTCGATATCATAAACGGACATGCGCTCACACTATGGTGTGACTATGATAGCGATATCGTAAATGAGTTAAGGATGCGTTTGGGCATAGCATAGTATCGTTAGTACAATGCGCTTCTGACGGTTTGAGAGAGCATAGGGTACAATCTGTGTTCTCTCACTTTTAATGGCTGTAAAGCGATAATACTAAGCGATAGAGAGGTATTGGTATGCGTAGGGCATTTGTGAGTATGGTTATGCTGTTGTGTCTGCTCTTGAGCGATAGCGCGTTACTGGTATCGGTTATGCAAGCTACGCAGCATAGTACACGGTACATAGTATTAGATAATAGGACGTTTGATAGTTGGAGCGATGCTTTGTATTGTGTTTTTATAGCGCGTTGTGACGACTAGGGGGTAACATGGCTAGTGTTATAGCAGTTATCGGTAAAAGCGGTACACGGTGTCTAGAACACGCGATAGAAGACTATCAGATCACGAGAGAATGGCTGGTAACATTTGAGGATGATTGTATAGCGCATGTAGTAAGTCTCGGGGTGAACAAAGGTACAGTTGATGCTACTACAGTTACATGGGGCTTTGTTGCTATTGAAAAAGCGCGACAATTCTATCCAAATGGTTTGTATTGCTCTCATTCTTGGAACGGCGATACATGCGGTAAAGAGCTATTAAAACGATTAGAAGAAAGTGAATTGACACAACATAGCTGGTCAGATTTTGGGGGATACTAGAGTGTTAGTAGCAAAGTATGCAACAAAAAAACTTTTGAAGGAGTCTGTGGGGAAGACACTGCGGTATGAAGAGACGGGAATGTACTTTATACAAGAGTATAAGGCAACGGGAATAGTAAATGTGGTAGGGCCATCTGCTACTAGTAGAAAATGGTACGCAGTAGTTATTATGAAAGATGACAAGATAGTGAGAGTAACATGAAAGCGATAGTAGTGCGCTCGTATGCTAGTGTGAAAGCATATGAGCGGGATTGCACATGGTTCGCGAAAAAACGCTATGCAGTAGCAAACGTTGAAACATTTCAGCAAAGACGTAGTATAGCTGGGTTACTGTTTACTCCCTTTGCTCTTTTCAGGGGTAAGAGAGTCAGGTTAGTTGTTACGTATATGAAAGTAGGGTGACTGAGTGTACACATGCGATATATGTGGTATTCAGGTAGGTAGTACTGAAGACTTGTTGCGCGTTAACATGTTAGATCAAAAGCTAAGTGACAAGTTTTACGGCGTATGTGACTTACTCGTTGATAGTGATTGTTATGATAGAAATAGTAACGAGCTAGCTCTCGTGAGTGAGGAAGAAATAGAAGCATACGAACAGGTTCAAGCTATGCATGAAATGGGGGATAGGATAGAAGATAAGAGAGCTAGATTATAAACAATCTCTAGCGTTAAAACTGTCAGTTATGTCAAGTTACACTAGTAGCGTTGTAGTGACATTCTGACGGTTTTACGTCGTAAGGGTACAATCTATGCTCTTACATGCGTAAGGCCGGTTGGCGCCCTTCTATAACTTTTCGGTTGTAGAGCATTCTACAACCTGTGCGCCGGTCGTGCATAACTTGTATGCCGTGACATACAGCGACGTGAACAAGTTATGAAGGTATGGTTTCAGATAGATACGTTGGAAAGTGTCGTTCTCTGTCTTGTGATGGTAACTCTCACTAAGAGAGTAAGTAAACTTTCACTAAGAGAGTAGCGTTTTATAAAACTTTCACTAGGCGCGAAAAGGGCATTTTCTGCGTTTCTTAGTGACTAACAAAAAGTTAGCGCCAAAACCTATTGAAAAGCTATACGTGTTTTTGGGCTAGCTATAAAAGTTTCTCAGCTAGCTATCTGGGGAATAGCTATCTGGGGAATATGGGTTAACTCTCTATTGTAGGGGGTATATGTAGGGTACGTATATAGGAGAGCATGCTATGGATATACATGGTGCATATGGCAACATACATGTGCCATATGTAGTACATACTACTAACAACGCCACACATACGCAACACGAGGATGATAGCGCGATGTATGTGGATGCTGCTACAGCACGTGATGCATACGACGTCATCGTTGACATCGAGTCGCTTATTCGAACTGGCTTATCGATTGCCGATTGCGATTGTCGGGCGCTACTCCGTGATGTTCTCTCGACTATAGCTGACCGTGGAATTATAGTCGAGAATTCATTGAAAGGGCAAGAGGCCGGTACGCCGTCTGGAGACAGCCGGTACACCGCCTACCAAAAAAATGTGTCTGAAGAACATAAGGATGACCTTATTTTTAGAGATAGTGCTGCGCTAGAGCAGGCGTATCAACGGGCGCAGCAGCGCATGGAACAGTATGCATATGTGCAGGATAGTCAGAAGGCGCCAGCAGTACCGACGGGCAATGGATATGTTGTTGAGAATACGCGGCCTGTCGATGCGAATGTACCGCCTATCGGCACAATGATAGCTTGCCCTAAGTGCGGTGTTCCGAATGACTTGCATTGGCGCGATGAATGTTGCTATTGCGGGACATCTTTCGCTAATCTTGTGCGCGATAGCCCTAAAAACAAGGGAGTGAATGGCGTCCCACCTGGCGGGCTAGGATGCTATAAGTGCAGCGGTACAAATCCTGCTGATGCGCGGTATTGTCGCCATTGTGGGGCATCTCTTGATATGATGGATATATATATAAAAGTAGAATGTCCTGCATGTCATAGAGTAAATGCTGCGACAAACAGCAAGTGCGGATATTGCGCTTGTCTCTTAAAGAAGGGGGTAGAATGTCGTGTCTGTCATCTTGTCGGTGTAGTAAACGAAGTATGCAAAGGCTGCGGGTGTTACTTGCAGCGATAGCTGCGACTAAGTGAGGCCATAACATGAAAATACGTATCGTAAACACGGATGGTATCCCGTATAATACGCATATTTATGATGCCGAAACGGGCAAAGAGATAGACAAGGTGACAGAAATAACATTTAGCCCAATAAAAGTGCGTGATAATGGTATTACTGCACAGGTACTTGTGCTTGTCGATCAGATAGACATGGTAGCAGATGCGCAAGTAAACACATACTGTCCGTACTGTCAGCAAGTATTGCCTGTTGAGGAAGTGAAAGAAGAACCGTATAACGAGAACTATCACGGTGATGAAGAATTGGAAGAGTTGAAAGCGCAAGGGATATTTGATGATGACTATCCTGGGAGTTAGGTTATGCCGCTAGAGAATTTAGCGAAGCGCATAATAGGAGGTTGTAAGTAATGTCGATAGAGAACTGGGAAAAGCAGCGCGATGGTTATGAGAACGAAGATCATTTTATCATCAGGCGGTATGGAGACCCTGATAGTGTATGGATATACTGGCCTATCACAAATGGGAAAGTCGAGTACTTCTTCTCTACTGAGGAAGAGGCTGTTGCGTTTTACATAGCGGTAAAACATATACGGCTGTTCCCATGTACGTAGTGTGCTATACTTACAACTTAGGGGCGGGAAAGTGATACGTCTTTTTGCCCCTATCTCCTTTAGACAAAATCAAGGCCATACAAGATGTATGGTCGTATCAAGATACCTTAGCTGCTTTCACAAAAGCTGCATGGAAACATGTAGACCCTGCACCGTTAGTATGGTCGTGGCATCACGATGCGATCTGCGAGCATATACAAGCAGTCTTTAAGGGCCAGATACATAAACTTGCGGTCGCTCTCCCCCCGAGACATACAAAGTCGATAATCATCTCTGTAATGGCCCCTGCGTGGGGATGGACGTGGCACCCATCATTTAAGTTCTTATGTAGTTCGTATGGCATGTCTCTGGCTATACGTGATAGTCAACGGTGCAGAGCATTAGTAGATAGTATCTGGTATCAAAGTTTATTTAAGAACTCATTCGGGTGGCTGCCCGATCAGAATAAAGTAGGGCGATATGAAAACAATAAAGGCGGTTATCGTATTGCTACTTCTGTTGCTGGTGCTGCGACAGGTGAAGGCGGCGATATCGTCTCTTGTGATGACCCACACAACATTGCTGAAGCAGAGAGCGATGCGGTCAGACGTGACACATTAGCATGGTGGGATAACACCATGACTTCTCGTTTGAACGATCAACAAACGGGCGGCATGATAATACTCGGCCAGCGCGTTCACGATCAAGACTTAATTGGTCATGTGATAGATCAGGGCGGGTGGGAGTATCTCTGTTTACCGTCTGAATATGACCCTTCGCATAAGACAATAACATCAATCGGATGGGAAGACCCGCGCAAAGAGTCGGGGGAGCCGCTTTGGGAAGAGAAGTTTCCGAAAGTTGTCTTAGAGTCTCTCAAAGCAATACTTCAATTAAACTATTATAGCCAGTATCAACAGAAACCTGTCTTAGAAGAAGGCGCTATCATCAAGGGCGCGACGATGTTGGAGTACGTTGATGAAGGAGAAACATATTTATTACATACCGCTACTATGGATAAGCGTGTGCTCAAGTTTTTATGTAGACGCGTGGTATCTACTGACTTTGCCGTTAGTACAAAACAACAGGCTGACTTTACCTGTTTCCTGGATTGGGATGTTACTCCTGACGGAGAAGCATTACTATTGGATATAATCGTTGAAAAATGGGAGGGGCCGGAGGCTGAGGATAAGCTATGGACAAAGTTACGCTCTACACCACGTCTATGGTGCTGTCTTATAGAAGATGTTGGCCATCAGAAGTCGATTATTCAGCGTGGGCGGGGCAATGGGCATCCGATACGCCCATATATCCCTTTAAAGGATAAAGTGGCGAGAGCGCAAAGTATTGCGGTTTACTTCGCACTAGGATTGTTCTTTTTTGACAAGAACACACCTGGCTTCGTAGAATATAAGAAACAACTCTTGGGGTTTCCGAGGGCTGACCATGACGACCAGGTTGATGCAACAAGTATTCTCAACGAGTTGTATTCGCATGGTGAACCGATGTTAACGGCTATTGAGCTAGGCGAAGCGAAAGAGTTTGCGCAGATAGAAGCAATACGGGAGCATAATCCTGATTTAGCAAAGTTCTTAGAAGAGGGGCTGTTTACATGACACTATGGGAAATGATGGGTGGGCCGCAAATAATGCTTATTGCGTATGTAGGGCTAGGGCTACTTGTAATCAATATGTTTCGTACAATACTATACAGTAGAGTAAGGGTCAGACGGGTTGTTATCCATCGGGGTACTGTTGCCCACCGTTCTCGCATTACGCGCATAGAGACGCTTGATAGCGACAACAATGTGATAGCTGTACATGTATTGCGTAGACGGGGCGAGATTGCGATAAACAGAAATGGGCCGCGTCAAAGACGCATGGGTAGCATTTACAAAACCTGAAGTAAAATCCGAGCAAAAACAACTGGCATCTACGAAGCAAAGCGACCTTACCAGTAACATTGCAAGTCAGATAATTAGCACAGGTTCGGGATACACATCATATTCAGCGCGTACTGTGCTCAATATAACGAACATTGGCTATCTCAACAACATTACGGTGTATCGTGGTGTGTCTATTCTTGCGCAAGCGATCGCGGCGTTAGAATGGCAAGTGTTTGAGAAGTACGGCCAGAAGCAGCGCATTGAGGGACACCCATTAGAATTACTGATGGCGCAGCCGAACTATAAGCGTATGCGGGCAAACTTCATGGAACAACTTGTCAGCTATCTCTTGATCGGCGGGCAGGACTATGTCTGGTCAGTGCAAAATGATGCTGTCTCTCCGCCATTGGCTCTCTATAATCTCCGACCCGATCTAGTTCTGCCTGAAGTAAATTTAGATAATCAGATATATAACTATAGATACTACAACAAAGATTATAGTGTGCAATATATGCACCCTATCAGGTTCTTTCATCCTCTCAATGAATTTGTGGGTTTATCTCCTTTGCAGGTTGCAGCGTCGGTAATAGAGCGACAGAACGCAGGTGAAGAATGGAACTTCAATCTCATGTCCAACAGCGCAAGACCGAGCGGCGCTTTTGTCGCTACCACAGACTTGCCTCCCTTGACACGTGGAAAAATGATACAAGAAATACGCAAGAAATACGGTGGTGGGAGGATGACGGCTGGTGTACCTTTATTATTAGAAAATGGGCTGACATACATTCAGTTAGCACTTTCTCCCGTCGATGCCGATTGGTTCAATTCAGACGCTTCGGCAGGGCGGAAGATTTTGGCTGCTCTTGGGGTAGACTCTTTACTTGTCAACGACAAGGAGTATTCAACATACAACAATGTTGCTGAAGCGAAACTAGCAATGTGGGAGTTGACAGGGCTAAACATCTTAGCGCGCTTAGAGGATGAGCTCAATATGTGGTTGCCGCCACTCTACAGTCCTGGCGGTGTTGTTTCAGATGTTGAGTTGAAACTTGATAGGAAGCCTATTGAGTTGCTAAAACAAAACAGACTTGCTGATACAAACATTGTACTGTCACTCTGGAATAATGGCCTTGCGCCATTTAACTCTTGCGCGGCGGAGGTAAATCAGCCGCTTATTGATGATGTTGATGACTTTTATAAGTTCGGTCCAACAACATTTATCAGGCGATCGAATGTCGCCGCATGGCTCGATCAACAAGAAGAGGCGGCTACTGCCGCGATACAAGCTGCTGCTATGAAACCGCCGCCAATGCTTCCGCCCCCACCTGGGCAAGTAGTAGTATCAGATATCACACAGCCGCCATCTAATGCGTTGACGAAGAGGGCCAGCACTCTACCAGAAGAGCAATATGATCTTGCGACAGGCGTCCGTCACATGTGGGCGGGGTTATTGCGGTGATGGACTCTTATACACCAAGACCACGTCTTGATATGGGGCTTATCTCCCATACAAATATGAAGAAAGGCACAAGCCTAGCGGATTGCCAGTGCCGCAGTTGTAAGAAGTGGCGAGCCGAATTATTTGCACAAGGGAAAATCACTGCGCAAGAAGCGGGTATAGCAGATGTGAAAGATGAACCTCTGAGAAACTTCGAGTGAGTTGATAAAAAACAATTGGCTTGTGTTTTGTCTGAATAGTTAGTATACTTACGTTAAGGGGCATAGTTGATTAAAAGGGATTACTCTATTATGCCCGACAAAGTTATAAACATTGATGATGTGCTGCAAGCATTTGCGTCTACCCCTATCCCTGGCTATTCATTTCCTCTTCCGACATTTGCTGTTGATACACTCCCTACCGCTCTAAAAGATGCTGACTTCAACAAAAAGCAGGGCGTTGTGACTGCTTATATGACGGTGTATAACAATGATGATGGAACGCCGTTTATAGACCCGTATAACGATATTGTTTCTCCAGGGGCGTTTACAAAAACAATCCGTGAGTTGGATTATGCGCGCAATAAGAAGAACAATCCCTGGCTAGTCCCTAACCTTTGGCAACATAATAGAGATGAAGTAATAGGTGGCGTAAAAGCCCTTACAGAAGATAGCAGGGGCGTTATCTATGAAACCCAATTTGCGATGGGTATCAAGCGAGCGCAGGATGCGTTTGAATTAGCGGAGATGAAAATGATCGGGTCAAGCTACGGATACGACCCGATACGCTTTGACATACAACGCAACAATATACGCAACTTAAAAGAGAACCGTTTGCGGGAAATCTCTCAGGTCAGTTTTCCTGCAAACGATCTTGCTGATATCATTTCGACAAAACAGGTGTGGGCATGGAGTCATGTCCCGACACAGGCGGCAAAAGTATTTGATAGTATGGCAGCTTCAATAAAGTCAGGTGAGCATGATAAAAGGGCAGCGAGTACTCCTTCTCCTGCCCTTGGGGGGAAGAAACAAAGTGCGCAAGCTAAATCTTCAACATTCTCAGAGATGTGGGATGCGCGACGCATGTCACAGGTGCGTATGCAGTTGTATTCTATGTGCGATATCCTGACATCAAGTATTTTGGGTATAGCTGATGATGATGATGTAAGCAATACATCGTCTGCTATTGCGACAACGATATCTCAGTTCTCTTCAGAGGTAACGGGAAGTTGGCTTGACGACTTTAATGAGGCCGATGTGTCTGAGGATGCATCTGAGAGTAGCGGCGGTAGTTCCTACGATGCTGGTATGGGATATATGCACGCTGATTTATCAATGGTCGCTTTAAAGAAATGTAAAGAACTGACTATAAAGGCGGGCAAGACGCTTTCTGCTGCGAATAAGCAAAAGATATCAGGCTCTATTTCTGCGGTATGGGAAGAGCTACAATCTATACAGAAATGGCTTGACAGTTTAGAACATAATCCCGATGATGATCTTTCATATATAGGGGCAACTACAAGTGACATAGGGAAAAGCACCCAGGCAAGCACCTCTCACAAAGGACAACCTCCCTCTGAGACGCCGCGAACGTCTGCGCCGAATAACCCAACATTGTTTTCATCTGCTGACATACTCAAGCAGGTGACAACCCTTTTTGGGAAATGAGGAGAAATGCCTTTAACACAGGAAGAGTACACCGAGTTTATGAAGACGGTGTACCAGATCAGAGAGCTTTATGATGGCATTGAAAAAGAGATCAAAAGCTTCGGAGAAAAGGGGCAGGAGTCAGAACAAAAACGTTTGGCGATGGAGGTCACGTTGCAGCGCCTTGAGGGCGAGATGCAGAAACCCTCGACAAAGTCTGTACAGAACAATGACTTTGAGGATGACATCCTTGAAACAAAAGGCGTCGATGAAGCGGCACTTAATCGTCGTATGCGCATCATAAAAAAGCGCGATGACGTGAAAGCACTCTCAAATTACTTGCGCAAGGGTTTCGCGGGTTGCACTCCTGAAGAACGCAAACATCTCTATCAAGCATCAGCGTTTGATGCGCCGCCGAATAAAGAGTTCGAGACAAAAGCATCTATCACGACAGGTATCACTGTTTCAGAAGATACGACGGGCGGTATGTTTGCGCCTCCTGAGTTTGTCGCGGAGATCATCAAGAACCTTGTCTTGTATTCGGTTATCAGACCCTACGCAAAAGTGCGCTCAACATCAAACAGATCTGTGCAGATGCCTAAGCGGACATCAACACTCACTACTGCTACATGGGTAGGTGAGCGCGCGGTGCGCACTGATACGACGGGATGGAATTTAGGTAGGCTTGAAATCCCTACAAACGAGATGTACTCTCTCGTACTCATCTCAGAACAAGACTTAGAAGACCCTGCATTTGACGTTGAGACAGAAATCAGAAACGAAATTACCGAGCAGTTCGGGGTTGCTGAAGGGAAAGCGTTTCTCTCAGGCGATGGGTCAATTCAGCCGCAAGGGATACTCACACACCCTCTTATCCCGATTAAGAAATCGGGTGTGTCATCGCTTCCTACTGCTGATACGCTAGTTAACTGTGTATACGACCTTCCTTCTGTATACGCGGGGCGTGCGCAATGGTATATGAACCGTCAAACAGTAGGTATCATCAGACAACTGAAGTACTCAGGCGGTGAAACATCGTATGTCTGGCAGCCTGGCGCTGGCCCCTCTCAAGGCGGTTTGGATAGCGCGCCGAACACAATTATGGGATATCCTTATGTCGAGACTCCTGATATGCCGGTTGCTGCTTCTTCTTCAAACTCTATTCTCTTCGGCGATCTTTCCAGGGCGTATATGATTGTGCAGCGACTTGGGATGACATTCAAACGTCTATCAGAGAGATGGGTTGAAAACTCACAGGTGGGCGTGTACGCCCGACAACGTGTAGGCGGTCAGGTAATACTTCCTGAAGCCCTGAGAATATATCAGTTGGGAACATAAGGAGAGTATTATGGGCGCTACAAGAGAACTCGGACACTTAATCAGGGTAAATCATATACTCGACGCGGGTGTTGTCGCGGCGACGTTTACCAGTACTGCGATTGATACTCAGGGGTGGGAGTCGACAACCTTCATCTGGAATGTTGGCGTGTGGACAGCGGGTACATTTACTCCGTCGCTGACAGAGTGCGCAACATCAGGCGGTACATATACAGCAGTTGATAACACACAGATAGAAGTGTTCCAGGTAGATGCAAATGCGAAGATGCAGCGACTGGGCAATGGTTCAACACTTCCTGTAGTATCGTCTACAGCAACAGATCAAACAGACATTGTGTTTGCATACGTCGGCGGCTACTTACGTTTCTTGAAAGCGGTGCTTACAGGCGCATCTTCGCCATCATGCGGTATGGGGCTTGTGTGTGTGCAATCGCACCCGCGTGAAAGCGTAGGTATTGTCTAAGAGAGGACTCGCGTCTAAGAGAGGACTAACGTCTAGTGAAAATAGTAATGTGCAAGGATACAGCAGTAGCCCCTGACCATATACATTCAGTCATGTGGCTGAAAGACCATGAATTTATGGTGGGAGAGAAAGTTCATGAATTTTGTGTCTCTGCTGACCTTGCGCAGATGCTCTTAGATGATGGGGCTGCTATAGTGGGGTCAGGAGAGATCAGTGAACAACAACAACTAATACAGCGGGAACATAGAGATAACCCTGAAGCAAATAAGATCGAAGCGCCGATAGTCCTTCCTGAGGGATGGGCGAAGAGAAACAGTATACGCACTGTTGATGTGCAAGACTATCTCTTACATGAAAATGACCCTGTTATTGAGCAACCTCTCATAGAGAGGGCATCTGTTGTAGAGATGCCGATTACTACCGCACAACGCGGTAGACCTAGAAAAGAACGAGGCTAAGAAACTCTGTGTTTTTCTTTCCGGCAGGGGATTTTAGCTGAGAGTGCATAACAGCAGAGTGTATGCGTCTCAGCTATCCATCGCCCCAGGAAATGCAAATGATGTATACACTCGCTGTTTTCGCTCAACAAAGTGAAATAAAATGGTAAGTACATTAGCGGAGCGCACTATATGGTAAGTACCTGGACACCATCAAATGTGGTCGTCGTAACTCCGCCATCAAGTGAGAGTTTGGCGACGCAAACAGTGCTTGACTATGTGAGGCAGTCACAATCAGAAGCTTCATTGCTATCTCGTATGGTCACACATACGCGAGTAGACTTGGAGCGGCGATTAGGACGCGCATTATCGCATCAAGTTTTGATGGTGACATATAGATACTTCTTACCGCAAACAGCATTAGTATCGACAATAATACATATGACGTTTCCTCTCTACTTACCGCCCGTAAACAGCGTGAGTTTAGTTGAGGCGATGACGGGGCAAAACACCTGGGTCACGTATGACCCGCAATTCTGGCACTTTCAAGAGAACAAACTAACGATAGATGACATCACAACATTGTATGCAGTAGACAGATATCTCTATATCAGGGTGACATATGATGTTGGTTCTAGCGTACTTGACCCCGCTGATGAGATGATGTGGCTGCAATATGTTGCGCATTACTATGCGTTTCGTGAGGATGATACGATGCCTGAAGGAATTGCTTCAGCGATTATGCGCTCAAAGGTGTGGGAAGATTACTTGTAGTGCGGACGGAGTACCCTGATGGACGGAGTACTTTGAATGGTCAACAAAAAGCGATCAGTAAATACTCCATATGGTTTATTGCCGTCACATACAGTGATGATACGAACACCGCTGATTATGGCGGGTGAACTAAACGCACGTTGTTTGTTGCAAGCGCCGAATACAACCCCGCTACCCTCGGGGAATATTCCTCAAGGATGGACGACAATAGATACGATTTGGGCGTCAATCTATCCGCTACATGGGGCTGTTGTCTATCAGGATGAACAACAGGGGGAAGAGACAACCAACTGGATACGCATACGCTATCGCACAGACGTACACGCGAATATGCGCCTTGTGACAGACGCGGAACAATATGTACTCACAAGGATGCCCCTTGATATAGGGTATAAACATAGTGTCTTGTTGTTGTTTGCGAAGCGTCGCTTGAAAGACACAAGATAGGAGAATAGTCATGGCAAAGAATGGGAATAGCGGCGGGGCAATGGGGCGTATTCCGCCAAGTAAGTCAAACTCTAGCGCAGGGAAACCATCGAATAGTGCGAAAGCGATTACGGGGTCTAAAACTCCTGCTGCAAGCTCAGGCACATCAGCAAAGAATACGGCAAAAGCTGCGGCAACTGTCCCGCAAAGTAAACAACAGGCCGGTGCTGTTGCTCCTGCTTCTAAATCTGGCGGGACGTGGCGCAATGGCGGCAACTCTGGTAGTTCTACGCGCGGCATCCCTGAAGGGTCATCAGGGGTAGTAATACCCGCTAGCAAGGGCATTAGTCAGGCAGACCCGAATATGAGTGCTACTGCGACAGATCAGACGACTGCTGGCCCTGTAGGGTCAGTCCCCATGACACCCAACAGTAATCGCGGCCCGCGTGGCAGACAAACACCAACGACAGGATAAGAATTATGGCACAACCTATTATCAGTATTGAAATGGTCGGGATGCCCGAAGCTCTTCGGCTAGTCGAAGAGTTTCCCTTTAGGGTTGATCGTAAACTAAAGAACATCTTTGTTCGGGCGGCGGAATTTGCGACAGAAGTATGTAAAGAGAATACGCCTGTTGCTGCTGAAGCTAGTTCACATGACCCGATGCCTGGCTTCTTGCGTGATAGCAATGTCCCCTGGTCAAAAGGCGGTAACTTTACGATTGACGCGGGTGTAGCTAACTTAGCTGAATATGCGGCATATGTCTGTTTAGGAACATGGAAGATGCCAGCAAGAGATTTTATGACACCTGGATACATCTATGGGCGCAAATGGCTTTTTATGGAGTTGCAAGCATTGAAGGCGTCCTTGAAAGACAATATGTGATCGTCATGTTTGTAACAGAAGATATCAGGGCAACACTGTATACCATTCTCTCAACAGATGCGCTGTTACAAACACATGGGTTGCTAGGTGTCTATCAATCGCAAGCAAGGGACGATGCACAATTCCCATATATCGTGATAGGGGACGGGATGACGCAGGGGGCTGTAATGCCGTGGGATACAATACCAAGAAAGTTTGGGTTTGATGTGCGTTTGATGATAAACATATGGGACTTACTACTCAACGGAGATACATATTTATATCTCATAGAGGACGTGTATCGGCTGCTGCATCACCCTGTCGATGAACTACCATTGACTGTGTATCATTCTGTTGATTGTTATTGTGAATGGATGACGAATGTACCGCTTCCGAGAGAGCGCGTCAGAAACATTCCCATCAGGTTGCGTTTACTACAGCAAAGTTAGGAGAAGATATGGGAAAAGCTAGTTCAGGCGGTGCGAAAAAGGGTATGGGCTTTGCGGCGGCGCAATCATCTATAGCCTCAAAAGGCGGGTATTCACAGAAAGCAGCAGGCGCTATCCTTGCAAATAGTACAAGAAAAGCATCACCCGCTGCGAAGAAAGCAAACCCAAACTTAAAGAAAGTCAAAGGGAAGGCATCAACAAAAAATCCTCCTAGTACGTGATGCACTACGTTAACATGAGAGGAATAGCAAATACTGTAAGA
>WNGH01004076.1_pt1 | contig 17302 bp, 9 predicted proteins | sample 5400631 | NCBI WGS metagenome assembly WNGH01 (sample SAMN13153373, study PRJNA577476) | soil metagenome | isolation source: 115 cm soil or saprolite under Garry oak tree replicate 1 | place: USA:California | collected 2016-06-15
CCTCCCAGATCAAAGAGTCCGTCGCTCACGAGACGACTCCGGGCGTAAGAACCACCTTCATCAAGTTCGGTTCGCGCGCATACAATCGCTCAAACCACCGTGGCCCCTCGTCCAGAGGAGCGACGGCCGTAATCAGAGGTTTCACCTGAATTGTCCCGCTGGCGAGCAGTTCAATCGCACGCGGGTACTCGCCCGCAGAAGCGCACGACCCCTGGAGCCGGATTTGCCGCGTGACGACCTTCTGCAGAGGCAGCGCCACTTCTGGTGAGATATTGCCGACCAGTGTGACGCTGCCACCCTTGCGCACACTTGAAATTGCGGCGCCGACGGTCTCATTGCTTCCCACGGCTTCAACAGCAACGTCCGCACCTGCTCCGTTTGTGAGGCGCAAAACCTGAGCAGCAAGGTCGGAGTTGGCTGCGTGCCCCACCGGCGTCGCTCCGGCCCTCTCTGCAAGTTCCAGGCGGGAAGCATCTATGTCCGTGACAAATATGCGCGAACAGCCTGCAACGCGCAATGCCTGCAGAGTGAGCAGCCCGATCATGCCCGCTCCGAGGATGAAAGCGGTACTGTCCGGACGGATCGGAGTGAGCGAAACCGCATGAAGCGCGACGGCGACGGCCTCCAGCATTGCTGCCTCAGCAAAAGAGAGATTGTCGGGGAGACGATAGACAATGAGTGACGGAACGACCACAAATTCGGCGAAGGCCCCGGCGCGGCGGTACTCGGAGCAGGAGACGCCCAAGACCTGGCGAGAATCGCAGAGATTGACTTCTCCGCGGAGACAGAAGCTGCACGCCCCACAGGAGATTGTCGAATCGAATGTGACCCTGTCCCCCTCAGACAGGTCCGTTACGCCCTGGCCGACCGCTGCGACTTTTCCGGCTGCCTCGTGCCCCATGACAATCGGCGGAATGCGCCGTCCGGAAGAACCGTCGTAGCCGTGGACGTCGCTGCCGCAGATGCCGCAGGCCGCGACGCGCACAAGAACCTCTCCGAGATCTGGTGTTGGCACCGGAAGTTCGGTCAATTCGAGATGACGATACTCGGAAAGTAGCAGCGCCTTCATGCGAGCGACATCTTACATCAGGCGACGGGACTCGCATGTGAGCGGAATGCTTCGCCGCGCTGCGTCAGCGGCAAAATCGCGGACTGGATGGTCACGTCTGCTCTCCCTGTGGACGCTCGATACCTCAAATTCAGTGTTCGTCGGGTGATAAATGTCTTAGAATCAATTCGTCCAGTGCGCCCGTAGCTCGGTTGGATAGAGCGTCTGCCTTCTAAGCGCGGCCTCCGGTTCCAACAACTCCATCCAATTTTTCTAACTATCAATGATTCCAACAAATCGGGGCATCTGCTTTTCGCTCAAAGCTAACCCCAATGCATGGAAAAGATAGGATTCTGGCACAGTTATGGCACAGCGATACTAGAACTTAGGTAGAACGTCTGCCTGTCACGCAGTAGGTCGCAGGTTCCGGTCCCGTCGCTCCCGCCAATTTCTCCTTTTGATCGTTTCAGGCCAGTACTGTCTCAATGATTGCTGTCTTGAAGCTCGCTTTCCACACTTTGAAAACTTCGTGTCAGGCCAGAGTTAGAGAATTATCCTTGCTGCCCAACCGCCTCCTGGCGCTAATGTGACTTTCAGCTTCGTCGTGTGGTTCACTTGGCTCTTCGTGACCTTGTAGTCGCTCCCGTAGCGATCGGCATTTGCGCCGTCCTGGAAAGCTTCCATCGAAAAGTTACCTTGGGGCAAGAAGGACAAGTCGATTTCGAGCTCACGTGACGTCCAGTTTGTCATTCCACCTATATACCAGTCACGGTCGTTTCTTCGCGCCACAACGACAAATTCAGCGATTCGACCATCGAGCACCTTCGTTTCGTCCCATTGGGTGGGGACGGGAGCCAGAAAATCCATGACCTGCGGTTCGCGCAGATAATTCGATGGACTGTCGGCGAGCATCTGCAAAGGACTTTCGTACACGATATACATCGCGAGTTGGTGGCACCGAGTGCCAAGACTCATCGGATGGTTGAAGATTGGGGCAAAGCTGGTTTTGGGTGCATTGAGCATCGCACCTGGCGTGTAATCCATCGGGCCCAGGAACATTCTTGTGAACGGCAGGGTGACATTGTGTTCCGGCTCAGTTTCCGCACTCCATTTGCTCCATTCGAGGCCTTTAACTCCTTCCGTGCTGATTAGATTGGGCCAGGTGCGCGTCATTGTGGCGGGCTTTTGGTCTCCGTGAAAATCGACAAGCATTTTGCGCTTTGCCGCCTCGCGGCTGATTTTGTGATAGTAGTCGATCAGAAGTTGGTCACTGCGCTGCATGAAGTCGACCTTGATTCCCTTGACGCCCCATTTCGCGAACTGATTGAGTGCCGTCTCGAGCTGATCGTCGAGCGTCTTCCAAATAACCCAAAGAATGATTCCGACATTCTTTTGTTTGGCATAAGCAATGAGCTCTTCCATGTTGATTTCCGGTACGACTTCGAGCAAATTCCCGAGTTTGTACCAGCCTTCATCGAGGATGATGTATTCGATGCCATACTTCGCGGCGAAATCGATGTAGTACTTGTAAGTCTGCGTGTTGATCCCGGCTTTGAAGTCGACATCGTAAACGTTGTGGGCATTCCACCAGTCCCACGCGACCTTGCCCGGCTTGATCCAGGATGTGTCTTGGAGTGTGCGTAACGGCAATGTAGTCTGCGCTCTCAACGACCTTGTAATCGCGATCCCGTTCCAATTTTTCCTTCAAAGGGTACGGGGGAAAAGTTGCGGAAAGCCCATTTCCCCCGGTGCCGCGCAGCCACATGCCTGGGTATTCTTCTACGTCCGATTCCGCGATGGCGACCTTAGCTCCTTCTCCCGCATCCACAACGGCAGGCAGAGTCGCGATGAACACTGGAGCGATCTCCGACAAATGTTGCGGAACATATCTTCGTTCGTTGTGTGAGAAGAAGCTGTCTTCCTGTGGATAGTACGCGATGAAGTTCCTGGGGAAGTTCAGTTTCACCTCTTCGCCGTAGACCTTCACCTGCTCTTGGGGAAACGATGTTTCCCAACGATATGCGGCACCTTCGTTGTAGGCGCGAAAGACCAGTGCATATCCCCCTTCCAGCTCGAGGCGTAGCTCGTTGTAGTAGTCACGAATCTTCGCGAATTTCTGACGAATCGGAGGCTCAACGACTTGGTCGTACGTGCGTTTTTTTGCGCTGACAACCTTCGGCTCGTGCGCCAGCGTTTTGTGGTCGACATCGAAGGAGAGAGTACAGTCCTCCAGCAATGCCCTGCCTTTCAGCAGCACGTCGTAGCGGATGGCTTTGACTGTGCGAATCCTTACTTCAATCCTGTCGTCAGGTGAGCGAAGGTCGTAACTCAACAAGCCAGAGCATAGATAGCAACAGGAGTAAGGCCTTCCAAAATTCGTTGTTCATGAAATGATCCCTCTCATGTTTTTCTTGCGCTGTACTTTGATCTTGTGGCTGACTCGTGCTCGCTGGCCCACTCAAGACACGGATATGTGACCGCCCAAGGTGAGGATCAACATTGACCGAGCAAGTTGACACGCCCTGGCGCCTGGTATACAGCCGGGGTCGCGCTAAATCGCGAAGGGAACCGATCAATGATCCTCGACAATCGCGTCATTGGGTTCCGCAAATCGGCCTTCACAAAGCTGGGAGCGTACACGAGCGTACAAATTGCCGCAACTCCGCGTCTAAAGTATAGAATTCGTGCGCCAACTTATGGATGAGATTCTTTGGCAGAAAGATTATCCACGCGCTCCAGGGCCACACTCGGGAATTTGACAAAGCGCGGTGCGTGATGACCATCCCCAATCGACGCTTGTTGCTCAAACACTTCAACTTCTCCAGGGGTATACGATCTGAATAAGCTTCGCCACTTTGAGCAGCACGGTTGCGCGTGACCATTGCGGGGGATAGAATATCCCGAAATCTGGAAACGAGGCGTGACTCTCGGTGCAGACAAGAGAATTTGGTTTCACTGATGTCTTGCTCGCACACTTTGCGGTCCTCATCTGAAACAATCAACAATCGATATCGTGTGGCCCTGCTCGTGCTGGCTGCCGCGCTCGTCAGCTTGTCAAGCACGGCGGCGTTCTCGCAGGGCTCTTCTCCAAAGCAGCAGGACACAACCTCGGTTAAGGGTACCGTTCGGAACTCGGCTGGTGAGCCTGTTGCCGGTGCGTCCGTGCTTCTTCGGGAGAAGGGCCATCCGGGACCGATCGAGACGAAAACCAATGCGGACGGGACTTTCGTCTTTCCGGCCCTCTCCGCCGGCACTTATATCGTGAGTGCGGAGAAATCAGGATCGCGGAACGCTGGCACAAACCTCCTGGTATTGTCGCCGGGAGAGAAGAAGGAGATCAATTTGGTCCTGGAAACTTTGGACGGGGCGCGTTTAGCCTCTTCCGGCGCATCCCAATCTTCTCTTTCCTCGACCGCAGCGATGGAATTCAAGGACGAACCCAATTTCACGGTAGCAGGGGTCACCGACTGGACCAATGTCGGCCTGCACGCGTCGGACACTACGTCGCGAACCAGCGACGCACTTGCCCAGGAGACTCGTGCGCTCAAATCCAGCGGGTCGGAGGAAGACTTGGCCGGTCTTCCCGAAGCAGGGACGACGAGCCGCGAAACGCGTGAGTCTGAAAATAGGCTGCGCGCAGCCCTGGTTGAGGCACCCGGAAGCTTCGAGGCGAATCGACAGCTCGGCGAATTGTACTTCCTCTCCAAAAGATACGGGGAAGCCATCCCGCTGCTGGAGGCCGCCAACAGACTCAACCCTGGAAACCGGGCCAACGCAATCAATCTGGCGCTGGCTTACAGGGCCAGCGGCGACTTTGCCCGGGCTCGCGAGCAAGTCGGCAAAATGCCTACGAACGCGGACAAGGCAGAGGGGCATCGTTTGTTAGGCGATCTCGACGAGCGATTGGGCGATCCTCTGGGAGCCGTCCGCGAATACGAACAAGCCGCTCGCCTTGACCCGAGCGAACGGAATTACTTCGAATGGGGTACGGAACTGCTCCTCCACAATACCGCCCTGCCGGCTGCGGAAGTTTTTACCAAGGGGTCCGGTGCTCATCCGAATTCAGCGAGGATGTTGGCCGGGCTCGGGGCGGCTCTTTACGCCAGCGGCTCCTACGACGAGGCGGCACGCCGACTCTGCGATGCCTCCGACTTGAGGCCGGCTGACCCGGCTCCCTATCTCTTCCTTGGCAAAATGGAAAAGGTAGCGGCCGCGCCGTTCCCGTGCGGCGAGCAGAAGCTGGCGCGGTTTGTGCTTGACCAGCCCGGGAATGCACTCGCCAATTATTATTACGCGCTGACCCTTTGGAAACGAGCGAGAGGATCCGGGAATTCGGGGGGCTTGCAGCAAGCCGAGGCCCTGCTCGAAAAAGCTGTGACAATCGATCCCGAGCTTGGCGAAGCTTACCTGCAACTCGGGATTTTGTATTCCGAGCGGGGCGATTTCGGGCAGGCCATTCGGGCTTACAAGAAGGCGATTGAAGTAAGCCCGCACCTCGGTGAAGCCCATTACCGGCTGAGTTTGACCTACAAACGAATTGGCGAAGAAGCGAAGGCCTATCAAGAATCTCAAGCGTATGAGCAGCTCAAGAAAACAGAGGCCGCCGCCATCGAACGTCAGCGGCGGGCACTTCGGCAATTCTTGATCATTCTAAAAGATCAGCCGACCGTCTCCCCGCCCCATTGAAAAGCCAGCCGGCGCGCCCCCATCCGCCCCCCAGGAAAGCCTGCGTTCGGCAGAGGTCCTATTTCGTTTTAGGTCTAACTGTCTCGACGATCCCGCTGCCTTCACGGATGATGAGGATCTGGTTGGCCTTCACTTGTGTGAACCGTTCGATCTTCTGTGTGGTCGGCCACTTGACTTCGATCAGATCTACCGTTTGAGCTCTTCCCAGGCCGAAGTGGAGGCGCAGATCGCTCTGCGACATTACGCTCGAGCCGCTATGAACTTCATCGATCTGGGCATGGTTGCCCGCCACCACGCGCACGCGAGCCCCGATGGCAGTGCGATTGCAACGTGTCCCGATCGGCTTGATTTTGATCCAATTCTGTAAGTTACCGCCGTCGTTGCGAAGAAGTGATGGTAAGTCGTTCATATTTAGGATTAGCGCGTCAATGTCGCCATCATTGTCATAGTCCCCAAGCGCGGCGCCGCGACTGGAGAAACGCTCGCTGATGCCGGGTCCCATTTCGGACGAAACGTCTTTGAATTGGCCTTTGCCCAGGTTCTTATACACAAGGCGGGGGTTCTTGAACGTCTGTCCAAGATTGTGGCCATCAATCTCCGGGTAAACGTGCCCATTGATCTGCAGGATGTCCGGCCAGCCGTCGTTGTCGTAATCGATGAATCCGCATCCCCATCCGACATACTGATTATTGATTCCTACCCCAGACGCAAACGTGACATCACTGAATGTGCCGTCTGCGTTGTTGTGATAGAGGTTGCATGTGTCGTCCGCGAAGTTCGTCTTGAAAATGTCAAGCCAGCCGTCGCAGTCATAGTCGGCCACGGCCAAGCCCATGCCTGCCTGCTCATGGCCGTTCTCGCTGTAGGCGCAGCCGGCGATGACGGCGACATCCGTGAACGTGCCGTCGTGGTTGTTGTGAAACAGGATGCTCGGCTGTGAGTCCACGGCCACATAGATGTCCGGCCAGCCGTCGTTATCGAAATCATACGAGACCGCGGTGATGGAATAACGCGGGCCGGGCTTCAGGATGCCCGACTTCTCCGAGACGTCGGTAAAGGTTCCATCGCCGTTGTTGTGAAGGAGAACGTTTGTGTCACCTGGAAGTCCGCGGGGACCGCACATGACGGGGATCCCTTTCCATTGGCAAAGGGAATCGCCGGGAGAAGGAGCCTTTTCGGGATCGAGCTTGATGTAATTGCACACGAAGAGATCCAAATGGCCATCCCGATCGTAGTCGAGCCATGTGCAGCCGGCTCCCCAGCGGATCCGTTCATCGTAAACACCTGCCTTGCGAGTCACATCCGAAAACGTCCCGTCGCCGTTGTTACGAAACAGGATGTTGTGTCCCCAAAAGCAGCAGAATAGGTCGTCCCAGCCGTCGTTGTCGTAGTCGCCTACGCAGACACCTGTCTGCCAACCGGTGCGTGCCAGGCCGGATTTTTCCGTCACATCGGTGAAGGTCCCGTTGCGGTTGTTTTTGTATAGATGGGAGGTCGGGGCTTTCCCAGGCAGCCAGTGGGTATCGAAGCGGGTTCCGTTCGTCAAATAGATATCCAGCCATCCGTCGTTGTCGTAATCGAAAAAGGCCAGCCCGCTTCCCTTCGCTTCAATGATGGACCGCTTGTGATCGACGCCGCCCCACACATTGGGCGCATTCAAGCCGGCTTCCCTGGCCACATCCACAAACAAGACCGGAGAGGCCGCTGGCGGATTCGAAGCGGCAGCCGCTTTGAGGACTGTCCAGTGGCTCCATTTCCAGAGTGGGCTGGTGAGCGCGTCCAACAGCGTATTACCGAGAATGACCAGAGAGGAGCCGAGGAAACGTCGTCGCGGGAGATGCATAGTTGATGATCGTCTAGGTCGAAGCTCGTTTCGGCGGAAATGTGGGAGCAAACCGATCCACTCTTTTTCTTTTCATCGGCTCGCTATTTTTGGAAACTGGCGCGGCACAATTCCTGTGCCCTCCTTGACGGCGATGATCCGATCGATGGGCACGTTCGTCAAGCGATCCATTTGCCCGCTCGGCCAAGTGATTTCCAGAGATTCAATCTTGGTGCGTTTCCCCAGACCAAAATGAATCCGTGGGTCGCTCGCCGACATGTAGCTCATGCCGCCCTTTGTCTGTTCGACGTGGACAAACCCTTCGGAGGTCAACTTCAGGGAAGAGCCGATGCCGTCGCGGTTGGAGCGCGTTCCGATCAACAGGACTTCCAGCCAGTGATTGGCGTTCCCGCCGTCATTGCGCAGGAGCTCCGGATAGTCGCCGCGGTTGTTGATGGCAAAGTCGATGTCCCCGTCATTGTCGAAGTCAGCGGTGGCAAGTCCGCGTCCGGCGATGGGGCGGATGAAGTCTGGTCCCAAAGACTCCGACACTTTCTCGAATTGGCCCTTTCCCAAATTCCGAAACATGAGCAAGGGCTCCTTGTAAGACACTTCGCTGTGGTATAGCTGAACGTTGTCCAGCATGGCGCCATTTAATTGCAGGATATCGGGCCAGCCATCGTTGTCATAGTCGAGGAACTTCATGGACACACCACTCAGAAGGATGGCCCTGTTCCCGATCCCGGAGCGATACGTGTAGTCATCAAAGGTTCCATTCCGGTTGTTGTGGTAGAGACGATTTAACTCGAAATCGAGGTGGGTGATATATACGTCCAACCAACCGTCCCCATCCACATCCGCGGCGTCGATACCCATTCCCGCCTCGTAGCGGCCGTCTTCGCTTGCCGCCATTCCCGAAACCAAAGATACGTCCTGAAACGTTCCGTCGTGATTGTTGAGGAACAAAAAATTCGGCCAAGAGTCGTTCGCGATGGCGATGTCTGTCCAGCCGTCGTTGTTGAAGTCCGCCAGCACCACACCCATGCCTTTGGATTCGGGCTTGCCGACACCGGAAGCATCGCTCACATCGGTGAAGGTGCCGTCATGGTTGTTATGGTAGAGCTTTGTTTTCTGCCCCTTGTAGTTGCCCGGATGGCAATAGGAACGGTAGCCGGGCCGGTGTTCGCCGCACCAAAGGTTATTTTTTGGCGCCCACTCGATGTAATTGGTGACAATCAGGTCGAGCCAACCGTCCTTATCGTAGTCAAACCACCCCGCACTCGTGGACCAGCCGCCTTCGTCCGCGACACCGGCCTTGGCGGTGATGTCGGTAAACGTTCCGTCGCCGTTATTGTGGTAAAGGATCGCGTGGCCATAGCCGGTGACGTACAGATCGGGATATCCGTCATTGTCGAAGTCCCCCACGGCAACACCCTGGCCGTAGTGGCCCTCACCGCCGACTCCGGCTTTTTCGGTGACGTCGGCAAATGTGCCGTCCCCATTATTGTGGTAAAGAGCCGAGCGCAAGGGATGCAGTGGTTTGTAGATGTCGGTGACGGCAGACTGCACAAAGAAAAGATCCATCAACCCGTCCTGGTCATAGTCGATCCAGCCAACGCCGGTGCCCATAGTTTCAAGGTAATACTTTTCTTCGGTTTGAGTGGCATCCTGAAGAAAAGTGATACCCGCAGCTTTGCGGACATCCGTGTAGCGAACGGGAATGCGAGCGTCCTGCGATTTGGGAGCTTGCGCGGCGAGCGCCTTCAAGTGGACAGCCGCGCCCGCCACACCGCTCAGTAGAAGGATTGCGCCGCACCCGATTCCTAGAGAGCGTCCCCTACCCGTTTTCGAAATTTTCCCCACTCCCTGGCTGCTTGAAGGGCATTCGTTCAATGAGTGGCGCGACACTGATCTTGTGAATGTTTCAGCCCGCCGACGCATTCTACCGCCGCATGTGGAGGCACTCAACTGGAAGTATCCGTCCGCCGGCTCAGAGGGTGCGCTCGGCGAGAGATAGCGCCAGTTGAAGCAATTGTTGCCGGGCAGTCATCGGCACAGGTTCGTGGATGGAAGAAGAAGTCTCCGGTGCTCGGGACAGGGCTTCTTCAATCCGGCTTACGTCCAGGCCGCCCGCGTTGCTGTTCTTGAAACGATTCAGCACTTCCCGCGCTTTGGCGATCTGTCCCGTTTGGTAATAGAAAACGCCCAACGTTGAATAACTCCCGGGCCACTCTGGCAGCAGGTCCACCGCGCGCTCCAAACGTTCCGCGGCTTCCGCGGTTTTACCTTCCAAGACCGAAATAATTCCCAAACCCCATAGGATCTTCCCCGAGCCGGGAATTCGAGACTGCCCCTTCCGCAGTGTCTCTTCCGCACGCTTGACATCGTTCCCGCGAAGGTCGACCAGCGCAAGGAAAAGGTAATACTGGTCGTTATCAGGGTTTCGGCGGATCGCGTCTCCAAAAATCTCTGCGGCCCGCGCGGTGTCGCCAAGGTGCGCTTGGATGTCTCCAAGCAAAGCCAGGAAGGCATCATCCTGCTGACCTTGACCCGAAACTTGCCGGGCAACTTCAAGTGCAAGGGCATAGACGCCTTTCCGGAAGTAAGCATCAGCCAGGTCGAATTTCACGTCGTCGGAGTCGGGATTCGCGCGCAGCGCCGCCTGGAAATGCTGGATGGCGTCGTCGTATAAACGGTAACGCGCCAGCAGTACGCCCACCCCCGTTTGGGTACGGTAGTCGCCCGCGCTGATTTGGTCCAGCTGCGCGAGAGCTTTTCGAGCTTCTTCGGGTTTCCCGAGTCTGAGGTAAGTTTCAGCCAGCAAGTAGAGGTCTTCGGGCTGGTCCGGGTGTTTCTGGATGCGTCCGGATAGCTCTGTCAGGTCCAGTTGAGTCCGGGCCTGCGTGGAAAGGTTGGAGCGATTGTCAAGGTAGTCGAAAAGGTGCTGGTATGGATACGGACCGGTTGCAGAGTCTTTGGAGAGGGTCTGGAATACATTCAAATCTCTCTGTGCGGCCCCCGTCTGATGGAGACTCCTCTCCACCATGGCTAGCTTGTAGTACCCGGAAGCGGGGGAGCGGCTCACTCGGACGAATTTTCTGAGCAGGTCTGCTGCCTCCTCAAATCTCTTGTTTGCGATTCGCAGATTCGCCAGTTCCAGCAACGCTTCGGAAAAATCAGGATTCGACCGGAGCGCCGCCTGAAAGAACTGTTCGGCTGCCCGATGATTTCCTTGCCGCTCCTCCATATACCCCATATTGAACAAGCAGGAAGAGTTGTGAGGATCTTTCTTGAGCCCTTCCCGAAAGTATTTCTTTGCTTCGTCGAATCGTCCTAAATGCCGATAAGAGAGCCCCATAAATGCATAGGATCGCGCTGAAGGGTCCGCTTCGATCAGTGTTTTGAACTCCTCGATGGCCTTCTCCGCCTTTCCCGACATGAAATAGCTCTCGCCCAGGGCGGCATGGAGGTCAGCTCGCTTCGGGCCGATTTTCAATCCTGATTCAAGGAGCGGGATGGCATCTTCGAAGTAATTTTGGGACATGCTGACCCGGGCCAGCAAAAAGATGATGTCGGTATTCTCAGGGGCAAGCTTATGAGCACGCACCAGCAAATCCAGGGCATCGACCGCCCGAGTCTGGTCCGAATAGACTTGCGCCATCAGGTAGAGGGTTTCGGGCGAGTCGGGTTTTAGTTTCAGGGCACGGTTCAACACCAGCTCGGCTTTCGCGTATTCGCCGCTCCGAAGATAAGCCTGTCCAAGGTTGTGGAGAATCTCCCATGTTTCGGGTTGTAATGCATTGGCCTTTTCCAGTTCAAGCCGGGCTGGCCGGTATTGTTTTTCAGAGGCCAACAACACACCGAGTGTGAAATGCAGTTGGACGTCATCCTTATTTTGAACTGAGAGTTCCGTTGCCACCTTCAACCCTTCGGCGGTCCTGCCGGCCTGAAGATAGGCGCGAGTCAGGTTGAAGCGAGTTGCCATACTCGAAGGGCGCACGCGCTGAAAAAGGGAAATGGCCTCACCAGGTAAACCCTTGGCCATCAGAACCAGGCCCAGGTTGTAGTTTGCGTCGCGATTCCCGGGGGCAAGGCGCAAGACTTTCCTGAACTCTTCCTCAGCGAGGTCGAGCTTTTCCTCGGCAACGTATACGTTCCCGAGGTTGTTACGGGCCCTAGTAGAGCTTGGGTCGAGCTTTAGCGCATATTTGAATGTCTCAAGGGCGTTTGCATAGTCTTTTTCATCGCTGTAGACAATTCCCAACAAGATGTAGCCCTCTACGCTAGAGGGATTTCGTTCGAGCTCTTCCCGTATTTTCTTTTTGGCCTCCTCGATAGAGCCTTGGCGAAGCAGTGTTTCTGCTTCCAGGAAAGGTGGCTGGGCCTTTGAAGACTGCCGGGTGTTGCCCTGGCTGGGAACGGATTGTTGCGCTGCATATCCTTGAGAAAAAATGATAGTTGCTGTCAGCACAACGATTCCGCGCAGCTTTGATTGGCTGCCGGCGCTCCTCGGTGGGTGTTGAAATGAGGCGCCAATAGCCATCCCCACGTATGCCTCCGCGCGCAATCTTATTGGAGGTGCCGAAAGATCAATTTAGCATTTCGAGTGCCTGCAGAGCCATCTTGTGCTGGGGTTGTTGTTGTAGTAGCGCCAGCAACACGCTTCTAGCTTTTTCCTTGTCCTTCAAAATCACGTAGAGGCGCGCCAAATTTAGATAGGCCTGGTCAAAGTTCGGGGCAGCGCGAATGCAAGTCTCGAATCTCTCCTTTGCTTGGGAATAATGTTCTTGACGCACAAGAAGGACACCCAGGTTGTTGAGCGCGTCGGAATAATCCGGGCGCAAGCTCACCGCCCTTTCCAAATATTGCGCGGCGCGCTGAAGTTGGTCTTGCTGGGCGTAGAGCATTCCGAGGCTGTAGTTTGCCTCCGGATCGTCAGGTTCGATTTCGAGAGCGCGGCTAAGGAGTTTTTCCGCTTCTTCGAAAGCCCGCTGTCGTCGATAAAGGTTTCCGAGGTTCAGGAGCGCTGTGGTATAGCCCTGTCTCAGGAGCAAGGATTGTTGAAAGTTGCGGATGGCTTCATCCGCTCGGCCATCCTGAGCGGCGACCATTCCCAAGTTGTTCCATGCTTCCGGATAGTTAGGACGTAGTTTGACCGCTTGCTCGAGGTAGCCCCGTGCGCCTTGGAAATCATTTCTGCGCAGATAGAGAGTTCCCAGATTGTAGTAGGCTTCGGCATCGTGCGGCTTGGCCGCGATGACCTGCTTGAAGGACGCCGCCGCCGACTCCAAATAGCCGCGCTGGAACAACGCCACGCCGTAGGTAAAGTCGTTGCGTTGAATCCCGCCTTGATAGAGCATTCCTCCCGGCGGAAGCGCCCTTTGAAGGCGCTCGGCTGCACTTCCTGGGACTGATCTCACATCTTCCAATATCCGCTTGGGATTCACCGGCCCCTGGTAAACCTTAACGATCAGGCCGTCCTGATTGACGAGAAGAGATGTCGGGAGGGCGAGATCTCTGCGACGGTCGAACAGGTACCGATAAATGATATTGTAGATGCCTGCCACTTCTTGCGTTGCTAGCAGGACCGGGAAGGAAAGCCCTTCTTTATGGACGAATGATCGCACTGCCCCAGCATCGCCTGGGTCATCGACGTTGATGCCAACTGTGCGAAGGCCCGTTGAGGCAAGGGCTGACTGGTTTCGCTGGAGGAGTCGCATCTGATCGCTGCAGATGGGCGAAGCCGTTGCCCAAAAGTTGAGAAGCAGAAAGCTGCCTCGGAACGACCGAAGATCACGCATGTTGCCCGCGAGGTCTGGCAAGGAAAACTCCGGCGCGCTCATAGGCTCGATAAGCCACGTCTCGACCGACGACGGCAAAGGCTCTGGCTTCTGAGGGTCGCCCGTTCGCGCACAAGACGCAGGTGAAGCCGCAAATGGCTTTGCCAGAAATTTTTCGGAGCCTTCCTCTATTTCGATTCGATGGTTTACCGGTAAATGCTCGAAAGCCTGAGTCAAGCCGCTAGGCCAGCGGATGTTGGCGCGGACAGTTCCTTGGGCTTTTCCAACCCCAAAGAAAAGCTCCTTCGTGTGCTGGGACAGAAACCCAGAACCCGCCTGAAGATACTTCGTCTGCCGAAGTTCTCCCGCCTCGACTGTCACCGATGCTCCGATCCCATCGCGGTTGCTTGTTTTTCCGCGCAGGCGGAATGCGATCGAGGGATCAAGGTTCTTCATCGCGTTGCGCAAGATCCGGAGCTGTGGCGCGTTTCGGTTTTTGAGGACGACTTCCAACCGCCCGTCGTGGTCCAAGTCGGCGAGTACAAACGAGCGACTGTCGTCAGGAAAGTCCAATCCGACCGTGCCGGAGACTTCAGAAAACGTCCCGTCGTGGTTATTCACGTAGAAAATATTTCTGTCGCGACCGCTCCAGGACGCGTCCGATCGGATCAGCTCATTGATGGCGCTCCATCCCTGCTCGTAGTTCAATAGCGGGTTGGGATTCTGAGGCGATTTCGCCACCACCTGCCGCCAGAAGAAGCAAGAAAGGTCGCGAGTGTCGGGCCCTGAAATATAGCCATTTGCAATGTACAGGTCCGCGTAGCCGTCGTGGTCAAAGTCCCAGGCGTCGGAGGACCAAGCCCAGCGGCCCACCTCAACCCCCGCTTGGTCGCTCACGTTTTGAAAATGCCCGTTTCCTTCGTTTCGATACAGCGAATTGCCGCGCGCGTGCTGGCGATAAAGGGCGCGGATGTTCTCGGGTTCTTTTTCATGAAAGCACTTTTGTACTGAAACTCGCATACCGGCAGGGGACCACATGTTGGAAACGTAGATGTCTTGCTTTCCGTCATTGTCGAAATCGAACCAGCATGCGCTCATCCCCGCGCCGACATCCTCGACGCCTGCATCGGCAGAGACAGCCGTGAATGTGCCGTCGCCGTTGTTGCGATAGAGGTTGTTTCGCCCGAAGTCGTTGGCCACATACAGGTCAGGCCAACCGTCAGAGTTGTAATCGCCCCAGGCGCACGCGAAGCTGTAGCGGTCGTTATCCGTGTTCAATCCTGCCGCTTCCGTCCGGTCTTGGAAGGTTGCGTTCCCCTCGTTGTGCAGCAGGAAGTTGGGGGGACCATTCCGGGCGTCAAAATAGGGGACCGGATAGTGGTACTGGTCCAAACCCAGATAATAGCTATAGAGGCAGAAGTAGATGTCGAGATGACTGTCACCGTCATAGTCGGCTAAGGCCGCGTGCGTGAAGCTTCCCTGGGGAGGCCGCACAAACTTGAAGGCATCACGCTTGGTTAAGAACTTTCCGTTCCCCTGATTCAGGAAGAGCAGAGGGCCGCTGCCGCGAACCACCAGGAGGTCCTGGAGCCCCTTGTTCTCGAAATCCGCGAACAGAGCGCACGCCGTGCTGTCCAGTACGCCCACTCCGGATTTTTCGGTGATATCCTCGAATGTTCCATCGCCGCGATTGCGATAGAGCCGGTTGGGAAGTCCCGCGGGCTGGCAGACGTAGAGATCATCTAGGCCGTCGTTGTCGATATCTCCCACCGCCAACCCATTGTTCCCGTAAACATCGATCCCGCACGCCCCGTCCAGAACCGTACGCCAATAGTCCACTCCGCGGAGCATCTGATTTCTGTACGATTCGGTTTGGCCAAATACTTGGGAAGTAATGTCAATGAAAATTGGCTCGCGGGCCCGGCTGATGGTTTCCTCGGTCGCCGCCCACCTGCGGACTCGCCATCCGTTTGATTCATCGCGCGACCATTGGGTCAACCAATGTCCAATGCGCTCCTCGCGCCCCAAGGCCGCCCGCTCGCCGACAAGGTCATACCGAATGTCGATGTGGACCGTCGGCGAAGGGTTTGCGGCTTCCTCGATCCCGACGATTTGAAATTCAGCCGTCTCCACTCGCGACATCTGGGCCAGGTAGGTTTTGATTTCGTGGAGAAATCGCTCGCGGCCCGATACGAAGTTAGTCGCAAACCGTCTTCGAAAGACCTCGAGCCCACGCCCCGATCGCACACTGTTTTCCTGAGTTGGTAACAGCGGAGTTGCCTCGATCGAGTCATCCAGGAATTTCCCCAGGACAGCGAGAGCGGGTGTCGCTACCTTTAGACCTCGGCCCCATTCGTCGAGGAGTTGGTGGATTTCAAGGGCGTATTTCTCCGTCAGGTACTCATCCGCGCCGGGAATGACTTGGCGTAGCAGATCGTCAAGCGGAGGCTTCACGGGATAGTGAGGCGTTAGGCGAAAATCAGCGAACGGGAGGGAAGAAGTCTCGTCCTGGACGAGCCCTGGGAGTGCCGACCGAAAGGGCAACGCATGGACAGGCGCCGGAAGAAAAACCACTGGTGCCCACCGAAACCTCCTGAGGAAGGTTCGACGTGAAAAAACGTCGTTTTCGTCTTTGTGGCGCGCCATCCTGCAGTATCCTGGCAGCGATCTCCGAGCGTTCGCATGCTAGCACCGAGGTGAGGCTGGTCCAAACGGTGAAGCAGTCCCATGAGGGATTACCTGACTTGTCCAGATCGACTCTATCAAGGGGACGCCTGTTCGGAGGGAGCGGGTCCTGAAGAATCTCCCAAAATAAGTTCAGCGGGAATCTGGTATTCCCTGCCCTGGGGGTTGGGGGCGCAAGAGAGTTCATGAAGGGCGTCGGCCGCCATCTGGCCCAGCATGTCTCGGTGAATATCTACTGTTGTAATGGAAGGGTTGCTGTATTCGGCTAGGCGCGTTTTGTCAAATCCGGTAACTGAGATATCCTGCGGGACGCGCCAGCCGGCTTTCATTAAACCCTTGATGACGCCTACGGCGGTGAGATCGTTGATCGCCATCACCGCCGTGGGCCTTGGCAATAGATTTGCGATCGTCAGGCCCGCTGCCAGACCGCCTTCAAACCGCAAGTCGCCGGGCAGGATCGGTCCCGGCTCCAGACCCAGCGCGAGCATGCATTTTTCGTAGGCCTGCAGCCGGGCGAGATTGGACTTGAGCCTGGGCCTCCCTGCGATGAAGGCAATTCGATGATGTTCGCATTTATAGAGGTACTCAACGATTTGTTTGATCCCCGAAAAGTAATTAATTCGCAAGTTGCTCACGTATCGCCGAGCCGGCGCAAGATCAAGAAGAGTGACGGCAATCCTTCTTCGAGCAAGTTCGTGGATCAGTCGCAAGCTGATCTCAGAGGTCATGACCGCAACGCCGCGAACTTTGTGCTCCATCATTCTCTCGGCAGCCTTCCGGGTTCTCCGCGGATCATAATTGGTATCGCTGAGAATGGCGTCATAACCAAGTTGTCGGGCGCGGGTTTCAAAACTCTTGATCACTTCAGGGAAAAACGGGTTTTCGATGTCGGAGACAATGATTCCAAGTGTGCGGCTGTCGCGCGAAGCCAAGTGACGTGCATGAACGTCCGGGATGTATCCGAGGCGCTTAACAGCCGAGAGCACAACCCGGTGAGTGCGCCGACCCACTTTGCCAGTCTTGTTCAAGACGTTTGAGACAGTAGCGGTGGAGACGCCTGCAGCCTTTGCGACATCACGAATCGTTAAACCCATAACCTCAGCATCCAGCGCTCCTCAGGCGACTCACATGGTTCTTAGACTTTCGAGTCCGTTGCCTTGCGAAGGGCCGAGTATAGGCCAAGGAAAAACGCTTGACAATGCGCAAGGCGCCGTGCTACACGGGCCAACCAGATTAAGCGGTTAAGTGTTTTGCGGGGCCAATCCAGGGTTAAGCGGTTTA
>WNGH01002540.1_pt1 | contig 17290 bp, 10 predicted proteins | sample 5400631 | NCBI WGS metagenome assembly WNGH01 (sample SAMN13153373, study PRJNA577476) | soil metagenome | isolation source: 115 cm soil or saprolite under Garry oak tree replicate 1 | place: USA:California | collected 2016-06-15
AGCTACCTCTCTTCCAGCGACAAGCGTGTCCATTTCGGCCTCGGACCGGAATCCGTCGCTCAGTCCGTCGAAATCCGCTGGCCCAGCGGCATCGTTCAGACACTCAAAGACGTTCGCGGCGACCAAATCCTCAAAGTGGACGAGGCTGTCGCACCTTCCGCAGAGAAGGGAACGCCGCAGTGACGCGCCGCGCCCGCCCGAACGCAGCTCCGCCTCAGCGCTTCTTCCTGGTGCTCGCTTTTCTGCTTGCGAGCCTCGGCGCAATTGCGCTCGGGGTAGCTCAGGATCCAAAGCCCGGCAAAATTCAGCAAACCGCGCAGAGCGGACAAACCGGCATGCGCACCGGCGGCGTCTATGCACCCGTCAAGGATGCGAAGAACCGCCCCATCACCGCCGGTGGCTTCGTCGACGGAGCTCCCGTCGTCTTCCTCGACATCACCAAAGACGCCGGCCTCGACAAGTTCCATCATCGCTCGGGCACTCCTGAGAAGCGCACGATTATCGACGCGCCCGGCTCCGGTGTGGCTCTCCTCGATTACGATAACGACGGCTGGCTCGATATTTACCTGCTCAACGGCGGCACCTTCGGCTCTCTGAAAGGAACTGAGCCGCCTCCGCGCGCCATGCTCTTTCACAATAATCACGACGGCACATTCACCGACGTCACCGCCAAAGCCGGCGTGGCCAACGAGCGCTGGGGCTTCGGCGTTGCCATCGGCGACTACGATAACGACGGCTGGCCCGACATTTATTTTGCCAACTTCGGCAAAAACCGCCTCTACCACAACAATCAAGATGGCACTTTCACCGACGTGGCCGAAAAGGCCGGAGTCGCGCTCGGCGGCTGGTCCACCGGGCCCACCTGGGGCGACTACGATCGCGACGGCCTGCTGGATCTCTTCGTTCCGGGCTACGTCAAATTCGACCCCGATCATCCGCCCATCGCCGGCCAGCGTCCTATTCCCGAGGGTGCCTGCCAATACCGCGGCGTTGGGTTCTTTTGCGGGCCGATCGGCTGGCCGGGAGAGAGCGACCACCTTTTTCACAACAATGGCGATGGCACCTTCACCGATGTCAGCGTCAAGTCGGGTGTCTCCGACCCCTACGGCGCTTATGGTTTTGCTTCCGTGTTCGTCGATGTGGACGACGACGGCTGGCTCGACCTCGCCGTCGCCAACGACTCCGTTCCCAGCTTTCTCTATCGCAACCGCCACGACGGCACGTTTGAAGACACAAGCTACTTCTCCGGCTTCGCCGTGGACGGAGAAGGCCGCCCGCACGCCGCCATGGGCATTGCCGTCGGCGACTACAATCGCGATGGCAAGGTCGACCTCTACGTCACCGCCTTTTCCGACGACTACAACGTCCTCTATCGCAACGAAGGCGACGGCGGCTTCTACGACGTCACCACGAAAGCCGGACTTGTGAAACCCACCATCCCCTTTCTCGGATGGGGAACTGGTTTTTTGGATTTCGACAACGACGGCCTGCTCGATCTCTTCGCGGCCAACGGCCACGTTTATCCGGCCGTTGACCAGCACGACTGGGGCACCACCTGGGCGCAGCGGCCGCAGCTCTTTCGCAATCTCGATGGCGTCAAATTCCAGGAAGTTCCCCCCGCCATCGGTAGCGGTTTGGCTGACGTCATTCCCGCGCGCGGTGCAGCCTTCGGCGACCTCTTCAATGACGGCCACATCGGCGTCGTCATCAACAACATCGATTCCACTCCCACCCTTCTCCGCAACGTGGTCAAAAACGGCGACCACTGGCTTGCGCTCAAGCTCATTGGCGGACCCAAGAGTCCCCGCGATGCCATCGGCGCGAAAGTTTTTGTGACGGCGGACGGCTTCCGCCAGCGTGCCGATGTCTTGAGCGGCGGCAGCTACGCTTCCAGCTCCGACCCGCGCCTCCACTTCGGATTGGGTGCAGCCACGAAAATTGAAAAGATTGAAATCCTCTGGCCCAGCGGTGCGATGCAGGAACTCTCCGTTCCCGGGCTTGACCGCATCTTCACCGTGGTCGAAGGAAAAGGAATCGTCGACAGGTAGCGGCCGTGGAGTTTACCCCGACTTGTCCCGGCCCGGTCGGGATAAATCGGGGGCGCCTGCCGGAACGGGCACTCTTCTCCCAGTCTGACTGACGAAAGCTGGACCGGTCACGAGCGCAAGTCCCCTGTAACATTCTGTTTCTTCACGCCCCGACAAGGCCATTCTCCAAGCAAGAAATCCAGCTATGTGCTTTATTTCCAATCCATTGGCTGGGAATGTAGAGATGACATTTCGGTACCTTGACACCCGACCGGCACTGCGAAACAGTGCGCCCATTCGGCGGTAGTGTAGGCGGTCTGTAACTACCGGTAGCTCCGTAGAACTGCCTTGGATCGCTTGTAGCGACATGATTTTCAGGGGGGTGCCTGAGATGAGAAATTCTTTAAGGCTTTCCTATTTAAAGTCCATTCCTGTTTCACGGCTCGCACGGCTCGGAGTTCCTGCAGTTTTCGCCGTTTGCCTCTTGCTCTTTTCCTCCGCACCGCGCCTCCACGCCCAAGCTTTGAGCGGAATCCAGGGCACCGTTACAGATGATTCTGGCGCCGTCGTGCCCGGCGCCACCGTAACCATAACGAACAACGGCACTGGTGTCGTCAGCCATGCCGTTACTGGTTCAGTGGGCACGTACACCGTTACCGACCTGATCCCCGGCACGTACACCGTGAAGATCGAGAAGTCGGGTTTCCGGGCTTGGGTGAGCAACAATGTCAACATCGAAGTGGGCAGGAACGCCTCAGTGGATGCACTCCTTAAGCCCGGTGTGGCCACCGAATCGGTTGTGGTAGAGGCGAGCCCTATCAGCTTGGAAACAAGCGAGCCGGAGCTCGGAACATTGCTCGAACGGAAGGCCTTCGAAGAGTTACCTGTTCCTCTTGGCTCGGACATCGGCGCCCGTGGGCGTCAAATTGACGACTTCCTTTTTCTCGCTCCCGGCGTGACGGGAGGTGGCTTCAGCCACAGGATCAATGGGGGCTTGGACTTCCAGAACGAAGTCGTTTTCAACGGCGTTGTCGCCAACCAATCTGAAACCCAAGGCCTGCAAACGAACATCAACCCTCCATATGAAATGGTGGGCGAATTTCGCGTCGAGACTTCGGTCTTCTCGGCGCAATATGGGCTGGCACAGGGAGTTGCCGCCTATCAATTCGCGTCAGGAACGAATACCCTGCACGGCGATGCCTTCGAGGTTATGCGCAACAGTTACTTTGACGCGAGGGACGCGGTCACCGCGGCCGCCGGCGAGCCGACTCCCGTAGACCATGAAAATAACTACGGATTCACCTTCGGCGGACCGGTCTATCTTCCAAAGATTTACAACAGAAGAGACAAGACCTTCTTTCACGTGAGTCTGGAATGGTACCGCTTGAATCAGGGAATAACGGGCACCATGACGGTTCCAACTGCGGCGATGAAACAGGGTGACTTTAGCGCCTTCCCTCAGCCGATCTACATTCCGGCTGATTTCGTTGCTCCTTCGGGTTGTACCCCTGGGGCGCCAAACGGCAGTCCTTGGCCGAACAGCAAGATCCCGACTTCCTGCTTTAGCCCAACTTCCCAGAGTCTGCTGGTCGCCATCCCCGCTCCGGACGTTCCTGGAGCCACTTTCAACGGCAATAAACTAGCGGATCTGAAAAGCCTTCCGACCAGAAATACGTTGGGCGGTTTTTCCATCGACCACAATCTCACGGAGAAGCAAAAGCTCCACGGAAGCTACTGGCGCAATGCCTATAACACTCCGGCCGAAGATAATGGGGCTCCTTTCTCCAATATCCTTTCCGATCTGAAGAACGAACCCCGCGTCGGCACGGGCCTCTTCCTCACCTATTCCAACGCCATCAGCTCGACCCTTGTCACGACGGCCGGCTTTGGCTGGATGGGCGAAATCAACAATGAATTCAACTCCCACGTCGGTAACCCTTTCTCGCCCGTTGCGCAGAGTATCATCCTCCCCACCATTTCATTTTCTGGAGATCCGTTCGCGCCAACATCGTGGGGTGTGAACTCGAATGGGGAAACGTTCTCCATCAACCGCAAATTGGGCGTAAGCTTCGATAACAACTGGCTCTGGACTCATGGACGGCACACGCTGAACACGGGCTTTGAAGTTCGACGGTCCTACCAGGACGATCACGAGTGCCAGGACTGCGGCGGCAATTTCTCGTTCAGCAGCCTTACGACCAGCAACGGTCTCACAAGCGGCGCGCTCAACGAGAACAATACGGGGAGTTCCTTTGCGTCTTTCCTCTTGGGAACGCCCGATTCCGCCTTCCGCCATTTCGCCCTGGAAACCAAGCTCCGTAACTTCTATGTCGCTCCCTACGTGCAGGACAACATTAAGATCACGTCCCGGCTGACCGTCGATGTCGGCCTGCGCTGGGACATCATGCGACCATTCACCGCGGAAGCGGTCAACGGGCAGCCCGCAAACCAGATCGTTTTCTTCGATGCCAAAGCACCGAATCCCGGTGCCATCCGTACCGGCACCGGCCAGCCTCTGCTGGGTGCCGCCAACGTCCTCGGCAACTGTTCTGGCTGTGCTGGATACAGTCGTGCCGACACCCATTGGCACAACTTTAGCCCGCGCCTCGGCTCTGCCTACAAATTGAACAGTAAGACGGTTCTTCTCAGCGGTTACGCCCTGAATTACTTGGACACCGGCGGCTACGAATATGGAGTTAACAAAGTGGCCGTAAACTACGGCAACATCTTGGCTAGCAACTTCACTGCCGCTTCCAACGGCACAAATACTCCCGGCTACTGCAACATCGACGGTGTTCCGAACCCGGGCTGCACGTGGGATACCTTCCAGATGCCGCTTCCTGCTCCGAGCGCGTTCAGTGCGACTATTGCCAATGGCACGGGTAACCTGCATCAGTTCAGCCGGGACCGTGGCGCGGCCTCCTATGTTCAGGCCTGGAACGTCGCGATTCAGCGCGAGCTACCAAGGAATATGTTCTTGTCCGTAGGCTACATCGGCAACAGGGGCACGCATTTGGTCTCTCGGTTGGATACCCCCAACCAAGTTGATCCTTCGTTCTTGAATTTAGGTTGCGTGCTTCTAGAACGCTGGACGGCGACGACTAATTCAGGTTCGTGCGTTTCTTCTGTGACGCCCCAACAGGCTCTTCAAAACCTCGGCTTCGGTCAGGACGCCAACGGCTTCTTCAGCCCGTACGCCAATTTCTTCAACGACTTCGGAGGAGGGCAAACACTCAACCAGGCGATCCGTCCCTATCCCCAGTATTTCGGCATGGTTGACAATTTCGATCTGTCCGGCGTGGACCACTACAACGCTCTCCAAACGCAGATTCAGAAGCGATTCTCGGGCGGAGTGAGCTTCCTGGTAGCCTACACGCTGTCGAAGACGATGTCGAATGCAGACAGTGGCTTTTCGACATTCGACGAAAATCCAGTGAACAAGTTCAACAAGAAACAGCTCTGGTCCATCGCCGGCGATGACAGAACGCATGTTCTAAACATCAGCGGTATTTATGAACTTCCGATTGGCCCGGGCAAGCAACTCCTGGGTCATAGCAGCGGGCCACTTGCCAAGAATCTTTTGTCCGGCTGGCAGTTCAGCGGCGTTTTCCAATACGCAAGCAATACACCCATGAGGATCGGTGCCAACGGTAGCCCTCTAAGGACAGGTAATATCGCCAACGTTGTATCCGGGCAACCACTCAGCGTTGACTACAACAACTACTACAAGGGTCTGCCCGTCTTTAACATCGGCGCGTTTTCTTCACCGGGACGCTTCGCTGTGGGCGATGCCCCGCGCCGAATCGACGGTTTCCGCGGCGCCTTCACCGGTAACGAGAACCTTGCGCTAGCGAAGCATTTCTACTTCAGCGAGCGCGTGAGCGCTGAGTTGAGGATGGAATTCTATAATGTCTTGAATCGGATGCGGGTCTGCGGCCCTGAGACAAACGTTGACAGCAGCAACTTCGGCATCGTCAACGGTGGTTCTGTGTGCCAGGACAACAGCCCGAGGCGTGGACAAGCCTTCTTCAAAGTCAGCTTCTGACCCCAGCGGGGGCCTTACACCCCGGACCCCGGATAGGACGGAGCCGAGGCCGCAAGCCTCGGCTCTCCTTTTGGGGGGGCAAGTGAATCACGCGTTTCCCTCTATCGTGCTAATTCGACGGGACATACAATGGGCTGCCCACAGGGACCAAGATAATGCTTGACTACCCTGTACTCCTGGGTTAACATTAGGTTATGATTTCTCTTGCAAGCCCGGCTTTCACAGTTTCCCTCAGCTCGTCTTCACCTATCCCCCGCCGAACCAGTGCCGTTTTCACGCCCCTATATGTCCTTTCCTTTCAGAGAGATGCGCACTCTTGCGAAAAAATAGGTGGGTGGGGGGTAGGTCGGCTCCCCCTCATCTCATCACTTTTCGTCGCTATGTTCCTGCTCCTGTTCAGTTTACGGGCGTTCGGGCTCGCTTCTGTCACCACGCCTCCTATTACTCAGGAAGTTACCATCCAGGGTCAGGAATCCGGCTCGTGCGCCGAGGCGGCGAAGAAACTTACCCAGTCGGAAGCCCTCAAATTGGCACCCGATCCCGGCCTTACGGAAGCGCGGTCCCTCCTGGAGAAGGGAAATGTGGGTGAAGCGCGCGAGGCTGTTCGCCGGTACTTGGCCAAGCATCCGAGTTCCGCCGATGGCCACTTTCTGCTGGGCTACATTCTGTTCCGGGAAATTCAGGTCAGAGCATCACAAGAGAGTCCCGCTGATGTCGCGCTCTATCAAAATCCCGGCACTTCCGAACGGAAATTCCAGGAAGAAAACGCCAAAGCCTCGCTCGCCGAATACACCGAAGGCGCGAAATTCCGCGACCCCGGCACCTTTGATTTGAAAATCGTCGCCCTCGATTACGTTCTCCTCGGCGACTACGTTGATGCCGACAAGTGGCTCACACGGTCCGTTGAATCGAATTCGAAGGATTCGGAAGGCTGGTACTACCTCGGCCGCGCAAAATATAACGAAAACAGGTTTGAGGAAGCCATCCACGCCTTTGAGCAATGCCTGAAGCTCGACGCGAAAAACGTCAAAGCCGAAGACAACCTCGGTTTGTCTTACGCGGGCCTCGGTCGTGCGGAGGAAGCCGCCGCTGCGTACCGCACAGCAATCGCCTGGCAAGCGCAGTCAGCGAAAAAGGATGTGGGTCCTTTCATTGATCTCGGCAGCCTACTTCTGGAACAGAATCAGCCGGATGCCGCGCTCCTGAATCTCCTCCAGGCTGCCGAAATCGCCCCCCAGGAGTCTAGGGCGCATGAGTTGCTGGGCAAAGCCTACTCGCATCTCAATCAACTCCCGAAAGCGCAAGCCGAACTGGAGAAGGCCATCGCGCTCTCGCCGCAGAGCGGACCTCTTCATTACATGTTGGGACAGGTTTACCGCAAAGAAGGACTGAACGAAAAAGCGAAAACTGAATTTGATCGCGCCGCGGCGCTGAATGGCACGCGCTCTTCGCCGGATACTCCTCGTCCGTAACTTTTTCCCGCCGCCGCTGGTTGAATTTCAATGCCCCAATTTGCGCTCCGCTATCGCTCGGGCGGCGCGCTCGATTTTTCTTCCAGCAGTCGCTTTGCGCGCTCCGCGGTTTTCGCGCGCGCGCTTTCCTCGAGCTTGCTGAAGAGTTGCATTTCCGCCTGCGCTTCCTTCGCTCGTCCGAGCGCGCGGTAAGCCTGAGCCAGCAGGAAGTGCGTGCTCGGCTCCGAAGGATCGGCCTGCTCCGCGATCTGCAAATCTTTAGCGGCCTCTTCATTGCGGTTCAGCTTCAGCAGAGCGCGTGCGCGGTCCACATGGGCGCTAGCCAAATTCGGGCACATCGCCAGCGCCTTTTCCACGTCGGCCAGCGCCGTCTCCGGCTCCATGTGCTGCTCAAGCCGGATGTTGCCGATTTTCCACTGCGCCTCGCAGTTCCTCGGATCGTTTGCCAGTTCGGCTTGGAACTGTTGCGTTGCGGCGTCCCACATGGAGAGCTGCCAGTAGGCGTTGCCGAGCCGGAAGTGCGTGCCCGCCCGCTCCGGCGCCATCTCCACGGCTTTCTTGTACTCGATCAGCGCGCCGTCGTAGTTGTGCATGCTCTCCATGATTTCCCCGGAGATCTCGTGCACCAGCACCGAGTCGGGATCGATCTCGTTCAGCTTGCCGAGCGTCTGCTCCGAAAGCTGCATGTAGACTTTGCCGAGCAGGTACCAGACTTCCTGATTCTTCGGCTGGCGCCGCGCCAACTGCTGCAGATGACCAGCGGCGGGCTCCAGCTCGCCAAGCTTGATTAAATCATTCGCCAGCATGAGTTCCGCATTATCGTCCTTGGGATTTGCGCGCAGAGCCGCCTCCAGGCGGGGACGCGCTTCCCCATACTCCCCCAGCTCATACAGCGCGATTCCGAGGAGCGCGGAAGCGGAAGGCATTTTCGGATCAACCTTCAGCCCCTTTTCGAGGACGTCTGCAGCCTTCCGGAACTCGCGCTGCCTCAAGTAGATTGAACCCAAATTGTTATAGGCGGCGCCGAGCCGCGGCGCGAGTTGGAGCATGGACTCGTATTTGGCGGCAGCCTGCGCTAAATCTCCCGTCGCCTCGGCCGCCTTCGCGTCGTTATAGAGCTTTTGGACTCGAGGGTCCAAGGTCTCGGAGCTGGATTGTGCCAGAAGGTCGGATGGGGGCCAGGAAACGAACAAAGCCAACAGCAGAGACGAAACCGTCAAAAGAGCGCGCAGTGCAGGGGGCAGCTCAGAAACGCAGCGAAACTTCATGATGCCGCTGATTCTACAACTGCTTCAGTTCCTGTCAACGGACTGAAATTTCTCCTGTTTGACGGAGGCAAGGACCGAAGGAAAAGCCGAGATACCGGTGCTGACACGGTTACGCCTGCTCATGGTCGGAATTGAGAAAACGCTGGGAGTCTTGATTAGCCGATGCGCGCATGCTACGCTCTCGGCTCATCCAAGGTGACCCAGCATGCAAGCCACGGAGAGTTCGCCGCGAACTCGACGCTTCGGCATCTTTGAAGTTGATCTACGCGCGGGGGAGCTCCGAAAATACGGCTTGCGCATCAAGTTGCAGGACCAGCCTTTCCGGATCCTCTCGCTTCTCTTAGAACGCCATGGCGAACTCGTGACGCGCGAGGAGCTTCGCGAGGAGCTCTGGCAAGGGCATACGTATGTGGATTTCGACCGCAGCTTGAACAAGGCGATGGCGAAATTACGGTCTGCCCTGGGAGATTCGGCAGAGTGTCCCCGCTACATTGAGACCATCCCGCGTCACGGCTACCGACTTCTCGTTCCCGTCGAGGTCGGTCAGAACGGAGAGGCAGATGCTTCCTTCGGTTCCGTGAAAGTGCGTTCCACCGGAGGAGCGGAAGCGGTTCCGTTTGCGGCAACGCCGAAGTTGAATTTCATAAGTGTCGAAAAACCGGCGCAACTGTTTTATTCGCTTGCGGAGGGATGGGGCTTCTCGCTCCTCCTGGGATTGATTGTCACCCTTGTCGCCCTAGCAGGCATCTTCGCATTGCGTTTCAGGCAGCCCGCGATCTTCAGTGGAATGGTGGCATCTGTGAGCCCACGGACGTCCGTCGCCGTGCTGGGATTTCGAAACTTGTCTGGAGATGCCCGGGAAGCCTGGCTTTCGACCGCTCTTTCCGACTGGCTGACCACGGAACTCTCGGCTGGAGAACAACTGCGAACGTTGCCAGCCGAGAGGATCGCGCGGATGAAAGCGGAGCTCTCACTGCCCGATCCCGACAGTTTGGGACGCGAGAGCCTAGCGCGAATCCACAAGAACTTGGGCATGGACCTGGTTGTCGTGGGGTCCTATGCCATGCTCGGCGAGAAGTCCCGAGGCCGGATTCGCCTCGACTTGCGGCTGCTGGACGCCCGGACTGGCGAGACACAGTACGCGCTTTCCGAGACAGGCACGGAGGCAAATCTCTTCGACCTCGTATCCCGGGCGGGCGCGCAATTGCGCTCGAGGCTGGGTGTGCGCGGGGTTACGCGCGAAGAAGCGGCGGAAGTGGCCACAGCCCTTCCTTCGAACGCTGAGGCTGCGCGGCTCTACGCGGAAGGTCTTTCGAAACTTCGTATGTTCGATGCGCTAGCCGCACATGATCTGCTCTCCAAAGCGGTCGCGGCCGAACCGAACTTCGCGCTCTCCCATGCGGCGTTGGCAGAGGCCTGGGCCCAGCTAGGCCACGATCAAAACGCGGCCGATGAAGCAAGCAAGGCCATTGATCTTTCCTCTAACCTGTCGCGCGCCGAGCGCCTGTTGGTCGAGGGGCTCTATCGCGAAACGTCCCGTGACTGGGACAAAGCCATCGAGATCTACCGTGCCCTGTTCGAATTTTTCCCAGACAACCTCGACTATGGGCTTGCGCTGGCGAACGCGCAAGTCAGAGCAAACCGATGGAAGGACGCGTTGGGTACGGTTGGGGCGCTACGAGGGTTGCCTTCGCCGCTTCGAGACGATCCGCGCATCGATTTGGCGGAAGGCCATGCGGCCCGATCGCTCGGGGACATGAAGAGGGCCGAAGCAGCAATGACGAGGGCCGGAGAGAAAGCGCAGGTGGCTGGAGCATCGCTACTCCTCGCAGAGGCCCGGCGGCATCAAGCTTGGCTGTATGAAAACCTGGGCCGGCTTGAGGAGGTTGAGGGCCTCGTGCGCGAGGCTAGACAACTCTACGTCGCGGCGAACGACCGGGCGGGCGTGGCGGGCGCGGCGACTTTGGAGGCGATTGCCCTGGAGTTACAGGGAGACTACCTTGGCGCGAAGGAAAGATACGAAGAGTCGCTTGCCATTTATCAGCAACTGGGGAACAAGCTCAGCGTCGCCAATGAGTATGACAATCTCGGCGATATCTACTTTTATTTCGGCGAGCTGCCAAAGGCCCATAAGAGCTATGAGGAGGCGCTGACGACTTATCGGGAGATTGGGGACCAGGACGGAGTGGCTTTGGCGAAGAACGGTCTCGGAGGCGTATTCTTGGCACTTGGAAAACACGCTGAGGCAAGAAGGGCTTTTGAGGAGTCTCTGGCGATTTGCCGCCAGATCGGTGATCGAAGCAGGGTGGCGGCCGCTCTTTCCGGTTTGGGCAGAGTGCTGCGGGTGGAAGGGGACGTAACCGCAGCGTGGAAAAACGAAACGGAAGCCAGGGCGATCTTTGAGGAGCTCGGAGACAAATCGCAAGTGGCGCAATCGGATTTGAGTCTGGCCGAGATGCTTCTGGACCAAGGCAAAACCGGCGAGGCTGCGGCTCTGGCGCAAAACGCGGCGGAGATTTTCGAGAAGACCAAGGCGATGCGCGAAGTCGCCGAAGCAAATGTTTTTCTGGCTCGCACTTCGCTATCGCAAGGGAAAATGGCGGAAGCCCGAGAGAGCGTGGATAAAGCCAGTACTTTTGCAAAGCGCGCCCATGACCGGCAACTCGAACTTTCTGCCGAGTTGACCGCGGCCCGCGCGGAGGCGGCTTCCGAAAGTCGCACCCAACGCGAGGAGGGAGAGAGGCGATTGAATGAGGCGGTTCGGCAGGCCACGACAGCCGGATTTGCCCACGTGGCTCTCGAGGCCCGGCTCGCGCTCGGAGAAATTGAGATGAATTTCGGGAAGCGAGACGCGGGCCGCGCCAATCTGATGGCTGTCCAAAGGGAAGCGTCCCGCGGCGGATTCCAACTCATCGCTCAGAAGGCTGTCACCGACCTGAAGAACGCGGGAGTCCTTTCCATTCCGTAGAGTCTGCTCCCAGGATTGCAAAAGCAGCGCCCTGCGATGCGGGTGCGGGTACTGCCAGTGGTGCCTGTGGCTCGCCAAAATTTCATCCGCACCAAAAAGGGCGCGGTTCGCCGTCGTAAAGGCTTGGTTGTCATCGATCCGGAGTGCTCCGAGAGCGCGAAGGTCCTTCCTACCTAACAGAAAAACCGCCAGGCGTGTCGGGCATATATATAAGGACCGAGGAATCCAGGACATGCGTGTTCGCGGCATACGTTCGTTTGGGTTAGGCGGCCGGTTCGTAGCGGTGGTGCAAGTCTTCCAGTCGCACATGAGAAAGGACGTGACCTGAGTCTATGGTGCGAGTTCTGCCGTTGGGTGTTCCCTTCCCGAGTCCGAGATGCGTGCGGTTCTCGTGGTAGTAGCGAATATACTCAGACAGGAGACGTTTCAGGTGACCGCCATTTGGACCGTGGGGAGTTGGGACGTAGCGACAAGGCTTCTCTCCGGTGCATCCGCAGTAGCGGCACTTTCCTTTAGAGACGACGGGATCAGCGACACCACAGGTTTATGACGCCGCAGGACCGTCTTTCAGGCTACTGGCTTCGTTTCGCGGGTTTGAGGGTCCACGCCTGCAGACGCGCCAGTTCCATAAGATGTTCGGAATGGAATCCCGGCGGGAAGATCGGCCACGACCAGATCTCCGGTGAGTCAAAAGCGACGTACTTTTCCGTGGCGAGCCGCGCTGGCGTGATCGTCACTTTTTCCGGAGGCGCGGTGCCATTCGCGGCCTTGCTCGCGACCTTCGCCATGGCGACGAGAAAGGCCTCGGGCGCTACGGGTTTACTACCCAACCAGACCGCGTTGGGAATTTGGTGGTGGCGCTGAATGAACCTGTGAAGGTCATGCAAGCTGCGCTCGAACTGCGACCATGGCACTTCGACCGACTCGGTCAGCCGCGGCGAGGGCAGGCTCGGTCCGTAAACGGTAAACGGAAGAGCCACGCTGGTGTCCGCGCTCGGCTGCCCGGCCATCCGCTCAGCAACGAGCGTCATGACTTCGGCGGGTGAGAGCGTGTATTCCCCGCGAACCTGGAAGTTGACCTCCGATTCCACCTGGCGCTCGATTTCGGCGAGTTCGCTCGCGCTAAACCTGTGTCCGCGAGCGCCGTCCGCGTACAGGCGTGTGGCCTGCGGCCCGGTGATGAACTGTACCTGAGGAAATGACTTCATGTAGCGCATGAGCTGTTCAAAGTAACTGAACGCGCGCTCACGCGAATCCGGAGGCCGTAGGGGATAGCTTTGCCATTGGTCGCGCGGCGGATTGGCGCCGCGGGCAAAGTTCATGTCCCAGAACTGGCTATGGATGAACTCGCACGGGTGAAAGTAAAGGCTGATCAGCCCGCCGCCGCTAGTGGTCATCTGTTCGTAGAACTGGCGAAACTTGGTCTTGCTCTCTTCAAGGTTGGTCCACTCGTCATTGGGCCGGAGTTGCGGGCCCTCTTTGGTATTGAAGATATTCAGTAGCCCGCCGTAATAGAAGGGTTGACCGTTCAGCCCGACGTGCGCCGCCTCGTCGAGATACAGACCCACACCCCAACTGGCGAGCGAAGGAAACGCTTGCGGCGCCCACGAGTTGCCCGGCTGTCCGTAGCAGCACGGCTTCTGTTTGAAGATGCGCTGCACGTCGTCATAGCCGGGGCGCTCACGCCGCGTGAATTCGGCCGCGCCAGTTTCCCAATTCAACAGCGACTCATACTCTGCCGGCGTCGGATGCTGGCTATGCGTATTGGCGTGGTAGCCGATGACATGCTTCTGCAGCGCTGCGATGACGTCCGTGCGATGGCGGCGCTCGAGCGTGCGCGCCTTCTCACCGACGACTTTGAATGTCGCCTGAATACCCTGCTCGGTGAGAAATATCGCCAGCCGTTTGGCCGCGTCATCGCTCTCCGGCAGGATGTAGTCTTCGGTGTCGAACCAAAGGACGACATAGACCTTGCCGGGTGTCGGCTTCTGGCCGATAAGGTTCACGCAGATCAGCACGAGCGGCGTCACGACGCAAATGACGCATGAGAGGAGTGCCAATCGTTTCATGTGCGTCCCACATGCTAGCCGGCGGGCGTCCCGGGGAAGGCGCGTGCGGTTAAAACTCCGCATCGGCTAGGAAACAAATTGTCGCCGACGCTCACCGACGGCAGTAAAGATCGCCCGGAAATCCGTACTATAACGTCGCCTCAAACGCTCACGAGAGCATCTCTGGTCTAAAACCCAATTGCAACTTATACCTTTTCAGGGACGACGTAGGGATCGCGGTAGCCGCGGTCGGCCTCTCGCATTAAACGCATGGCCTCTTCATCACCGTTGATCTCTTGGGTTTCGGGCCGAAAATGAATGGTGCGTCCCAACCGATAGGAGACATTAGCCAGATGAATCAGGGTACAAGAAATATGGCCCTCTTCGATTGGCGAATGCAGATGTTCTTTGTTGCGGCTGCGCACGCAATCAATGAAATTGGCAAAGTGATCGCCACCGCCACGGCCGCTAGGTCCGGGCTCCATTTCTTTGCCCAACCAGCTCTCGTAGGAATCATACTCGCTCATGGCCAGGTAACCTTTGGAACCGTAGAAGATGTTTCCGATGACATTGTGCGCACCGGCATCGGGCCCGGTCTTGGGCTTGGGTGGTGCGGAACCCGCCGCCGTAGGCAATCCGGCCATAGCTGGGCCTTTTGTGTCAGCGGAGCTTGCAGCCGCCAAGCCTGCAGCCGGAACGCCTTCGCTCCCGAAAACCTTGGTTCCGATTAGGGCTTCGTTGTTGGTGATCCAATGGCGGACTTCAAACTCCAGCATCTTGCGCTTTCCATCTGGCGTGACAAATTCGTAGGCGACATTCAGGGTGTTCGGGGTCTGCTGGTCGTCGTCGAACATAAAATGGCCGCCGATGGCTGAGACCTTGGTGGGATACTTCACTCCGAGACCCCAGCGAGCTTTGTCCATTTCGTGAACGCCCTGATTGCCAATGTCGCCGTTGCCGGTATCCCAAGTCCAGTGCCAGTTGTAATGGAAGCGGTTGCGCGTGAACGGCTTCATAGGCGCGGGACCCGTCCACAGGTCGTAGTCGACCCCGGGCGGAACAGCCTCTTCGGTTGCATGTCCGATCGTGTCACGCCATTTGTAGCACAGCCCTCGAGCTAGATAGACCTCTCCGATCAGTCCGTCGTTTAGCTGCTTGATCCCCTCGAGGACTCCTTTGCCAGAGCGACTCTGGGTACCGTGCTGGACGATTCGGTTGTACCGAACTGCAGCCTCGACGAGCTGCTTTCCTTCCCACCAGTTATGCGAGCACGGTTTTTCAACGTATACGTCTTTGCCGGCCTGGCAGCCCCAGATCGCCATCAGAGAATGCCAGTGGTTGGGAGTGGCGATCGTGATGGCATCAATGGACTTGTCATCCAGCAGCCTGCGAATGTCCGCGTAAGTCTTGGGCTTGGGCAAGCCCAGCTTATCCATTTGAACCAAACGCTTGTCCAGCACCCTTGAATCCACGTCGCAGAGCGCGGCAATCTGAGCGTTCGCGAGCCGCGAAAGCTCCTTCATGTGGTCACTGCCTCGACCATTCAGGCCAATGATGGCAACCTGCACGCGATCGCCTGCGCCAAAGACTCGCTCTGGCTCAGTAATAAGAGTGATTCCGCCGAGAGCGGCCAAGCCAGCTCCCGTCTTTGCGCTTTTCTTCAGGAAATCACGACGAGTGACTGCCGAATCGTTGTTCATAGTTTGCACCATTCGCAGGGATTTTCGGGTACGTATGATAACTCCATGTGGCTCCATTCAATACCTGCAATTTCGTGAGAAAGTATGGCTTGATGCCTAGGCTCAGGTTTTCTTGATCTGAGACAAACTACGGTCGCTACCGACACGCCAGTTGGTTCACAGATCTTCTCCACTGTAATCGAGCCGTTTCCGCCGATGGACGAAGGGTCGTCGCCGTGTTCCAAGACGGCACGACTGCGCAGGGCCGTGAACATTGCTAAAACACGCTGTGAAATGCGGACAGGACCAATCGGCTCTGCGTGGCAATGCTGGGAGCTCACTTCTCGCCCCTCTCTTTGCAAAAAGGAATTTGGGAGGGTTTCCTTCACAGCTTCAAAAACGAGAGCGGGGCACGCGCGCAGCGAGTGGTCCTGGTCGCTATTTGAGGGATTTGAGGAAGGCGCCGAGTTCTTCATATTGATCCGATGCGATGTAATCCACGCCCGCTCTGGCTGCGGCTTCCCAGCGTTTCCGAACCGCTTCCCTTGAACCAAAGTTGTAGGAGCTGAACCAGCCGTTGCAACTGAGCTCCTGTTTGGTGGCCCCATCGAGGGTGTAAAAGCGAATCCACAAGTTATTGGAGTGTGCGTAGCGAACAAGCTGTTTGAGGCGTGATTCTTTTTCCGGAGTCCAGTCGCCTGCTTTGGACTGGCCCTCGGGCTCAACGACGCGCCAACTGTTGTTCCACCAGCGGTGATAGTTGTCAGCGCGATTCGGCGCCAGCCCTTCAGGCGGCGCGGAGGGGTCATGCGTGTTAGTGCGCACGGCCCCGAAAACGAGCAGCTGTCCGCCTTCGGCGACCTGGTCGTAGAAGACGGCTTTTTGCGCGTCGGACTCGCCCGTCAGGACGAGAACGGGACGGACTTCCAGCGTTTCCATCCGGTTGATGGTGCCGGTGCGTGGAGCAGTGGTGAGCCAATCCTGATATTGCGACAGCAACTGCCAAATCGCGGCGAGATGTTCCGGTTCCTCCGATTTGAGATCGAGATTCAGCGTGATTAGCGGCCAATCCCCATGATTTCTCTCGCGCAAGGCTTTTTCGACGATGGGGCGAACGCGTTCGAAAAAATACTCCCGCATCCCCGGCTCCATTCCCGTCGGCGGGGCTCCATGACTTACGAGCGAAGTCATCGTGCCCGTTTTTGGATTCTTCGTCCAAAGCAAGTCCTGCTCGATGGCAAGCGGAGTGCCCGCTGAGAGAGCACGGTCGATGCGATCGAACCACCATTCGTAGTAGGGATAGCAATTGTGAGCGTCGAGGAGAACACGAGTGCCGGGACGGAGAGGCGCAGGCGAGGAATCCAAAAGCGTCGGGAAAGAAAACAGAAACGAACTGACGGACAAGGTAAGAATCCGCAAAAACCGAATGCGCATTAGGAGTCTCCAGCAGCGAATAAGTCTCAAGGGAATTCAATATAAGCGATTTTGACAAAAGCGGCTGGAACAGAAACGCAGAAAAAATCCCGGCGAACTTAGCCGTTCTCCCGGGCACAAGTATTTGGTCACATGCGTTGCGAAATGGTCAGAAGGCGAAGCGAAGCGCAAACTGCATCACGCGCGGATCGCCGGCAAGACTTGTGATTTTGCCAAAGCTGCCAGAGTTCACATTGTTCGTGGGAAGCCCGAAATACGCCGTATTCAGAAGATTGAAAGTCTCCCAGCGGAATTCGAGGCTGCGTCCCTCGCCGAAGTAGCTGAAGGTTCGCGAAAGCGCAAAATCCAC
>WNGH01004000.1_pt1 | contig 17287 bp, 15 predicted proteins | sample 5400631 | NCBI WGS metagenome assembly WNGH01 (sample SAMN13153373, study PRJNA577476) | soil metagenome | isolation source: 115 cm soil or saprolite under Garry oak tree replicate 1 | place: USA:California | collected 2016-06-15
ATCAGATGCGCCAGTCGCAACCCGCGCGGCGCGAAACCGAGGCCGGGCAGATCGCCGCGATCCGCGCCCAGTTCGCGCCGCACCATCGCCTCGTCGATCCACACCACGGTATTGTTCTGCAGCGCGAGCATGGCCAGCGGCAACACGTTGGCCGATACGCCGCGTTCTACGCCCTGGGCGAAGATCGCGCGCGCGGCCCGGCCGCGCCGCGCCTGCAGCGCATCGGTCGCACCATCGTCATTCCACGGCACGAGCACGACCGCCGTGGCTTCGATGACATCGCCGTCTTCGACCGTCCGCTGCCCGGTAATGGAAGTCGGATAGGCGCCGATGGGATTGGCGGTGAATTCGACCGGCCGCAAGGCCAACACGAACAAACCGGTACGGCTGCGCAACGGCGGCTGCGGCACGCGCGACAGGCCGAACCTCGCCGACAGTTGCTCCGCGACCGGAATGTTGGCGAGTTGAGTTGCACGCTCACGTCACGCGGCAGCAGCACCAGCTCGCCGGCCGGGGTCGCACCGTGGCCCGCACGGACCGTCAACGTTTGCGGCGCATCGCCTTGCTCGACGAACAGCCCGGCGGCCACGCCGCTGCCCGCCGCCTGGCCGAGGTCGGCTTCGCGGGTAAGGAAATATTGCTGATCGCGGATAAGGTCGCGCGCAGCGAGGAAGCGGCCGTCGAAGTAACGCGGTCGCTCGCGCCGCGCGTCGTCGATCAGCACTCCGGCAGCGCGCAATGCAGCGACGTCGGCAGGATCGATCTGTTCGCGGGCAGTGCCTTGAGTCAGGTTCATGGTGGGCTCCGTGTGGTGCTTGTTCAGATGCCGGTCCACTGCGCCAGCAGGGAAGCGGATGGAAGGAAGCGGCGGCGCCAGCCGTCGACCAGCACGGCGTCGCCCTGGCGAACAGGCGGATCGCCCGCAGCAACCGGGATCAGCGTACGGGCGATGAATACGGCCGTCGGGTCGAGTCCCGTCGGTTGCTCCAGCAGCCGCTCGAGCTGGCCGGCGTTGCCGGAACGCACGCTGGCGGCATACGCGGCGAGCACCGCGTCCTGCAACGCGGCGCGGCGCACGGCGGGGGCCGCCGTGGGATCGCCAATCGCAATCGCGCCCGGCGCGGCGGGCAGGCCGTCGTGGTCGTTGTCCAATCTCTCGCGCGGGATCAACAGCAATTCGTAGGCATCGCGCACGCGCGAGGTGCTGACGGCATTGAGCGCATCGAAAGGTCCCGCTGCGAAGCTGGGTGTGAGGCCGCGCGGGCAGGCGACGAAGCGCAGGAAGACGTCCGCCACCACCGCGCGATCGGGTACGCCTGCGGCCTCGGCAATCGCCCGCGCGGACAGGAAGCGGTTCAAATCGGCGTATGCCGATCGCTTGAGCGTGTCGCCGCCGTCTATGGCGTTCTGTGCGTCGTACCAGCGCGGCAGGCGCAGGCAGGCCGGGCGCGGCAATTCAATCAGGCGGCCCAGGCGATCGACCGCCAGGCCGGGCTCGACGCGGATCTCCTCCGGTACCGCATCGGCGCCGGTGGTGGCGATCTGGTGCGTGACGCGCAAACCCGCCAGCGTCCCACCGCCGGCCAGGAAAGCCATGGCGCGCGCCAACTGCACGCGGTGATAGGTCTGCTCGTCGGCAAAGTCCTGCGCGTCGAGCAGCATGCCGGTCGCATACGCCGGCCGCTCGGAGAGCGGTTGGGCGTAGAGCGGATCGACCTCGGGCGTTCGGGCGACGGTGTTCATGGATTACCCCTTCTTCTTGCGAGTTTTGCGCCGTGTGTCCGTGCGCGGGCGGCGCGGGATTACAGTACGCGATGTCGTGGACGGCGACGCCGTTTTCTTGTGCGAACGGCGCGCGATTGCCGCATGGGATGTCATGGGTGGCGACGCCGTTTTCTTGCGCGGATGGCTTGGAACTGCCGTGCGCGGAGTCATGGACGGCGATACCGTTTTCTTGCGCGGACGACGCGGGATCGCTGTGCGCGGCGTTGTGGATGGCGGCACGGCTTTCTTGCGAGGACGGCTTGGGATTGCTGTGCGCGGTGTTGTGGATAGCGGCACCGTTTTAGGCTGCGTTGACGCGATCGACACCACGCTCGGCGTTGCCACGGGCGATACGATGGGGCTCGGCGACACCACGGGCGGCACGGTCGCTACCGGAGCGATCATCGCTTCCACCTGTACCACCGCAATGTCCGGCGGACTCTTCCGGCCGCTGTCGGTAACCACTTCCAACTGGAAGCGGTGCTGACCCACGGGCAGTCCGGCATCGACCACGACGCCGGACTCCGGGGTCACGACCGGTACGCCGACCACGAATTTCGTCATGCCAAGCTCACAGGCTCGGGCCAAGGTAGGTGAACACGTACTGCGCGACCTTGCCGCCGCCCACATCGAAGGACTTGCTGCCATCCAGCACGAAGCTCCTGCCGAAGCCCACCACGGTTGGCGCGCTGAGAATGGCGGTGGGGTTATCCAGGTCGGCGACCAGCACCTCCTTTACATCGCCTATGGACTTGTTGCCCGAATCATCAACGACGATCAGACGAAATTGATGGCGCCCCAACGGCAGCGGCTTGGCGGCAGTCACCGTTACTTCGACCGTAGGCTGGTCCGTTACTACGTCGGTATTGATTGCAAATTCAGCCATTTCGCTCTCCTTGCTTGACTTAGGTTGCGGGAAAAGGACTCCTAGACATCAGGTGATTTCCGGGGGCAGGCGTCGCCACACGTACTTGGAAATTTCGCGCCCGGCTGCCGCGTGCGACGCGCTTCCATCGAGCTCAAAACTGTGACCAAAACCCACCGTCGCATCCGGCCCGGCGTCGGCTACCGGGCGAGGCGTGGGGGGCGGAGCAGCCGCGCCGCGCATGCGCGGGTCGAGCGCAGCCGGGCCGATCAAGTAATCTCCCAGGCCCAGACCCGAACGATCGAGCTGCACCTGCAGGGCGTGCAGTGGCGGGCCGAGAAAGGTGTCGACACCGACCAGGCTGTACACGCCCACCATCAGCGGCCGGGTGGCAGTGACCACGCGCACGTCGACGTGCGCCGGGGATTCGAGTTCGACGATGCGGCGGATCAGGCCCAGGTCCTGCGGTTCTACATCCTGGTGGACGAGCACCGTAGCGCGGTTGGCGAGCTGGCCGTAGAAGCTCAGCACGGCGTCGTTCTCCGCGGCGGTCGCAACTTCCGGCCGAAACAAGGCGAGCAGCTCGACCCGCTCCTGATCGCCGAGCACCAGCGTGTCGCCGACGATGGAATTGCCGCTCTGGGTGAGCCCGGGCAACAGCGGATCAGTCTCGTCGCCAAGATCGACGCCGAGCAGCGTGGCGAGAATGCGCCGCAACCGGAAGTCCTCGATCACGATGAGCTTGCCGCTTTGCACGCCACGGCCGGTAGCGATGTTCAGCGCCAGCAGCAGGCCGCGCCGCGTACCGTGCCAGCGCGCCAAAGGTTCGGCGTTCTTGAGCCACTCGCGCCGGTGCCGGGCGGGGAGCGCAGGATCGAAGGCGACGCCGATCCAGTTGGCCAGCCAGTCGAGCTGCGGCTCGGGCGTCGCATCGGGGTCGCTGAACAGGTGCGCGGCGGCAATGCGATCCTCGAGCTGGGTCAGCACGCCTTCGAAGTTGGCGAGCATGCGCCCGAGGAAATCGGCGCGTGACGATTGCGGCCGATAGATGCCGAGGGCGCCGGCATCGTGCGTCAGGCGCCACGTGCGGCGGCCGCCCACGTCACACAGCAGCCAAGCCTCTCCGGGCTGCTCGACTGTCACGACGGCCGCATCGCCCAGATCCGGAATCGCAAGCTTCAGGCGGGCGCGCAAATCGCCGCCGATCGTTGTGCCACCGGTTCCAGCGGCATCGAGCGCCGCCTGATGGCACAGTTCGATGCTGTCGAGCAATTCGCCCGCCGCTTGAGCGGGGTCGCCGAACAGCGTCTCGCGATAGACCCGCGGCAAATATTGATCGACATAGGAGAAGCGGCTGCCATACGCGCGCAGCGCGGCGATCTGCGGGCCGACGCGACCGTCGCCGAACAGCAGCACACGCACCCACAGGTAGCGTCCGCTGAGCGTGCGCACGCGCTGCCGGGAATTCTGGATCAGCACCGAGTAGAGCCCTCGGGTGTCCGCCTCCGGCGACCAGGGGCCCAGGCCGGGACGACCCGGCAGTTCGGACGGCACGCGCTCCCACACCGCGCGCGGCAGTTGCGGCGCGCTGAACGCCGTATCGAGCGCGGCGATGTCGCGGCCGAAGCCGTGCGGCTGCCATGCCTGCTTGTCGCTCAAGGCGGGCGGCCGCGCCTCGTTGGTGGCGGCGAGCCACACCGTGAATCCGGTATGCGCGGGAATCGCCGCCTCGGCATAGAGCCTGTGCCAAACCGTTGTAGTGCTGCCGCTGTCGAGGAGCTGGGCCACGAAACCGCTGTCGCTGCCCGCGTAATTGGCGGCACTGCCTTGCCGCGCAAGGTTGGGCAGCGACAGCCCATAAAGCGGCTCGGCGCCGTTACTGCCCGCCGGGTAGCGCGGCGGGCCGATGACGCGATGTGCGAACGGCGCTTCGATGCCGTCGGCGGCGATGGGATAGACTTCGCCGAGCGGATCGCGCGTGTCGGCGGCGTTGCCGGATTCCCACGAGAAGGCGGGTGCGTCCCGGCAGCCGGGCACGCGCACTACTATGCGCTCGGCATCCAGCCACTCGATGGCGTAGGCATAGCGCGCGCCCCGCAAGCCGAGCGGCGCTTGCACGCGCTGCGCCCCGGCATCCCAGCGGTGCAGCATGGCGTGACCGCCATCGACCCACGACAACAAGGCCAGCCCCGTGTCGGCCTGGGCGGCAAGTGCAATCGGACGCTCGCCGCCTGGCCAAGCCGGGTCGGCCAGCACACGCAGCGTCGGCGTGCGGCAATTTTCGGGGTCGGGCCGGAATACGCCGGGCGCATAGTCGTCGGCCTGCGGAATCTGCGCGGGCAGCGGCATACCCTCGAGTTTCGCCAGTCGTCCGCCGGCACGCTCCAGCACCCACACGCCGCCGGGGAAAGCGGCCGTCAGGCGCCACGGCGTGAAGCCGCCGACCGGCGCATCGGCAGGCTCGACCAGCATGTCGGCCCAGCGGCCGCGCAAATCGTGCATCAGCACGCCCTCTGGCAGCGCGACATAGAGCACTGCATCGGCACCGACGCACAGATCGCTCGGACGCTCGCTCAGCGGCAACGCCACCGCGGGGTCGGGCAAATAACTCTTTACCGCGATGACGCCCGCATCGTCGTCCCAGTAGGCGACGGCATCGAATTGATCGACGGCACGCGGAATGCGCTCCAGCGCGGAATTGGCGGCTGCGAACGCGGCGGAAGGATGGGCAGGCGCAGGCAGGCTGCGCTCGGAGGCCAGTTGCAGCGTGCGGCACTCGGCGTCCCACTCGACGTGCGCGCGCCTGGGCCAGTGCCCTGCTTCAGCCAGCATCCAGAAGCGCAGACCGTTCGCGTCCATTCGCTTCACTCCGTCAGCACAATTCCGGCACCACAGGCACCGCCACCGCATTGCTCTGGGCGAAGGGGTTGGGCAGTGCGTGCAGGTCGCGCGGCGCGTCGCCGTCTATCACGACCACCGAGAGCAGCTCGGGCAGTTGCCAGGCCGACAGCGGGAGGGTCTGCGTGCCGTCGGTGGTGTTACGTGGCAGCAGGCGCCAGTCGGCCGTCTCACCCGTGCCGTCGCGCGCAAACAGGTTGAGGCCACGGACTTCGAGCACGCCGGGAACGCGCGAAATGTCGACTTCCAGTTCGCGCTCGCGCACCGAGCGCCCGAGCGGCCAGCCCTTGGCTTCCAAGCCACCGGGTGGCAACGGCCAGAGCATGCTTTTGAGCGTTTCGCGTACGTCGAACAGCACCTTGTCGCGCGCAAAGCCATCACGGATTGCGATGCCAACCGCGAATCCGAGCGGCACGTACTCGCAGCCGATGACATACAGTTCCGTTGACAGCGGTGTGCGCGCAGAAATATAGGCATGCACCCGTTCTATGAACGGACGATCGGGGCGTGGATTGGGCGGCCCTGACGGCGATTGCGCGGGTAGCGCCAGCACGCTCACCACGCCCGGCACATCGAAGCGGCGATCGCGCGGCTTGAAGCGCGCCAGCACTTCGACGCGACCGACATCGACGCCCGGCGTGCCCATCGCCAGCCTGCGATAGTCCTCGATCGTCACCGCTCGGTCGCGGTGACGCAGCACCGCCGGAATGCGTCGCTCGGCCAGCTCCAGCGTCTCGGCGTCGTCGCCGCCGCTCATCGGCAGCGGCTGTAATACCTTCATGGCGGGCGCGGCGCGCCCATCGATGCGCGTCGCGCTGATTTCGGCAAGACTGCCGGCCGCGAGATTGCCCGCGCGCCCGCCGCCGAAGCGGCCGCTGGCGAGCCGCACCCGCATCTGACGCTCCGGTACGCGTCCGCGCACGCCGTCGCCAAAGCGCAGCGTGCCCGCTTCGGCATCCAGCTCGAACGCGCCTGCCTCGCGCGCCACGTTCGGATCGGTGCTGATGGCGGCCAGGTCTTCAACCAGGCTCCAGCGCTGATAACCGCGCCCGGCTTCTTCCACTTCGATCACGAGTGAATCCGGGTCGACGGAGCCCTGCGGCAGTTGAAATACCTGATCGGCCGTACCGGTCGACACGCCCAGTACGCGACCGGCGAGCGTCACGCGTTGATCGATCTGCGCCGCGTTGATGCTGATCCACGCCAGCGGCAGTGCGTTTACCTGTCCGCCGGGACTCGGGCGCAGGCGAATCCAGGCGAGCAGGCGCGCGGCCTTGCCGGCATCATCGAGGCGCGGCGGCGTATCGCCCACGCCGGCGCGGGAATTGATGCCTACGTTATTGGAGGGTGCCCAGATAAATGATTCGTCCGGCAATGCCAGCCGCAGCACGCCGGGGCGCGTCAGCCCATTGGTGGAATCCGAACCCGGCAGGGGATCGAGCGTGAGGTAATCGGTATCAAGCGGCGTGCGCCCGCGCGTGGTGATTTCCCACAGCACCGGCACGCGCGTCGGAGCGTCGACCTGTTCGAAGAGCTCGGGCATCTTCAAGGCGGGCACCACGCCCACCGACAGCAGCGCCGGTGCGCCGGTGTCGCCGCCGCCGAGGGCCGAGCGCGCGGCATCGTTGATCGCGGGCTGGTCCTGGGGCTTGGGCGCCGGCGGCGCCAGCAGCGCGATCCACAGCGCACGGTCGGCGCTGTCGGCAAAAACGTCGATCCCATCGGGCTCGGCACGGCCGCCGTCGAAGATCGCGCTCGTCTCGTAGGCTATTGCCTGACCGCTGATGCGATGGATGCGCGTGAGTCCCTGGATAACCTCGCCCATGCGCACGGCGTCGGCGTCCGACAGACGGCGCTTGATGTAGGCCTCGGCGCTCACCGGCAGCACGGTGGTTTCATCGAGCGTCTCGAACGGAACAGCGCCCGCCACGCGCGCCCACGGCGAGAGGCTGCTGGCACTCAGTTCGGCCGGCTGTGCGAAGCTCAGGCCGACGATGCCTCGCGCGGGCTGCGCCGGCTTGAGACCGATGCCGAGCAGCTTGAGAAAGACCAGGCGCTGGCGCTCCGGAATCAGATTGGCGCGATAGAGCAGCGTGTCGCCCAGCCAGGCGAACAACTCGATGAGCGTGCGTCCGGGGTCACCCAAGCGCGGGTTGGTCCACTCCGGTGTGTGCGCCGGAACGCGCGCGACAAGATCGTCTACCAGATCGTCGAAGCGCCTGTCGTCGAGACTCGGGGGCAGGATGGGCATGGCTCGCCTTCCTCTTCTCTTTCCTCTACCGGCCTTCGAGCTGCAGCGTCACATTCATCGCCCCTGGCGCGCCGTTGCGGGCGAGACGATACGCGATCTCCACCCGCACGTGGCTGGGTTGGTCCGGCAATTCCCAGACCTCGACGCCGTCGAGCAGGATGCGGCGCTCCCAGCGTGTCAGCGCGTTCTGCACCAGGTCGCGAATCTGACGGCGCGTGGCCAAGGTATTGGGCTCGTGCAGAAGGCGGTCCAGCCCGGCGCCGAAGTCGGCACGCATGAGCTGCTCGCCGGGGCGCGTGCAGAGAACGATGCGGATGGCATCTCTCACGCTTTGCTCCAGACCCGGCCAGTCGATGACGCCTTGCTCATCGGGCAGCGGCAGAAACGGCCAGCCAAGAAGGGGACGTACGATTTCGGCCATTGCCTATTTCTTCTTTGGAAACGGAATGCAGATCTTGACGAAGGCCATCCACTGGAAGATCAGGTCGAACAGCGACAGGAGGATGTTCAGCGCGATGAAGGCGCAGATGGTGATGGTCGGGATATTGAATCCGCATATCCAGCCGAGGGTCAGGCTGCTGTCCGCTTTGCCTTTTCCATTCAACATGTCCTTCGGGTTGATGCCCATCAGGCCTTGCAACGCCGGCGGCACGACGAAGGCGACATTGGGCTTGAGCGATTTGAGAAGGTTGCGGTCGGTGGCGTCCGGCAGCGCTATCTGTACCGGCGGCGCCCCCGAGCCTTCGTACCAGGGCGCGATGACAAAGGGTTCGCTGTATTCGCTCCACAGCGTTCTCGCCGGACATACGGAGTCGGGCTTGAGACGAACGAAAGCACGTACCGCATAGGTGGCGCCGCGCTCGTCGAAACGCCCCGGCCGTCCTTTCATCGCCGCAAAGCGCGCGGCCATGGCTTGGTACAGCTTGCTCATCAATCGGTTGGCGGCCGTCGCATCCAGCGCTGGCCAGGACAGCGGCATTTCGGTGGCCAGCGCGGCGGGGGCGCGTTCGAGCAGCACGGAGACAGCATTCTTCAGAAACACGTCGGCAGTCGTCGTGCGCTGCACGAGTTCCCCTTCGCGCAGCTTGAGCGGCAAGGCAATAGCCTTCAGCTCATCCAACACCGCATCGGCGTCTACACCGCCGCCGAATACATCGAACTCCACGGCAAGCTGACGCAGCATCAGGATGAAACGCTTCATGGTGCTCGCCGATCCGCCCCTGAGCGCGTTCCAGTGGGATTGCGGCAAGCCTTCGGGCTTGTCCGGCCCGGGCATTTCCACCGCCTCGAACCAGCCCGGATGAAGCGTCTCGCCGGTGAGTGCGAAATCCATGGACTCGCCCCGCAACGCTTGCACGAGATGATTGCGGAAGGTGTCGGAGGCAGCGGTGAATGTGTCGTCCTCGAAACCCACCGGGCCTTCGGCCAATTCGGCGCTGGTCGTCGGCACCAGCCCGTAGTAGACGGTCTTTTTTGCCGCCGCACAGACCTCGGGCGGCGCGGCGAAGAGCGGAATCACATGTTCGTTGAGCAGGCTGTCCTCGTTCTCCAGCGCAAAGCTCATCAGCGAGCGGTCGATATCCGCAACGCCGGTGGCTTTGCTCGCCAGCCGCAAGGTGCTCGTCGGATCGCTGCGCTCGTTGCCCAGACGATCCACGCCGACCCAGCCGCGCACCCGGCCCTTGGCGCGCATCCAGCCCTCGTAGCCCGCGTCCTTGACGCGGCGCACGACCATGCCGGCGGAATCGACTTTGGCGGGATCGACGCGCGGCGTGCCCGGCGCGTCGCACCAAGCTTCGATTATGGCGACGTGGAACTGGCGCTGGATCGGCTGGTAGAGCTTGAGAACGTTCCGGGGGCCTCTCGCCTGCGCGAGCGAGCCTTGCAAGGACGTACGTCCGATATCGGTCTTCAAGTCATCCATCACCGCATCGACAAAATCCTCGTCGCTGCGTTGCAGAATCGCGGGCGCCAACGAATCCTTGATGCCGCGCGGCGCACTGATCACGATGTCGTGATTCATCCGCGTTCCCTCACCAGATATTCCCCGCGCCCGGCGTATAGCTGGTCGAGACGACGGAATTGGTTATCAGCGTGTCGCACTTCACGACACCGGAGAAGTTCGACATTGCCGCATCCACCTTTACCATGCCCGCCGACACTTCAACTTGCGAGGCGCTCACTTTCACCTTGGCCGACGCGGTGACTGTGATCCCGGCCGATTCGAGCTTGATGCTGTTGCCGTTGGAGTCTTCAACCGTGATGGTGCCGGGGCCGTCCTGCAGCGTGATCTTCTGACCACCCGGCGTTTCCATCTTCAGCGTCTCCTGACCCTGCTGGTCATCCATGGTGATGACAACGCCGTTCTTGGACTTGATGCGTTTGTAGCGGTTAGTACCACCGCTCTCGATGTCCGCCGGCGAGCCGGCGTTACCGTTCCACAGGCCGCCGAGAACGAGCGGGAAGCGCGCGTCACCGTTCATGAACACGACCAATACCTCGTCGTCCACATCGGGCAGGAAAAACACGCCGCGATCGCTGCCCGCGAACGGCGCAACGACGCGCGCCCACATCGGCGCGTCCTGTTTGTCGACGCCGTCGAAGGCGATCAGGCGCACCTGAACGCGATTGCGGCGATCCGGGTCGTCGAGCGAAACCACTCTCGCCAGATAACCGGCATGCATCCAGCCGGACGGACGATCGAAGACGGGTTCGCGGTTCATCGCTCAGTTGCCCAGATAGGCGCATTCGGCGGAAAAATCCGTCCGATAGCCCTGCCGCAAGTCGTAGAGGTGACAAGCACGGACCACGTAGTAGGTGTTGTCGAACTGGGGACTGATTCCCGTCAGGTTCACGTTGGTGCCTACACGCAACAGGGGGTTGCCCTCTGCGGTGCCTTCGGCACGCACGAAGCGGCGCGCACGCAAATCGAACGCGGCCTCGGCAACCGCTTGCGCCTCGGCGTCGGTGCCCACCGCCACGTGGCCAAGGTGTTCGGCGCGGCTCTCCAGTGCTTCTTCCAGCACCGCCTTGCCGTCGCGGCCGCTGCCGGGGCCGAGGTGGGTGCCGGAGCCGGCCTCGCCTGTTACCTTGGCACCGTCCTTGGCATTCCATCCGCATGCAGTGATTTTGCTGACTTGATCGGCCAGGTCGGCGGTGACGCGGACTTTGGCGAGCTGCCCGAACAGGGCGAGCTCCAGCGTGCCGCGACTGACGTCCTTGCGCGGCGAGACTTGCAGTTCTTCGCCGACGATCTGCACGTCGGCATCGAAGCACCCGAGCAGACGGCGTAGAAACGAAAGGTCACTTTCATTGAGTTGTGCCCAGGTGGCGCGCGGGCCGTCCAGCCCGGACAGCACCGGGCGCAGCCCCTGATCGGAGGCGATGGTGCGCACCACATCGGCGGGAGATTTGTCGGTGTAGATCCTGCTGCGACGGGCACGGCGCGCCACCGACAACGCATCCTCGGCCAGCACGGTCAACTCCGGCCCGCTGCCGATCTTGTATTCCAGTTCCATGGCCGTGACTTTGCCGCGAAAAATCTCGCGCGGCTGCGTAGCGTCGCCGGAATAAATCGCGATGTCCGCGCCCAGCTTGAGCTTCGAATTGGCGTCGAAGGCCAGTTCCGCGCCGCCATTTGTTGTTGACGCAAGATTGGAGAAGCGCATCTCCAGACTGCTCATGCCGCCTTCATGCTCTTCCATGCGCATCGCCATCACCAGTTCGGTAATGCGCGCGTCGGCCTCGCCGGCGATCCGCACGGTCGGACGGGCGCTGTAGATGGCGGATTGGCTGAGGGCGGTTTCAGACATGGTGAGGACGATAGTCAGTCAGCGAATAAGCGGGCCTGACGCTCATGCAGAAGCGCCATCTCACACAGCATCTTGTCGCGCAGCTCGTCGGCGGTATCGGGCGCCGGTGCATGCGTGTCACCGCCGCTTGCGCTGCGCTCCGGCGCAACTTCGCCCGTCACTTCTTCAAATACGATTGGCATGTGTAGTGCTCCCTCAGTCCGAGAATCCAATACGTGCGCTGAGGTCGGCAGAAGCGCCAACGTCGGCGCTCAGGCTGCCGCCCGACTTGGCACGCGCGGCGCCGCCGAGGTCGAAGCCCGCGCTGCCACCAGATGAGATGCTGACAGGCGGCAGCAGCGCACGCGCATTGGTGACACCACTGCTGGTGCTCGCACTCGCAGCCACGCGTAAGCCTGTGAAGGCTGCGCCGGCGGTAGCCGTGACACTGAGGCCCGCGCCACCACCAATGCCGACTCCGCCGCCGATGCCGATACCACCGCCAATGCCACCACCCACTCCAATACCGGCGCCCGCCGACAATCCCAGTCCACCGCCGGCCGAGAACGCAGCAGGAGGTGACAGACTCACGCTGCCGGCAACAGCGAGTGAGGCACCACCGCCGAAACGCAAACTTGCGGAGCCGCTGGCCGATGCAATGGCGCGGGCCGCACGCGGATCTCCCAGGGAATTGGCGACAGAAGAAGGGCCCGCACTGTCGGGTACGACGACGGGCTCGGGGGCTTTCGGGGGGTCGGGTTCGGGATCCTTGCTGCTGGCGAATACAAGGGAATTGCTGGCCATCGTTAGGTTGATGCTTGCGCGCAGTGGTACACCTTCGGAGGAGAAAAAATCCATCGTCTCCTTGTACTGCTCGACGATGCCCGTGAAGGTATATGCGCCCCAGCTGAATTCGACGCTGGGTGGCACCTTGCCACCACCGTCCTGATAGGGGCGCAACAAATTCACCATCGTATTGGTTGCGTCGCGTACATCAGCACCCGTCGGGGTGGTGTCGAACACCAGATCCATCGTCAGCTTAGCGGTGCTCTGACTGACGAACTGCACACCATTGCCGTTCTTCTTTTGCGGGTCTTGCGTATTGGCGACGGTGTACTGCAACGATGCCGGGTTGAAATGCACCCGGAACGATTTGTTCTTGTCTTCGCCAGCGAGCGGCTTGAAGTGCGCCAGGGCAACCGTTTGCAATGAGGGCAGAACTGGCATTGGCGTTATCCCCCCGCGACCAGGCGCAAACCTTCGTGCGCCAGATGTAGTTCTTCGATACCCACCTCGGTGCCTTTGGCATTGAGGTCGGCGGCTTTGAATTTCACGGGCAGGCAGTTATCAAGCCCCCAGGTCAGCACCGTCTTGCCCGCCGGATCCTGCATCGCGATCTCCGCCGACAGGCGATAGGCATAGCCGCCACCGCCCACCATCTGAAACCATTTCCACAGGTCGCGCGTACTGGTCATGCCTCGCTTGAGAATCACCGTGGCGAAACTCACCTGGCCGGCGCGCTGCGTCGGCCCATAGTTGGCGCCTCCGGACTTGATGACTTTCGGCTCCATCGTGGCTTCCAGCCCGGTGCATTCGGAGAAGGCCCCGCTGCACATTTGCACAGGCCCGCCCGGCGCGTCCCCGGCGCGTTTGAAGCTGATCTGAAAACGGAAGACGTGCAGCGGCGCCAAGCGGTTTTCCGGCAGATCCGCGCCACTCGGTGCGGCGCCGCCGCTTGGGCCGGCGCCGCCGATCGATGCGGAAAGCTCAGCCGACAGGTTCGCTTCGAACGCCATCAAGCCACCTCCCGCAAGCTGCCGGCACCGGCGCCGGTGCTGGCCAGATTCAGCACCACCGTGATGCGCCTAATCGACGCGGCCGGGCGCACGCTGATCTCGACGACCACACGGCCGTTGTCGATATCGCTTTGCGTCGTGGTGCTGCGGTCGCAGCGCACGGAAAACGCATCGGCGGCGGAACTGCCCGCGAGCGCACCCTGACGCCAGAACCCTTCCAGCAAGTCTTCGATGCTGCGTCGAACACGGTTCCACACCGCCGGCCCGTTGCCGTCGAACAGCACCGATTCACCGGTGAGTCGTGCGGCACGCATCAAAGCGCCCATCAGTCGGCTGGTGCCACCAAAACGCCACGCCGGGTCGGGCGAAGCGGTGACGTCCGACTGCAAAGTGATGCCATCGGGCGTCGGTGCGAACAGACACACGCGCTCGGCGAGTCGTTCGGAGGGGCTGTCTGGCCCGGTGCCCCACGAGATCGGCGGTACGGTGCTGTGCACGTCGTTGAGCAGGGGCACCGAGAAGCGGCCTGCCACCGAATTGAAAGTCCCGCGCGTCAAAGCATTGGCAGCCATCAGACCGGCCACCAGACCGTCGGGAGGCTCCGCACCTTCCGGCAGATCGGCGCCGGCGCGAGTGCACAGCCACGGATAGGCCAATTGGACAAAGGCACTGGCCAGTGCGGTGTCGCCGGCCTCGAAGCTGCCGGCGGATTCAAATACGCCGGCACGCCGCAGAAAGCCCAGCACGTCGGCCTCGGCATATATCCATCCGCCGCCTGTCACGCGGCGCGCTTCGGCATGCGGCAGCGGCAGGGCCACGACAAAAATGACTTCGCGCTGATAGCGGGCGAGAAAGGCGCGCACGCTCGTCACGGCGAGCCGCCACGGCGCAAAGGAAAGGCTGTCGAGCCGCGGCGCGGGTATCAGGCGCAGTCCGCGATCCTGCGGCAGCGCGGGCTCGTCTTCGCTGCACTCCACGAAACCTTCCGGCCAGGCTCGCATCACGCAAGCCGTACAGGTGATAGATCCCCTGCCAGCTACGTGGGTCGGTCGGATCGAAAGGATGCGCCGGCATGCTGCGATCGGCGAAATCCGGCACCAGACGAACCAGCCGTTCACGGCGACGCACCGTGCGCCGTACACTGGATTCGAGGTAAGGCCACGGATTGCCCACGCGAATGATCACCGCGCGCTTGCCGCCCCTGGCGAAGAAACTGCGCACCGCCGCACCCATGTAGGTCGTGCAAACGGCGCTCGCGTCGGTACCCGGGTCCGTGTTGAGCGGACGCTCTTCCCACGCAAACAGGCGCGCGAAGGCCTCCCAGCTCTCCACCGTCACGGGCAAGTTCTCCAGCGACTGCAAGGCGTCTTCACCCTGCCCCCACGGACCCTTCACCCAACCCGCGGTACGCAACTCCTCGCGCACGGTCGCAGGCAGCGGCACACCGCGCCGCCGCGCGATGAAGCCGATGAAACAGCTTATGTCGGTGCGGTTCGGCGAAGCAGGTGCCAGCGGCAAGGCGGTTTCGAAGTACAGGGACATGGCTTGATGGAGCCTACGGGGTCAGGGTGAGGTGATCGATGGTCGGCGCCGTGAAGGCAGGACGCTCCAGGCCCCACGTCCATCGACGCTACATCAGGCCGCGATCTCCATCGACTCGGCGGAGAGAACAATCTCCTCGATGGCAACATCGCCGCCGCCCTTGCCGGCCAAGGTGGGCCCGGTGTATTTCATGGGAATCGCCCCGCGCAGCACCCAGGACTGAACCGGCTTTTGCGCTTCGTCCAGCAGGGTGATAGTCACGGTCTTCTGCGCGGCGGGGCCGTTGATGCGCGCCTGGCCGATCCAGTCCCAGAGTGACTTGGAATCAACGACGCCGCGCTTGAAGCTGGTATCGGCCGCCGTGTTGATTCCCGCGACCTTGCGAGTATGGTTTTCCTTCTCGTTGCCGTTGCGGTATTCGGCTACTTTGATCTCGGAACCGATGCCGGAGACATCGGAAAAGCCGCCGAAGATCTCGCCGCCGTCGAAGTTGACCAGGTAGTTAAAGGCCCCGTAGGGCGTGGTGCGGTTAGCCATGTATGCTCTCCAAGGTTAGATCGCCGGGATCAGGACCGCGCGTCGGCCGTCTTCTGGCCGATACGGAAGATGACGAACTCGGCGGGCTTGATAATGGCTACGCCAATCAGGCACACCAGCCGTCCGTTGTCGAGATCGTTCTGCGTCATCGTGCTGCGGTCGCAGCGCACGAAATAGGCTTCTTCTGTGGAGACGCCCAACAAGGCGCCGTTACGCCACTCGTTGTAGAGGAAGTCCGAAATCGTCTGCCTGATGTTCGCCCACAGGCGCTCACCGTTGGGCTCGAACACCGCCCATTGCGTACCGCGGTCGATGGAGGCTTCGAGGTAGTTGAAGTAGCGCCGGTCGGAGACGTATTTCCATTCCGGATCCGACGACACGAGGCGTGCGCCCCACACCCGGAAGCCGCGTCCGGTGAGGAAGCGCAGGCAATTCACTCCAAGCGGATTGAGCATTTCCTGCTGACCGAAGTTCACGTCGATCTCGAAGCGCAATGCGCTGCGCACGACCTCGTTGGCAGGTGCTTTGTACACACCGCGCTCGATGTCATTGCGCGCGTAAATACCGCACACGAAGCCCGACGGCGGCAACGCGAATTCGCGCGGGATGTCATCGCGACCGGGACGCGCCAGCGGATTGGAAACAATCACCCACGGGTAGTAGAGCGCGGCGTAGCGCGAGTCGATCATGCTCTTGACGGCGCGCGCCTGCCCCGGCGTCTGCTCGGGCGGCGTATCGAGCACGGCGATGCGATACGCGCGGCGCGATTCGGCATGCGCGATCAGCGCACCGTTGATGGCCTGGGCGTCGGCATAAGCGGCAGCGCCCGGTGCAGCAACAATGGATACATCTTCCAGCGAAGCAATTTCACCGAGTGCCAGCGCGTAGTCTGCCGTAGCCGGTTCGCCGCCATCGGTGCCGCCAGTCAGTGTAAAGGTCTGCGTTGCCACACCACCCGGAAACAATCCGTCGTGCAAGCCAATGGCGGTGATAGCCGAACCGATGGTGACGGCAAACAGATTTTGCAGGTGGTCGCTACGTCGTGAAGGCGTAGCCGCCAGCACATGCCCGACCCAACGCGGGTGCGTCGAATCGAAGCCCATGCCTTCCACGCTGAGGTCCTGCCCGTCGGCGTCAATTGCCAGCAGCGATAGTGTGACGATGTTCGGACTGTCACCAGCCAAAGTTGCGCCGACTTCGGCAGCCGCGCCGAGATTGGCAGCAGGATGCCAGGTGCCACCTACCTTCACATGGTAGGCGATGGTGCCGCCTGCGCCGGTGCGTAACAGCGTACCGACCGGTGCGTTGTCCATCATCGTCTGCGAGGCCAGCGTCAGTACCGCGCTTGCCGTGACCGTGCCATTGCCGGCGGCGCCGGGAAAGCGCGAAACAAATGACACAGTGCTATCGGCAGCACCGGTGAGCACGGCCGCGGTGGCGGTAGTGGCACCACCACCCACGACTCGCGAAACAACTCGCGAAACATAGAGACGCGAGCCGCCTTCGTTGAAAAAGCCTCTTACGGCATGTGCGAGATAATTGGTCGGCGCGACCGTGGCACCCAGCGACAAGTCGCTGAAGCCACCGTAAATTCGTTCGAAGTCGCCGTAGCTGGTGAGTAGCTCGGGCGGTTCATGACTCTCGTCGTTGACGCGGTAAGGTCCTTTGCGTGTCGGGCCGACAAAAGCGGTGGTGCTGGTGCCCACCCCTTCGATCGATTTGGCGCGGAAACTGGTTTCCTCGACGTATACGCCTGGTGCGAGGTATTCAGGCATGGCTCATCTCCTCTGTGCGAATGTGCAAGGTGGGTCGGACGAACTTCACGGCTGGTGTCATGGCAAGT
>WNGH01010374.1_pt1 | contig 17284 bp, 18 predicted proteins | sample 5400631 | NCBI WGS metagenome assembly WNGH01 (sample SAMN13153373, study PRJNA577476) | soil metagenome | isolation source: 115 cm soil or saprolite under Garry oak tree replicate 1 | place: USA:California | collected 2016-06-15
CGGTCCTTACCGACCTGCGGCGGAGTGGAACGCGTACGTACCAGTTCTCCTGCGGTGACGTCGAGGGCAAGCATCCTGCGCAGGTCGGCCGCGAGCAGCTCTGATTGATTGAAACCGCGCTGGCGGACGCGGTCCCGGTGCAGCGGGACCGCGACGACCCAGCGCGCGGCCACTCCCTCGACCACGAGCCGCTCGGCAAGGAGCTGCGCCAGCGGCCGCGACAGCCGCCGCCAGCCTTCGTACTTGAAACGGTGGATCGCCTTCTCCGCCGGGCCTTCGTACGCCACCGCCGAACGCATGCGGGCCAGCGCTGGTAGGCGGGCGCGACAGCCGCAGTCGTTGCGTGGCGAGGGAACCTCTGCCCCACACCGCCGGCACAGCGGCTCCTCGAGGCGCCGGATCTTGGACCGGCAGCCGGCGCAGAGCCACGCGCCGACACGCCTGCATCCGCCGCAGCGCGGAGGCAGCAGAAGGTCGACGAGGTGCACACGACGAGCGTATGCACCGCGTCAAGGCGTTCTTAACCGATAAGGATGCGGTCGCCCGTCTGGAGGTCGATGTCCGCGGTCGATGCGGCCGGCAGCTCGAGCACGCTGTGAGCACCCCATGTGAACCACACCACGCCCCACCATGTGGGCAGGTTCCGGTGCACCGTCTTGACGCGCTCCTGCTTGTCGAGAAACACAGCATCGATTCGGAATCGCATGAAGATCATGGTGATGCTGCCACCCTCGCACGGGTTGATCCACATGCCACGCCCAGGACCGAGCCTGCTGCGGAACATGAGGCCGAGACCGCGGCCGACAATGGTCCGCGGGACCATCAGATCTTCGGCCAACACGCTTCCAGTGCGTTCATGCACGGCTCGGGGACCCGCCATCTGGATCGCGTAGCGTAGCGCTGCGGCAATGGACTTCAGCAGTGATGGGGTGCGCCTCCACTTCGAGCTCCACGGGCCTGACGACGGAACGCCCATCATCGTCGTCCACGGCTTCGCTTCCGACTATCGCCTGAACTGGGTCGGCAGCCGGTGGCAGGAGACCCTGACTGGCAGCGGCTTTCGCGTCATCGGGCTCGACTGTCGCGGCCACGGACAGAGCGACAAGCCGCACGACGAGGCCGCGTACACAGTCGAGGTCATGACGGCCGATGTCGTGCGACTCCTCGACCACGTCGACGTCGCGGAGGCCGCGTACCTTGGCTACTCGATGGGCGCCCGCATCGGCCTCGAGGTCGTGTTGGACAACCCAGACCGGATCACGCGCGCGGTTCTCGGCGGCGTCGGCGCCAGCGGCGCGATCGAGCACGCTGACGAGATCGCGCACGCGTTCCAAATCGGCGAAGCCACCGACGATCCGATCGCCCGGAGCTTCTACAAGTTCGCCTCGGCGCGGCCGACCAACGACCTGATCGCGCTGGCCGCGTGCATCCGCGGCCTGCGTCCCGAGCGGCACCCCGAGCGCCTGGGCAGGATTCGCACCCCGATCCTCGTCGCGGTAGGCGAGCGCGACGACGTTGCGCGGGGCGCGCCCGAGCTCATCGAGGAGATCCCGACCGCGCACCTCTACACGATCCCCAACCGCGACCACATGAGCGCGGTCACCGCCCGCGAGTTCAAATCGGCAGCGGTGGAATTTCTCACGAGCGAGTAGGACCGCCCTGGCGGCCGGGGTCTCCCCGGCCGCAACCCGCTTGACCCAAAGGCCACCAGGCGCAGCCGGCGGAGGGCAACTCGAACGGACTCTTCAGGTCCGGAAGGGGTTAGCGGCGCGAATCCGCCGCGCAGTGCCGTCGAGACTCGACCACCGTGAATGCGGCGTTGAGCGCCGCGACGTAGGGGAAACCCGGCAGGGTTTCCCCTGCGCATGACCACATGAGCGCGGTGACCGCCCGCGACTTCAAATCGGCAGCGGTGGAATTTCTCACGAGCGAGTAGCACAGCGCTGGCGGCCGGGGTCTCCCCGGCCGCTAGAGCCGCTGCATGAAGCGGACCCTACGCCTGGTCTTGCGCACGTTCGACTCCGTCGGCACGATGGAGATCGTCCCGTCCGGTTCCAGCACGCCCAGCTCAACGTCCTTCAGGGTGTCGACGCCATGCTCGCGGATCGCCATCTCGACCTCGTCGCCTGTGATTCCCTCTCGCTTCAGCGTCGCCGGCATCAGCTTTCCGTCCTTGATCAAGACCGACGGCGACGAACCGAACAGGCGATGGAAGATCCCGATGTCGTCCAGCCTGCCCACGGCGAAGTTGGCCGCGACCAGCGCCGCGATCAGCACGATGCCGCCCCCGACCGAGCTGTCGGGGCCCGTCATCGCGGGCTGCAGCGCGTTGGCGACGAGCAGGATGAAGACGAGGTCGTACAGCGTGAACTGGCCCACCTCCCGCTTGCCGAAAAGCCGCAGCGCGACCAGGAGCGCGGCATAGACCACGACGGCCCGCGCCACCAGCTCCCACGCCGGGATGCCGGGCAGAAGCGGGAGTGGAATCGAGCCCGCCTGCTTACCTCGGCCGCATGAGGATCAGCACGGCCGGGCCGAGCAGCACGATCCACAGGGTCGGGAAGATGCAGCCGACCATCGGCAGCATCATCTTCAGCGTGGCCTGCGCGCCTCGCTCCTGCGCGCGCTGGCGGCGCCTGCGGCGCATCTCGTCGGCCTGAATGCGCAGGATCTTGCCGATGCCGGTGCCGAACTGCTCCGACTGGATGACGGCCTGGATGAAGTTGTGCAGGTCCTCGACGCCGCTGTTGCGGCCCATCTCGTCCAGCGCCTCCAAGCGAGGCCTGCCCAGGCTGACCTCGCGCAGGGCCTTGCTCAGAAGCTCGGAAAGGGCGTTCTTGTACTTGTCTGTCACCCTCGCCAGGGCGGCGTCGAAGCCGAGGCCGGCATCGACGCAGATGACGAGCAGGTCGAGCGCGTCGGGCAGGCCTTTCTGGATCTCGGACTTGCGGCCGTCGACCTTCTGCTTCAACCACAGCACCGGCACGTAGTAGCCGAGGATCACGCCGACCACGAGCGAGATGATCAGGTAGAGACCGCCGCCCAGGAGGAACCCGAGCAGCAGTGCGATCGCGCCGAACACGGCCGCCGCGACCAGGCGCACAGCGGCGAAGTCCTCGGGCGTGAGGTTGCCAGGACGTCCCGCCAGCTCGAGTCGGTTGAGAAGATCCTGACGCGCCTTCTGTGGCGTCGAACGCGAGAGCATCGAGCCAAGCCGCTCGATCGCGGGGCGCATCACGCGCTCGCTGAACGGGCGCTGAAGCTCGATCTCTTCGATCGACAGCGGCTTCTCACCGCCGTAGGCGGCGAGGCGCTGCTGGACGTTGACGGCCTGGCTGGACGAGGGAGTGCGGGCGAGGCCGATGAAGATCATCAGCACGCCGACGCCGACCGCGAACGCGAAGATCATCGTGGTGCTCATGGACTAAACCTCTATCGCCACGATGCGGCGGATGATCAGGTTGCCGATGAAGATCATGAATGCGCCGATCGCGAGCAGGATCCATCCGATGATGCTGCCGAACATGGGCTGGAAGTAGGTCGGCGTCACGAAGAACATGAACGCCGCCAGCAGGATCGGCAGCGCGGTGATGATGGTGCCCGACGCGCGCGCCTGCGCGGTCAAGGTCTGGATCTCGCCCTTGATCCGCACGCGCTCGCGGATCGTGTAGGCGATGTTGTCAAGGATCTCGGCGAGGTTGCCACCGACCGTGCGGTGGATCGAATAGGCGGTCGCCACCAGGTCGAAGTCCGCGCTGACGATGCGCTTGGTGATGTTCGACAGCGCCTCGTCGGGCGAGCCGCCGAGGTTCATCTCGCGAACCGCGCGGCCGAACTCGTCGCCGATCGGCGGCACCGCGTTCTTGGCCACGGTGTCGATCGCCTGGGCGAAGGAGTAGCCGGCCTTCAGGGCGTTGGAGAGCAGCGTCAGGGTGTCGCCGAGCTGGCCGTTGAACTTCTTCAGGCGCTGGTTGATGCGGTACTTCACGTAGAAGCCCGGCGCGAGGTAGCCGAGGAAGAACAGCAGCGCGAACAGGATGCCCCACCGCCAGTACGCGATGAGCCCGACCAGCACACCGCTGCCGAGCTGGATCATGAAGTACTCGGACGGGCGCAGCTTGAGGTCGGCCCTCTGCAGCTGCTCCGCGACCGACGGCTTGCCTTTCTTGGCATCGCCGCGGCCCATGCGCTCGGCAGCCGGCGAGAAGAGACGGTTGAGCGTGTCGCGCATGCCCGCGCCCTGCGGGAGCGTTTGCGTCCCGGCCGTCGTCGTCACGCCGTAAGCCGCGAGCCTGGCCTGAAAGTCGTCGGACCCGCCCGCGGCGCGCCGCATCTGGCTCATGCCCAGGAAGAAGAGAAAGACGCCTGCGAAGGCGATCAGTCCGAAAACCACTGCGATGGACATCTAATCCTCCTGAAAGGTCAGTACAGCTTATCCGGCGAGGGCTGGCGTACTTGCGCGAAAAGCGATTCTGGGATTTCTTCCCCTTCGGCCCGCAGGTGCTCCATGCGCATCGGTATCGCGCCCGTGGCGCTGTGGTAGCCCACGGCTTTGCCCTCCGGGCTGACGCCGACCTGCTTGAACGTGAAGAGCTCCTGTGTCGTGACCTCACCGTCCTTGCTCATCCCCGTGACCTCGGCGACGCTGACGATGCGGCGGACGCCGCCCCGCAGGCGGGACTGCTGCACGATCATGTGGATCGCGGAGCCGATGGTCTCGCGAATGGCTCGCGACGGCAGGTCCTGGCCGGCCTGCAGCACCAGAGTCTCCAGGCGGACCAGGCACTCGCGCGGGTTGTTGGCGTGCAGCGTCGACATCGAGCCATCGTGGCCGGTGTTCATGGCCTGGAGCATGTCCAGCGCCTCGCCGCCACGACACTCACCGACGATGATGCGGTCGGGGCGCATACGTAGACAGCTCTTCACGAGCTCGCGGATGGGCACCGCGCCCTTGCCCTCGACGTTGGGCGGGCGGGACTCGAGCTGGATCCAGTGCGGCTGCTGCAGCTGCAGCTCCGCTGCGTCTTCGCAGGTGATGAGGCGTTCGTTCTCCGGGATGAAGGTCGAGAGGATGTTCAGCAGCGTCGTCTTGCCGGAGCCGGTGCCTCCCGACACCAGGATGTTCAGCCGCGCGCGGACGCACGAGCGCAGGAAGGTCATGATCTCCGGGCTCGACGACCGGAAACGGTTGACGATGTCGGCGGGGCCCCACTTCTCTTTCGAGAACTTGCGGATCGTCAGCGCGGGGCCTTTCAGGGCGATCGGCGGGATGACCACGTTGACACGCGACCCGTCTTTCAGGCGCGCGTCACAGATCGGCGTCGACTCGTCGACGCGGCGACCGACCAGGCTGACGATGCGGTCGATGACCTGGCGCATCTGGCGCTCGGACTCGAACGTCACCGAGGAGAGGATCGGCTCACCGCTCTTCTCGACGTAGATCTGCTTCGGGTGGTTGGCCATGATCTCGGTGATGTTCGGGTCGGCGAGCAGCGCCTCGAGGGGACCCAATCCGAGCACGTCGTCCAGGACCGACTCGACAAGGCGCTCCTTGTCGTTCTTGGTCATGGTCATAGCCGTGGAGCGGAAGTACTCCTCGGCGAGCTCGACGATCTTCTCGCGGACGCCGGCCTTGTTCGACGAGTCGATCTCGTCGGCGAACTTCTCGATCAGCTTGGCGTGGATCTGGACCTTGGCGGCGGTGAAGGCCGGGGTGACCTCGCCGCCGGTCGCGGCGGCCCGCTGGGAGAGCGACTGGGCCGACGTCGGGGCCGCCGGTGCCGCGGGCTGCGCTACGGGGATCGCGGCCTGCGGTGTGTACTGCGGGGCCCCCGGCAGGGTCGCGGTCACGGGCCCGTTGCCCGCGGCCCCTGGCGGAACCGTCTGGTTCTGCTTGACCCTGTCGAGGAGGCCCAACGGAGGCTACTTGCCGGTGACGAGCTGTGTGAAGTGGTACCTGGCGTCAACCTGCTTACCGCTCACACCGCCGGCGGCCGTCACTGCGGGGCAGCTCGGGTCCGGCTGGCTTGGCGGCGCGGTGAGGTAGTCGTGGTAGGACTCGAGGGTGTACTTCACCGTCATGTTCGTCAGGAACCACGCCATGAATTCGGAATCGCACTGGTTCATCTCGAGGGTCAGGCTGGACGTCACTCCTGTCGTCTGGGCGCTCTGCTGGCTCGTGGTCGCGCCGCTGCCCGCGGCCGAGGTCACGCCTGAGGACGCGGGGCCGAGGCCGATCACCCGGACGTTGGTGAACACGGTCTTGCTGACGGCGCCCTGGAGGGTCTGACTCCCCCCAGCGAAGATCTGGACCTGCGCGGAGGCGATCACCGTCATGTAGTCGCCGATGCTGATGTGGCCGGCCACACCCTGCTGCTCACCGGTCGGCACCGTGATGGCGACGAATCCGCTGGCCAGCGGGAGATACCCGGGCGCGAGGCCCGTCGGCACGACGTTGATGTCGCGGGCGAGCATGTCCGAGCTGATGATCGAGCCCTTGCTGATGGGGATCTCAGCGACGAGGTTGACCACGTCCGCGGTGTTGGAGTAAGCCTTCTCGAGGCTGCCGTTGCCGTTGACCGAGGCCTTCGCGGTCTCGAGGTCGGCGGCCGTGATCTGATGCCGCAGCGGGATCTGCTGCTTGGCGATCACGACCGTGGTGGACGGGCCGCCCAACGCGCCACCGCCACCTCCAAGGTTGCCGAGGAGGAACACGCCGCCGAAGGCGAGGGCGGCGAGCAGGACGCCGACGATGATGAAGAGTCGACCCCCGCCGGGACGGGGCCTGGTAGCAGCAGGTGCGACGGCCAAGACTAAGTCACCTCCGATTGATTCCTACTGATGAGCGGCGACATTGTACGCACGCGGGACGCGATCTTTACCCCAATTCGCTGTAAAGAAGAGAGAGCCCCTTGCGGGGCTCTCTTGAAGGTGCTGTTTACGTGGGCTTACGCTCCGAGAGCTGCTACGACGTTCGAGAACACGTTCTTGATCTGGTTGCCCATCGTAAGAAGGATCACGATGACCACGATTGAGACCAGCACGAGGATCAGGGCGTACTCAACCATACCCTGGCCTTCCTGACGAGTTGTAAGACTGCGAAGCTTCCAGTAAAGGCTCAACATTTCTGCGATTTCACCTCCTTTTTCCTGAACTACAGGTTCTCGACCTGCTGAACGCCACCCGGTTCCGATTCTTGCGGGATCCTGGCGGCCCTCTCGCGGTCGAGGATCCTAACCATCCGTCCCCGGTTTGGTCAATTCATTAGCCAAAACGACCAGCGTCCCCGTCCGGGTCGCTACCCTTCTGCCGGACATGGCGGTCTCGGGCGTGGCGGAGCACCTGCAGCGGCGCTCCACCGCCTACTGGCGGGACCTCGTCCTGGGCCGCCTGGCCCCCTCACTGTTCTTCAGCCTGTTCCTGGCCCGGGAGCTGATCCTGCTGTGGGGCGGGGTCCAGGCTGTTCGCCAGCCCTCCGACCTGCTGTTCGTGCTCCAGCAGGTGCTGGCGCTGGCCTACTTCACGATGCTGGTCGTCCTCTACGCCGTGCGCCTGCCGCAGCGCGGGACCGACCACCGGCTGGCGGTCATCTTCGTGGCCTTCAGCGGAACCTTCGCGGCGATCGGCGCCAGCTTCCTCCCGGGCGGCACCCGCCGCGAGGGCCTGGTCCTGGTCGCGGACATCCTCGCCACCGCGGGCCTGGCCTACTCGGTGTGGGCCCTGGCCTACCTGCGGCGGTCGTTCTCCATCATCCCCGAGGCCCGGCGCCTGGTCACCGGCGGTCCTTACGCGCTGAGCCGGCACCCGGTTTACCTCGGCGAGGTGGCGACGGCGGTCGGCGTCAACCTGGCCACCGCAGGGTGGCTCAGCGCGTTCGCGATCGCCTACTTCATCGCCTGCGAGCTGATGCGGATCCGCTGGGAGGAGCGCATCCTCGGCCTGAGCTTTCCGTCTGAGTACCCGGAATATGCAAGACGCGTCCCCCGCTACCTACCGAACCCCTTCCGGCGCGGCTGACACGCTCCGCCTGAGCGAGCGCCTCAGCGCGCGCACGCTGCTCCTGGGCGGCGTGATGGTCGTCGTGCTTTCGCTTTTCATCGGCCCCGAGCAGGACCCGGACTTCTGGTGGCACCTGCGTGTGGGCCGGTGGATGGTCGACAACGGCCACCTGCCGGGCAACGACCTCTTCACCTACACGGCGACGAGCCACGTCTGGACGGACCACGAGTACCTGACCGAGATCCTGATGTGGCTGACGTACAGCACCTTCGGCCTGACCGTCCTGGTCATCCTCTTCGGGCTGGTCACCTGGACCGGGTTCTGGCTGATCTACCTGCAGGCCCGCCGCCAGCCGTTCGTGTTCATCGGCGTCGGCCTGGCGCTCGCCGCCATCGCGGGAGCGCCGATCTGGGGGCCACGGGCGCAGATGATCACCTTCGCCCTCAGCTGCCTCGAGCTGTACTGGCTTCGCGGCTACCTGAGCGGGCGGAGCCGGGCGATCGTCTACTTCCCGCTCGTCATGGTCGTCTGGGCCAACCTGCACGGCGGCTGGGTGATCGGGTTCGTGTGGCTGGGGGCTGCGCTCGTCGCCGAGCTGTGGAGCTGGGCCTGGGACCAGGACGACCCGGTCCACCGGATGCACGTCCGCCGCCTGGCCGTCGTCGGCGTCGCCTCCGCGGTCGCGGTCGCCGCGACGCCGCACTTTCTCAGCCTCTACCCCTACCCCTTCGAAACCCAGGGCAGCGAGGCCCAGCAGCGGCTCATCGTCGAATGGGCATCACCCAACTTCCACAGCCTCGAGCTCCGTCCGTTCGAGGGAATGATCTGCTGATCAACACCTACGGCGGCTGGTGGAGCGACTACACGACCCGCCACGAGTGGAAGTTCTCGATCCCTCCGCGGCCGGTGTTCGCCGCCCTCACCGCGCTCGTGCTGGTCGTGATCATCGGCACGACGTCGCTGCGCGTGGCCAGCTCGATCAGCCCGGCCCGACAGGCCCAGCTCGACGCGTCCAACTACCCGGTCGGCGCCGCGGACTGGCTCGCCGCGCACCCAGACGTGGGGACGCGGATGTTCAACCAGTACGGTTTCGGCGGCTATCTCGCCTACCGCTTCTACCCGCAGCCCAACCGGCGGGTCTTCATCTTCGGCGAGGCGGCGCTTATGGGCGACGACCTGCTCAACGAGTACGCCGACGTCTACTACGTGCGATCGAACTGGAAGCAGGTGCTGGACAAGTACCAGGTCGACTACGTCGTCGAGAACAAGGGCGACCCGCTGCCGAACCTGCTGGCGACGCAGCCGGACTGGCAGCTCGTCTACCAGGACAACGTCGCCGTCATATTCGTTAGAACACCCGCCAGATCTTGAAATTCGGCGTGTCGTAGCTCGGCGGACCCAGCGCCGCGGGCGGCGGAGTGCCGAGGTCGACCGTCCAGATGATGTAGCGGATGTTGTTCGCCTGGATGAACTGCTCGATGTCCTGCTTCCCCGTGAGAACGTTGAGCGCCGTCTGCGTCTTGTTCACGTAGTCGAAAGTCTCGTCGTAGTGGCCGACGTAGACCGTGTCCGGGCTGTAGGCCGGCACGTACAGGCCCACGCCTGGCATCGCCAGCACCCGACCCGCCGGCTGCGAGCCCAGCCAGTTGAGCCCGTCGTGCTCGGCGGTCGTGAACGAGTACTGCGGCTGATCGGCCACCGCCAGCGGGGCGAGGACCAGGAACGCGCTGCCGATGGCCGCGAACGCCACATAGGAAAAAGGAAGGAGTCGCCGCGCCCGCAGGCTGCGCAGCCGCGGCAGGACCGACTCGTAGAGGCCACGCGCGCCGAGGACGACCAACGGCAGGTACAGGCCGTCGAGGAATCGGCGCCGCAGGTCTCCCGCCGGGTTGGGCAGGTAGAGGATCGCCGCGAGCAGGACGATCCACGCGAGCAGGAACAGGTCCGCGCGGGTGCGCCGGCGCAGCGCGCCGGGAATCCCGGTGATGGCAAGCAGCAGCTGCGGCGCGAGGGCGAAGAACAGGCTGATCGACTCCGGCGGCAGGGCGTTCTTGGAGTGGAACGTCCAGCGCTGCACCTCCGGGTTGCCGACGAACGCGAGGTACGAATAAAGGATGTAGGGCGCGGGGATGGCGAAGGCGAGCGCGGCGGCGATCCAGCCCCGCGGCGGCGCCGGGCGCAGGAGCAGCGCCAGCCCCACCGCTCCGCCCATGAGGATCGGCATCTGGGGGTGGATCGACGCCTGGCCGAGCCAGGCCAGCCCGGCCAGCAGCCCGAGGGTGAGGCTGCCGCGCTCGATGGCCTTCAGCGTCAGTGCCACGCCGAAGGCGGCGAACACGCCGGACCACGCGAAGTGCGGGAGCGCGAGGACCGAGTAGAAGGCGGTGAGCTCGGGCATGCGCCAGTCGAGGGTGTCGGTCTGGTTGCCGAATATCACGGGGTGGCCGAAGGCCTGGATGACGTAGCCCATGCCCAGGCCCAGCGCGCAGAAGAAGAAGGCGAAGAGGCGCGCGGAGCGATCCTGGATGAAGTGCGAGATGGAGAGCCACGCGCCGGCCATCAGGGCGAAGGCCGCGGCGATGCGCGCGAGGTGGAAGACGACGATCAGCGGCAGGTTGGTCAGCGCGGCGATGTGCCCGAGGACGATCCAGAACATGAAGAGGTAGGCGGTCGAGCTGGGCTCGGTCGTGTAGCGGTTCTGCCAGGCCCAAGAGCCCTCCCAGCCCTGGCGCATCTTGGCGAGGTAAGTGTTGGCGTCGTCGCCTAGATAGAAGAAGCCGATGAAGACGTGGCCGGAGGGCTGGACGAGGTATGCGTAGACGTAGGGAATTGCTGTGACGACGGCCAGGACCAGGCCCATGAGCACAGGGAGACGCCAATCGCGAGCTCTCTCCTCGCCCCTCACCCCAACCCTGCGCGCCGGGCGCGGTGAGGACGGCGCGCTACCGCGCGCCCCGCCATTTGATTGCTCCCCGTGGGGGAGAGGGAGAGCTGCTTCCGACTTCATCTGCTCATGCTCAGGCGCAGCACCGTCCACAACGCTCGACGTATCTCACCCTCTGAAACCTTCGACGCCCCTGCGATCCGGTCCTCGAAGGTGATCGGCACCTCGACCACCGGGTAGCCCAGCCTCACCGTGCGGTGGACCATCTCGATCTGGAACGAGTACCCCTGCGACACGACGGCGTCGAGCTTGATCTGCGACAGCAGGTCGCGCGTGTAACAGCGGAAGCCCGACGTGCAGTCGCGCACGCGCAACCCCAGCAGGGTGCGGCAGTACACGTTCGCGCCCCGCGACAGAAGCAGGCGGTGGGCCGGCCAGCCCACGATCTCTCCGCCTCGCATGTAGCGAGAGCCGATGGCCAGGCCGCCACAGCCGCGCGCGGCGTCGACGATGGCGTCCAGGTCCTGCGCCCGGTGCGATCCGTCCGCGTCCATCTCCACGAACAGCCCGGTTCCCTCTTTCAGCCCGATCCGGAACCCCTCTTCGTAAGCGCTTCCGATCCCGAGCTTGCGCTCGCGGTGGAGGACGCGCACCCCGTCGTCAGCCGCGGCGATACGGTCGGCGATCTCGCCGGTTCCGTCAGGCGAGGCATCGTCGACGATGAGGACGTCGTGTCCGAGATGGCGCACGCCGGCAACGACGCGTTCGATGTTCTCCTTCTCATTGAAGGTCGGCATCACGACCATCACCTCGGTGGGTGGAGACCTTCTCTCCGTGAGCTTCATCCCCTGAGCCTCAGCCGGACGACGTGCTTGAGCATGTCGAGCGAACTCTTGATCGGACTCACTTTGGTGGGCGCGGAGTTGCGCCAGACGACCGGCACCTCGGCGATCTTCACGCCCTGCTTGCGCGCGCGGTATAGGACCTCGGGGTCGTAACCGAACCCGTCGGTCGTGAGGTGGGTGAAGACGCGGTGGGCGACGTCGCCGCGAAACAGCTTGAAGCCGCACTGCGTGTCCCAGATCCCGGGCAGCAGAACGGCCTGGACGATCAGGTTGAACCCCTTCCCCATCAGCACGCGGTAGATCGGCTGCGAGACCTCGACCCGGGACGCGCGCAGGCCGCGTGAGGCGATCGCCACGCCCGCGCCGCCGTTCAGCGCGGCCTGCAGCTTGTCCAGCTCCTCGATCGGCGTCGACAGGTCGGCGTCGGTGACCAGGATCTCGTCGCCCCTGGCCGCCTCGACGCCCACGGCGAGCGCCCGGCCCTTGCCTCGGTTGTGAGGCAGCGCCTCGATCCGCACCGACGCGCGGCGCTCCGCGGCTGCGTCCATGACCTGCCGGGTGCCGTCGGCGCTGCCGTCGTCGACGAGGATGAGCTCGTAGTCGGCCTTTCTCTCGTCGAGGAAGCGCTCGACCTGCTCGATAGTGCGCGGCAGACGCTGCTCCTCGTTGTAGCAGGGGATGACGACGCTCAGCACCGGGGCGGAATGCTAACGGGGTGCGCGCAGAACCTTGATCGCGTACACGGGGAGCACGGCCATGCGGCGGATCCGCCACGGCTGGCGGATGAGCCGTCCGAGCCACTCGAGGCGCGCGCGGCGCATCCACCCCGGCGCCCTCGGAACGCGTCCGGTCAGGTAGTCGAAGGCGCCGCCCACGCCGATCGCGACCGAGACCCCGAGCCTGTTCTTCAAGCGGTCGATCCACATCTCCTGCGCGGGCGCGCCGAACGCCACCAGCAGGACGTCGGCGTGGTGATCGTGGATGCGGTGCAGCGTCTCGACGTCGTGAGCCGGGTCAGGCCCGCCGGAGTGGGCGTTGACCTCCAGCCCCTGATTCGCGGCGCGGAGCCTCGCGGCAAGCTCCATCGCCACGCCCGGGGCCGCCCCGAGCAGGAAGAGGCGCAGCCCGCGCCGCGCACACAGCGCGGCGACCGGCTGGACGAGGTCGACGCCCGCGACCGGGCCATCCATCGGGCAACCCTGGCGCCTCATCGCCCAGACCACGCCGTTTCCATCCGCCAGGCACAGGTCCGCCTCGCTCAGCACGCGCGCAAACTCGCGGTCCTTCCGTGCGCGCATCACGAACTCGGGGTTGACAGTTGCGACCAGGTGTGGACCGCCGCCGTCGATGAGCTGCTCGATCCGCTCCAGGGCCGAGCCCATGTCGACGCAATCGACCCTCACGCCGAGAACCTTCGCCCGCTGAGCGTCGGTCGTCAGGTTTGCATCAGCATCGCGAGCCGGACGGGAATTGCCCTGGTGTAGCTCGTGAGCGTCACCGAGGGCATGCTCGGTCCGAGGCTGCTGATGAACGTGCTCATGGGCTCGCCGGCACCGACGCGCACGCGCGTCCACACATAGCGGTCCTGCCGGGTGTGGAGGATGCCGTACTGCTCAGTCGTCGCGGAGTAGTAGCCGGCCCTCTCGACCGCGAGGACGGTCTGGAAGTTGTACTTGCCCGCCGGGTATGCCATGTCGAGGACCGAATGTCCGAGGACCTTCTCGAGCCACCGCTTCGACTGGACGAGCTGGTAGGTGAGCCAGGGCTCCGACGCCATGGCGAGGTCGGCGTGGTTGACGCTGTGCGCGCCGATCTCGAAACCGTACTGGTCCATCTGTTTGATCTGGTCGAAGGTCACGTAGCCCTTCAGGCCGATGAACCCGGTGACGATGTAGGCCACCGCCGTGAAGTCGTGCGCGGCCAGAATCGGGAAGGCGGTGGTGTACAGGTCCCTGTATCCGTCGTCCAGCGTGATGATCACCGGCTTGGAAGGCAGCGGCTGGACGTGCTGCCAGTAGAGGCGCACGTCGTTGAACGTGACGGTGTGATAGCCGTGGTTGGAAAGCCAGTCCATCTGCGCGGTGAACACGTCGGGCGCCACGGAGAGGTTGTAGCCGACGAGATCGCGTCGTGGCGACGGCGGAGTTCGGATGTAGTGGTAGATGAGGATCGGGAGCTCGAGGACCGAGTGGCCAAACGGAACGACCGCGCGGTGTGTCGCGTAGTAGTCGCGGTCGCCGGCCACGGGCTGAAGCTGCGGGTAGTAGTCGATGGGCGACGCCACCTCGGCCCTGGGCGGTGGTGGACTGTCGTCCATCTGCAGCAGGTAGCCGATGCCCGCCAGCAGCACCAGCCCGGCGAACAGCCGTCCCATCACAACCCGCACCAGCCATAGCTTAAGGTCGTTGATCGTGGCCCCCGCTGCGGCAAGCAAGACCGTCGCGGTCGACGTCAACCCCGCAACTCGCGCGGTGATCACCGGCACCGAGCTGTTCACCCGCGAGGTTTCGCGCCGCCTGGCTGCCCTCGCGCCGGAGCTCCAATGGCGCTTTTTCGCCTCGCGGCCGCGCGCGGGCCTCGGCGTCGACGCCATGGTCGTGCCATTCCCGCGCCTGTGGTCGCAGGTGCGGCTGCCTCTTGCCCTTGCGGCGGAGCGGCCCAACCTTCTATTCGTGCCGGGGCACGTCGTCCCGTTCGCGTGGCCCGGGCGCGTGTTGACGGTGGTCCACGACCTGGCCTTCGAGCGCCACCCCGACGCCTACCGGCCAGCCGAACGCGCCTACCTGCGCCTCACCACGGGATGGGCGATCGCGCGCTCGCGCCTGCTGATCACGATCTCGGAGTCCACGCGCCAGGACCTGATCGAGCTGCATAGCGTCGCGCCGGAGAGGATCCGCGTGGTGCCGCTCGGTATCAGTCCGCCCTCGACCACGCCGGCTCCCGCAACGCGCCTTCAAGAGCTGGGGCTCAACGGCAACTTCGTCCTCCAGGTCGGGCGCATCGAGCCGCGAAAGAACCAGGCCGCTGCGCTCTCGGCGATCGAGAAGTTGAAGGGAGTGACGCTCGCGGTGGCAGGCCCGGAGCGCGACCCAGCACTGGCGGCAAACCTGCGCCACTCCGAGCGGTGCCGCGTGCTGGGCACGGTCGACGAGCCCACGCTCGAGCTGCTCTACAGCCGCGCGGCGGCGGTCGTCGTGCCGAGCCTCTATGAGGGCTTCGGCCTGCCGGTTCTCGAAGCCATGGCGCGAGGCAAGGTCGTGGTCGCGGCCAAGACGTCCTCGCTGCCCGAGGTCGGCGGGGAGGGAGCGCTGTACTTCCACGGTTCGGCCGGGCCGGACGAGATGGCAGGCGTACTCGAGGTCGCGCTGGGCGACAAGGCACTGCGCACCAGGCTCGCGCGCGCGGCCAAGGCGCGAGCCGCGAAGTTCACGTGGGACAGGACGGCCGCGGGGGTGGCGGCGGTGATCAGGGAGCTGCTCTAGCCGCAATCGCGTCGTCGATCGCGCGCCACGTCAGGTGCGCCGACCGCTCCCAGCTGAACTGGGCCGCACGCAGGATCCCCCGATGGCGCATGGCGGCGGCGAGGTCGACGTCCGAGACCACGGTCTCGAGCGCCTTGCGCCACGCCTCGACGTCGCCGGCGGGCACCAGCATGCCTGCGCCGCCGACCACCTCGGGCAGGCTCGACGTATCAGAGACGACGACCGGCGTGCCACAGGCCATGGCCTCGAGCGGAGGGAGGCCGAAGCCTTCGTACCACGCGGGGTGGGCCAGGGCTCGCGCGAGGTTGTAGATCGCCGGCAGCTCCTCGGGGTCCATTGACTGGAGGTGATGGAGGCGCGGCCCGAGCCGGTCCATCTTTTCCCGGATCGACTCGTACCGCCATCCCCACGAGCCGACGACCACCAGGTCCGGCCGGTCGCGCATCAGGACCCACGCATCGAGCAGCGTCTCCAGGTTCTTGCGCGGCTCCACCGTGCCGACGAACAGGATGAAACGGTCTGGCAACCCCAGTCGAGCGCGGGCCTCGTCCAGCTCGTCGTGGCCCATCGGTCTGAACTTCGCCGAGACGCCGAGCGGCACCACCTCGATTCGCTTGCGGTCGATGCCGAAGAACTCAACCACGTCTCTGGCGGTGTTCTCGGAGGCCGCGATCACGACGTCGGCGCGCAGTACCGACCGCGGCACTACAAGCCGCGTGCTCAGCGGCTGCCGCCGGGGGAACCAGCGCTGATTGCGGTAGATCGCCAGGTCGTGAATCGTGATGGCCGACGGGCACCCGACGCGACCGAGCGGCAGCGCGCCCGCGGGGCCGAAGTACGCATTCGGCTTGAGCCGGCGGATCATCGCCGGCCACTGCAGGTGCCGGCCGACGAGCCGCGTGTGGGGCATCAGCCGGTAGGTGCTGTTGGGCACATACGTGAAAGCCCCGCGCGGGCCGAAGACGGTCAGGCGGCAGTCCGGCCGGTCGACGGCCATGGCGTGAAGGACCTGGCTGGTGTAGATGCCCACACCCGCCCACGGCCGTTCGAGACCGGAGCCGTCGACGACGACCTGGAGCCCGGTCACAAGACGGACCTCAGCGAAGGTAGCTCTGGTTGCGCTTGAGGACTTCGAAGTTTTCGAGCGCGAGTCCGGTGCCGCGGACGACAGAGGTCTGGGGCTCGTCGGCAACCCGCGCGCTAATTCCCGCGTGCAGCGAGATGTAGCGGTCGATCCCGCGCAGCTGCGCCCCCCCGCCAGAGAGGACGATCCCGCGATCCCGGATGTCCGCCGCCAGGTCCGCCGGCGTCTGCGCGACCACGTCGCGCACGGCGTTCGCGATCTGGCGGAGCGGCGGCTGGATCGCGTCGAAGACAGCGTTCGAGGAAACCTCGCGCCCGCCGACCGCCGTCGTCAGCGGCTCCTGGAGGGGCACGGCCGACGCGACGGCGATCTTCACCGCCTCGGCGGCTTCCTCGTCGATCGACAGTGTCCTGGCGATCGCGCGGTCAAGGTCGTTGCCTCCGACCGGCAGCGAGAGCTCGATCACCGTCCCCGACTGGGAGATGACGGCAATCTCAGTCGTCGCCGCGCCGAGCTCGCAGATGGCACTCGCCCGGACCTCGCTGATCGGGAGCCCCGCGCCCATCGCGGCCGCGAGCGGCTCGTCGATGAGCCACACCTGACGCGCCCCGGCCGAGATCGCGGCCTCGGCGACCGCGCGGCGCTCCCCCGGCGTGACCGCCGAAGGCACTGAGACGACGACATCGGGCCGGAACAGGCGGGGACGGCCGTTGGCCTTGCCGATCAGCTCGTGGAGCGTGCGCTTGTGGTCCGCGCGCTCGTTGAAAACCACGCCCTCGCCCTTGACGTAGATCCGCACGGTCGAGGTGCCGAGGTCGATGCCGATCTTTCTCGAGAGCATCAGTGTCCCGACACGACCTACTCGTAGGTCACGTGGCCGGCGTGCGCGTCGCTGTCCACGGTGACACTCTTGATGTGCGCTCCGACCGACCCGAGCTTGCCGACCATGTCCTCGTAGCCGCGCTCGACGTGCCACGCGTTGCGCAGCAGG
>WNGH01007149.1_pt1 | contig 17272 bp, 18 predicted proteins | sample 5400631 | NCBI WGS metagenome assembly WNGH01 (sample SAMN13153373, study PRJNA577476) | soil metagenome | isolation source: 115 cm soil or saprolite under Garry oak tree replicate 1 | place: USA:California | collected 2016-06-15
GACCGCTTTCTCGGCGTCCTCGATGTAGATGTAGCTCACGCCGGCGATGACCTTGTTCGAATCGACCGCGCCCTGCACGTTCGACGAGCTCGTCCCCACCGTCTGTTCCGCGGTCGCGGCGAGCGCCAGCGCGATGGCCTCGCCGCGAACTTCGAAGGCGATGTGCATGTTGGACGCCAGCTGATTGCTCGCCTGGTAGGTCATCACCCCCGCGATGAGCAGCACGGCGAGAAAGGTGGCCCCGCCCAGCTTGGGAGCGAGCCCGGACCAGAAGCGGCGGCGGATGCGAGTCTCGCCCAACGCCTACCTCAGAACGGTGGACGGATCTTCGGTGGCCGCCCAGCCGGCAGGCGTCGCGTAGGTCCACCAGACCTTATCGAGCGCCTGGTGGCGAGTGGGGCTGAGCTCGGCCTTGGCCTTGAGCCCGACGTCGAACTTTCCCATGGCCTCGGCCGCGGCGTGGAAGCCCTTCCGCGACAGATCGCGGCCGCCCTTCTGGAGCACGGCCAGGAAGATCCGCGCGCTGAGATAGCCCTCGAGCGAGCCGAAAGTGAAGGCCTGCGAGGGCGCGTAGCCGCTCGCTTTGGCGAGGTCGGGGACGCCCGGGTTGAATTTCTTCATCGCCGCCTGGTACTCGACCACGACCGGGTAGCTCGTGTCCTGGTAGTAGGGAACCACCTGGGTGTTGACGAGCCGCGCGGTGAGCACCGCGCCGGACCGCTTCTCGTCGTCGTGCAGGATCTTGATCATCTGATCCGCGCCGACAAAGGAAACGTTGTGGATGGGAACGTCCCAGCCGGCGGCGCGGGAGTCCCGAACCATCCCGCCGCAGCCCTGGTAGGCGCCGACCATGATGATGGCGTCCACCTTGGCGTCGCGGAGGATCTTCACCTGCGCCGCGTTGGAGGCCTCGAACTTCTGGCCGCGCGGATAGGTGGTGTCTGCGGCGATGGTGAGCCCGTGGGCCCCGAGGGCGCGCTTCACGCCGTCGCGGCCGCTCGCGCCGTAGGCGTCGTCCTGGACGAAGATGCCGATTCGCTTCTTGCCCATGGCGACGAATGCGTCCACCGCCGCCTTGGTCTCTTCGCGGTACGAGGCGCGCACGTTGAATACCGCCCTGTCGTAAGGAGGCTCGCGCTGCGGCTGCGCGCCGGTGAAGTTGGCGAAATAGAAGAGCCCGCTGTCGTTGTAGTACTTCAGCACCACCGGCAGAGCCTTCACAATGGTGGGAGTCCCGACGCCGCCGAAAAGCGCGAACACTTTTTCCTTGGTGATGAGCGACAGGACCGCCGGTGCCGCCTTCTCCGACTCGTAGGCGTCGTCGGAGAGGACCAGCCGGATCTTCCGGCCGTGGACGCCGCCGGCCTCGTTGGCCGCCGAGAACGCCGCGCTGGCCCCGCGCCACATCTCCACCCCGAGTCCCGCCGAAGGACCGCTGAACGCCGCGGCCTCGCCGAGGACCAGCTCCCCATCGGTGACGCCGGGGTCGCCGGCGACCGCCGCCAACGCGGGAGCCACCGCCAACCAGATGCCGATTGCCTTCGCGCGCATGAGAGCCTCCGAATCAGAAGGTGGTCGAAAGAAGCAGCTTCACGTTGCTGTAGATAGCGTCCCGCAATTCGTCCGGGAGCGGGTTTCCCGCGGTGTCGCGCTCATCGGCGTCCCGCATGACACGCCAGCGGACCGAAAGAGTCAAACAACTGCCCCATCGCGCCTTCCGCGCCCCCGACCTTCACCTTGAATTGCTCCGAGGCGGCCACCGGCTGGACGTCGCCGTCCCAGAAGAAGTTCACGTGACGCACCAGCATCATGGGGTGCTTTCCGAGCGCGATCTGCAGCGTCTCGTGCGGCTGAGGAGCATGTAGAGAGGTCGGCCACGAGAAGGGAGCCGACGAAGCCGGGCTCGACATGTCCATCCTCGACAAGATGGGCCCGAGTGCACCTCCGCGACGGTCACGGGGCCCCCGGCGGGCTCGTATCCGCTGGGAACGACGGTGGTCGGGTACTCGGCCCAGGACCAGTCGGGGAACGTGAATTCCTGCACCAGCAGCTGTACCGTGCCCCCCGGCGCACGTGGACGAAGTGCGGCGCGCGCTGCCGGGACGGCCACGCTTGCCTGGCGCCGCCGGTGCGGGACCCGGAGACGGGCTACAGCCGCAATGACCGTTGCCGGATGCACGGCGGACTGTCGACGGGGCCCCGAACCCCCGAAGGGCGCGCCCGCGTCGCCGAGGCGGCGCGGCGGATGATGCTCGAGCGGTGGAAGAACCGCCGGCAAGCGGGCGAGCCAGGCGGGGCTTGCGACGTCGGGCGCCGGTGATAGACGGGGAGCGATGGGAGCCGGGAAGCTCATCTGCACGCTGCTGCGAGCGCGACGTCGACGAGTTCGTGACTGCGCCGCGGAACGATGGGACGCGCCAGCAGGTGTGTCCCGCGTGCCGCGACCTCATCGTCCAGGGCAAGGGCTGGGACGAGCTGCGCGCGAGCGTGCGGGGCTCGAAGCAGGAGAAAGAGCCCTGGTCGCCGCCGCGATCCGCCGTCATGTAGGCGGCCGACACCAGCGGGCAAATCGGCGATCGTCGCTCGGTGGCGTCCGCCGGACCCCTGCCTACGGGGGGCGTTCGCAGATCCCGACGAGCCCGGGTTTGTCAGCCTCCAGTGTGTCAACCTGCCGCCGCCCAGCAACGGCCTTGCGCGGGCTGTGGAGCCGTGGCCAGCCGACAGTTACGACACATACATCCCTCCTAAATCCTCCCGCGGGCGGTTCGCGCGCCACCGCGCACATGAATGCCGTCGGAGGTCCAGGCAGAGGAGTAACTGCGGGGACCCACAGTTACACCGAGACGCTTTGGCCACTGGAGTCGTTTGCCGTTGCCTTCAAGTCGGTGGGAGACGGCAGTAGACGCACAGTGGGCTGAACACACGGCGACAGTGGAAGCAGCCGCACGACTCGCTCGATAGCACCTCTGCCCGATGATAGATGGAGTGGCGGTGAGCTTCTTCGAGATCGGCGCCACCGGAGTACATCATTCCCTCTTACCGCGCAGAGCGACAGCCCTGCCCGAAGACACCTCGCGGCGTCACATCATTCGTCCGTCTTCACGGGACGAGTTTTCCGTGCCTTGCTCTCTATAGCTCTCACACGTTCTCGAAGTTCCTCGTCGAGCACCCCTTCCGCGGCGAGTACCTGTTGCCACAGATTAACCCGGTCAGCTCCGCCCCGCTTCAAACCATCGAATGCTGCAATGATGCGCTGCTTGGCCAGCCTCTCGCGTGGAGTTGGTGCTCGGAACCGTTTCGATCCTGGCGCATGCGTGTCCAAGTGCCGAACGAAGTTCTCTCTCGCCGCAACGAGAGACATTTCATAGTTGGGACCGCCAAGCACTCGCTCTGCGTCAGCTTCGTCTTGTCCGTCGTCCTCCCACCCACAGAGCCGACAGATTTCGAAAGCGCCTCGTTCCTGAAGCATTGGGTAGCCGCAACAGGGACACTCGAATCTCACGTCCGTGACGGGACGACTTGTCACAGGATAGCTGCTGCGATCCAGCTCGACGGCAACCCAACTGAGCTTCTTGGTGTGAAACGGGCTCATGTTCTCGACCACTGTTGGAGCATCTCACGAATCCCTAGAGCCTCTACTACGCTTGCGTGACGACGGCGTTGTTGACATCCGTGTCCACCGGCGTCGCAACCGAAGCTCTTTCTCGACGTTGCGAAGAACCGTCAAGACTCCCGCGCGCCATTCCTTGTCGATGTTCGTATCCACCTTCATGCGTTGGAGTATCCAGCTCAGCTGCTCCAGTGCGCTTTCCACGGAATGCAGCGGCAACGGCAGCGCGACCTCGAACACGCTCTTGGCTGGCGAGTCCCAGAGATGGAGCCGGCCGTCCAAGAACTCGCGCGAGGACGTAACCATCATGCCCAAGTACACGAGCGCGATCGAAAGGGCTTGCACGGAGTCGACACCGAACACCGTGCGATCCACTGCGGTCGACAATCCGCTGATCCGGACGCGGCAACCCCAATCACTACCCGGCACGGCTGCAGGTGTGCCGATCTCGACCGTGACCTTCCTAACGCGGCCGTCGTTGGAACGCGAATGATACACGCGCCGTGCGACGCAGCGACCAAACGGTGCGACGAACTTCTGTGCCATTCATGCACTCTACGCCAGATGTAGTCTGTATCCGCATCCAGGGAGCGTGGTCGCATATCTGGCACGAAAAGGTGCTTCGCGCCGGCGACGACGCGCATCGCGTGCAGCGACTGTTACGTCATCGCGACGTGCGCACCACGACGACGATCGGCACGATTCGGCACCGTTTTTCCGTCAGTTGGGTCCAAATTGGGTCCAACGTTTGACGTCAAAGCAGTTTCAGGGCGCGGGGTCTCGCCGACTGCTTTCCGCACCCCAGGTCGCCGAGCTGCTCGGCGTGAGCACCGCAACCGTCTACCGCCTGTGCGAGCGCGGCGAGCTCGCGCACTTGAGAGTCAGCTGCGCAATTCGCGTCGATCCCGCCGCCCTGACGGCGTTCATGACCCAGCGGCGCCGATGATTCGGATTCATCGAGGCGTCCGCCGCCGTTGGCACATGATTCGGTGCTCGCCGCTCCACCCCCTAGGTTGCGGCACGGGAGTAAGCTGGCGCGCCCGGAGCTCGAACATGCCTTACAAGCCTATCCTCGATGCAGCAGAGCTGCCGCCGGCAGGGCAACGGTTCCCTGAGCACCTGCACTTCGACATCAAGGGGCAGGTGCCGCCTCCCGTCCTGAAAGGGATAGCCGGTCCCGAGGATCTCGCATGTGACATGGCCGCGTTCGCGAACGCAAACGGAGGCGTGATCCTTGTCGGCGCTCACGAGGAGCCGCGTGGAACTCTGAAGGCATACGTCGCGATGACCGCGGAGAACGCCGCGCAGGTAGTCACGCTCTACTAACAAGCAGTCCGGGACCTATGCTCGCCACGTCCGATCATCAACCCACGCGCCTTCGAGCGGAACGGAGAGTGGGTGGTTGCGGTCAACGTTGACCCCTACGCGGCACCGCCCATCGGCGTCCAGCGAAGCGACGAGAAGGGCGGCCCGCGGTGGTGGGCATTTCCGGCGCGTCGCGGAGATGAGAACCGCAACCTCAGGCCGGAGGAGTTGGCAACCGTTATGGATGCAGAGTACCGACGGAAGCTGCTGCGCCTTGTTGCGATACCGCGGGCTACCGGCGAATCGGAGCCAACCCCCATTCTTCTCCTGAACAAGGGTGTTTACTACGCCGCGGCCCTCTTAAGAGTGGACCCTGACCATGGCGTGGCCTACTTCAAGGCGCACCCGAAATGGCCCAACCAAGAGGTGTGCATTCCCATCGACTGCATGCTGACCTTTTGGCTGGATCCGTCCGACGGCCTCCACCGCATTAGGATTAACGGCTCCCTAAACGATGACCGGGGCAAGGTGCACTTCTGGCCGGTGACTGACGTCTAGACCCGGCCCACTGCTCGGACTTGATCCGGTTTGGTGGACGGTCTGACTACGCTGCCTGCCGCCGTCCACAAGTCGCTCTACCTGGCCGTGTCTTGGTCCCGCCGGTGCGCGGCATCGGCATCGTGGCGCGCGCGGTCCTGCAAGCGCGCAACCGTTCGGCGAGGAGCTGCTCTGGGCCGGGCGGGGGCTCCGTACCGTCGACCGCCATCAGCCTGGCATAGCGGATCGCGTCTTTGTCAGCCTCATCACATTGTCCGAGTGCGGCGCTCGCGAGCGCACCCACGAAGAACGCGGTCGCTTTCCAGGGCTCAGCCCGCTGCGCCTGGAGCACTAACGGCAGCGCTTCTTTCGAATTCCCTATGTCGAGGAGCTGTGACGCCAAGTCCAACGCGATGTTCGGATCGTGAGGCGCCAACTCGAGCGCTTTTCGGAAGTAGGTCTCGCTTCGTTTCGCCGCTTCTCGCCCAATGCTTCCGGGCCATCGAGCGCGAAGAACCCACGCAGTGGGATCGTTCGGGTGGGCCTCTACGGCGCGCTGGGCCAACTTCGCTGCATTGGCGAGATCTCGTTGCGCCTTCATCGTCAACGCTTGGACGTTCGTAGGGTCCAGCGCGAGCGCACGGTCGAGCTCGGGTTCCAGTTGGCCGGGGGCCCACCGGCGCTCAAGCCTCAGACGCGTCGTGATCGCTTCGGCCGGCGAGAGCGAGCGTTCCGAGAGCTTCGCCGATGCACTCACACGGAAGACTTGCGGCCGTTGGTCCGGACTTCGTTTGTACGCGTCGAGTTCCTCATCGAGCACCTCCGTTCGACCGGGTGCTCTTAGGCTCCATGCCGGGAACGCGGCATTCCACGCGTCGGTGGGATCTTCGAAGTTGGCCAGCCGCGTCTCGAAGTCGCGGAGCGCGTCGGCGTGCCGATTGATGAGGTAATGTACGAGCAGACAACTCCATGGGTAATACTCCACGCGATACGACTCGTCCCCTCGCCAGGCGAGCAGATCGCGCACCGGAACGCGGCTGTTGTTCACGATTCTCAGATTCCACGGAGACGGCAAGCCAGCCACGTAGGAGCGACTGGATGCCCGCAAGGGGGACGAGGAGAACTCAGCCATTCCTTCTCGGAACCACAACGGTTGCAGCGGGATGCGCATGTACAAGAGGTGATGCGCAAGCTCGTGCGAGACGTCGGCCGCCTGCAGATAATGTTTGAGAGGTCCGAGCACGATGAGCTCTTTGCCTCTTCGGTGCTCGAGGAATGCCTCCGCCCCGTGCTTCCCGGCGAACGGCTTGTACTCTCGCTGCGTGGCGAACGCCACGACCTCGAGCCTTGTGCGGCGTTCGTCGCGACCGTCCAGAAGGACCTGAACGAGCCCCGCTCGCGAGAACTCGATCTGAGCGATGAGTTTTCGGGCGGCCTTGGACGATAGGTCCGTCTTCAGCACGAAATGATCGCTCGTCAGTTCACGCCACGAGCGGGCCGACGTGCCAGCGCGGGGCGCATTCTTCGGCGGTGCGGGCGCGGCGGTACCGGAGCCCGTGAGGAGGAGGCCTATGATCAGCGAGGCAGCGCGCATTGTGCTCGTCCGGGCCCGGTGACGACGTACCACGGTAGCAGGGTTGGCATGGGGAATTGCGCAGAGCGTCCCCGAATCGTGAAGCCATGCAGAGCGTGCTCGCGGCGCACGCGAAACTCCTCGGACTGACTGATGACCGTAGATTCTTCCTTCGTCACTTCTTTGCGCCCAGCAAACGAGTCCCTCTCGTTCAGGCAGCCTCGGCGAAATCCTTGAGGGGGCCTGGCGAAATTTCGCTGTTTGACTCGCCCTGCAGCGGCCTGTGCAGCCTCCGCAAGGCCTTGCCAAGGCGAAGGTCAGCTCAGCCAACCGTGGTATTCACCTCGAGATGCCCGACCTCATCGTCTTCAACATTCTCATCCCGTGCACGGAGAATGCGACGGGCATCGTTCATGCGCCCGAGAAATTCGACTCGTGGCTTCTCGCGACTGTCCAACGCTTCGGTGGTGCGACGGTCATGGGCGTGGCCCTGCGAGGTCTCTGGTTTGACCAGTCACTCCCACGCCAGGCAAATCCGATCGAGGACCACAACAACTGGTACAAGGTCGGCGTCGAGCCCAGTCGCGTTGACGAGTTGCGGGAGTTCGTCAAGGACACCGCGCGTGACTTCGGCCAGAAGTGCCTGTACTTCGAGCGGGCGGGCGAGGCCGACTTCGTCTGGGATCCCGTTTACGACCCGGCGAACGGCAGTTAGGTTGACAATCGTCAACCCGCAAGCTAGTTTAACGTTGTCAACCTTGCACACCTAGCACGGGAGACACCCATGCGTGCGCCGAGTCTCAAGCCCAAGGCTGCTCCAAAACTGGTGCGACGACGTCTTGGAAGTGCCTCGACGGCAGGCATAAAGAGCCATCGGCTACTCGATGGCCGTACCGTGGATCTGCGAGAGCTCGATTCGCGAGAGCAGGCATTCCTCCGCGACCTTCAGAAGATGTGGCGACAGGGCGTCAGCTACTTCGAGGTCTATCGCACTGCGACGGGTCCGGGCTCGCCGGCACTTCGGGGCCGCAATCGCATCGACGGTCAGATCGTCGAGTCGTCCCTCTACCTAGCCGCACGGGACATCGCCACGCGCGCCGGGATTCAGCAGGGACTTGTTCTCGCTCCCGAGCACGCCAACGAGAGGGTAGCAGCGCCGAAGGACGCCTCGATGATCAGCGCCTCGCAGGCGGCGGACCTCATCGGGATTTCGCGAGCGGCAGTCTACAAGGCGATCGAGAGGGGTGCGCTGAATGCGATCCGTCTAGGGAACGTGACGGTCGTCGACAGAGCCTCGGCACTCGCGTACCGCGACGGGCGACTCTCCGAGCGACGCCGTGGATCCCGGTGATGAGCTGTGGCCAACGACTGACCGAGTGCGTTTGCGGTGGTGGAGCAAGCTCATGATGATGAAGCACTATTGCCGAGGCGCGGCCGACGGGTCGCGCTGCCCGAGATTTGCGAGACGCCCCGAGGGTCGATACGTCGTCTGGGGCATCGTCGAGAGGCCTCAGGGTCCCGAAACAACACACGAGCAAGTTTCGCGAGCGGTCGCGGCAGCCGGGGACCAGGAGGACCTGTGGGTGTTCTCAGGCGCCAACAGCATCGGCGTGGTTTTGAACGCCATCTTGTGTGACGAGCCCGCGGAATGACGGCAGCTGAGCCGCGGCTCAGGACGCCTGAACCGCGCCCCGCTGACAGCCACCGCCCCGAAATGAGGTAGACGATGACGATGGTGTTCGATCATCCGTATGGACGGGAGGAAGAGGAGGTTCTCAACCGCCTGTGGCGAGAGGCGGAAGATCGGGACCTAGGCGGCGAGCATCCTTGTGTTCCGGTCGTGGGTGACCATTACGGAGAGGACGGTCTGCCAAGGCTTCTGTTCGTGGGAAGGCGCCCTTCGGATTCACGATCGACGGCGGCGCGCACCCTTGGAAGCTTGAGCAGATGTTGCGCCAGGCCACGCAGTGTTTCGCTCAGTTGAATTACCCGTTCCATCGTTTCCAAGACAGCTGCGTGAAGGCGGTTCTTTCGCTGCCCGACGGCGAGCTTGCCCGCCGACACGGAGCGTCCACGAACCTGATGAAGGTAGGTGCGGACCCGAAAGCCGGGGGCAACCCCGTCGGGTTGCTCGCGGACCTCAGCGCGGCCCTCCTCGAGCTGGAGATCCGCGTCTTGGATCCCACCCGTATCGTCTTACTCACGAACGACTACGAGTGGAACCTCGTGGAGAAGATCGTCTTCTGCGGTGGGGAGCCCGCGTGGGACAAACACGTCCTCCTTCCGAACGCGCTCTGGACCGCCACGCGTCGTCGCGCGCGCGCCTATGCGACGTACCACCCACAGTCGAGGCAGATGCAGAGAGGGCTCGCGGAGAAAGTCATCGCAGCCATCGCCGATGATCAGAGGGGTTGGCTTAATTAAGTAGACCAAGGCCGACGAGCTTGGCTCCGGCGAGTCTACGGAGGCAAGCTCGTCTTCATTGGACGCGGGTGGTGGGCGCTGCAGGATTCGAACCTGCGACTTCCACCGTGTGAAGGTGGCACTCTACCGCTGAGTCAAGCGCCCGGTACTTGCTGGGACCAGCGACTACCTGCAACGTCCTGCTAGCTTCTTACTACGCGGGTACTACGCTCGCCACATCCGACCTCGTCCGATCGGCTCGGTTCTCCCGCGCACGCCGGAACTGCGGACCTAGCAGCAGAGGCGTGTGAAGGCGGTGCTCTACCGCTGAGCTAAGCGCCCGATGAGGCGCGCTGAATTCGCACGGCGGGCAAGCGCAGTCAAGAGCCGTTACCCTGGGCGCGATGCGCAGCCCGGCCCGAGCGTGCTGCCTGATCGCCGTGCTGGCGGCGTGCTCGCGCGAGAGCAGCCGCACCGCGCCGCCGAGCTCCGTCGCGCTGCAGGACGCCTTCTCGGGGCTCCGCTTCCAGGCCCCGCTCCAGGTCCTGCAGGTCCCGGGCGAGACCCGGTTCGTCGTGGTCGAGAAGCGCGGGACGGTGCAGGCAGTCTCCGGAGGGGCAGCGGCGACCTTCCTCGACATCCGCTCGCGCGTGAACTCGACGCCCGGCGAAGCGGGCCTGCTGGGCCTCGCCTTCCACCCTCGCTGGGCGCAGAACCGGCAGGCGTTCGTGAACTACACCGCCCCCAGCGCCGCGAGCAACGCGAATCTGAGGAGCACCATCTCGCGCTTCGCGAGCACCGACGGCGGCGCCACGCTCAACCCGGCGAGCGAGCAGGTGCTGCTCACGGTCGAGCAGCCGTTCGAGAACCACAACGGCGGCAGCGTCGTGTTCGGACCCGACGGACTGCTCTACCTCGGGCTCGGCGACGGAGGCTTGGGAGGCGACCCGCTCGGCAACGCCCAGAATCGTTCCAGCCTCCTCGGGAAGCTCTTGCGGATCGACGTCGACTCGGGAACTCCCTACGGTATCCCGCCGTCGAACCCGTTCTTCGGCGGAGCCGGCCTCGAAGAGATCTACGCGTTCGGCCTGCGCAATCCCTGGCGCTTCAGCTTCGACCGCGCCACGGGCGCCCTCTGGCTCGGCGACGTGGGGCAAGGCGACTGGGAGGAGGTCGACGTGGTGGAGCCCGGCGTGAACTACGGCTGGAACCGGCGGCGGGTACGTCTACCGAGGCGCGGCCGTGCCGCAGCTCGCCGGGAACTACGTGTACGGAGACTTCGGCTCGGGACACATCTGGGCCTTCCCCGCGTCCGGTCCGTTCACGCCCGTGCAGGTCGGCCAGGGGAACGCGATCTCCTCCTTCGGCGAGGATGCTCAGGGCGAGCTGTACGTCGTGGACCTGGTCGGCGGGCAGGTGTCCAAGCTGGTCGCCGCGCCCTGAGACCGGCCCGGCCCTTGCCATGCGCCTTTCCTGCGTTACTTGAAAGCCATGGATACCGCCGGCAGGAACGATGACAAGCGCGAGATGGAGGTCGACGGCGGCTGCACGCTCTGCGGCGGCCCGGTCGCGGTGAAGCTCTCCCGGTCCCGCGCGGTCAGCGTGTGCCGCGCCTGCCATCACATCGCCATCGCCCACGTGCACGTCGAGGACGGCAACCTCGTCTTCGAGCAGGTCGTCCGCGCCGCGGCCTGACGGTTATTTCCGCGCGGCCAGGAGCTGATCGAGCTCGTCGGCCAGCTCGGCGCAGCGCCGCTTGAGCTGCGAGAGGCGTTTCCCCGCCGACTTGAAGTCCTGGCGCGTGACGAGCCCGGCGGCGCGGAACGCCTTCTCCTGGGCATCGTCGAGAGCGGCCTTCGCCCTCTGCAGGCCGCCGATGGCGGAGGCAATCGTTTCCGCGCGCCTCGGGTCCTCGAACAGCTTCCCGACGACCTTCATGCCGACTTCCGTGGCGCGCTCGCGCAGGGTCTTTCCCACTGCCTACTGCCCCCCGAAGACCTTCCGGATGGAGGCGAAGATCCCTTTGCGCGGCTCGTCCTCGGCCTGCTGCTCGGCGAGCAGGCGGCGCCGCTCGTTCTCCTCCGCCCAGGCCGCCTTGAGCGTCTCCGGCGTGTCGCGCGTGGCGAGCAGCACTTCCTTGGGCTGCGTCTCTCCCCGGAGACCCTCGACGGTGACGTGCAGCAGGCACTCCTCGTCGAGGTTGAAGTTCACCCGCTGTCCGGCCGCTTCCGGCGGGAAGCGCAGCGTGCCCAGGTACTCGTTGTCGATGATGCGCTCGCTGTCTCCCTGGAAGATGTCCAGCTCCATCACCGCGCCTTTGGTGGGCGGCAGGCGGAAGCTGCGCCGCACCGGGATCTGGGTGTTCTTCTCGATCACCTTGCGGAACCGCCCGCCCGGCATGGCGAACCCGATTGGTATCGAGAGCGCGTCGACCAGCGTCACCGAATCGATCTCGGACATCGACTCGGCGAGCAGCGCGGCGCCGAGCGCCACCGACTCGTCCGGGTGCACGCCCTTGCGCGGCGGCCGGCCGAAGTGCTGGTGCGTCTTGCCCTGGACCAGCGGCGTGCGCGTCTGCCCGCCGACGAGCAGCACCTCGGCGATGTCGGAGGGCGGGATGCTCTTCTCGCCCAGCACGCGGTCGACGATCTGGAAGGTGCGGTCCACCAGGTCCATCACCAGCGAGTTGAGCCGCTCGCGCGAGAGCGGGATCTTCAGATCCACCGGCTTCCCGCGCCGCTCCGCCACGTAGGGCAGCTCGATCACCACGTTGGAGAGCAACGTCAGGTCGATCTTCGCCGCCTCCGACGCGTTCTTGATCCGCTGCATGGCGATCGGGCTGTCGGTGAGGTCGATCTTGGTCTCCTCGCGGAACTCCTCGAGGACGAAATCGATGATGCGGTTGTCGAAGTCCACGCCGCCGAGGAAGGTGTCGCCGCCCGTCGCGAGCACCTCCATCACGTTCCCGTGCAGCTGCAGGACGCTGACGTCGAACGTGCCGCCGCCCAGGTCGTAGACCAGCACCTTGTGGTCGAACCCCCGGTTCAAGCCGTAGGCGAGCGCCGCCGCGGTGGGCTCGTTGACGATGCGCTTCACCTCGAAGCCCGCCAGCCGCCCCGCCTCCTTCACCGCCTGGCGCTGGTTGTCGTTGTAGTACGCGGGCACCGAGATCACGGCTTCCTTGATCTCCTGCCCCAGCGTCGCCTCGGCGACGCGCTTGCAGTGCTTCAGCACGAACGCGCTGATTTGCGGCAGCGAGTACACCTTGCCGGCCAGCGCCACCGCGGCCTCGCCCTCGGAGCCCTCGACGATCTCGTACGTGAAGTAGTGCTTGATGTCCTGCACCACCTTCGAGTTGTACTTGCGCCCGATCAGGCGCTTGGCTCCGTAGATGGTGTTGCGCGGGTTCACCACCATCTGGTCCTTGGCGACGTTGCCGACCAGGAGCTCGCCTTTCTCGGAGACCGCCACCACGCTGGGCAGGATGAGCGCGCCCTTGTCGCTCGGCACCACCTTCGCGATCTTGTTGCGCACGTACGCGACGCACGTGTTCGTCGTGCCGAGGTCGATTCCGAGCAGGATGGGTTTTTCCGCCATTTCCGGGGCTCGAAGAGTTGGCCGATGCTACGGTGGGCGGCAGGGAGGGCGCAAGAAAACCCCGTGCCGGCGCGAACCTACCACCGCACCCGGTAGTGAACGCTCGCACCTGCGGGGGTGGACTCCGACACGTCGCCCGGGCCCACCTCGCCGCTCACGCCGCACAGCTCGAAGATGAAGTGCAGCGAGCCCTGCAGGACGTGGTAGGCGGCCTCGGGCGTGTCGGGGCCGTCGAAGCGCGCGACCACGACCCCCGCCCGGGGTGAGTCCGCCATGTACGAGAAGGTGATCCCCCGGGTGACCAGGGCGAAAAAGCGATCCAGGTTCTCGAACACCACCGCGGGGGTCTGCCCGAGCAGCAGGAAGGCCATGCGGAGGACCGGCCGGACCACGGTGGTGCCCAGGTTTTGCGAGCAGACGCGGCCCAGCTCGACGGTCGCCTCGCGTCCGGCGACCGCGAGGAAGGCAGCCTCCAGCTCGTCGATGTAGACCGAAGGCACCCAGCTGAACCAGCCCGGCGGCTTGTCGCACAGCGCGCGCGTCTGCGAAGAGACGCGCTCCAGCACCTGGGCCTTCCGGCCGCGCTCATCGATGAAGTCGACGATGTTGCGGAAGAAGGTGCCGATGCCTTGCCTGGGCACCTCGCTCGCGCGGGCGGTGGCGGTGGCGGGTTGCACGCAGCGACGCTAGCACGCGCCAGCCGCCGCCCATAACGCGGCGCTGCGCTTTGGATCGCAGCAGGTAGGGCGCGCTACTCCGTCAAGCGTGGAGGTGCCCCCTCCACCTCGATCGCCCATTTCTCGTACGGCGGGCGCGGCTGGCAGTCCGGGTAGCGCCGGGGGGAACTCGAGGATGTTCGCGAAATGCGCGCCGCGGAAGGAGTAGATGCTCTGCGCGTCGTCGCCGACCACCAGCACGTTGCGGTGCGGCTCGTTCTTGCGAGAATCGGCTCCGCCCGGTTATTCACCTACAGTGCAGACCACTCCGGTCGCGGTCGTCTGCGACTTCGACGGCACCGCGACGCTCCTCGACATCGGCGACGAGATCAGCAAGCACTTCGGCGGCGCCGCGCACTGGGAGGCGGAGAGCGCGCGGTTCCGCCGCGGCGAGCTGGACACGCGCGGGATCATCCAGGCCATCTATGCCGAGGTGTCCTCGAGCGAGGACGAGCTGCGCGCGTTCGCGGCTCGCGAGGCGAGACTGCGGCCGGGCTTCCCGGAGCTGGTCGCGGCGTGCCGCGCGCGCGGCGCTCCGTTCGTCCTCGCGTCGGGCGGGCTGCGGCAGTACATCGAGGCGGTCCTCGAGGCAAATCTCACAGCGGAGCTGCGCGCTCACGTCCGGATCCTCGCCAACGAGGGCGTCTTCGGCCCCGGCGGGCTGGAGGTGCGTTTCCCCACCGAGGACGCCGCTCGCAAGCTGGGCTGCACGGCGTGCGGCTCGTGCAAGCGCGTCGCCGTGGCGGAGGCGCGCAAGGCCGGCGCACGCCACGTGATCGGAGCGGGCGACGGGTTCGCGGACCGCTGCCTGGCGCGGTCGGCCGACTCGATCTGGGCGCGCGAAGGAAGCCTCCTGCACCGCTGGTGCGTCGAGAACCGCGTCGCGCACACGCCGTTCTCCGCTCTGCACGGCCTGGCGAGCGCCGTCGCCGCGTTCCCGGGATAGCCCGAGGCCGCGTTCAGGCCGGCTGCTGCGCGACCTCGAGCGCCAGCATCGCGAGCGCGCGGTTCAGGAGCGACAGCCGGCGGCGGGCCGCGGCAATCGCTGCGCGCGCGCGCGGCGAGTCGTCGTGGTAGCGCTGCATCGTCTCCTTCAGCAGCTCGTAGGCCAGCTGCACGCGGCCGATCAGCACGATCCGGCTGGCCCTGTCCTGTCCCACCCGCTTCGTCTGGCTGCGCATCTTCCGTCCCTCCGACGCGAGCGCTGCTGCCCCCGCTGAACAACGGTTGGATGCACGCGACCGGCCAGTTCTTCAGTCTACCATAACCCACTGGAATCATTGAGGAGCGCAGGCGGGTGCCCGACCAGAGGTGTCGGAGATCCAGCCGACCGTCGAGGATCCGACGGGCAGCGGCCGTCATTTTTTCCCAACCGGGTGACGGACTGTCACTCCTCGGGGCCGACCAGGCGTGACAGGGTCTTCCGATCGATGCCGAGCGCCTCGGCGGCACGGGTCTTGTTGCCGCCCAGATCGCGCAGCACCCGCTCGGCATACCGCCGGTTCAGCTCGTCCAGCGTCGGACGGTCCGCCAGCAGCGGATCCGGGGCCGCCGGCGGGGGAAGGACGGCCACCTGGGGCGGCGTGGGCGCCCGCTCCGGCAGCCCGCGCGACTTGCGCCACTGTTCGCGCACCGCCTCGGGCAGGTCCTCGGGCAGGATCGTCCCCCCGGGGTTCAGGGCCAGCGCGCGCGCGACCGCGTTCTCCAACTCGCGCACGTTGCCGGGCCAGTCGTAGGCGATCAGCGCCTCGCGGCCCTCGTTGGTGATGTTCGCGCCGCGGGCGCCCGCGTGCCGCGCGGCGAAGTGCTCCGCCAGCAGCGGGATGTCCTCGGGGCGCTCGCGCAGCGGGGGCAGCCGGATGGTGACGACGTTCAGCCGGTAGAAGAGGTCCTCGCGGAACCGCCCTGCCTTCACCTCGGCGGCGAGGCCCTTGTTGGTGGCCGCGACCACCCGCGTGTCCACCTTCACGGCGGAGGACTCGCCGACGCGGCGGATCTCCCCTTCCTGCACCACGCGCAGGAGCTGGCCCTGGATGCGCTGCCCGATGTCGCCGATCTCGTCGAGGAACAGCGTGCCGCCGCTCGCTTCCTCGAACAGGCCGCGCCGGGCGCCGGTCGCGCCGGTGAAGCTGCCCCGCGCATGGCCGAAGAGCTCGCTCTCCAGCACTCCCTCGGCGATCGCCCCGCAATCGACGGCGATGAACGGCCCCTGCGCCCGGCGCGAGGCCCCGTGGATGGCGCGCGCCACCAGCTCCTTGCCGGTGCCGGACTCGCCCACCACCAGCACGGTCGCGTCCGTCGACGCGACCCGCGCCGCCGTCTTGTAGACCTGCAGCATGGCCTCGCTGCGCCCGACCACGTTCTGCAGCGAGTACTTCTCGCTGATCTCGCGCTTGAGCCGCCGGTTCTCGGCGCTGAGCCTGCGGTGCCGGAGCGCGCGGTCCACCACCAGCTTGATGGCGTTCACGTCGTAAGGTTTGGAGATGTAGTCGTACGCCCCGCGGCGGATGGCGTCGACCGCACCGTCCACGTTGCCGAAAGCGGTGACCAGCAGCACCGGGGTCTCGACGGCGTTCTTCACCACCCAGTCGAGCACCTCGAGCCCGTCCGCCTCGACCATGCGGATGTCGCTGACCACGGCGTCGAAGCCCTCGCCGCCTCGGTGCTGCTCCTCGCGGAGGAGCTTCAGCGCCTCCGCGCCATCGGTCGCGACCACCACTTGGTGGCCGTCTTCCCCGAGGATCTGCGCCATGAGCCCGCGCGAGGCCATGTCGTCGTCCACCACCAGGATGCGAGCCAGCTCGCCCATGCGCTTCAGCTTAACGCGTGTTTGCCTTCAGGAAGACCGCAACCTGCGCCTTGTCCGTCCTTCCCTCCGCGACTCCGAGCACCAGCTCTACGAGGTCATCCGGATCGGCGATCAGCTCGAGGCCGTTGAGGCCGAGGAACGCGATCGCGCAGACGAGCCCGGCTCGTTTGTTGCCGTCGATGGGGGTGCCACCGCCGCGCTGAGGAGGCGGATCAGGAGGTCGCTTCCGCGGGGAACCGTACCGTGAAGGTCGACCCGCGGCCGGGCTCCGACTCCACGTCGATGCGGCCCTTGAGCGCGCGGGCGATCTCCTTGCAGATGGCCAGTCCCAGCCCGGTGCCCTTCCCGGCCGCCTTGGTGGTGAAGAACGGCTCGAAGATGCGCCGTTTCACCTCCGGACCCATGCCGCTTCCCGTGTCCGCGACCCGGAGGACCACCTCCGGCCCATCGCGGCGCGCCTGCACCTCCAGCTTGCCGCCGTTGGGCATCGCATCGACGGCGTTGGCGACCAGATTGGTGAGCAGGTGCCGGACGAGTCCCGGATCGGTGCGCACCACCGAGGCGCCGTCCAGCACCTCCCGCTGGACCTGGATCTTGGCGCGCGCCTCGGTCCCGAGCGTCAGATCGAGCGCCTCGTCCACCAGCGGCTGCATCTGCACCGTCTCCGCCGAAGGCTTGAACCCGCGCGTCTGGTCGAGGAAGCGCCGGATGGTCTCGGCCAT
>WNGH01002550.1_pt1 | contig 17267 bp, 17 predicted proteins | sample 5400631 | NCBI WGS metagenome assembly WNGH01 (sample SAMN13153373, study PRJNA577476) | soil metagenome | isolation source: 115 cm soil or saprolite under Garry oak tree replicate 1 | place: USA:California | collected 2016-06-15
CTACTCGATTTTCCAGCCGCCGCCCATGACAGGACTGCCGAGGAAATCCTGGAAGTCACCGGCAAAACCGTTCAGGCGGAGGAGTGTGCCGATCTGGGCCCAATGACGGATTTCGTGCATGACGACGTGAGTGACGATTTTCCTTGGGGTGGCGTTCACCACAAAGTTCAGAATCTTGAGTTCCCGAGGTACATCCCATTGTGCTGCCGGAAAAGACTCCAGAAGTTCTTTGAGTTCCTTCCGGCTTTGCTGACCGAATTCAAACAAAGCTTCGATTTTGTCATTTGGGATAGAAGCCGTATCGGTTAATGCCCGCCCGGAGAGTCTCTCGACGTAACGTTTCTCGGCGGAGAAAATGTGACGGATCAAATCGCCGATGACTTCAAAACGGCCGTCGCCATTTGGTCCTGCACTGATCTTCAAGACCTGCTCGCCGTGGTTGCGAAGCGAGTCATGCCATCGCTTTCGCTGCCATGCGGTGTAATCCAGCAAATGATTTAAACTCAGGTCCATTTTGAAATTCCTAGCTTTCGCCGGTTATTTAAGTAATGAGGCGTATGCGGCCCGCGCCGCGAACACAGCGAGCACGTATTTTTTTGTTTCGGCAAAGCCGATATCGGCTACGAACAGCTCCGGGTCCGATGCTTTGCTCCGCCACTTTTCAACGTTGTCGGCGCCTCCGTTGTAGGCAGCCAGAGCCATTTCCGGCGAGTTCAATTGGCCGAGAAGCGTCGACCAATATTTGGCGCCCAACTGAATACTGATGGCCGGATCGTAAAGCTTATCGGGCGTTACCTCCGACATCCCGGCGGATGCTGCGACCGCTTGGGCGGTTTCGGGAATAAACTGCATCAGGCCGCGCGCGGCTGCGCCCGATCTGGCGTTGGGGTTGTACTTGCTTTCCTGCCAGATGATGGCGTGGAGCCAGGCGGGATCGACGTTTTGAGCCATAGCAGCGTTGCATATGGTTTGCCTATAGCCTGCCGGGTACAAGAGAGGCAAAGTGGATTCGGTTTTCGGCAAACGGTCGGCGTAGAAAATCGAACGATTGTATCGGCCGGCAAGGTACGCTATTTCTGCTGCTGCGCGCGGCGGAATACGGGCGCCTCCAGGCCGTTCCATCCAGAATGCGGCTTCATCCCACAGGCGCAGAAAAACCAGCTCTGAGACGACATCCGAAGAACGACTGATCTCCGAACGTACCGGGTGCCTCAAGTTTGCGAGATCGGCCTCGACAGCCACCGTGAGACCATCCGCCGGCAGACACGCGGCTGTCGAAGTCACAGCGAGCCCGCTTTGTGTGCGGCCTAGCTTTTTTGCGGCGCGCTGCCCGTAATAGGAAAACTCGTCGAGCGCGAGCTTCCGCCAGATTGCCTCGGCCGCGGCTTTATTCCCGAGTTTTGATTGCGACAGGGCCCGAAAATACTGCACTTCCTCGGAGGTCGCCGCGCCGGCGGCTGAGCGCAGCTTCATCTGCCCAAGCTGTTGGAAGATGGCGTTCGCAGCGGCGTACCGCTTTTCCGAATAAAGAATTTTGGCTTTCGTAAATAGAAACACTTGGCGCGTGACAGGCGACAGGCGGGTCATTAGCGCACGGTCGATAGTTTCAACACCTTTCCGGTTTTCTCCAAGCACCCGGTAAACATCCACCAGATTGCGGATGGCAGCTTCTTTGTCTCCGGCCGGTCCGTACTTGCGGATGTAATCCAGAAAGGCCGTCTCGGAATTGTGATAATCCGCCATTCTCCAATAAGACAGCGCGATCTGATATTCGGCGTCTTTTTGCCAGTCTGTCCCTTCGAAGTCCTTCGCAATGGCGCGATACACGGCGATTGCCGACCTGTAGTCCTGAAGCTGAAAGTAAACGCGGCCTGTTTCATATCTTGCATCGGCGGCGTGCGCCGGATCGGCCGCGGCTTTTTCGTAGAGAGGCAGCGCCTGCTCAAATTGGCGGTGAGCAGCGAAGACCTGCGCGACGTCGATTTCATCAACAGATGTGAGCACACGGGGTGCAAAAAGGCGAGCAGCCTCGAGCGCTACATCGTCGTCCTTATTCTCGCGAAGCAGGTCCCGCATGGATCGGATGTCGTTTTGCAGCTTCGCCTGCTCCAGGCGTGCTTCACGCGTGGACAGATCCTCATAAATCTTCACAGCGAGCGGTTGACCCGCTTCACGCGCGATTCGCATTTTGAGTTCTGCCGGAAACTCCCGGGGTAATGCACCCAAAAGCTGCGCGGCCGATGCTTCATCATGAATCTGGACTGAAGCTCGCAAGGCGTGCCATACCGCAAGCGAATGCAGTGGATTGTCTGCAGGAATCTTATTGAATTCCTCTCGCGCGCGGAGCCACTCGTTCTGATTTTCGGCGATTCGGCCACGGAGGTAATGAAGGTTGTTTGCATCAAACGTCTGAGGATTCTGAGTGAAGGCCTCATCCAGCGCCGCAGCCGCACCCGGCCAATCGTTCATTTTGGCCGCTGTGAATGCCCGATCGATGGATGATTCGAATACCGTGGAGAACAGCGCAACGAGCAGGGTCGAAACTAAATACATCCGCATCAGTGTATGATGAATTCCAGTTTTTGTGGGAGTCCCTCTCCCTCTGGGACAGTATTAATTTATGCCCGCGACATTCATTAACGGGACGAAAATCGCGGAACAAATCAAGCGGGAGGTTGCCTCCGAAGTTGAAACTCTCCGGCAACGAGGCATTCAGCCGGGGCTGGCGGTCGTGTTGGTGGGCGATGATGCGGCCTCTTCGGCATACGTGAACATGAAAGCCAAGGCCTGCGAAGAGCTTGGGATCTATAGCCGCAAGCTGACGATTCCAAGTTCGGTCTCGACCGAAGAACTCTGTTCCGACGTACGGAAATTGAACGAAGACGATGCGATCGACGGGATCCTGGTCCAGCTTCCGCTCCCTAAGCATGTCGACAAGCACACGATTCTGGAAGCAGTACACCCGAAGAAAGATGTCGACGGCTTCCATTCGGTAAATGTCGGATCGCTCGTCCTCGGACATGAGACCCTGGTTGCGTGCACACCTTCCGGCGTGATGGAAATACTTCATCGATCCGGTGTAACGGTCGAAGGCGCGAATGCGGTAGTCTTAGGCCGCAGCGACGATGTCGGTAAACCTCAAGCGCTTCTCCTGATGCACGCCAATGCGACGGTCACGATCTGCCATTCGAAAACGCGAAATCTGCCCAATATCGTGCGCCAGGCCGATATCGTCGTGGCGGCCATCGGCAAGACGGCGATGGTGACTCGCGACTGGGTAAAACCCGGCGCCGTTGTGATCGACGTCGGGACCAACAGAGTCTCGGATCGCGCGGAGGTCCAGCGATTGTTTGGCGATGATCCTGGGCGATGGAAAGATTTCGAGAAACGCGGTTATGTCTGGGCCGGCGATGTGGACGAGCGCGGTGTTAAAGACGTGGCATCGATGATGACGCCTGTGCCCGGCGGCGTTGGTCCGATGACGATCGCAATACTCATGAAAAATACGCTCAAAGCGGCCCGCATGCGGCGAGCCATCTGATGCTCTGGGTCGGGCTCACGGGCGGCATCGCCACGGGCAAGAGTACGGTGGGCATCATGTTCATCGAGCTTGGATGCCACCTCATCGATGCCGACCGGATTACGCACGAACTGTTTCAGCCGGGCCAGCCCGTGTATGAATCCGTCGTTCAAGCTTTTGGCGATCGCATTCTTGCCTCCGATGGACGGATTGACCGCAAGATTCTCGGAGAGATCGTCTTCAGCGATCCGCAGGCTCGTTCGAAGCTGAACGCGCTGGTGCATCCTGCCGTTATTCAACGCCAGCGGGAGTGGTTGAACGAGATGGAAGCGAAGGATCCCGGCGGCATCGGTATTGTCGATGCTGCTTTGATGATCGAAGTTGGGACTTACAAAAATTACGATAAAGTGATCGTCGTCACATGCCGCCCTGAAATCCAGAAGCAACGTCTGCGCGCGCGTTCCCGATTGTCCGACGAAGAAATCGAGGCGCGGATCCGATCGCAAATGTCCTTAGAAGAGAAGACTAAACACGCGGATTTCGTCATCGACAGTTCCGGAGATCTTGCGGAGACCCGCAGGCAAGTCGCCGAGGTTAATTCCAAACTCCGGGAATTCGCCGCGAACACTTCGCGCATGCGCCGTCCTTGACACGCATCGCGCGGATTCGATATCCGACGCGTTCGATCAATAGCTCCCCACAGGCAGGACAATAGGTGTTTTCCCAGTTGTGGACGCGGCCGGGCAGATTGCCGGCGTAAATGAAATTCAATCCTGCTGTCTTTCCAATCTCGGCTGCGCGGAGCAAGGTTCGGACCGGCGTATTGTCAGGATCCGTCATTTTGTAATCCTGATGAAATGCCGTGATGTGCCAGGGAATATCGGGCGATACTTTGGCGAGAAATTCCGCGATGTCTCGAAGTTCCTCGTTGCTGTCGTTGAATCCGGGGATGACGAGCGTCACGATCTCCAGCCAGAATCCCATGGCATACAGCCGCTGGATCGTATCGAGAACATTCTTGAGCAATCCGCCGAGCTTACGATAATTCCGATCCTGAAAACTCTTGAGATCGACCTTGTAGAGGTCCACCCAGGGTCTGATGTACTCCAGGACTTCCGGCGTACCGTTCCCGTTTGATACGTACGACGTTTTCAATCCCTGCGCGCGCGCGATTTTGAAGATCTCGACAGCCCACTCGCTGGTAATCAGCGGTTCGTTGTACGTGCTGGTCACAATGCGCGCGCCGTGCTCCAGCGACAGCCCAACGAACTGTTCGGGCGTGAGCCGATGAGGCGGCGCCACCGCGTCGGGATCGCGCAGCGTCTGCGATGTCACCCAATTCTGGCAATAGGCACAATGGAAATCGCAGCCAAGCATGCCGAAGCTCATGGCGAGCGATCCCGGCAGGGCGTGGAAGAACGGTTTCTTCTCGACCGGATCGAGTTGAAGCGCGCCTACGTATCCGTGCGGAACCAGCAAGCGGCCGCCGCGATTGAAGCGCACCCTGCAGATGCCGTCCAGCCCGTCAAAAACGACACAACGGTGGCCACAGGCGAAGCAGCGCAACCTGCCGTTTTCCAGGCGCTCGTACAGTTCGCCTTCTTTGGTGTAAGTCTCGAGAACGTTCTTGAGTGTGGGCGTCTCCGTTGTCATGACTCACAGAATCTGTTTCCCGAAAGCCGACAGAATCAACTCCATTCCAAAATGTGCGGTTTTGTTGTGCACGTCCAGGATGGGATTGATTTCCGCGATCTCGAAGGAAACCATCTTTTTCGTGTCCGCGACCATCTCCATCGCCAGGTGAGCCTCGCGGTAGTCGGCGCCCCCTCGAACGGGAGTAGCCACTCCTGGAGATTCATATGGATCGAGGAAGTCCGCGTCAAGGGTTACGCTGAAACCATCGGTATCTTTTGTAACAATCGAGAGGGCCTCGTCCATGACGGAACCGATGCCCCGCCTGTCGATTTCTTTCATCGTAAATACGCGGACTCCGGAACTCTTCACAAGCTCGCGTTCTTGCGGATCCACTTCCCGGATTCCAATCATCACGGCGCGCTCCGGCTGAATCTTTGGCGAAAAGCCGAAAATGCGGGTCAGTTCGATGGGACCGTACCCCATAATCGCGGCCATGGGCATGCCATGGACATTGCCGCTTGGCGAGATTTGCGGCGTATTGAAGTCGGCGTGAGCGTCAAACCACATGAGGCCGATTTTGCCGTTCTGCCGGCGAAAACTCTCGGCCATACCGGAAATCGTACCGACCGCTATCGAATGATCGCCGCCAAGCACGATGGGGGTCCTGTGGTCCGTATGGATTTCGAGAACGAGATTAGCTAAATGCGTGCACGCGTCTGCAATTTCTTTCAGGTACTTCGCGTGCGGATCGCCGAAATGCCGGGTCTCCGGAATAATGACATCCAGGTCACCGAGGTCGTCTACCTCGTATCCTAAAGCTTGTAGTTTTTCGTTCAAATCCGCGTAACGCAACGCGGAGGGGCCCATATCTACTCCGCGACGGTCCGCGCCGAGATCCATCGGCACACCAACGATCGAAATCTTGGACATACGTCAATTGTACGCCTCTGCCGTTGGAACTCTCACGGCGTCAGTCTGTACAGCATCCGCGGGAACGGAATGGTTTCGCGCACGTGTTCCAGCCCGCAAATCCATGTGACGGCTCGCTCAATACCCATGCCGAAGCCTGCGTGAGGCACGGATCCGAACTTCCGCAAATCGAGATACCACTCGAAGGCTTCACGCGGCAAATCGTGTTCTTTGATCCGCCGGGCAAGCAGATCGTAGCTCGAAATGCGCTGTCCTCCACCGACGATCTCACCATATCCCTCCGGAGCAAGGACATCGACACATAGCGCCACCTCCGGCCGCTCGGGATCGGGTTCCATGTAGAAGGCCTTAACCGCCGTCGGATAACGGTGCACCATAACCGGCTTGTCGAATTGTTGGGAGATGATCGTCTCATCGCCGCCCCCGAAATCGCCGCCCCACTGGATTTCGGAGCCGTGCTTCTGGAGCAGTTGGACCGCTTCGTCATAAGAAATGCGCGGAAACGGCATCGACACTTTTTCCAGTTTCGAAAGATCGCGCTCAAGAGCCTTCAACTCGTTGCTGCGCCGCTCGAGGCACCGCTGGACAACAAAGGTGATCATGCGTTCGGCCAGGTCCATCATGTCGTCCACCGTTGCGTAGGCGACTTCGGGTTCGACCATCCAAAACTCGGTCAGGTGCCGCCGGGTCTTGGATTTTTCGGCTCGGAACGTCGGTCCGAAGCAATAAACCTTGCCCAGCGCTTCGGCGGTCGCCTCGTTATAGAGCTGGCCCGACTGAGTGAGAAACGCCTTATCTTCGAAATATTTCACTTCGAACAGAGTCGTCGTGCCTTCGCACGCCGCCGGCGTCAGTACAGGCGTGTCGCAGAGTGTGAATCCATCCTCGTCGAAAAAGTCGCGAACGGCTTTGATAATTTCGTGGCGGACTTTCAGAATCGCTCGCTGGCGCATCGAACGGATCCAAAGATGGCGGTGGTCCATGAGGAATTCGACGCCGTGTTCTTTCGGAGTGATCGGGAACGGTTCGTCTTTCGAAACTTCCTGATAAATCTTCAGGCCCGTCACATCGAGCTCGAATCCAGTTGGAGCACGAGAGTCCGCGCGGACCTTTCCGGTCAGTTCAATGGAGGATTCGTGCGTGAGGCTGTCACCGTCGGCGAAGACTTCCGGGGGAACAGCGTTCTTGGCAATCACCCCCTGAATGTAGCCCGTGCCGTCCCTCAGAATAAGGAACTGGATTTTTCCGCTGGAGCGTTTGTTGTGTACCCATCCACGGAGGGTCACTTCCTGGCCCACGTGCTTTCCGACATCCTCGATGTACGTGTGCTTCATTATTCCTCGATTGGTTCCGGTTGAACTTCCACCTGGTATTTCAGGCGAAATTCCTCAATGGAGTGCTGTGCTTCATACCAAAGCTCTTCAAGGCGGCTCTTCACATCGCCACCCTTGGACAAGTCATCGCCGCGGGTTTCAAAGATAAAGGGCCCCTGATACTTGGCGACCACGAACTTGTCGATGAGTGCAGGCCAGACCAGCGACCCTTCGAATGGCCAGAGATGCTCGTCTTTTTCGCCATGGTTATCATGGACATGCGTTGTGCGAGCGTACTCAAACCCGCCCGTGATTCCTTGTAGATAACCGTGTCCGGTATCGTAGCAAATTCCGAGGCCCTGAAGGTCCGACACTCGTTTGAATTCCTCGATCCGCTCTATCGTCGAAATCTCGTTCGGGATGTTTTCAATCATGACTTCAACGCCAGCGAAGGCGTGAATCTGCGAAATCGCAGCATAGGCGTAGTCGAACGCCACGGGGCTGAATACGTCTTTAGGATTTCCAAGGTGCATCACCACGTAAGACAGAGCAACATGATCTGCCAGTTCGAGAGCGCGTTTAATCTCATCCATGGCCGCTTCGCGGAGGCGTCGCTCGGGATCAAGGACTGAGATCCAGATCTTCTCAAGAGGACCGGCGTGCTCAATGAAGGGCAAATGCAGCGATGGCGCCGCAAGGGCGTTCTCCGTAAACCAACGGCCAATTGAGCGCAGGAGCGCCCGGTTATGAAAATCCAAATGCGGCCTGTTGGCGAAAAGCTCGATTCGGACGTATCCCGCTTTCCTTATCGATTCCAGGAGATCAACCGTCACAGACCGGCTTCGATGGATCTGCGTCGAGATTCCGAACTCCATGAAGGAATTGTACAGGAGCGGAATGTTATGATTGGTGGCTATGTTTGTCCTTACCTTGCTGCTGGCTCTGCCCGCCTTGTTCCAGAACACGAATGTCACGGTTCAGCCGGACATGCGGCTGTTCACAACAATGGCGGCTTTGAATGCAGCCGGATTCGATGTGGAATTTGCGTCCGAGTACCATCCCGTGCGGCAGGCAGTCCGTAAATATGCGGCCGAAATCGACGGGGACCTGCTCACGCGATTGAGAGATTTTTACAGCAGTCATAAGGGTCAGGAAACGGATGACGCGCAACTTGCGAAATACATATCGCTGGCAGTCAGCGTCACCGATGTACCGGCTTTCAAACCGGTGAGCCGCGAGGAATTTCTTCCGCCCGATGCGCGCACGGTCTTGGGTTTTGCCGATCTTCTACGTGAGTTCTATGAGAAGGCCCATATTTCACAACACTGGGCGGAGGTCCACTCGGAATATGAACGCGCGATGGCGCGGATTGCTCCTACGCTGAGGCAATCGATTGTTCGGACGGATGCCTATTTGCATCTGGCGCTCGGAGGCTTTGCCAGTCGAAGTATGGCGATTTACATCGAGCTGGCCGCGCCGATCAACACAGTGAACGTGCGCAGCAATCAAGACAGCTACTTCGTCGTGATGGGTGATTCCGCCGCGCCGCGAGTCGACGACATTCGTCACGCCTATCTTCATTTTCAGCTGGATAGTGTCGTCGCCACGAATCTGACGAAGATTCAGAACAACGCGCAATTGCTGGCGCTGGTCAAGAAAGCCGACGGAGTCGAGCAGGCCTATACCTCCGAAGTGCATGTGCTGGTTACGGAGTCATTGATTCGCGCGCTGGAGCTGCGCATGGACCGGGTGCCTCCCGCCCGCGCGCGTGACAGCGTCGATATGTATTACCGGACGGGTTTGTTGTTGACGCCATATTTCTATGACGAGCTCGCGAATTTTGAAACCAGCGACCTCACTATTCGGGAAAGCTTCGTCAATATCGCCCGGCAAATTCAGCTGAAGACGGAGCAACAGCGTTTTGAGGAGAGGTTCTACAAGATTCCTGTGCCCCAGAAGGCAGCGGCGCGGCCCGAGATACCCCAACCTCCTCCCGAACCGCCTGCGAATCCCATTCGAGACTTGCTCAAAGAAGGCGAGGCGTCATTCAACGCGGGTGACATTGGGAAAGCAGAAGCGGCGTTTCAGAAGGTTCTTTCCGATTTTGATCGGGAGAACGGAGCCGCGATCTATGGACTCGCTCTGATCGCAAGCAAAAATGAGGACCGCCAGGCCGCTCAACAGTACTTCGAGCGCGCCATTCGTAGCGAGACAGCGGAGCCCTCCATGAAAGTATGGTCCTATATCTATCTGGGCCGCATCTTTGATCTGGAATGTAATCGCGGGCGCGCGGTCGAGTACTATCAGCAAGCGATCAAGGTCGCAGACAATACGCGAAACGCGCAGGCGGCCGCCCGCGCTGGTGTTGGAAAGCCTTACGGCGACGCCTGCAAGTAAGAAGAAAGGCCACAAAAGGCACAAGAAACACAAAAAGTCGTGTGACCTTTTGTGTCTTTTTGTGCCTATTCCCCTTATTTCATCGTTCGTTCTAACCGATCCAGCACGCGCATGGCGGGCATGACCTGAGCCACGCTTGCGTTGGGTTCCCGCTTTTGCTGAATGGCGGCGATGAACTCGCGGTCCTGCAGCTCGATTCCATCGAGAGACACGTCCACTTTCGAGACATCGACCGGTTTCTCATAGCCATCGACGAGCTCGTCATAACGTGCGATATAGGTACCGTTGTCGCAGATGTATCGGAACCAGGTACCTAACGGACCGTTGTTATTGAACGAGAGCGCGAGCGTGCAGAGAATCCCGGAAGGTACCTTCATCTGGATGCTCATGTCCATGGCGATCTTCAGTTCGGGATGCATCGGGCCTTGCATGGCGCAGGCTTCAGAGGCGACTTCGCCGGTTTGATAGTGAAACAGATCGACAGTATGGCATGCATGATGCCAGAGCAAATGATCTGTCCAGCTTCGCGGTTTTCCTTCCGCATTCATGTTCGTGCGGCGGTAGAAAAACGTCTGAACCACGAGATGTTGCAGTTTGAGTTCACCGGCTTTGATCTTCTTGTGGATCCATTGGTGGCTGGGATTGAATCGCCGTGTATGTCCTCCCATCGCCAGGAGGCCGGTCTCTTTCTGAACGGCGTGGATTCGTTCGGCATCGGCGAGCGAGTCGGCAATCGGGATCTCGATCTCCACGTGCTTTCCCGCTCGCATGCATTTGATGGCTTGTGCGGCATGGACCTGCGTCGGTGAAGTCAGAATCACGGCCTCCAAGCCGGGGCGCGCAAGTGCTTCATCAAAATTCGTCGTCCAATGAGGGATGCCGTATTTTTGAGCGACTGCTTCCGTTGTTTCAGCGGTCCTGCCAAAAATACTGATGACTTCTGCGTCTCTGATGCGCTTGAGTCCCTCGAGGTGCTTCTTGGCAAACGCACCTTGTCCCACCATGCAAATTTTCATTGCGTTCCTCCTTAACACCGTATTCCCTTCCTCGCAGAGGAGGGGAATACGCCTCGAAAAACCCAATATACTAGCGCGAAATTCGGGGAAACGGGCGCGGGAGTTGTTATAGAATTCGTCCATCCAGCATTGGAATGCGAATTAATTGGAATGCGAATCAAAAGGAGAATTGTCGAAATGATGGCGAAAAAGGGACCTGCAATTTGGGTAATTTTAATTGCCCTTATCCTGAGCTTGCCGGTATGGAGTGCTGGTCAACGCAGGAACCAGCAAAAGGAGCAACAACCGCAGCAGCCGGGACAAGGGCAACCGGGATTCGGCCCGCAAGCTAAAAATAAAGACGAAGCCGATACTTTCATGGCTTTGCAGAAGGAGCAAAACCCGGCGAAGAAAGTCGAACTCGCCGAAGCGTTCGTCTCGAAGTATCCGGATTCGGACTTCGTTGCCTATGCTCAGACATTCCGCGTGACCTCCTATAGCCAGTTGGGAAAGCACAAGGAATCGGCTGCCGCTGCCGAGCAAGCCGTCGACGCCACCATCAAATTTGGCGAGAAGCTTGCCGCCAAAGCGGATGCGGACGCGAAGTTGTCGGACAAAGATCGCGAGAACGTCAGGAAGAAAGACAAAAACGCGGTGTTTCTAGACAGGGATTCTCCTCAATTCCAGGAGTTCATGAACCAGAGCGAACAGCGAATCGTTGCGTTATATAAAAGCGTCATTCAGTCCTATCAGATGCTGAACGATGCGCCGCATATGATGGAGGCGAGCAAAAAAGCTCTTGGCTTGAAACCTGATGATGTCGATCTCCTCGCAACAATCTCGAATGTGATGGCCGAGCGGCCGCCCACCAATGACCAACAAATGACCGAGCAGATGAAGCAGGCCGAAGAATATGTCAATCAGGCCTTGACCCTGCTTCCGACCTACTTGTCCAGCCCGGAGAACGCCAGCTGGACACCAGCACAGCAGGCGGATGTGACGTCGCAACTTCATTACACGCTGGGCCTGATCTATCTGCGTCAAAAACGTCTTGGCTCCTCGCAGGCGGAATTCATGACCGCGCTGAAGTCCAAGCCGAACGATCCGATTACGTATTACAGGTTAGGAATTGCTTATGTTCAAGAGATGAAGAACGATCAGGCTATGGACGCGCTGGGAAAGTCCGTTTTCCTCAAAGGTGTCTCTGAACCGAATGCTCGCGATCTGCTGAAGCAACTCTATGTTCAGAAGAACAAGTCCGAGCAAGGTCTGGAGGACTACATCAAGAGTGCCGGCTCAAAGATCGGCCAATAAGCGGCGAATGCCGGCGTAGTAGAATAGAGGTTGGCAGGGGAAATTCGGCGAATTCCCCCTCCCAGCCTTTTTCATTATGGGTTCGGTCGAGGATCTACAACTCAAACTTGGATACATGTTTAGGGACATCCAGTTCCTCGCAAAAGCGTTGACACATAGCTCCCATGCCAATGAGCGAGCCCTCCATGCAGGTGATAACGAACAACTGGAGTTCCTTGGCGATTCCGTTTTGGGATTTCTCGTCAGCGATTTTCTTTTCCGATCCCATCCCCGGCTGACTGAAGGCGAACTTTCAAAGTTAAAGGGATTCTTTGTCAGCTCGGCGAATCTCGTGAAATACGCAGAACGAATCAACTTGGGCGAGTACCTGCAGCTCGGAAGAGGCGAAGAAAAAACCGGCGGCCGGACAAAACAAACTTTGCTGGTGGATGCGCTCGAAGCCATTATCGGTGCTATTTATCTCGACGGCGGCCTTGAGGAGGCCCGCCGGGTAGTGCTGAATTTCCTTGAACCGCAGATGGAAGATGTTGGCGATTCCGATCGTCAGCTGCGCGATTTCAAGAGTGCGCTTCAAGAGGAGTTACAGGCGAAGTATCGCGGGCGCGCCGATTATGTTCTCAGGAGCGAAGAAGGACCCGACCACCAGAAAATATTTACCGTCGAAGTGCTTATTGATGGCGAGCCTGTCGCCGCGGGACTCGGTCTGACCAAGAAAGCAGCCGAACAAGCGGCGGCCCGGCAAGCTCTGGAGCGAGTATCCAATGGCTGAAGCGACATTCAAAAAATCAACGGCTCGCGAGTACTTTGAGTCTTTGGTGATCACGGTTATTCTCGCGCTGTTCGGGACCACGTTCATCGTTCAAGCATTCAAGATCCCAACGCCTTCTATGGAAGACAATCTTCTGGTGGGCGATCATCTTTTGGTCAACAAATTCGTCTTCGGAGCGCGCGGTTCGATCATCGACAAAATCCTGCCCTTAAAGGATATTAAACGGGGCGATGTGATTGTTTTTAAGTATCCCAAGGATTTAACGAAACATTATGTCAAGCGCGCCATCGGACTTCCGGGAGACCGTCTGAAAATCGTCGACAAGCAGCTGTTCATCAATGACGTGGCTCTCAGTGAACCATACAAAATTCATAAAAGTCCCCCGGGTTCTTACGCGGATCCGTTCCGTGATTTCTTCCCGCCGAAGCCGCACCCGGGCCGAGTCTTCCGCGGTGGCGATGAGGATCCGTATTGGTATGAAGACTACACGAAAAACGGCGAGATCGTCGTACCGCCGAACCATTACTTCGCCATGGGGGATAATCGCGACAACAGCGCCGACAGCCGGTATTGGGGCTTCGTTCCGCGCGAGCTCATCGTCGGTAAAGGGCTCATCATTTACTGGTCCTATGAAACGGATTCCGATGAATACCGTCGAACCGATGTTGTGGATCGGGTCCAGCAAATCACCGACCTCGTAACAAATTTCTTCGCGAAAACCCGGTGGTCGCGGAGCTTTAAGATCATTCGGTAAGGATGGGGGGACCGGCCAAATAGCCATCAAGAAGTCGTACCGACCGTGGCTTGGCCGGTGGGCCCGATCCTAAACATAAAGATGAAAAAAATTGCACTCATTGTTATCGGAAGCGTGGCTGCATTAGCCGTTGCCGGCGTGATCGCCTTTTATGGGATGGCGGCCAAAGGCTCTGCTTCGCCTGGGAAGGCGTTTTCTGAAAAATCGGCGCAATCGCTGCAGGCCAAGATTGATGCCGTCAAAAAAGCGGCGCGAACGCCCGGGCACAAACGGGGTTCATCTCGAGTGGAGTTGTCGGAACAGGAGTTGGAGTCCTACGTCGTTTATTCATTGAAGGAGGATATTCCGGCGCAAATCGACTCGATCGACGTCCAATTGGTGCCGGATACGGTAGGCTCGGAGACGCAAATCACATTCACTTCGAACGCTACCGGGAGTCCCGTCGTCGACACATTGGTTGGTGGAACCCATAACCTTTCCCTCAAAGGAAAACTCACCGGTCACGACGGCCGCGGAAAATTTGATCTGCAACAGGTGCAGGTCGACGGTATCCCCGTTCCAAACGTCCTCATTCAAGCGTTACTGAAAAGGTACGTGAAGCCGAAATATCCTGAAGTCGATTTGAACGAGCCGTTCGATTTACCTTGGGAAATCCAAGAGTTGACGGTCGGAAACGGCAACGCCACCGTTGTTTATTAGCCACAAAAAGGCACAAAAGACTCAAAAGAAAATTTTGTGAATTTTGTGCCTTTTTATGGCTGATTTTTATCCCGATTTCGCGGCGCGAAAGATGTAGTTGATGTTCGATCTCTCCTCGGCCTGCAGATCAAAGTTAAACCGATAGAGCCGTTCTTTCAAGTCGTCCAAATAAAAGTATCCGAACTTCAGCATACGGTCCGCCATGCGAATCCATAGTGGCGGCTTGCGCGGCCCTAGTGTGGTCTGGCAAACGAAGTCACCTTGCATTTTCAAGACGCGCGCGATCTCGCTGACTGCCTGATCCTGATCCCTGAAAAGTTGCAATGCACCGCAGCATGTCACGGCATCAAACGATCCCGCTTTGAAGGGAAGCGACAGCGCGCTCCCACGGATGTAATAAACATTTCGGAGGCGCTCTTTGCGGGTAAGGCGCACGGCGCGTTCGAGCATTTGTGCCGAAAGATCGAAGCCAATAACAATGGATTCCGGGGCAAGACGAGCAATACGCCGGGTGAAGGTGCCCGGACCGCAAGCGAGATCGAGAATCAGTCCGTGCTTTCGTTGGATCAGCGAGGCAATGCGGTCGACGTCTTTGGGGAACGAATGCTTGCTGGCGATAAAGTATCCGATGGGACGCCACAGCGCCTCATACACGGCCACAATAGGCGGAAATTGCATCAGATGTTGTATCGGTGGGATCGGTTCCGGGTCGCCGGGATGTAGATCGAGAAATCCGTTCCTGACCTTAAATGCGGTTGCGCAGCCAGTGCACATTAACCGGCCCGGGCTGCCGAAAGCGTGGTCAGAACGATTCGAAGAAGTCCAAACCGGATCGTTTCCTTGGCAGATGGCACATTGAAATACCGCAAAAACCTCGGGAACTTGATCTGGCATTATCTGCTTCCCGGCCTTTCTAATGAATTTGAACTTCTACTACGAGTTGTACCCCCTAAACCATGCTGGGTAGCCGCGACGACGTCGCCGGGTCGAAATCTTAATGGATAAGGAGATTTAATTCAAAGCGGATGGAAGAATAATGAGAGATTCGTTACCATGCTGGAGCAGAACGCCTTCCCCTCTCTGCCGGGAGGGGAAGGCCTCTTAAGGAGAGCGATGAGTCCGACCACCGGTGCCCAAATCACGGAGCCCATTTCCGAGCGTGCTTGGGAAGCCATTCGAGGCGCTTATGACTTGCAGGTTCATGTCGCGCCCGACGTCATCGAGCGGCGCACCGACGACGTCGATCTGGCGAAGGATTTTCTTTCGCGCGGATTGAAGGGATTTGTCTTAAAGTCGCATTACATTCCAACCGCTGAACGAGCCAAAGTTGTCGGGCGTGCCGTCCCGGGAATTGAGGCCTACGGCGCGATTACGCTCAATCACAGTGTTGGCGGTTTCAATCCTGTCGCGCTCGAGATTGCCGGACGATCCGGAGCAAAGATTGTGTGGATGCCCACGGTCGATGCCGCTAACGAAACCGCAGGCCGTCTCGATGGACCGAACACGAAACTTCCGTTTTGGGCGAAAATTCAGCGGGAACTCGCTGCCGAAGGCATTTCACCGCCGCCGCTCTCTCCGCTGGATTCCAGCGGCAACGTCATCGAGGCGGCGAGGCTTTGTCTGGAGCGCATAGCGAAGCACAACATGATTTTGGCCACCGGCCATCTCGGGCGCGATGAAATCTTCAAGATCGTTTCCACAGCCCGCGAAATGGGTGTGAAAAAGATTGTCGTCACTCACGCCGAGTTTCCCTCCCAAAGCCTCACCGGCGAAGAGCAAAAGCAATTGGCCGATATGGGCGCCGTGATCGAGCATTGTTTTACGACGACTCATACGAATAAGGCGCGGTGGGAAGATCTTTTCACCAATGTCCGGAAAACAGGCATCGAGCGGACGATACTCTCGACGGATCTCGGTCAAACGATCAATCCACCGGTCGCCGAAGGCTTTGCTCTCTACGCTCAACGATTCCTCGATGCCGGATTTTCAGTCGCGGAAATTCGGCATATGGCCGCAACAATTCCCGCCAGGTTAGTGGAAGGATAAGCGAATGAAACCGACAATTGTTCGAAAGGTTGCCCGGGCTGATGTCGGCCTCGTGAAAACGCTGGGCGACTTGGGTGTTGCAACCGTACACGAAGCCCAGGCACGTTCGGGTTTGATGCGGCCTTACATGAGACCGATATATCTCACGGCCGCAGCAGCGGGATCGGCCATCACCGTCTCCTGCCATCCCGGCGACAATCTGATGATCCATGCTGCGATCGAATTCTGCCGCGAAGGCGACATTCTTGTCGTTTCCACAAGCTCGGAGTCGACCGATGGTATGTTCGGCGAATTACTCGCGGAATCCGCTCGCGCCCACGGCGTTGCGGGATTGGTGATCGATGCCGGTGTTCGTGACGTGAGAGATCTTACGGAGATGCAGTTTCCCGTCTGGTCGAAAGCGATCTCCGCTCAGGGAACAGTAAAAGCCACAGCCGGTTCGGTCAATGTTCCGATTGTTTGTGCCGGAGCAACTGTTCGGCCGGGCGACATCATTGTTGCCGATGCGGATGGTGTTGCTGTCGTAAGACGCGATACGGCTGCCGAAGTGGCTCGACTTGCGGCCGAGCGGTTTGCGAAAGAACAAAAGTCCCGCGAACGCCTCAAATCGGGCGAGTTGGGACTGGACTTTTACGGCCTTCGCGGAAAGCTTTCCGAGCTCGGCGTCCGGTATGTCGACGAACTGGAATGACGTATTCCCCTCCTCTGCGAGGAGGGGAATACGTCATCACTGCCGCTTGACGTAAGCGGACCGCGGAGGCATCATGATCAAGCACAAATTGAGGGAGGGTTTTCTCTATGAAAGCTAGACTAACGATTCTCGCGGCGGCAATCGTTGTTGCGTCGGCCGTCCCGGTGGTGGCGCATCATTCCTTTGCTGCCGAATTCGACGCCG
>WNGH01010111.1_pt1 | contig 17267 bp, 19 predicted proteins | sample 5400631 | NCBI WGS metagenome assembly WNGH01 (sample SAMN13153373, study PRJNA577476) | soil metagenome | isolation source: 115 cm soil or saprolite under Garry oak tree replicate 1 | place: USA:California | collected 2016-06-15
AGGATTTCCGCAGGGACGTAATGTCGAAGCTCGCCGAAAGCCTGCTCCTGGTCCGGCTCGCCCTTAGGCTCGTCGGGCTCTCGCTCAGTAGCCGCATCGGCCAAATCGACGAGTCTGCTCGCCATGCCGCGCATCTGCTCGAGCAGCTGACGACGCTCCTCCCAAACCGCGGCGGTGTCGGCCTGGAACTCGCGCATCCGCGCCTCCGTCTGGCCCCGCAGAGAGGCGAGCTCGGCTCGTAGCTGCTGAAGGCGCTCATCGGCCTCGCCTTGCGCACCCTTGACAGTGTTCTCCGCCTCGAGGCGTGAGCGAACGAGGATGTCTTCGGCTTCTGCCCTTGCCTTCGCGAGCCCCGTCTCCGCCTCAGCTTTTGAGTCAGCGAGAAGCTTCTCGGCCTCGGTTTTGGTGGCGTCCGCCTCGGCATTTGCGTTGACGAGCAACTCCGCCGCCTTTGCCCTGATGCCGTCCGCCTCGGTTTCCGCTTCCCGGCGCGCGGTCGCCGTGATTTCGTCCGCCGTTTCCCGCGCCCGCTCGAGCAGTCCGCTGACCTGTTGTTCGGTCTGTTCGAGCGCGTGCCTGACCGCTGCGCGGGGCGAGGCGCCCGCCTTGATCTCCGCGATCAGGCGATTGACACGTTTGATGTGTGCGTCGACGGCCCGTCGGTCGTAACCGCGGACCGCTGCAGGGAAGGAGACGTTCAGGATTTCCGCAGGGACGTAATGTCGAAGCTCGCCGAAAGCCTGCTCCTGGTCCGGCTCGCCCTTAGGCTCGTCGGGCTGCCCCTTGTCATTGCTCATTTTTTTCCCTTCGGCTCGGATTCGCTCTCCGGGCCGCTCGGAAGAGCACTTACCGTCGCGCGGATCATCCCGCGCAATGTCCCCTCGTGTCTAGCTGGAGTCGCGTCGCCCCACGGACCTTAACTCGTTGCTGAGCGAGCCGCCGCCTGGCCGCTGCTCGACGAGGCGACGACGGCGAGTCGCCGCGTCAGGCGGCTTCGTCCAACGCCGGTACCGGCTGGGCCGCCGGCTCGATAGCGAGCCGCGGCAGCCGCCGGTCGGCCCACCTCGGGAACGCCCACGTGTAGCGCCCGGACAGCTCGAGTACGGCGGGCATCAAAATGCTGCGGATCACGATCGCGTCGAGGAACACCGCCGTCGCCATGGCAACGCCGAAGAGCTTGAGCACGCGGTCGTCGCCTGCCGCGAACGAGGCGAAGACGGCGACCATGACCGCGGCCGCGGCGGTGATCACCCGGCCCGTGCGGCTCAGGCCTTCACGCACGGCCGCGCTCGCGTCGCCGCGGTGCTGCCACTCCTCGTGGATGCGGGAGACGAGGAAGACCTCGTAGTCCATCGAGAGCCCGAACACGATCGCGAAGACCATGACCGGGATGAATGCTTCGATCGGGCCGGGCTGGACGCCGATCAGGCCGGCGAGCCAGCCGCGCTCGAAGATCGCCTGCACGACGCCCAGCGCAGCGGCGATCGAGAGCAGGTTCATCAGCGCCGCCTGCACCGGGATCAAAAGCGAGCGGAAGACGACCAGCAGCAGCAGCGCCGACAGCAGCACGACTAGGCCGATGAAAAGCGGCAGCTTTCCGGAGAGGACATGCGCGAAGTCGACCTGGATCGCGGTCGCGCCGCCGACATAGACCGTTGCGCCGGTTGCCTTCGCGAGCGGCGGCAGGACATCGCTGCGCAGGCGCTTGACGAGACTCGTCGTCTGGTCGCTCTGCGGTGACGTGGTCGGGTAGGCGGCGATCGCTGCCGTGTCGCGGGCGGGGTTGAGCCGCGGCGCCGCGACGGAGGCGATCCCGGGCGTATCCCTTAGCGTGGTCGTGAACCGCGCCAGGCCGCCGGTGTCACCGGCAGACGGGAGACTGACGGCGAGCTGGAGAGGCCCGTTGAAGCCAGGGCCGAAACCGGCCGCGAGCAGGTCGTACGCATGCCGGGTCGTCTGCGTGGGCGGGTCGTTGCCCGAGTCGCTCGCGCCGAGCCTCAGGCCGAGGGCGGGCGAGGCCAAAGCGAGTAGCAGGGCCGTGGATCCGAGCGCGGCCCACACGGGCCAGCGCTGAATCAGGCCGACCCACCGCGTCCAGAAGCCGGCGCGGGGCTCGCGCGGGCGCCCCCTGCGGTTGCGCACGCCACCAATGCGCTTGCCGGTGAACATCAGCAACGCCGGGAGCAGCGTCAGCGACGCAGCGAGCACGAGCAGTACGCCGAGCGAAGCGGCGATGGCGACGCCGTACAGGAAGCTGACGCCGAGCGCGAACATGCCGAGCAGCGCGATCACGACGGTGGCGCCCGCGAACAGGATCGCCCGGCCGGCCGTGTTCATCGCCAGCTCGAGCGCACCCCGGACGTCGCCGCCGTTGTCGCGGTAGGCGTCGCGGTAGCGCGTGACGATGAAGAGGGCGTAGTCGATGCCGACGCCGAGGCCGATCATGAGCGCCAGCTCGGAGGAGAAGTCGACCATGTCGACGAGATGGCTGGCGAGCCCGATCACGCCCAGCCCGGCGCCGAGACCGAACAGCGCGGTCACGATCGGCAGGCCCATCGCGAGTAGGGAGCCGAAGCTCAGCAGCAGCACGACCACGGCGGCAATGAGGCCTACCCCTGTCGCGAAGCCGAGGCTTGTCTGCTGAGCCTGCTTGATCGCCTGGCCGCCGAGCTCGACCTGCAGCGCCGGCGAGCGCACGGCCTCGGCCGTGTTGATCACGCGGTCGATCGCCGCCTTCGGCAGTAGGTTTGCCTTCTGGTCGAACTCGACGGTCGCGAAGCCGATCGTCCCCGCCTTCGAGACGGCGTTCGCGCCGGCGTCATACGGGCTGACAACGCCTGCGACGTGGGGGAGCCGGGCGACGCGCACGAGCATCGGCTTGATCGCAGCGCGCGCCGACGCGTCGGTGAGCTTGCCGGTGCGGGTCCGGAAGACGATCTGGTCGGAATCGCCGGCCTGCGCCGGAAAACGGCTTTGCATCAGGTCGACCGCGCGCTGCGAGTCGGTGTTGGGAAGCGAGAAGTTGTTCGCGTTTCGCTTGCCGAGCGCCTGCGAGACCCCGAGGACGCCGACGGCGAGAACGATCCAACCAACGACGACGATCCGGCGATGTGCGATTGTCCAGCGAGTCAGCTTCAGCATCGGGAGCTCCAATCCGGGGCGGAAATCTTCACGTTTCGCAAATTTGCACGACGTGCAGAGAATAGACGAATAATGCGCGTGACGCAAATATTCATCAAGTGCAGGTATACTGAGCGCCGATGAACACGGAACTCGGCCTACGCGAGCGGAAGAAGCAGCGGACGCGCGAGACGATCGCCCGTGCCGCGCGCGAGCTCTTCGCCGAGCGCGGTTACCACGACACGACCCTGCCGGAGATCGCGGAGGCGGCCGACGTCTCGACGCGGACGATCTTCGCCTACTTCCCGAGCAAGGAAGACATCCTCTTCAGCGACTTTCCGGTCATGAAGGAAGCGCTTGCCCAGGCGCTCGCCGAACGGCCGGAAGGCGAGGACGCGCTCGAGACAGTGCGGAAGTTCATCCTCTCGCTGCACGAGTACAAAAGGGACGACCTCGACGAGAAGATGCGTCTCTGCATCGAGAGCGACGAGACGCTCCGCAGTCACCTGCGCGCCCGGCTTGCGTCCCTCGAGGAGCTGATCGCCCCGGCGATCGCCAAGGACCTTGACGCAGCCGAAGACGACCTTCGCCCACAGGTCGTTGCCGCGTCGCTCACCGCGGCCTTCAACGTACTGACCGAGCGAGGCGAAGGCCCGCGCGGAAAACCGAAGACAGAAGACGACGTCGCGGCGCAGATCGACCCGATAATCACGTTCCTCCGCGGCGGCCTCGACGCGCTCAAGGCGCCCCGCCCGGCACGCCGACGCTGACGCGCCATGCGCGGCGTGGCCACGCGCGCCTGCTGCCGTCGGCTTATGCTTCGTCGGGCCTGCCTTGATGTGGGGCGGATCGAGCGAGATAAAGGAGATGACGTGCTCGATTTGAAACAGCTTGATCTCGGCGATCTTGCCGAGGCTCTCGAGGATCACTCGTACGAGCAGAGTTGGTGGCTCGACACCGAGACGGGCGAGGTGGTGCTCTGGAATGACGACTTCGAGGAGCAGGGCGAGCCCGATCCCGACACGCTCGGTTTGCGCGCGATCGATCCCATTCCATCGCACGAGGGTTACAAGGACATGGAGGACTTCATCCAGGGCGTCCGGAATCCCCAAGCCCGCCATCTGCTCGAGCGGGCAATCGCGGGACGCGGCGCCTTCCGCCGTTTCAAGGACACGCTGCTCGACTTCCCAGAGCTGCGCGAGGCGTGGTTCCGTTTTCACGACACGCGTGTCGAACGGCGGGCGATTATGTGGCTCGTCGACGAAAAGCTCGTCGATCAGGCCGTCGCCGAGCGGGCGATCGCCGAGCGCCCCGATCCAGAGCTCATCGATCTCTCCGGACCGTTCGATCCGCACCAGATCGCGCGTGAAGTTGGACAGGACCTGCGAGGGTTGTACGGCGACCGATTGAACCGCGTCCTGCTCTTCGGCTCATGGGCGCGGGGAGACGCGCATCCCGAGTCGGACATCGACCTGCTCGTAGTCCTCGATCGTGTCGACTCCGTTTGGGACGAGCTCCGGCGCATGGATCCGGTTCTCTGGCGGCACTCGTTCGACAACGACACGGTCGTGACGGCGCTCCCGGTGGCGAGCGGCGACGTCGAAGCGGGCAAGAGGCCTGTGCTCGTGCGGGCGCGGACGGAGGGCCTGCCGGTCGGTTGACGGCCCTGGCCCGGAGCCGTCAGGAGCTCGAGGCTGCCCGGCTCCTCGCCGAGGGCGATTTCGGTGCGCAGGCCGTTTCCCGCGCGTACTACGCGGCGTTCTACGCCGCCGAGCAGGCGCTCGCCTCACTGGGTGAGAGTCGGTCCAAGCACTCCGGCGTGATATCCGCCTTCGGCAGGCACGTCGTCCGCGAGGGCGGGCTCGAGGAGGGGATCGGACGGATCCTCCGCTCGCTGTTCGAGCAGCGGAACGACGTCGATTATGGCGAGGCGGACGCCTCGCGTGAAGACGCCGAGCTCGCGATCCGAGACGCGCAGCGCTTCGTCGACGCCGTCGAGTCATGGTTGCCCGGGTGACTTCCCGTCATGACGCGGTCATCGTCGGCAGCGGGGTCAATTCGCTTGCCTGCGCGGCGCTGCTGGCTCGGGCCGGCTGGAACGTTTGCGTCCTCGAGCGCAGCGGGCACCTCGGGGGTGCGATTCAGACCGCGGAGCTCACCGAGCCCGGGTTCCACCACGACGTCTTCAGCGCCTGGCATCCGCTCTGGGTCGGCGGCGCGGCGCACGCGGAGCTCGGGGACGAGCTCGCGGCGCGTGGGCTCGAGTACCTGAACACCGACTACCCATCGGCGACCCTCTATCCCGACGGCGAGGCGGCCTTTCTGCTCCGGAGCGCGGACGCGAACGCGGAGGAGCTCGACCGGCACGCCGCAGGCGACGGCGACGCCTGGCGGCAGATGCTCGACGGCTTCTTCCCGAATGCCGATCTGGCCTTCGGCGTCCTCGGGACCGAGCTCTGGTCGAAGGACGGGCTCGCGCTCGGGGTGAAGGCCTACCGGAGGCTCGGTCGCCGCGGGGTTGCAGAGTTCACGGGGAACGCGCTGGCGTCGAGCCGCGACTGGCTTACGTCCACCTTCGCCTCCGAGCGCGCGCACGGGCTGCTCGCGCCGTGGGTGCTGCACACGGGGCTCGGGCCAGACGCGGCGCTGTCCGGGTTCATGACGCAGGTGATCGCCGTGGCGATTCAGGAGGGCGGGATGCCGATCCCGCGCGGCGGCGGCGCGCGGCTGGCCGATGCGCTCGTGCAGCTGATCCGCGACAACGGGGGGGTTTGCGAAACGGGCCGGGACGTCGAGCGCGTTCTCGTACGCGACGGCGAGGCGGTCGGCGTCCGGCTCGCCGGCGGCGAAACCGTCACGGCCGGCCGCGCCGTGATCGCGAACGTGACGCCGACGCAGCTCTACGGGCGCCTGCTCGAAGGTGAGGCGCCGCCGGCGGTCGCCGAGCGCGGCCGGCAGTTCCGGTACGGCCGCTCCGAGATGCAGATCCACTTCGCGCTCTCGGAGCCGCCGAGGTGGGAGGGAGACGAGCGGCTCGCAAGCACGGCGATCGTCCACCTGACGCCGGGGCTCGACGGCGTCTCGCGCGCGGTGAACGAGGCCGAGCGCGGGCTCCTGCCGGCCGAGGCGACGGTCGTCGTTGGCCAACCCCTGACGATGGATCCATCGCGGGCCCCCGAAGGTACCGGCCTGCTCTGGATCCAACTCCAGGAGCTCCCCTGGCACGTCAAGGGCGACGCGGCCGGCGAGCTGGAGACGAAGGACGGCACCTGGACGGAGGAGCTGCGCGAGCGCTACGCCGACCGGATCCAGGCGCGGATCGCCGCGCACGTCCCGAACCTCGAGTCGGCGACCCGGAAGCGCGTCGTCCTCTCGCCGGCCGACCTGCAGGCCGCGAACGTCAACCTGCACCACGGCGACCCGTACTCCGGCTCGCTCGCCCTCGACCAGAACCTGCTCTGGCGGCCGTTCGCAGCCAGCCCCGGGCACGCGACTCCGGTCCGACGGTTGTGGCAGATCGGCGCCAGCACGCATCCCGGGCCAGGGCTCGGCGCCGGCTCCGGAACGCTCGTGGCTAAACGCCTGCTCGAGCCGCCGCTCCTCCAGCGGATCAGGAGTCGCATCGGCGGATGAGCCCCCGCCTCTCGATCTCGCAGATCACGACGGTCTCGGCGCCCTTCGATGCGGATCTCGACGCCTACCGCGCCGCCGGAGCCGACGGAATCGGGATCTGGGAGTTCAAGCTCGCCGAGGACTCGCTCGAGCGGTTCCGGCAGCGGTGCCCTCGGTGCCCTCGATCCTGCCGCTGCCGCTGATGGAAGGGCCTGAGGACCCCCAGGAACGCGTCGAGGCGATCTGCGCCGGGATCCGCCGCTTGGCCCCTTTCGAGCCCCCATGCGTGCTCTTCCTGACCGGTCCTGGCGAGAACCGTACCGCGATCCTCGACGGCCTCAGTGCAATCGCCGACGAAGGACAGCGTTCTGGCGTCCGCGTCGCCCTCGAGCCAATCCAGCGCGAGTTCGCGGACCTCTGGACGACCGTCAGCTCCCTCGACGAAGCCGCCGCCCTGATCGCCGAGTCCGGAGCCGACGTCGGCCTGATGTACGACACCTGGCACCTTTGGAACGAGCCCCTCGAACAGATCGAGCGCCATCGCGACCGCATCTACGGCGTCCACGTCGCCGACCGGCGCGAACCGACGCGAAACACCAACGATCGCGTTCTCCCCGGAGACGGCGTGATCGACTTCGGGCCGATTCTCGAAGCGCTCCGCTGGGAGGGTCTCTTCGACCTGGAGATCTTCTCCGACGCGGAGCTGCCGGGATCGCTCTGGCATCAAGACCCGGCCGAAGTCGCGGCGCAAGGCGTCGAGAAGCTCCGGCGGGTCGTATCCACCGGAACCGTTTGACCAAGCGAAACCGTAGTAAGTTCTACAACTGCAGGGGCGGGTCATACGAGAGGAGGCGCAGTGAAGCGGACGACCAGGTGGGGCGGTCTGGCGGTACTCCTGGGGGCGGCGATTGCGATCGCCGCGATCGCGGGAGCGACGGGCGGCCACGCCGCGACCGACGCGAAGAAGCCGATCGTGATCGGGTGGGCCTTCGATTCGAGCGGCAATATGGCCCCGTTCGACAACCCGGCGCTTGCCGCCGCGAAGATCCGCGTCAAACAGATCAACGCGAAGGGCGGCGTCCTCGGACGGCGCCTTCAGATCAAGACCTGTAACACCCAGGGCAACAATCCGGCAACGGCCAAAGCATGTGCGGTCAGCCTGCTCGGCCAGGGGTCCAACATCATCTTCACGACGTGCGACGTCGACTACGCGACTCCCGTCGTGCAGGCGGCGATCAACCGCGGCGTACTCGCCGTGGCACCGTGCATCGGCACGGATCAAATGGGGCCGAAGCGCTTTGCCGCCAAGGGGAAGCTCGCTTTCAGCTTCGGAAATGTCGCCCAGGACGAAGGCTCGGCAATGGCTCAGTACGCCTGGAGCCGCGGCTGGAAGTCAGCGGCATTGGCGACCAACACGTATCTCGTCTACTTCAAGAACGTCGTCCAGGCGTTCGACAAGCGCTTCAGGCAGCTCGGCGGCAAGATCGTCGATCGCGAGTCGTACGCCACGGGCGCGAACAACGTCAATAGCGCGGTCACTCGGCTGAACAGCCATAAGGCGAGCGTCTACGTCACGTCGACGGCGTTCGGGGAGCTGCCCGCATTCGTCTCCGGCATTCGGTCGCTTGGCAACAAGACACCGATCCTCAACTCGTGGGCCGGTGACGGGACCTACTGGGCGACGAGCAACCCGAAGGTGACGAACTACTACTTCGTGACCTTCGCGTCGGTCTTCGGCGACGATCCGTCGAGCGCGGTGCGCGCGATGATCGCGTCGCTCAAGGCGGCCGGCGCCGCGCCCGGAACGGGCGGCTTCCTCGGCGGCGCGGACGCGATCGACGGCGTCGTCACGGCGATCAAGCGGGCCCACGGCTCCACGAAGGGGTCGGCGCTGTCAGCGCAGCTCGTCAAGTTCAAGCGGGTGCCCGTTCTCGGCGGCAGGATCAGCTTCTCGACGAAGCTGCATACCGTCTACGGGCGCGACTACCGCGTGATCCAGATCCAGAACAACAAGGCCAGCTTCAAGGGCCTGGTGCGGGCGAAGGTCATCCCGACGCTCTAGTTGGGAGATCCGGCGCCGGCAAGCGGGATCGAGAGGAGGCCCGAAGAAACCCTTCGGGCCTCTGCCGTTTCTCGTTCCTTCGAGGGCGTCCAGGCGCTGCAGGACGTCACCCTCGAGCTGCATCGCCGGGAGGTCGTCGGCCTCGTCGGGCCGAACGGCGCCGGCAAGTCGACGCTCGTCAACGTGTTCACCGGCTTCGACCTGCCGAGCTCCGGCACCGTCGAGCTCGGCGATCGGGACATCACCGGCTGGAGTGCTCATCGACGCGCGCGCTCCGGCCTGACACGCACGTTCCAGCACAGCCGCTCGCTGCGGGCCCTCTCCGTCCGCGAAAACGTCGAGGTCGCTGCGCTCGGGGTCGGTGTGAGAACGCGCGAGGCGCGGCGGCGGGCCGGAGAGCTGCTCGAGCTCCTGGGCTTGACTGACCTGGCCGACGCACGTGCCGGCGCGCTGGCCCAGGGCGACGAGCGGCGCCTCGGGGTGGCGCGCGCGCTCGTCACCGAGCCGGCTTTCGTGCTGATGGACGAGCCCGCCGCGGGCCTGCCGGAGGCGGAGGTGCCGGAGTTCGCGGAGGTTGTCCGCTCCGTCCGCGACGACCATCGGGCCGGTGTGCTGCTGATCGACCACAACATGGCGCTCGTGATGGGCGTCTGCGACCGGATTCACGTGCTCGACCAGGGCCGGACCCTCGCGGCCGGAACGCCCACGGAGATCCGCGGCGACCTGAACGTCGCCGCCGCCTATCTCGGCGAGACTGCGGTGGAGACCGATGCCTGAAGCGGCCGCGCTCGAGCTCGACGGGGTCGAAGTTCGTTACGGGAGCGTCTCCGCCGTCCGCGACCTGACGCTGCGCGTCGGCAAGGGGGAGATCGTCGGTCTGATCGGACCGAACGGGGCGGGGAAGTCGACGACGCTCAACGCGATCATGGGCCTGCAGCCGGCCCACCGCGGCGAGATCAAGCTGAACGGGCAGGCGCTGCGGCGCCGCTCGGTCGAGTCGATCGCGCGCGCAGGGATCGCGCTCGTCCCCGAAGGGCGGCGGATCTTCGGCGACTTCACGGTCGAGGAGAACCTGCGCCTCGGCCTCGCGGCGCGTCGGCGGACGTACATCGGCGACCCGTTTGGCCCCGCCTTCGAGCTCTTCCCGATCCTGAGCGAGTTTCGGGGCCGGCAGGCGGGGGCGCTCTCGGGCGGCCAGCAGCAGCAGCTCGCGATCGGGAGGGCGCTCGTGTCGCGCCCGGACATCCTGCTCCTGGACGAGCCTTCCCTGGGGCTGGCGCCGCTCGCTGTCGACGGGATCTTCAAGGCATTCACGGAGATCCGTGAGGTCGGCACGACGATCCTGCTCGTCGAGCAGCGCGCCCAGCGGACCGTCGCGCTCGCCAACCGCACGCACGTGCTCGTCGGCGGCGAGCTGCGGATGACGCTCGGGCCGGCCGACGCGGACGACACAGAGAAGATCATCGCCGCCTATCTCGCCTCATGAGCGTTCTCGCCTCGATCGATCTCCAGACGCTCGGCGACGCGTTCGGGCTGGGCGCGATCTACGCGCTGATGGCGGTCGGGATCGGCCTCGTCTTCGGGGTCCTGCGCCTCGTCAACTTCGCCTACGGACAGCTGATCATGGCGGGCGCCTACACGCTCGCGTACACGTCGGGCTGGCCCGTCGCGGCCAGCATCGTCTCCTGCTTCGCCGTCGTCGTGGCTCTGTCGCTCGCGATGGACCGGGTCGTCTTCCGTCCGCTCCGCTCCTCGTCGCCGGCGGTGATGCTCGTGACCACGTTCGCAATCGCGTTCCTGTTACAGGCCGTGGCGCTGATCATCGACCTCCGCGACGGCCAGCTCGGAGAGGTCGCGAGCTCGATCGCGCCGCTGAACCAGGCGGTCAGCGTTGGGGGAGTCGACGTCCGCAAGGTGACGTTCGTTGCCGTTGGGGTCGCTCTGGGCGCGCTCATTGCGCTCGCGCTGGTGCTGACGCGAACGACAATCGGGCTCCATACCCGGGCGGCTGCGAGCGACTTCCGCACGGCGCGGCTGCTCGGCGTGCGGGCCAACCGCGTGATCGCCTTCGCGGTCGTCGTTTCCGGGCTGCTCGCGGGCGCGGTCGCCGTCCTGCTCACCGTCCAGAACCCGTTCGTCCAGCCGGACTTCGCCCTCGAGGACACGATCATCGTCCTCGTCGGCGTTGTCGTCGGCGGGATCGACCGCCTCTGGACGGCGACCCTCGGCGGCTTCGCGATCGGCTTCGTCTCGGTCCTCGTCAACGCCGCGCTCCCGACCGACCAGACGGTTTTTCTGCCGTCGGTCGTCTACGCGCTGGTGATCGTCGTCCTGCTGCTGCGGCCGGCCGGCCTCTTCGCGTGGGGTCGCAGGGCCGCGATGGAGCGGGTGTGAGGTTCTCGCTCGGGGCGCTGGTCGAGCTGCTCGGCCCGGCGCTGCTCGTCATCGTCGTCGGCCTGCTCGCGACGACCGCCTCGGCCTCGAACGAGGTCTACTTCCTGAACGCGCTCGTCTCGGTCGCGATCGTGGTCGCGATCTACGTCTTCGTCGGGATCTCGGGAGTCCTCTCCTTCGGGCAGATCAGCTTCGTCGCCGTGGGCGCGTTCGCTGCGGGCGTCATGACCGTGCCCGTCGAGTCGAAGAAAGGCGTGCTCACGACCATCTTTCCAATCCTGCGCGACCACTCGGTCGGCAACGTGCCCTCGCTTCTCCTGGCCGCGGCGCTCGGCGGCGTGTTCGCGTTCGTGGTCGGGATGCCGCTGATGCGGCTCTCGGGCCTGGCGGCCGGGATCGCGACCTTCGCCGTGCTCGAGATCACGCACAACGTGCTCAGGGAGTGGACGAAGATCGGGCCCGGCGCGACCACCCTCGCGCTCGTGCCCGAGACGACCGGCGCCCTGCAGGCGACGCTCGGCGCCCTCGTCGCGATCGTGGTCGCGTTCCTCTACCAACGGAGCCGCCGCGGGCGCCTGCTGCGCGCCTCCCGCGAGGACCCGGCGGTGGCGCGCAGCGTGGGGGTGAACATCCACCTCGAGCGGCTGTTGGCTTTCACCGTCTCCGGCGCGCTCGCGGGCTTCGCCGGCGCACTCTACGTCCACCTGCTCGGCTCGATCACGACCGAGCAGGTCTACCTCGAGCTGACATTCCTGACGCTTGCCATGCTCGTCATCGGCGGCCTCACCAGCCTCTGGGGTGCCGTGATCGGCGCGCTCGCCGTCAGCGGGCTGGACTCGTTTCTCAGCCGGGCGGAGCAGTCCGACGTTCACGTGATCTTCACGTTCACGCTCTGGCAAGGCACGCGGCTGGTCTTTCTCGCGGCGATCATGGCGCTCGTGCTGATTCTGCGTCCCTCGGGCCTGACCGGGGGCCGGGAGTTCCGGCTGCGCTGGCTGCGGCGCCGCTAGGCCGCGGCCTGGGAGATCAGCTCGGCGGCCTGCTCGAGTGTCAGAGCGTCCGTGTTGAGCACCACGTCGTAATGGGTCGGCGACTCTTCGCGAACGTCGTAGAACCGCTTCAGGTAGTCGGCCCGGCCGGCGTCGGATTCCTTGACGGCGCGAGCAGCCCCCGCCTGATCGAGCCCTTCAGCTTCGGCGACGCGGGTTGTGCGCGTCTCCGGCGAGGCCGTGACGAGGACGCGCAGGACCCCATCACCGTGGATTGCATAGGAGGCGGCATGCGCGACGATCACCGCCTTTCCGCGCGCCGCGGTCTGCTCGATCGTCTCGCGGATCAGTGACCGGATGTCGTCGCTGTCCAGCTCCTCGCGGGAGCTGAGGGGGCCGACGGCGCCCAATGCCCACGCCTCGCCGCCTCCTTGCGCGATCGCGTTGAGCGCCCGCGCTGCGAGAGACTTCCGTCGCTCCTCGTCCGCCACGTCTGCTGCGTCGACCCCTCCCTTCGCAGCGGCTCTGGCGACGATTTCCTCGTTGACGTAGAGGAAGCCGAGCCGCTCGGCGACGAGCCGGCCGACTTCTTCGCCGCCCGCCCCGGCGGCGTGGGAGATGCAGACGACTGTGCGCGTCATGGGGCGAAGCTACGAGCAGAGAGTGTCGGCGTCAAGACATAGGCCTCGGCCCTCAGGTACCGAGGGCGACTTCGGCCCCTCGGACGAGACCTAACCCGAGCGCTACGACTTGCGGGCCGCGGCCTTGCCGCCCTTGCGGCCCGCGGCCTTCTTCTGGGCAGTCGTTCCGCCTTGCTTGGAGTTCGAGCGTGAGGACGCCGAAGAGCCCGACTTCTTGCCGCCGCGGCTCGAAGCGCCGGGCGAGTTGGCGATCTTCGCCGCCCGCTGCTTCGACATCCCCTTTTCCTTCAGCTTCTCGTACTGCTTCTCGTTCTTGACGTTCGCGCGCTTGCTCGGCATTTGAGACCCTCCTCTTTCGCAGGCCTGTACGGACCCGGTCTTGCCGCGCGGGCCGTGCGTCAAACGAGGGTTGTTAGGCGATCGCGAACGCGGGCTGCGGCGCGTAGATCGAGATCAGCGTCTCGGACAGCTCGTGCTGGCGGGCGACAATCTCGCACCGGTTGTGCTCGAGCTCGCGGGCCTCGCCGCCGGTTGCGCGAAGGGACTGACGCTGCTCGACGAGCGTCGCGATTTCGCGCTCGAGAGTCTCGATGCGGGGATCCGGATTAGCCACGACCCTACATATGACGTCTGGGAGCAAAGTCTTGCTGCACCAAAGCGTTAAAAGTGTGTAAAAGCGAAAGGCCGGCTGAGCTAGTCGGCTCCGGGATCGTCGTCCGCGTCGCCCTTGGTCGCCTCGGGGTCCGGAACCGGCGACTCGTCGAGCTCGTCGTTGCGGTCGTCTTCTCTGGGTGCAGAAGTATCCTGCTCTGCCATGAAAGTCGTCCTTCCCGACAACTCGAAACTTGAACTTCCGGACGGCGCGACCGGCCTCGATGCCGCGGCCGCGATCGGGCCGAAGCTCGCCGAGCAGGCGGTATTGGTTCGCTCGGACGGCCACGTGCAGGACCTGCGCTTACCGCTCGAGGACGGCCAGAAGATCCAGATTCTGACCACGCGGGACAAGAACGATCCGGACGCGCTCTACGTCCTTCGGCACTCGACCGCACACCTGCTCGCCGAGGCGGTCCGCCGGCTCTATCCGGGCGTCAAGATCGCGATCGGCCCGCCGATCGAGAACGGCTTCTACTACGACTTCGACTTTCCGGAGCCGATCGGCGAAGAAGCGCTGGAACGGATCGAGGCGGAGATGCGTAAGGAGCTCGCCGAAGGGCGCGAGTGGAACCGTGAGGAGGTTTCGCGCGAGGAAGCGAGGCGCCGGTTCGAGGCCGAGGGCGAGCCCTACAAGGTCGAGCTCGTCGACACCGCCGACGGCGACATCTCCTTCTACACCCAGGCCGACTTCACCGATCTCTGCCGCGGCCCGCACCTGCAGAACTCGAAGCCGATCAAGGCGGTCAAGCTGACCGGCCTCGCCGGCGCCTACTGGCGCGGCGACGAGAGGAACAAGCAGCTGACGCGGATCTACGGGACGGCCTTCTACGACCAGGCCGATCTCGACGCGTACCTGGAGCGCCTCGAGCAGGCGCGCGAGCGCGACCACCGCCGGCTCGGCACGGAGCTCGATCTCTTCGGCTTCGACGAGGTCTCGCCCGGGGCGCCCTTCTGGCACCCGAAGGGAATGGTGATCTGGAACGTCCTCGAGGATCTGCGTCGGCGCGAGAACGCCAAGCGTGGCTACGCAGAGGTGAAGACGCCCTTGATCTTCGAGAAGCGTCTCTGGGAGACCTCGGGCCACTGGGAGAAGTTCCGCGAGAACATGTTCTTTCTCCAGCAGGAGTCTGGGGACGAGCAGCTGTTCGGGCTCAAGCCGATGAACTGCCCCGGCCACTGCCTGATCTACGCATCGCGTGCGCGGAGCTACCGCGACTTGCCGCTCCGGCTTGCCGAGGCCGGCACCCTGCACCGGAACGAGCCTTCCGGGACGCTGCACGGCCTCCTTCGCGTGCGCCATGTCACGCAGGACGATGGGCACACGTACTGCCTCCCGGACCAGATCGAGGACGAGGTCGGGCTCTGCCTCGAGCACGCCTTCTACCTCTACGGCCTGCTCGGCCTCGACATGCGTGTCGAGCTTTCGCTTCGTCCCGACAACAAACTCGGCTCGGACGCGGATTGGGACGCGGCCGAAGGCGCGCTGCGGAACGCGCTCGTGCATCGGGGAATCGAGTTCGAGGAGATGCCTGGGGAAGGCGCCTTCTACGGTCCGAAGATCGACATTCACATGCAGGACTCGCTCGGCCGCGGCTGGCAGCTCGGCACGGTGCAGCTGGACTTCCAGATGCCGCAGCGCTTCGGCCTGACCTACCAGACGGCGGAAAACGAGCAGAAGACCCCCGCGATGATCCACCGGGCGCTGTTCGGCTCGCTCGAGCGCTTTATCGGGATCCTGATCGAGCACTACGGCGGCGAGTTCCCGTTCTGGCTCTCGCCCGTCCAGGTCCGCGTCGTTCCGGTCGGGGCCGATCACCGCGACTCGGCGCGCGAGCTAGGGGCGAAGCTGCGCGAGGCCGGCTATCGCGTCGAGGTCGACGACCGCGACGACACCGTCGGCAAGCGAATCCGCGACGCCGAGCTGGAGAAGATCCCCTACACGATCGTCTACGGCGATCGGGAGTCGGACGACTCGCTGGCGATCCGCGAGCGCCACGGAGCGCAGTCGACGAAAAATCTTGACGAGCTCTTGAAAGACCTTGCTACCCTCTGAAGCCTGAAAAGTAGGAGCGGACCCGTTCCTCACCCTCAGGGCCGAGAGCCTATTGGGGGTTCAACCGAGTCGAAAAGGACGAGGAAACGGGCCGCTGCACGCAGCGGTTTTGTCGTTCTAGAAGGAGGAGCTGGCAGCTTGCACGTGATCACGATCTCGACCTCGTCGTCGTCGCCCAGCAGGCTGATCCGCCCGTCGCGCGGATCATGGATCACGGGAAGTACCGCTACGAGCAGGAGCAGAAGGCCAAGCTCGCCCGCAAGCACCAGTCTCAGGTCAACGTCAAGGAGATCAAGTTCAGGCCCAAGATCGGGATCCACGACTACAACACCAAGAAGGGACACGTCGAGCGCTTCCTCAACCAGCGCGCGAAGGTGAAGGTGACGATCATGTTCCGGGGTCGCGAGACGACGCATCCGGAGCGTGGGCGGGACCTGCTGACGCGGCTGGCGGAGGACGTCAAGGAGATCGGCCAGGTCGAGCAGCAGCCGCTCCTCGACGGACGCAACATGACGATGCTGCTCGGGCCCACGAAAAACGCGGGAGTGACGCAAACAGATGCCGAAGATCAAGAGACAGAGCGCAGCGAAGAAGCGGTTCAAGGTGACCGGAACGGGCAAGCTGATGCGCCGGCCGGCAATGAAGAGCCACTACCTCGAGAAGAAGTCGGCTAAGAAAAAGCGCGGCTTCGACAAGGACATCGCGCTCGACGAATCGAACGTCAAGTCCGTCAAGAAGCTGCTGGGGATGAGGTAAGTGCCGCGGGTCAAGCGATCCGTCCACGCGCGCAAGAAGCGCCGCAAGGTCCTCGAGCAGGCCAAGGGCTACTGGGGGCTCAAGCATTCGACCTACCGCCAGGCGAAGGAGCAGGTCGAGCATTCGCTCGCGTACGCCTACCGCGACCGGAAGAACCGCAAGCGCGAGTTCCGCCGGCTCTGGATCCTGCGGATCAACGCCGCGGCCCGGCAGAACGGGCTCTCGTACAACCAGTTCATCGCCGGCTGCCGCAAGGCCGAGATCGGACTCGATCGCAAGGTGCTGGCGGATCTCGCGGTCTCCGATCCCGAGGCCTTCGCGGCGATCGCCGAGCAGGCGAAGTCGGCGCTCGCCAGCTGAGCGTCACTTGAGGCGATCGGCCGGCTTCGTCGGGCAGCGCTCGTGATCACGTCGCCGCAGAACGAGACGCTCAAGCTTGTCCGCAAGCTCCACGCCCGGCGGTGGCGCGACAAGCTGGGGCTGTTCGCCGCCGAGGGCGAGGATCTCGTCGACTCGGCGCTCGAGGCGGGGCTCGAACCGGTCGAACTGCTCGTGGCCGGAGAGACGGTGGAGCCGGAGCTGCTCGCTCGGGTTTCGACGCTGCCGCATCCGGCTCGCGTGATCGGTGTTTTCCGGCGTGAGGATCTGCCGGCGAACGAGCAGCGGCCGGTCGCGCTTGCGCTCTGGCGGATTGGCGACCCGGGCAACGTCGGAACGCTGATCCGGACCGCGGACGCGTTCGGGGCTTCGGTCGAGCTCTCGGAGGGCTGCGCCGATCCGACAGGGCCGAAGGCGTTGCGCGCGTCTGCGGGAGCGATCTTCCGTGTGCCGCTTGGCGAAGCGGCAGGAAGTCGGATCGGTCTTGTCGCCCACGGCGGCCGACCGCTGTCCGAGATCGACCTTGGCGATCGGACGGTTTTCGTCATCGGCGCCGAGCGCGAAGGGCTGCCCGAAGAGGTGCTCGCGGAGTGCGACTTCACGGCCAC
>WNGH01005204.1_pt1 | contig 17255 bp, 15 predicted proteins | sample 5400631 | NCBI WGS metagenome assembly WNGH01 (sample SAMN13153373, study PRJNA577476) | soil metagenome | isolation source: 115 cm soil or saprolite under Garry oak tree replicate 1 | place: USA:California | collected 2016-06-15
CTTCTGACGGCAGGCCTGATGGCAAGAACCGGAAGTACTGGCGGTGATATCCGCCATCCGGAGGACCGCCCGAGCCAGGCCGCGGCAACGACGGGAGGAACGGTAGCGGAAGGGACCATTGGATCCATAATTCACACATTCGAGCCAACGCCTGAAAAGTTCAGCGAAGCGGTAACCTTCAGCAAGTGGTGGTGGACGTTCATGATGATCATGCATTTCCTCGGGCTCATCATGATCGTGGGGACGGTTGGGCTTCTCGATCTGCGCATCATGGGATTTCTGAAGCAACTGCCGGTCGCACCTGTACACCGGTTCCTTCCCTGGGCGATGGCTGGATTGGGCGTCAATATCGTGACTGGCCTGCTGGCCTTTATAGGCTTGCCCGAAAATTACATCTACAGCGGCGTATTTTGGCTGAAGATGTTGTCCCTATTGCTGCTTGGATTGAACGCGGCGGCATTCTACTTGACGGACATTTTCGCGGGAGTCGAGAGCCTGGGGGCCGGGGAAGACGCGCCCATCTCCGCCAAGCTCATCGCGGCGAGTTCGTTGTTCCTGTGGTTTGCGGTGATTACCTTTGGCCGGTACATCCAACCTTTGGGTGATACACTCCGGCCGGGCAACTAGATTGACTACGGCTTTGGCTCTCCTGGCCCGCCGTCACCCGGTGTTCCGCCGAAGATTCTGCGTCCGTCGGGCAAGGTCACCCGCCTTGCGTCCGCCAGTTTAGAACCATCCCTTGCCGGGTAGCCATCGACGATGACCTGATCGCCCACTTTTAAAGTATCCCGGGTCCAGCCTTGCCGGTGCAGCGAGCCGGGGCTCGTAGTTTCGCAGCCCCAGTTTGTGGTGGCGCCTTTCTCGTCCTTAACATCCATGTAGAAATAAACATGGGGATTTGCCCATTCAAATTTTGTAACGGCGCCTTTGAGTTCGATCACTTTACTCCCATCGAATTCCGCTGAAAAAGAATGGTGGGCGAGAGCGGGGTATGCCGCCGCCAATCCGACGACCGCAGCCAACACAGCAAGTTTATTCCTCATTTCAACACCTCACCAGGCGTAGATCCCTTGCGATCACCTTTCCGGCTGCCGGTGAAGCTTGCCTATCGGATAAGCCGCCATGAAAAGAGCCCGCTCCACAAGTGCAGGAAGCGCGAGATTCAAGGGGATCGCGGAATCCCAGCGATTACAGTCGCTTGTTCACACGCCTTCCCTGACTGCCAGCACAATCCGGTGTGGGCAACAACAAAGGGTGGTCGAGAAAAGCTTCACGAAACGCAATCTACATCAGAGGATCAGAGGGGTCAAGATGCGCGGGCTGCCTTGACACCTCCGTGCGACTCGGCTAGTTTACGCTCATGAAGTTCGTCACAATCCTCATGTGTTTTTGGTGGCTTATCCAATCCGCTTCCGCGCAGTCAACTGCGCCGCCAGAAAACCCATACAGAGAGTTGAATGGCGCATCAGGACCAATCAAGACACCAACCGCACCCCCAAAACCGGCCCCGCGCAGCCCGGACGGCAAGCCTGACTTATCTGGATTTTGGAAAGGTCCGCTAATCATCGGTGGAATGTTCAAAAGCGTGGGAGGACCGCCATTTACGCCTGCAGGAGAGGAGGCCTACAAGTACAATCTGAGCCACTCGATCAATCCGGAAGCTCTTTGCCTGTTCGCAGGGATACCGCGGGCAAGCATTAGCGGTGTTCCATTCGAGATTATTCAGAACTCAAATCGCGTCGTGTTTCTCTATGAATTGATGTGGACTTTCCGATCTGTTCCCGTGGACGGCCGGGGACACCCGAAGGATTTAGAGCCTTCTTTCTTTGGAAATGGGATCGGCAAATGGGAGGGGGACACGCTGGTCATCGATTCGATCGGCTTCAAGGACAAGCTGAGTTGGATTGACGACGATGCCCATCCGCATAGCGACGCCATGCACGTGGTCGAACGCTGGTCGCGCCCGGACGCGGACCATTTGGCACACGAGGTGACCGTGGAAGACCCGAAGTTTTATTCAAAGCCCTGGACGTTCCAAAGAGTCTTCACGGCCATGCCGCCGGGCGAAGAACTTTACGAATTTGCGTGCGACGAGAACAACGTGGACAGGGACGGTGGACATCTGGGCTATGGCCCCATTGACCTGAAGGCATATCCTCTGAACCCCGTCGCACCGAAAAAATAACGAGGCGAATGAGCCGAGGGTCAGAGCCGCGTAACCGGGCGCGCTTTCCAAGTTCGGAAGAGCGTGGGAGGAGTTTAAGGATGAATCACCGAAAGAACCTTCGGCACTATTTCCTGCTGCACGCTACGACAACGCTGCTCCTTCTGCTCGCAAGTGTTCCGCATGCGGGCGGCCAGCAGCCCTCTGCGAGTCCATCCGTCTCCTCAAACGACAAACCTTACCTGGTCGAGTGGGTTTACAAGGTGAAATGGGGCCACGCGGATGAATTCTGGCAAATCTTCAAGAAATATCAGATATCCGTTCTCAACCGCGAGAAGGAGCTGGGCTACGTAACCTCCTACACTGTTTATAAGCCGGGGCTTCACACGGGCGAAGACACCCGATGGGAATACCGCATCGTGATTACGTACAAGAACCAAGCCTCCTCGGGTCACGGCGCCGAGGTTACCAAACAGCTTTTCCCGGATCAGGCCACCCTCAAGCACGAAGAGAACCGCCGCTGGGAACTGACGGAAGCACATTACGATCTGCCGATCCGCATAATTGACCCGAATGGTGACGGTGAAGAGTAGCAAGATCCGAAAAATTCGGTCACCGAGGGCAATCTAGACCAGGGGTTCTTTTGCTGGGAGCCATGCGGTCCCCGCCGACACCAAGAGATGTTAATACGGCTGAGGTCAGCCCACTGGAACAGTTCGCTCGCCACGCAGCTAGAACTTGTCTCATAAGTCTCCGCGAGCGTAGCCTGGTACCCGCTTCAGGGGCTAAGGCCCAGTATTTTGTTGGCGTTTTGATGTCGCAGCTGAAGCTGCGACCCACAAAGCCTATTTATGAGATTGCTTCTAATGTGTTAATTTAGCATTCTTAGCGGATAGCATTCCGGAGACCCAATTCAGAGTTGAATGACAGCTGGGTTTGGGGAATATGGGGAGACTTTCATGAGGTATCTCATTTGGGTTCTGGCATTTGCCTTGCTTTTCGTTCCCGCGTTCGGAGGCCAGCCTCCACAACAAGGGAAAGGCATGGACCTTGCCTTTGCATTCCCCGTGCCCGACAAAGATTTTCCGCCCGAAGATAATAGCGCAGTTAGAGAAGTACCAGGGAGCACCAGGTCATACACACAGGGGCAGATCGACGATCTCTACAATCCGCCGGACTGGTTTCCCGACGAGCACGCCCCCATGCCGCGGGTCGTTCAACATGGAAGTGGAACACAAGTGCCTGGATGCGCCTCTTGCCATCTTGCATCGGGATCCGGTCATCCCGAATCCGCCAATCTTACAGGCCTTTCTGCCACGTACATCCTGCGCCAAATAACTGACTTTCAGAGCGGGCTTAGAACGGACCCACGGCACCGGATGAGCGAAATCGCGAAGGGCTTGTCGGAAGATGACGCTAAGCAAGCCGCCGAGTGGTTTGCGAGCCTCAAGCCGAACGTTTGGGAGAAGGTGGTCGAAACTGATACCGTGCCGGAGACTTACGTCAACGACGGGCACAGGCGTTATATACGGCCAGGCGCCGGAATGGAGCCAATCGGCCATCGCATTGTCGAAGTTCCCCAGGACCCGCTAAGAGTAACGTGCCGCGATCCGCACACCGGATTTCTCGTTTACGTTCCGGTTGGAAGCATCGCCAGAGGCGAGGAGTTGGTTACGACTGGAGGTTCCGGGAAGACGATTCCTTGCTCCATCTGCCACGGTCCATCGCTCACGGGCTTGGGCGAAGTACCCAGGATCGCGGGACACTCACCTACATATATTGTCCGCCAACTCTATGGCTTTCAAACCGGCGCTCGTACCAGTGGCATGGCCCAACTGATGAAAGCAGTTGTTGCACAAATGGACCAAGATGACATGGTGGCGATCGCTGCTTACGTAGCCTCGCGCACCCCGTAGCGCGACACTCAAACAGTGGCGGTGTTGATAATCAGGAAGCGGTGGAACTCATCGTCTATTTAGCGAGATACAGATAACCGACGGTGTTGTTCCCGGGCGAGGCGAACCACATTCGACCTTTGGGATCGTTGTTTAGCTCCCTCATTCCGTTTCCGACAGCCGGAGGCGGATATTCGGTGATCTTGCCAGTGGCCGGATCGATACGTCCGACGGTATCCATGATTCCGGAGGCGTACCAAATATTGTTGTTGCCATCGATGCCTACCGGATAAGGTGTTGGCTGTTCGCCCGGCAACGTGTATTCCTTAAAGGCTCCCGTTTCCGTGTCCAGACGAACGATCTGCCCTTTGTCATACTGAGCCAGCCATGCGTTTCCGTTCGAATCGACCTGAAGGCGCCGTCGCGAACCGGGCTGAGGAGGCGGGGTCCAGGTGGTTACTTTTTCTGTCTTGTAATCTACCTTGAAAATTCTGCCCTGTCCCCCTACCTCATCGAACCAGATGTTTCCGGCCTTGTCGAGATTTGCGCCGTAAGTGTTCGGAACATCCTTTAATTCCGCGTAGACACCTGTTTTTGGATCAAAGCGGTACGAGTAGGGGCCACCGGAAACCCATAAAATCCCTTTTGGATCTTCGCGAACAGTGTTCATCGATTTGCCCGGCCCCTTGTACTTGATCTGTTTGCCGCTCTTGACATCGACCTTCACGAGAGTTCCACCCTCTTCCACGACCCACGCCGAGGCCCCGTCGCGAGTGAGTTGTGCGGATCGCGTACCGACGCGAGGTTGCTGGCTCTCCCACAAATATTCTTGAACTTCTCCGGTATCGGGATTCAATCTGCCGTATCGGGATTCAATCTGCCGACCCCATTCACCGTGCCAAAATACGGGCACCAGATGTTGCCATCTTTGTCCGGATTGGCGTCCCAAGTCATGCGCCCCGGGGGCATTTCGTACATGACGTACACAATCTTGAGCGCATCATCGCTGAACTGCTTCATCCAATCCACATAATTTGGAAGATCGGCCGGGGAAACCGGCAATCCGCCCGGGCCCGCCCCGAAAATCTTGCTGGCATAGGCCGCGACCTCATTCACCTCCTGATCGTTCTTGATCGTGGCGAGCACGACGCCACCCCCGATTCTCGTCATTTGGTCCTTGAGGGCCTCCCGCCAGCCGTTCTCGTCCCGCCGGACGTTGATGAACTGCTGAAACCCGTGGCAGCTAGAGCCGCAACGAGCGAATCTATCCTTCCCCGGCCCCTCAGGAAAAAAGTTGATGCCCTGAATAATCGGAATTTCGTCCCAATGCACCACCTGTTTCTGAAGCAGCCAATCGAAGGAAGCGTTTTGATTTAGAGCGAGGACGATCCCGCTTCTCGGATCGCTTCTGTAACCGATGGTCCTGGCTTGAAGCTGATAGTCGCCTGCCGGTAGATTCTCGATCCGGTACCGGCCACTGTTGTCAGACAGCACCATGACGGTCATTTTCGTCTTCGCATTTCGAGCCTGCACGAAGACTGCTCGAAATGGCGCACCGTCGGGGCCTGTTACTGTGCCGGTGATCGTCGCCCCGTATGCAAACGAGGCAAGGGCGAAAAATGCACTCACCAAACTCAGGATGTTTCGCAGCTTGAATGACTGCATAAGGCCTCCTCGGTCACTCTGCTTGGAGCGCTTTCACGCAGGAACGGCAACTGAAAATAAAGTCAATAAACTCATACCCGTTGCCGGAGAGGCTATCAAACGGATGCGTTGGCTGTCTATGGAGATTCACGACCTTGTGGCTCCGTCCCTTTGTGGTTCTCTGTGATTCTTTGCGGCCTCTGTGTTAGGCTTTTCGGAATTTAACACAGAGTACGCAGAGAAAAGCCACGGAGAGCACTGAGGTGTTACTGGAGAAGGTGGGAATGGACGACGGAAAGTGAAAGATCGACTTCTCTGCACTACAGGCCGTCGAGGTGTTTGCGGAGCGCGAACATTTTTGGTTGCGGGTCCGTCGCGCTGTGATATCGTGCGCCAAATATCCGACACAAGTATTAGACCCGAGGAGCGGCCATGCGAAATCGCTTTTGCAAGAGTCATGAGACTCCCGAAGATTTCGGCAAGAAAACTATTGCGCCGTTCGATTCTGGAGCGTCACGCAGAAAATTCCTGAAAGCGCTTGCCGTGGCCGGAGCGAGCGCAGTCCTGCGCCCGAGCGGCTTGCTTGGGCAAACCACATCGGGAGGCAGCCGCGTCACTCCTGGCCGGATCGATGTTCACCACCACATGTTCCCGCCGTTTTACGTGAAGGCCATGGAGGACGAGATGCGGGCGAGCGGATTTTCGCCAAGACCCTGGACTCCGGCCACATCTCTGGACATGATGGACAAAGCGGGAGTCGCCACCGCGATGTTGTCGCCGGTGCAGCGGTTGGTGATGGATTCAATGAGTGAACGCAGTGAAAAATCACGCAACTTGGCGCGGCAAAGCAACGAATACGGCGCTCAATTGGTTCGGGATCATCCGGGGCGATTCGGACATTTTGCGGCTTTGCCGCTTCCCGATCCGGACGCGAGCCTGAAAGAAATCGCCTATGCGCTGGACACGCTGAAAGCCGACGGCATCGCCCTGTGGACAAGTTACATGGACAAGTGGGTAGGTGATCCCGCGTTTTGGCCGGCCTACGAGGAATTGAATCGGCGGAACGCTGTGGTGTTTTATCATCCGGCGAGAGCCTCTTGCTGCCGCAATCTTCCCGGACAATCGGGGATTCTGGAGTACGACATCGACACGGCGCGCGCGATCGACAGCCTGCTATGGAACGGCACGCTCTCGAAATTCCCGAATGTCCGCCACATTTTTGCCCACTCCGGAGGGGCATTTACAGTGCTCGCTGCCCGCATCATGGACGATTTCCCCAAGAACCGCGCCGACAAGGTGCCGAACGGCGTGGAATACGAGATCAAGAAACTCCATTTCGATACCGCGCACGCAAGCAAGGCGCCCGCTCTCGACGCGATGAAAGACTTGGTCCCTGTGTCACAAATCATGTACGGGAGCGACGTGCCGCTCAGGAATTACGATTTGACGGACCCGGGCCTGGATGCGTATCCCGGATTTTCCGAGAGTGATTGGAGGGCCATCAATCGAGGGAACGCTGAGCGGTTATTCCCAAGACTGAAGGTGTAGTTCGGGCCGCGGGTCAAATTCCTAGGACCTGTTGCACAATCGCTTTATTATTATCAGAAATCCCCGCCTCTGAAGAAGCGGGCTACAACTCCACGCCACGTATTGCGCGAATGCTGTAGCCCGGGTCTTCAGACCCGGGGTTTTTTCTGCGGCGTTAGAATATCTATTTCCTCAAGATGGGGAACAATCTCAGGGAATGTCCACATGGACCCCAGATTGGGTTATGCAACAGCCTCTATTGACTTGCGCGCACGCTCGCGTCGGCAAGGTAGAAATAACCGACCCTGTTGTTCGTAGGTGTCGCGAACCAGATCCGGCCTTGGGCATCGATGAAAAATTCCCGCATCATGGCTTCCGAGTGCGGGAACGGATATTCGATCACTTTGCCCGTATTTGGATCGAGGCGGCCAATCAGGTCTTGATCGGTGGAGGCGTACCATACGCCTCTCTTATCGACTGTAATCGCATACGGAGACGCTGACGGTCCGGGCAACGGAAATTCCTTGAACGTTTCAGTCTTCGGATCGAACCGGCCAATCTTGTGTCCTGTGCGCTCGCCGAACCACACGATTCCGTCGGAATCGATCGCCAGCCGCTGTGGCGTGCCCTGTGTCGGCGGAGACCACTGGGTCACCTTCTCCGTTTTCGCGTCGATTCTGCCGATCTTGCCGTCCTTTTGAAGCACGCAGAACCAGACATTTCCATCCTTATCGAAGGTGATGCCGTAGGACGACGGGACTTCCATGAAGTGCGTGTACTTGCCAGTTTCCTGATCGTACTTACTTAACGGGCTGCCCGAAGACCACAAATTTCCTTTCGCGTCGACGCGAACCGTATGTTTGTCGGCACGACGGTCAGGCAGCTTTAAGGAATCCGGGAATTCAGTAATCTTTCCGGTGCTGGGATCCAGTTTCGCCAGCCTGTTCAACGCAAACTCCGTGAAATAGACGGTGCCGTCAGCTGAGGGTACGACAGAATGAACGCCAGCGGTCTCTTCGAATGGCAGCAGGAAATGTTTGACCTCGCCCGTCTTCGGATTCAGCCTGGCGACTTCGTTCCCGCGCCCGTAGTAGGGCATCCAGAAATTTCCATCCTTATCCGGAGCGGCGCTCCACGGCAGCCCTTTCGAACCCGAAACATCGTATTCGACATAGACGATGTTCATGGCCTCGTCACTGAATGGCCGCACCGTGTCCTTGTATCCAGGCAAGTCTGCCGGAGAACGCGGTACTGTCGAATCTTGACCAAACGTGCTGTTCAAGTAGGCCACCAGCTCATTCGCTTTCTCGTCGGTAATCCTCTCGGACAATTGGAAGGCCATGGACTGCCGCATATAGGCCACTCGATCGCGCCAACCCTCTTCATCGCGGCGAACGCTGGCCATTCTGGTTTGAAAGCCATGGCAAATAAAACAATTCGTGGAAAGCGTTTCTTTGCCTTTTCCCTTCGGCATGAGCTTCTTGCCTTGATATAGGTTGAGGTCGCTCCAACGCACAGTGCCTTTTTGAAGCGCAAATTCAAACGAAACATTTTGATCGGCGGATAAATTCACAGCGCTGTGGGGATCTGTCGTGAAGCCGACAGCCCTGACTCGCACCTGATACTCGCCGGCGGGCAGATTCTCCACGCTGTACCGGCCTTGCTTATCAGACAGCACACTGATGGTGATGTGTGTCTTCGCGTTAATGGCCTGGACGAAAGCGCCCTCAAACGGTGTGCCGTCCGGTCCTTTCACGTTACCTGTGACCGTCGCCGCATGGGCGAGTGAAGAAAAAAGGACAACTAAACTTACAACAGCCACAAGCTTACTCACTGTTCGCATGGCTCTCCTCCTAAGCACGACTCACCTTGGCGCATCAGCCGGGCGCTTACCGGTAACTCCCGTCGCTGATGGTTCAGCCCGAATTGCTTTCCGCCAACAAGATAAACTCTTTTAGCCGAGACGATCAATTGACTCCACCCGCTGAGCCAATCTTATACCAACTCTCCTGGCCAATCATCTCCCCTTCGGTTAGTTTTTGGATGGTGTGTTGCGTTTCGTGGTGTCCAAGGCAGGACAAGCATAAAATGCGCGAGCTAGAAGTCCAAACCGCAAATTCCGGTTGAGGACCCTTCTGCCTTGGTTGGCATTTCTCCTAGTAGTACTAGAACGGGTTTTTTAGATTTAACAAATTTGTCACTTGACTTGCATCATCTGTCTTCTATTATGTGACCACTTGGCCGGACTTCATCACTTTCTGTGTGATTAGGTTCGACTGAGTTGGCCTTCCTTTTCGATTTAAACAAACAGGAGGAGAAAAAAGTCATGAATCACACGAGAACTTTCAGGTGGCTCAGTGGAATCTTTGGTATCACGTTTTTGGCCGCTTTGGCGGCGTTCGCCAGCACCTTTAGCCGGAGCTTGAAGTTTAGCAACACTCCCTTGTTGCGTCCTGACGGCAATAGTGAACCGGAGATCTCCATCGCCGCCGACGGCACGATGGGCATCGTCGCGCTGGGCTCTGGCACGAACCTGTGGACGGGACCGTTCGGTTTGACACCCACGTTCCAAGGAGTGATCGACGCGTCGCTCCAGCAAACCGGCAAGGTCGTCTTCGGTGGCGGCGACGCTGACGTGGATATGGGATCCACGGGAACGCTGCATGCCTAGACGCTCATTCTTCTGGGAAACCCGACCTTCCATGCGGCACAGCTCGGTGTTTCGGCAATTACTTGTCCGAACTCCATCCCCAACTTCAACGCGAAGAACTGCACCGCCCAGATCATCGATACGACGGAGTCGGACCGCCAGTGGATCACCTCGGACGGCCCGCGCGTCTTCATTTCCTACCACGACTCGAGAAACAGCGCTCTGATTCATGTCCAGCGCTCCGATGACGACGGCTTCACTTGGCGCCGAGTTGGCGATCCAATCGTCGGCCAAGGCATTGCAACAGGTGAAGCGACCTTCAACAATCTCCAGGGTCCGATTGTCGTTGACCGCTTCACTCACAACGTCTACGACATTTACGCCGCCGGCGAAACTGGCATCCTGAAGGCCAAGACCACTGACTTCGACCATATTTTTGTCTCGCGCAGCACCGATGGTGGAGAATCCTGGACAGCCGTACTGGTCTTCCACGCATCGACCCCCGTGGGACTCGACAACGTCTTCCCGACGCTGGCAGCTGATCCCACTAATGGCAAACTCTACGCCGCATGGTCTGACGGAAAAACAGTCTCTTTCTCTACCTCGAGCAACGAGGGGAAAACTTGGTCACCGGCCGTGGGCGTTAATCTTGCCCCCGCCGCCAACACAGCTGTCTTCCCTTGGATCGCGGCGTACAACGGCACGGTGGACCTCGTTTATTACGGCACCCCTGCCTCGAGCAAAAACGACCCCAGCGCCGTGTGGAATGTCTACCTGGCGCAAACAACGAATGACGGCGCAAGCTTCCAGCAGAGCACAGTGAGCAATACGTCGAATCACGTGGGCGTCATCTGCACCCGGGGCACCGGCTGCGCCTCCGGCACGCGCAATTTGCTTGATCTGTTCAAGGTCGCGATCGACTCAAGGAACGGGAGCGCTGCCGTTATTTACACTGACGACACGCTCTCAAAGGACAGTTTCGGCAATCCGCTGCCGCAAATCGTTCTGGCGCAGCAGCAATAGAGCCGGCGCATTTGTCAGCGAGAGGGGACGAGGACAAAATTCATGGTGACGGTGGCAAATGGGTTGCCAACGCCAAGTTTCGCGGCTCGCTCAGGGTTGTTGTGATCCTCAAAATCGATAATCAGCGTCTCCTTCACGCCGAAAACTGCATCGGAATCAAGATAAGGACTTTTCCGATCGAAGTAGTGGGTGGTGATTGACTCGTAGCCTGGGGCACTCACGATGAAGTGCAGGTGGCCTGGCCGAAAATTATGGCGGCCCGAACGTTCAAGCAGACGTCCGACGGTGCCGTCACCAGGGATCGGGTAGAACCGCGGTTTGGCCGCTCGGAACCAGTAGCGTCCATCATCGTTGGCATGGAAAAGCCCCCGCAAATTCATGTTGGGCTGGATTCCCGGCTGTTGAACGTCGTAGAAGCCGTCCTCGTTCGTCATCCAAACGTCTAGCGCGGCGCCGGCGACAGGCCGGCCGTCGATGCTGGTCACGCGGCCTGAAACCACTACGGGCATGCCTTTGCCATCGAGGCAAATGTTTTCACCCAGAGCGCGTTCAGGAGCGCCGGATACATAGAAGGGGCCGAGGACGGTCGTTTCAGTGGCGCCCGATGGTTTTTGGTGGTTGATGGCGTCAACCAGCATGGATACGCCAAGGACGTCGGAAAGCAAGATCCACTCCTGGCGGGTGTCTGTGCAAAGTTGGCCGGTTCGGGTCAGAAACTTGATTGCTTCGAACCATTCCTCCTGGGTTGGCTGAATTTCCTTCACTGCCGCGTGAAGGTGCGTGATGATCGAAGTCATGACCTGCCGGAAGCGTGGATCGGAACAATTGTTCATCCGTCCAAGCACCGCTGCAGCCGAGTTCTCTTCCGTCAGATACAGAGCTTGTCTGTCTTTTGCAGCCTTCACCGATCTTCCCCCTGTCATCCTTGCGCGCCCTCCAGGTTACAGCAACAATGCGTGCATCGTCACGCGGGCAGACATGCCCGGCTACGCGCAAAGAGGAGGAGACGCATGAAAAACTCCAGGCAGGACGATGCTCTGAGACGCGGAAGACTCGTTCGGCTCCGGCTCCCTGTGTTTGCCTCACCAAAAATATGGGATCGCCACCCGTGGCAACAACAAACAACAAGAATAATGAATCTGTCAAGCCCGCAAGTTTAGTTCATACTACACTATCCCGATCGCTCGCCCTGCGAGCCCAACCCCGCTCCAGAGAACCAGCGATAGCACCGCGGCCAGTTTGCGCCACAGCGGGGATATCTGGGTCTCGTCGGACATCGTCACCTTGCGATGGAGAGTAAATGTGAATAGGATCGCCAGCACGAGAGACACCATCTTCACGCGAAAGGCCCCGTTACCGTACATCTTCACCGACTCCGACGAGAAGAGAAAGAATCCGGAGACCAGAATTACCACAAGGCTCCCGAGCATCCACGGCTGGACATCCTGGGCCAGTTCGGAAACACGCTCACGCTGAAATCGAATGCCGAGGAGGCGGAGGTTTACGATCAAAACCGTTCCACCCAGCATGCCCAGCGCCACGAGATGGAATACCTCGACAAAAGGAAATAGCCATACCGAGTTGCGTATCCCGTGACCGAAAAACGAATTGTCGGCCCACTCACAGAAGGACATTAAAAGCGAGCTGAGAGACATTCCAGGTGAACCTCCTTACGGGGGCGGCAGGGAATACGCGATAGCTCGTCCCGCGGCGACAATCGCAACCCACAAGACCAGAGAAAGGATCGCTGCTGCTTTTGCCCTACTTGGCGTCTTAGAGCCAAAGTCCCACTCAGCCATCTTGCGGCCTGCAGTGGCATTGAACAGCCAAACATTCAATCCAGCCAACAAAAGCATCAGCATCTTGATTTTGAAGAAAATGCTGTTGTAGAACGCGACCGGATCGCCACAGAATAGAAGGACCCCGGTGACAATCATCACCAAGAATCCTCCAATGAGCCATGGGTTCAGCTCCTCCACAACCTCCGAAGCACGCCGGCGGCGCATGCAAACGCCGAGAAGACGCAAGTCGAGCAGAACAGTAAATCCCAGGAACAGGGTCAGGGTCAAAACGTGGATCGTCTCAACCACGGGTTCGGCCCAAGTCGAGTCACGCATCGTGACACTGAATGCCGTGTCATGCAGCCACTGCATGAAGCGGATTACAGGCATTCTCGGAAAACCTCTTGTCCCGGTTCGGGCGTGCGGATGGATGTGCGGGTGCCGCGAATAACATCCGAACGCCTCGATCAGAAGGCAGGGTAGCCGATCATCGTTGGGTGCGGCTTGCAAAAACTCCACTTACATGAACAGAATTATGACCTTTCCATTCAAAATCAAACCAATTGTGTAGGTCGCAAGATTGGCCGGAAAACTAACTGCAGTCGTAAGGCTGCACAAAAGGGCAATTCTCCGCCGCAATGCCTCCGGGCACCTTGAGTGAGGCTATGATCCACTCTGCCGGCGGTAGGCCGCTGGAGAAACTCCCACTGCGCGCAAGAACCAATTGCAAAGATGGCTTTGCGAGGAGAAACCGGAAGAGAGGGCCACCTCCACGATCGGAGAATCGGTGTTGCGTAAGAGATCCCTGGCACGCTCGATTCGCCGCGCAAGCACGTACTGATGCGGAGACTGACCGACGGCGGACTTGAACGCGCGTGGCAAATAGAGCGGACTGATTTCCACTTCTCCCGCCATGGCCTCAAGGGTGAGGTCGCCGTCGAGGTTTTCCTCGATAAACTCGATCAAGCGGCGGATTTTCCACGCGGAAATCGTCCTTGTTTTTGGCATGCGTGGCGGCCGCGACCGCGATGAATAGTGCCGCGCGAGATGCACGGCCATCATCTGGGCGATCGTATCAACGTAGAGTCCGTCTTCGGCAGAGCCGTCTCGCAATGCTGTTGTGATCGAGATGGCGAGTTGCTCCAGCAGAGGGTCCAAAATCGCGAAGCGGGGCACAATCTCCGCCGCGGAGACATCGCAACCGTACATCTCATCGACAGCGGCCGCATAAATCGACTGGCGCAAGTAAACTTGGAGAATCTCCGGATGACCCGAATGCTGCCATTCCGTAGTTGCTTCACCAGGCGTCACGCAAATGCGGCGAGGGCCGATGAGCGCTCTCTCGCGCGGGGCGCCTTCAATTTTGCGCATCACCGCCGTGGGTCTGCACAAATGGTAAATGAGTGAAGGGTGGCGAAGTGCCGGCTCTGTTGCATGGAACGGAGCCTCTTCGAAGATCGCGGCATAGAGAGAACGCCAGCCGGTTTCCTCGCTGTGCGCGATCACGCGGTTTTGGATTCTGAGCACACGTCCATGAGTTTCTCGAACGGTGAAAATCTGGTTCGCGAGCGAAATCATTGGACACCCCCCGCTGAAGAGCACGGGCACTCACACCTAGTGGCGCGATTATACAGAATTCGCACGCGCGGTCAAGGACGGGTGCAGATTGCACTCCGCTGCATTTCTGCTTGTTTTAAGGCTCCTGCAGCAGTTTTGCGCGGGATGGGCCGGCTCTTCGTTGGCAGAAACGTGGTTTGCCGCACGTGCTAAGCGGCGCGGTGGCAAGGCAATGGCTCCCATCCCCGGAGCCGGGGGCCCACGACTCAGCGCGACAGGAAGTCACGATTCTGCTCACGGATGTGGAATTTATGCAAGCCGCACAGTTTTGCCTTCGTTTAGCATTAGAATCAGCATGTACCGAACGGCGCCCGTCATGCACCACGTGTCCAAAATTAACGGAGCTGCACCACGGACGCCTGAACTCTATGACAAGCACAGCACAGGTTTCCGGCGCGCAACGTACGTGGACCATACGATGGGTTCCGTGCATATGGGGGTGGGCATCTGCTACCTTGACCCGAATGGAGTAATTCAACCGCACGTTCATTCCTTCGAAGAGAGTTTTTATATTTTGAGCGGAACGATAATCGCGCAGATCGGAGAAAGGAATGACGAACTGAGCGCCGGCCACTTCGGACTGATCAGTACGGGCGTGCGGCACTCTTGGCGCAATACGCGCGAACAGCCTGCGAGCTGGCTGGAAATGCAAGCGCCACAACCGCGTCCCATTGAGAGTGCCCGTGATACATTCTTCGCTGGCGGCGACGTGCCCAGCGTTGCGGTAACGCTTGCCCAGCAAGACGGAGCCAATGCTCTGGTCGGCTATTTCGACCAATCGCGGCTGCCGCGATCTGGCGGACCGTCACAAATGGAAGGGTTCAACCCGACTGCGGGTGTGGCGATCAAGATGTTCGTGGACCGTTCTTTCGGCGCAGTCCATCAATCGCTCTTTCTGATTCAGTACATGCCGGGCGCGAAGATCGATCCGCACGATCACACGTTTGAAGAGTCCTATTTAGTTGTCAGCGGACGGGTTCGCGCGACGGCGGACGGCCAAACCTACGATCTGGGCGCGGGCGATGTGATCTGGACGAGCGTGGGCTGCATTCACAGTTTCGAGAACGCCGGTTCGGACCCGGTGTGCTGGATCGAGACACAAGCGCCGCTGCCGCCGTCGAAAGAGGTATTCCGGTTCGAGCGCGATTGGCTACATTTGGGTGGGACGTTGTGAGACAAAGGCTTGCCCTCCCGGAATTGCTTTGATAACGATGGTGTATTGAATCCGGCATTTCCGCTCGCGGCTCAGAGGAAAAGCAGGGCGGCAGCGCCAAAGAGGACGGCTATGTTAACCAATCAGAATACACAGACCGACAAGGCGGACGCCGCGGCACGCACGCAACCCTTCACCTCACAGGAATATATTGAAAGCCTGCGCGATGGGCGCGAGATCTGGATTTACGGCGAACGGGTCAAGGATGTGACGACCCACCCGGCCTTCCGCAACACGATTCGCATGCTGGCCCGCTTGTACGACGCCTTGCACGATCAACGCAAGAACACTCTCTGCACCGAAACGGATACCGGAAGCGGCGGGTATACCCACAAATTTTTCAAAGCTACGCGAAACGCGGAAGAACTGGTGGGTGCACGCGATGCGATCGCGGAATGGGCGCGCGTAACGTACGGCTGGATGGGCCGCAGCCCGGACTATAAAGCCGCGTTTCTTGCAACGCTGGGCGCGAACTCCGAATTCTATGATCCGTTCCAGGAAAACGCCCGGCGCTGGTACAAGAAAGTGCAGGAGGAGGTTACGTTCGTCAATCATGCGATCGTGAACCCTCCGGTAGACCGCAACAAGGAACTCGCCGAGGTGCGCGACGTGTACATGCACGTCGAGAAGGAAACCGACGGCGGGTTGATTGTCAGCGGTGCGAAAGTTGTTGCGACAACCTCAACCCTCACTCATTACAATTTTATCGCCAACAATGGCGCCTTGCCGATCAAGACGAAAGACTTCGCCTTCGTCTGCATCGTGCCCACCGAAGCTCCGGGCGTCAAGCTTTTTTGCCGGCCGTCCTACGAGATGACGGCGGCGGCGATGGGCAGCCCGTTCGATTACCCGTTGTCCTCCCGACTGGACGAGAACGATTCGATCATCGTTTTCGACAAGGTGTTTGTGCCGTGGGAGAATGTGTTCGCCTATGGTGATATCGATAAAGTAAATAATTTCTTTCCGCGTTCCGGGTTCCTCCCGCGCTTCATGTTTCACGGCTGCACGCGACTGGCCGTCAAGCTTGATTTCATCGCTGGGTTGTTGCTCAAAGCAGTGGATGCAACCGGTGCCAAGGATTTCCGCGGCGTGCAGGCGCAGGTGGGAGAGGTGCTGGCGTGGCGCAACCTTTTCTGGGGCCTGACGGACGCGATGGCCCGCACGACTACGCCGTGGACTCCAGGCTATGTGCTGCCGAACCTCGACTACGGCCTGGCATATCGCGTGGCGTCCAGCCAGATTTATCCGCGCCTGAGAGAAATCATCGAGAACGTTCTGGCCAGCGCGCTCATCTATCTTCCGTCCCACTCCGTTGACTTCAAGGTTCCGGAAATTCGCAAATACCTCGATCAATTTGTGCGCGGCTCCAACGGTTACTCCGCCGTTGACCGCGTCAAGCTCATGAAGCTGATGTGGGACGCGATGGGCACGGAGTTTGGCGGGCGGCACGAACTCTATGAACGCAACTACTTTGGCAATCACGAGGGCATCCGCATTGAAGCGTTGATGATCGCCGAGTTATTGGGCCAGTGCGCCAAGTACAAGGGCTTCGCGGAGCAATGCATGGCCGAATACGACATCGATGGCTGGACGGTGCCCGACCTGATCAATCCAGATGACATCAACCTGGTGATGAAAAACGGAAACCGAATGCCGTAAGCCATGAGTTAATTAACGGAGAGGAAATCTACGACTATCGGAAGCACTCCCACTTTCGACACGACTCGCTTCCGCTCCGCGC
>WNGH01004926.1_pt1 | contig 17247 bp, 11 predicted proteins | sample 5400631 | NCBI WGS metagenome assembly WNGH01 (sample SAMN13153373, study PRJNA577476) | soil metagenome | isolation source: 115 cm soil or saprolite under Garry oak tree replicate 1 | place: USA:California | collected 2016-06-15
ACACCTTCATCAAGTCGGGCGAGAGCAGCCGCGCGCTTTACGCCGAGGCTTTCAAGCATCCGCTTGGTCAGTGGTATCAAGTGGCGCTGGTCTTTGACGGGACAACGATGCGGCATTACGTCGATGGCAAAGAAGAACTGTCGGGAGAACTGAAGATCGCGCCGCTTGATAAGGGCAAGACTTCGCTCGGCGTGCGGATGAATCGGGTTTATTGGTTCAAGGGAGCGATCAGCAGTGTGCGCTTTACGTCGAGAGCGCTCTCGATAAAAGAGTTCATGAGGAAATGAATTCGCTCAGAGAACGATGTTCCGTTACGAACACGGCTCAGAGTTCAACCTTCAGGTTGCTTCTTTCGCCAGTTACAAGCTAAAGCTCGAACTCTGAACACTGGTTTAGCGGAGCAGCGCTTGAGCCATAAGGATAAAAACATGCAACCCTCCACGCGACAAATGGTTCGACGCGCTTTCCTACGAAACACCGCGCTTGGTGCGGGAGGCATCGCCGCATCGAATCTGATCCGTAAGTCTCTGTTCGCGACTACTCTGATAACTGATTCGCCGATCGCTGCGACCCGCCATGGCAAGGTTCGCGGCTATGTCGATAACGGCATCAACGTCTTCAAAGGAATTCGCTACGGCGCTGACACGTCAAAAAGACGCTTCATGCCACCGTTATCGCCAGAGACCTGGTCCGATGTGCGCGACGCGCTCGCGTATGGGCCATCTGCGCCGCAGCCATCACGATCAAACGACAAACCAAACGAGGATTGCCTCTTCCTGAATGTGTGGACGCCGGCGCTGCGTGATGGACGCAAGCGGCCCGTCATGTTCTACATTCATGGCGGCGCCTACAACAATGGATCGGGTTCGAGTCCGCTTTACGACGGCGTGCGCCTGTGCAAGCGCGGCGACGTGGTGGTTGTTACGGTCAATCATCGGCTGAATGCATTTGGTTATCTTTATCTGGCGCGCTTTGGCGGTGAGGAGTTCGCTGACTCCGGCAATGTGGGGCAATTCGATTTGATTATCGCCTTACAGTGGGTGCGCGATAACATCATGAAGTTCGGCGGCGATCCGAATCGAGTGATGGTGTTTGGGCAATCGGGCGGCGGCGCGAAGATTGCTACGCTGATGGCGATGACGATGGCTAAGGGATTGTTTCATCGCGCCGCGACGATGAGCGGACAGCAGGTTACAGCTTCGGGACCGTTGAATGCGACGCTGCGGACTCGTGCGGTACTCGATGCGTTGAAGTTGCCGCCCGAGCGCGCGTCTGAACTGCGCACGATTCCTGCGGAGCGCTTGCTCGAAGCAATCGACGCGCCATCCGTTTTATCCCGACGCGGCGCCGCAGTCGGCGCAGATTCCGATGATCATCGGCAACACCCACGACGAGACGCGTGCTTTTCTCGGCGGCGACGCGGCGAACTTTACGCTGACGTGGGAGCAAGTGGCTGAAAAACTCGCTCCGAACATGCGTGTCGATATTCAACCTGAAGCTGTGATCGCCGAGTATCGAAAACTGTACCCGAACTATTCTCCGAGCGATGTCTTCTTTGCCGCGACCACGGCAGGCCGATCGTGGCGAGGCGCAGTGATCGAAGCTGAGGAGCGAGCGAAGGCCGGCTCTCCAGCTTACGCTTATCAACTTGATTGGGCGTCGCCCAGAGACGGCGGCAAGTTCGGCGCGCCGCACGCGTCCGACATTCAGTTGGTATTCGACAACATCGACAAACCCGGCGCGACCGCCACTGGTCCGCAAGCGCAACAGATGGCCGATCAGATGAGTGAGACTTTCATCGCCTTCGCGCGTACGGGAAATCCGAACAACAAACTGATTCCGCGTTGGGAGATGTACACGCTGCCACGGCGCCAGACGATGGTTTTCAACGTGCCGTCACATCTCGAAGACGATCCGCGCGGCGCGGAGCGGCGGCTGTTTGCGAAAGTGCCGTACGTGCAGCCAGGAACTTAGTCTGGTTTCATTCGTGTGATTTCGTGGAGCAAGCTTTTGTTGAGGGAGAAGCAATCCACGAAACCACACGAAAGGTGACGCTCGAAACGCGCGGGAAGCGATGGCACGTAAGCATTCCCGACAAGCTTCGCACCGATCACGAAACGCATTTCGGGCAAGTGATGACGCGGTTTCTAGCGTTCTTGAGGGAGGGAAAACTTCCCGCATGGGAAACACCGAATACGATCGCGAAGTACTACACAACTATCAAGGCGCTCGAGATGGCGACTGTGTTACAGAACCGCGAGCGGTAGCGACCGGCCCTTTAGTGATTCGATCTTGAAAAGTTTATTGGGCCGGTCGCTACCGCTCGCGGTTCTGTAACGGAATCACGATGAAATCATTCGTTCTCATCTTAATGATTGGCAGTTGGTGCTGCTGTTACGCGGACTCGCCAGAAGCGGGACTGCTCTTCTATCTCTCGGGCGATCATGAATTCAACCCCGACTATGCGGCGGGCGGCGATCCGAATCCAAACTTTCTGCGTGACGTGAAGATCATTTCGGACGGCGCGAAGGGCCCTGGTTTTGAATGCGCGAACACGCAGTTGATGTCTTACTGGGCCGCTGGGAACATCTACGCAGAGCGTGGCACGCTGGCGTTTTCGTGGCGCTCGCGCTATCCGGTTGGGCCGACTGCGTTTCCGATTTTCCGCGTTGGTTATTCCGATCATTCAAGCTGGGACATGGCTTGGCTGCGCATCGATTACAACGGTCACGGTGGCTTTGATGCGTTTGTTACTGATATCAATCTGGCGCGCATTCGCGTGTCGTACGTGATGCCGAAGTTTCCGCAGCCGAATGAATGGGTGCACCTGGCTTTAACCTGGGATGAAACGGTTGGCATTCGTTTTTACGTGAACGGAGTTCTAGCGGAGAAGCAAGATAAGCAAGCGGTGCTTTACGCGGGCCTGGATCAATTCGGTCCGCACTCGCGCACGATTGGACCGATGCAAGTGCAGAGCGATTACAACTTCACGCGCGGCGGCGACATCGACGAGATCCGCATTTACGATCGGATGCTCTCTGACGACAACGTCGCTTCGATTGCCAAGGGCATCGCGCCGACAAAGATTCCCGACGTGACGCGCAATCTGAATCAGCGCAGATGGCAGGACGAGTGGTGGCTGCGTTACGGTTGGAACCGAAAAGGCGATGTGCCGCCTTATCTCAACTCGGCGCAGGCCTCCGTTCGCAAAGTTGAGATTCACGATGTTTATGACTTGAAGCGCTGGTGGTGGAAGGCGACGGATGGAATTCGCGAGACGACCTGGCCGGGCGTTTACAATCGCTCGCGTCTGCCAGGCCGCAACGATTATTTTCAATTGCCCGATTGGGATTGCTATTCGCTCTCAGGCAAGTCAGTCACGTTCACGATGCCCGACGAACCGTGGAACCATCTGGAGATTTCCGGCGCGGCGTGGGGCAAAATGTATTTGGAGAAAGCGAGCGAAGAACTTCTTTTTCAGCGTCCGAAGGATCAAGAGAAAACGTTTCACCGATTACCGGCGCCGGTTAGAGGCGAGAAGATTCGTTTTGAAAACGTCGAGCAGGAGGAGCCGATCGGTGAGTTGTCTGCGTATTACGTAGCCGCCGGAAAGGAGCCACAAGGCAGCGCGCGTTTGAGTTACACGCTGCGAATGAATGCTCAGTTGAAGGACGGCAGCATTGAAGCGATTAAGAATTTCATCAACGGTCGTTACACTCCGGACGAGCGCGCGATGATCTTGGCTGTTGCCGATACCTCCACTCACGCGAAACCGTCAGAGGAACCGCGTAGCGGTGAAATGTTTATAGAACAAAGGGCTCAATTGAGAACTAGCAGCTCCTTTAGGAGCGCAATCGAATCTGTTTCGCCCATAAATGGGCTCTCCGAAATCAATGGGTTTGAGTCTTTCTATAAACATTTCATCCCTACGGGATTTTTCCCACAGACTGACAATTCGCAATCGTCGCCTCCCACCAATTCGCAATCGGAGTTTCGCAATTTGCAATCGTCACTTCCCACCAATTCACAATCCCCAATCCGAAATTCGGAATCGTCCCTTCCTCTCGTTCACGTTTTGATTCCCGCGGATGGTTGGCAGAACGTCGATGACGGTCTCGACGGCATCGCGATCGACTTGCCTGCTCTTCAGGTGAAGCCAACGCATGGCCAATACTTTCCGCTGAACGTACAAGTGAAAGATCCTTTGTGGCCGCAGCGAAATTTGCTCGACTTCAGTTTCTCAGTCAAACCAAATGAAGCGAGAACGCTTTGGCTCGATACCCGCGATCGCATCCTGCCTGCGGGGAAGGCGCTTTACATTACCATTGCCGGCGCTGGTAATGATTTCGGGCCCGCATCGCTCGAAGGCGCGGGCATTCGCTTGATTTTCAAGCCGCGCGCCGAAGCCGCGAAAGAGCACGAAATCGATCGGTTCATGCAGGCCCGCGACAGCTACGCGATGCTGATCGAGGAACATACAAACAATCCGCGGCTGAATCTCTACAATCGTTTCGCCGCCGATGTGACTGATCTCTTGCGCGTGAATCCGAATCATTGGTTGGGACAGACTTACTGGTATGACAGCAATCGCAGTCACCCGAAGCCTGCGTTCACGCAACCCTCTGCGCCGGACGGCGTGCCGTTATGGGCCTTTCGACAAACGGAGCAGCTTCGAAACCTTAACCGCTTCGTGCTTTGGTACATTGATCATCGGCAGATTGAGAATGGAGAGTTTGGGGGTGGTCTCTCTGACGATAATGATCTGACGAACATATGGCCGCCCACCGCGTTGATGGGTTGCGAGCCAGAGAAGATCAAATCGTCGCTGATGCGAGAGATGGACGCGTTCTATAACCAAGGGATGTTCACGAACGGATTGCCGACGATTCAGGCGGACGAGTTGCATAGCTACGAAGAAGGCATTGAGGCGCTCGGCCAATCCCTGCTCTTGGATTACGGCGATCCGAAACAGCTTGAGCGCGCGATGGAGACCGCGCGCTCAGTTATAAAACTCACCGGCATCAACAGCGCGGGCCATCGCCACTTCAAGACTTCTTACTATAATGGCATCAAGATGGCCGAAGAGGAGCCGTGGGGTTGGTCGAAACCGAGTTCCACTCTCGTGCTCCATCCGGGGATCATGCTGGTTGATTACAACGGCAATCCAACGATGAAAAAGTTCATCACTGAGCTGGCGGATGGTTTTCTCGCGCATCGGCAGAATGGGCGCGTAAAGCAAAACATCGCGATCCGATTTAGCGATGACAAGGAAGCGCCGAATAATCGTGGCAGCGTGTTGCCGGTCTTCTGGGCGGCCTGGAGGTGGACCGGCGATCCAAAGTATCTCGAACCGTTCCGAGACTTGGGTGCGCGCGCATTGGAAACCATCCCAGCAAATGCGCTCGATCAATTGAACGTGAGGCCGACGTGGGGAAACGAAATCGCTTCGCTGATGAAGTCGGGTGCGAGTATTCAGCGTCCGAATGTAGCGAATCCGAATAGCCAGCGTCTTAACATTCCGCCGCCGACCAACTACGCGGCGATGCATCTTGGGTGGCAGATGACCGGCGACAAACATTTTCTCGAATCGCTCTATGCCTCGCAGATCGAGACTTCGGCGCTGCATCAATTCATGAACACGGAAGGCAGCATGTGGATCGATCGCGTCGATGTGCCCAATGCTGAGTTGCAGCGGGCGCGGCTCGGCGGCATCGCGATGATCCGGGGCTCGCTGAATCCCGGTCATGCGGTGAGTTGGACGTTTCAGTCTGAGGCTGACGAAGAGAGCACGGCGATTCTGATTCCAAACGCGACCGAGCAGTCGCTAAAAATTATTGTTTACAATCTGAATCAATCGCCCGTCACCGCAACGATGACCGGATGGAATCTCGATCCTGGCAAATGGGAAATCGTGCAGGGCATCGATCAGAATGGCGACGACGTGCCGGATGGAGCGACGACTACTATGACCACGGAACTGGAGCGCACCGCCACAATTGAATTCAAGTTTCCTTCAAGAGCAACGACGATCCTGAATTTGAGATTAGTATCGAAGGGAACCTCGTACTGGGAACGGCCGGACCTCGGAATATCAGTTGAGGATGTGAAGCTGAAAAGGAGAACGATTTCTGTAACGGTGCATAGTCTCGGCGCCGTAGCCAGCGCGCCGACGAATTTGACTCTCTTTGACGAGAGCGGACATGTTCTGGCGACGGCGTCAGTGCCGCGCCTCGAAGCGCCAACCGATCTGCAACCGCGGACAGTGACTGTTACGTTGCCCGCTCCCGCGCGAAACTACCACGGTCTTAGTCTGGTGCTCGATCCGGATATGAGAATGAAAGAGATTACGCGAGTCAACAATCGTGTGATGTTGGAATTGCAAAATGCAAGGAGTGGCCGCTAATTTTCTGTTCGCTGGATGTTTACTCGTGATTTCGGTTGAGGGGCAGGTTCGTTCCAATTCAGCGTAAGTTGCAACGGCGCTTCGAAGCGGCAGCGAGCGAAAGAGTCTTGTCAGCGCGAACTCGGCCGTCATCCGAGCGCGCGCGCCGCGCGATTCTGGGCTCAAGTAAAGAAAGATTTTCTGGGGATCGCTTTAACGTTGGCAGTGCGCCAAGGATTGACGCGAATTAATTGAATTCCTCCCAATTGAAGGGACGGAATTCCGCGATTTTTTCAAAGTCGTCAGGGTTTTTGGTTAGTACGGTGAACCCTGTCCGCGCGACGGTCATGGAAATGAGGGCGTCATTTGTCATTCGAGCGCGCCCGACTTGTTCGTATCCGTGTTTCTGACCTATCAGTGATAATACTTCGCCCGCTAACCGCCAATCACTTTGCGCCGGCACGAGCACTCGATTTGCCTGGGCAAACTGTCTTTCGAAATCTAACAAGCGATTGCGTGATCTCTTGTCACTGGCGCCGACAAGCAACTCTGACAAGACAACTGAACTCAACCAGAGGGGCTGCGACTTTCCGTCTGGGCCGCGGCTGGCGCGTCGCAAATCTAAGATTGATTCATCCCCGCGTCGAATTGCCGAGATGTACACTGAGGTATCGAAAACAATGCCGGTCATCGATTCATTCATTTCCTCTCTAAGCGACCAAACACATCTCTAACCTTGATCCCGTCGCGAATTAGTTTTTCGGTGGCCCCCCAAGCGCGACGATTCTTTTCGTCCTCAGCAATCACGATTTCCAGCGCCCGGTCGATAGTCTCAGTTTCGGTTTTCGCGCCGAGTGCTTTCTGGGCTCTCTTTATCTTCGCCTGATCGAGAACCAAATGCTTATGCTTATGTACAGTTGATGATGATTTCATCAGTTTAACTCCTCGTGTACATAGTAGGGCGAAGTGATGTACATTCGCAATCGAGGTTAGTTTGGTATTCCGGATAGGAATAGGAGTGAAACACTTGCCGGTGGTGCAGTCGCAATTGGTGGTTGTTCTGATTTTGATCGTGGTAGTTGCTCTATTGGCTTTGCTGCTTTCGGGATCGAGCGCGATGGGAACTGCGGATAATTCCCAAGAACCAATCATTCTTTGGCCCAATGGCGCACCGGGCCCCGTTGGCAAAGAACCAAACGACGTCCCGACTTTGACGCCTTATTTCCCGGCGAAAGAAAAGACGACTGGCGCAGCGATCATCGTTTGTCCGGGTGGAGGCTACACTCACCTGGCCGATCACGAGGGGCGACCGGTCGCGGAATGGCTTAACAACTTGGGCATTACGGCGTTCGTGCTCAAGTATCGGCTCGGACCTCGTAATCATCATCCGGCGCCGTTGCAGGACGCGGCGCGCGCGATTCGCACTGTGCGAGCACGGGCGACTGAATGGAACATTGATCCAAAGCGTATCGGCATCCTCGGATTCTCCGCTGGCGGTCACGTCGCGTCGACGATCGGTACCCATTTCGATTCAGGCAAGCCCGACGCTTCCGATCCGATCGAACGAGTCAGTTCCAGGCCTGACTTGATGATTCTGATCTATCCGGTAATAACGATGAGAGAGTTCACGCACGCCGGGTCTAGGCGAATGTTGCTCGGAGACAATCCGTCATCGGACCTGGTCGCTTTGTTGTCGAACGAAGAACAGGTGACGAAAGAAACGCCGCCTGCCTTTCTGGTTCACACGGCCAACGACCCCGCAGTGCCCGTTGAGAATAGCTTGCGATTTGCGGAGGCGATGACAAAAGCCGGCGTGCCTTTCGAATTGAATATTTACGAACGCGGCCCTCATGGTTTTGGACTTGGCGGCAAGGACCCGATGCTCTCGACCTGGCCGCAGCGTTGTGCGGATTGGCTGCGCGCGCACGGCTTCATTAGCCGGGCAACCAAATGAGTCGATGCGATTAGTAGCGATGACTAAATCTTTGAGCCAATCACTTGCGCGTTACTGGCTACTGCCTTCGTTGATCGTGGCCCTGCTCTCGATTGCACCGACCGGGTCCACCCAGCTCGCGGGCAATGCTCGAGTCACTTCTTCGTTCGACAGCGATTGGCGTTTTCTTAAAGGCGATGCTCCAGGCGCTGAGAGACCAGACTTCGATGACAGCGCATGGCGGAACCTCGACGTGCCGCATGACTGGAGTATTGAAGGGACATTCGATGAAAAGAATCCAACGGGAGGCGCGGGTGGTTTCCTGCCGGCAGGTATCGGCTGGTATCGCAAACGTTTCACGTTGCCCGCCGACTACGCCCGCCGTCAAGTCTTCATCGACTTCGATGGCGTCATGGCCAACAGCGACGTTTGGATCAATGGCTTCCACTTGGGCCGGCGTCCTTATGGTTATGTCAGCTTTCGCTATGAACTGACCGATCATCTGAACTTGGGCAACAAGGCCAACGTGATCGCGGTTCGCGCCGATAACTCAGGTCAGCCGGCGTCACGTTGGTACACAGGCGCAGGCATCTATCGACACGTTCACTTGATTGTGACAAATCCAGCTCACATACAGCACTGGGGAACATTCGTGACGACGCCTCAGATTGCAAACGACAAAGCAACAGTGCGCGTGCAAACCGAAGTCATCAATCAATCGCAAACTACCCGAAATCTATCGATGCAGGTCGAGGTGCTCGATCCAAGCGGGCGCGTGGTACAAACGTCCGAGACCAAGCCGCAAAATATCAATGCAGGTGCCAGCGCCAGTTTCACCCAGGATCTCGCCATCCAGAATCCGCAACGTTGGGACCTGGATCATCCAAATCTTTATCGTGCTGTGGCTCGGCTGCGAGACGGAAAGACTACCGGCGACGACGAGACGGTAACCTTCGGTATCCGGGAATTTCACTTCGATGCAGACACAGGTTTCTGGCTCAACGGCCGCAACTTCAAAATCAAAGGCGTCTGCCTGCATCACGACGCGAGCGCGTTTGGCGCCGCCGTGCCTTTACGCGCCTGGGAACGTCGCTTGGAGACGCTCAAGCAGCTTGGCGTAAATGCAATTCGTACTGCTCACAATCCGCCGGCTCCCGAATTCTTGGACCTCTGCGATCGGATGGGTATTCTGGTGATGGATGAGTTGTTCGACTGCTGGACCGTGGCGAAAAATCCTTACGACTACCATCTATATTTCAAAGAGTGGTCCAAGATCGACGCGCGCGACACCGTGCGTCGCGATCGCAACCACGCGAGCGTGATCATCTACAGCGCCGGGAACGAAATTCATGACACGCCGAAGGCTGACCTGGCAAAACAGATTCTCGCTTCGCTGGTGGCTACGTTCCACGAAAGCGATCCGACGCGCCCGGTCACGCAGGCGCTCTTTCGGCCGAACGTCAGTCATGATTACGACAATGGACTCGCGGATCTTCTTGACGTAGTTGGTCAGAATTATCGCGAGAACGAGATTCTGGCTGCGCATCGGCAAAAGCCTTCGCGCAAAATTCTCGGCACTGAGAATGGCCACGATCGAATTGTGTGGTTGCCACTGCGTGACAGTCCGCCGTATGCGGGCCAATTTCTCTGGAGCGGGATCGATTACCTGGGTGAGTCGCGCCAGTGGCCCACCGTGGCTTACAACTCTGGTTTACTCGATCGCACGGGAGTGCCGCGTCCGCTCGCGTTTCAGCGACAGAGTTGGTGGAGCGATAAGCCGATGGTTTATATTGCGCGCCGCGTCGCGCCGACTGCACTCTTGCCGACCGATCCTGGTTATGGCACAGCCGCGCAGGAACGGCGCCCAACAGCGCTGTTTTCCGACTGGACGCCGCGAACCACTGGTCCGCACGACGAAAATGTTGAAGTGTATAGCAACTGTGAGCAGGTGGAACTTTTCCTGAACGGCAAGTCGCTCGGCGCAAAGCCGCGCCCAACTGACGACTCGCCGCGCGTCTGGAGCGTACCGTTTACTCCGGGAACGCTCAAGGCCATTGGCATCAATGGCGGCAGAGAGTCCGCGACTTATGAATTAAGAACCGCGGAAACGCCGGCGCGGATATTGCTCGCCACGGATCGCGCGAGAGTAGCTCCGCTTTGGGACGACGTTTCCTACGTGACCGTGGTGGTAGCCGATGAGAACGGCGGTCTTGTTCCTAACGCGAACGATTTAATTAGCTTCAAGATCAGCGGGCCGGGAATGATTACTGCCGTTGACAGCGCAGACAATAATAGTCACGAGTCTTTCCAAGCGACCGTACGGCGCGCTTATCGAGGAGTTTGTTTCGTGATGATTAAGGCAACGGCGGTCACGGGCAAGATAACGCTCGAAGCGTCTTCGTCCGGCTTGAAGGGTAGCTCAGTGATTATTAACGCCATCGCCGCGCAGAAGGCGAGATAAATAGACTTTTCTCTAGCCCAGGCGTTGACGCCATGATGTGTTTTTCTCTAGCCCAGGCGTTCACGCCTGGGTTAACGGAAAATCGTAATTGAGATTTAGCCGCCTTCAGGCGGCTTACCCAATATCCTTTAGGAGATCGATTCAATGTCTCACGTGTGCCACCAACTCTACTTTCACTTCGCCTGGGCCACACACTCTCGCGAACCGCTGATTGATCGCGTCTGGAGACCTCGACTCCTCGAAATCATCAACGAAGAAGTCAAGACGCGTGGCGGCTGGCCCATTCGCCACAACGCGATGCCTGATCATGCCCACTTACTTTGCAGGTTGCCTCCTACGGTTTTGATCGCTGAATTTATTGGACAAGTCAAAGGCGCGACTTCGTTCCGTGTAAACAAAGAGATTCATCCGAAGTTCAAACTTCGATGGCAGGAAGGCTACGGCGTGCTAACTCTACGCAAGGATGAACTCGTAAAAGTCTCGCGCTACATCGATCGACAAGAGGAACATCATCGTCGCGGGAGCTTATCTGATTTGCTGGAGAGATTTGAATGCGAGGAAGATGATTGGCCTGAAGGCATACGAGGAAAAGCCTCCTGCAGGAGGCTACGGGAAGAATTGGTAATTTCGCTTCCCAGGCGTGAACGCCTGGGCTAGAGAAAAGAATCTCGCTTCCCAGGCGTGAAGGCTGGGGCTAGAGAAAAGGAGAATCATGCTTGGACAGCGAAAATCGCAATCAATGCTGGCGGCGATAGCAGTCATTCTAATCGCGCACACCTGCGTCATGGCCCAGTCATCGTACTTCCGCAACTGGCCCGCAGGAACCTCACCCCGGGAGATCGGCAAACGCGTGGCCGAGAATTTTCTTGCTCGCAAGCTTGAAGTCGAGCAAGGCAAAAGACAATATGTTATCTATCCCGAAGTTTGCGCCTGGTATGGCGCGTTGACGGTTGCCCAACTGATAAATGACCGGGATCTCAAGACCAACCTGATTCAAAAGTTCGATCCACTCTTGACGGATAGGGTCAAACAAATCTCGCCTGAGCCTCATGTGGATTACCGTGTCTTTGGTGTCGTGCCGCTCGAGATTTACCTGCAGACGAAACAGCAGAAGTATCTCGATTTGGGCCGAAGTTTGGCCGACAAACAGTGGGAGAAGACTACGCCCGACGGCATTACGAGCGAAGCGCGTTACTGGATTGACGACATGTACATGATTACGGCAGTGCAAGTGCAGGCCTATCGGGCCACGCATGACGCCCGATATCTCGATCGCGCGGCTGGAACGATGGCCGCTTATCTGGACAAGCTGCAACAACCCAACGGCCTTTTCTTCCATGCGGCTGACTCGCCATTTTACTGGGGCCGCGGCAACGGATGGGTCGCGGCAGGAATGACTGAGTTGCTGCGCACGCTGCCGAAAGATCATCCGCGGCGCGCGCGCATCCTTGATGGTTATAAGAAGATGATGGCCTCGCTGCTCAAATTCCAGGGCGAGGATGGCTTGTGGCGCCAGCTCATCGATCATCCCGAAAGCTGGGCCGAGACTTCGAGCACCGGCATGTTCACTTTCGCGATGGTCACCGGCGTGAAGAATGGCTGGCTTGAGGGAAAGGCTTATGGCCCAGCCGCACGCAAAGCCTGGTTGGGGCTGGTCAAGCATATCGATAGCGAAGCGAATGTGCAGGACGTCTGTGTCGGTACCAATAAAGCGAATTTGGAAGTTGGAAATAACTTGGACACCCAATTGAAGTACTACCTTGCCCGACAGCGCCATTCCGGCGACTTGCATGGTCAGGCTCCCGTGCTTTGGTCGGCCTCGGCGCTGATGCGTTGAGTAATCACCGCTTTGCGCTACGATTGGTTTAGGTGGAGAGTCGAGCAACGGGTGTTCAGAGTACAAGCTTTAGCTTGAGATTTTCATGGACCGCAACCTAAAGGTTGAACTCTGAACACTTGTACTTCGACTTTCGCAATCGATTCCACGTTCACGATTTGATGAGACGAACAATTTCGCGGCGTAAGTTTCTTGGGGCTACGATCGGCGCCGCCGGCCTCATGAAGATTGGACAGTCCTCTGAGATCAATAACCGCCGGTCTTCAAATCCAAACAGCAGTAAGTATGCAATCGATCGAAAGGTGCTCGTCTCGCGTCATAACCCCACGCTTTACGAATTCGATCCGCTTTCGCCTTTGTCGCTTGGGAACGGCGAATTTGTCTTTACGGCTGACCTCACCGGCTTGCAGACCTTTCCACACGTGTATGAAAAATCGATGCCGCTTTGCACGATGTCGCACTGGGGTTGGCACACGACGCCTTTGCGGGCGGGTCTCGATCCGAAACAGCTTCGGTTAACTCAATACGACACGCATGGACGGCCAGTCGGTTACCACACCAGTTCCGAAGGTCAGACCGAGCTTTATAACTGGTTGCGAGAGAATCCGCATCGTTTGCATTTGGCGCGGATTGGATTGGCGCTGTTCGTAAGCGGCGGTCGAGAGGCGCAGGTTTCAGATCTCACTAACATTGAGCAGAAGCTTGATCTATGGACGGGAATTCTAAGCAGTCGCTTCAAGGTCGAGGACAAGCAAGTCACGGTCACGAGCGCTGTTCATCCCGATTTCGATCTGCTGGCGGTGGCAATCGAATCGAAGTTGATTGGCGCAGGCGAATTGGCGGTGCGATTCGCGTTCCCTTATGGCTCGCCGGAAATGCAGGCGGCGGATTGGACCCAACCCGATCGACATCGTTCGGAGATCGTCAGTCAAACCAAAACCAGCACCCGCATACATCGCACCCTCGATAAGGACGAATATCACGTCGTCATCGCCTGGATGGGTGACGCCTCATTCGCGACCGAAAAGGCTCACGAGTTCCTGCTTAAGCCAAGTGGTTCGCAGAACCGGCTTGAACTCGTCGTTGCGTTTTCTTCGCGTGTGTCCCAAAAGCTTCAGCTTGTCGCTGACCCAACGAACGATGCGCGGCAAGCTGAAGCTTACCGGACAGGGAGCAGTTTTGCCGCCAGCGCGAAGCACTGGGAAAGATTTTGGAGCGAAGGCGCGGCGATCGATCTTTCCGAGAGTCGCGACGCGCGCGCGCCGGAGCTCGAGCGGCGCATGGTTCTATCGCAATATCTCACCGCCATTCAGTGTTGGCACGCGGCCCACTTCGCTCTGTGGAACCGCCTGCCATTGCTCGAAAGGAGTCTCGGTTGGTACGCTTCGATGCTTCCGCGTGCGCGCGAACTCGCCAACTCGCAAGGCTATCGTGGCGCGCGCTGGCCGAAGATGGTGGGACCTGAAGGCCGCGACAGTCCTTCGCCAATCGGGCCATTGTTAATTTGGCAACAGCCGCATCCGATCTTTTACGCGGAGCTTTGCTATTTGACTCATCGCAATCGCGCGACACTCGAACGCTATGGTGAAGTCGTCTTCGAGTCCGCCGCGTTCATGGCGTCTTATGCTTACTTCGCAAAAGAGCGCCAAAGATACATGCTCGGTCCGCCATTGATTCCGGCGCAGGAGAATCATCCGCCGCGAGAAACCTGGAATCCCACATTCGAGTTGTCTTATTGGGCTTACGGTTTACGCACGGCCCAGCGGTGGCGGGAGCGTCTGGGAAGGAAACGGAACAGCGAATGGGATCGAGTGATAGCCAAACTCTCAGCGCTCCCGGCGCTTGATGGAGTTTATCTTGCGCACGAGAACTGTCCGCAAACTTACCGCGAGCGAAACTACGATCACCCTTCAATGCTTGGCGCGTTGGGCATGTTGACCGGTGACAACGTGAACCGCGAAACGATGCGTCGCACGCTCAAGAAGGTCATGAAAGAGTGGCAATGGGACAAGACGTGGGGTTGGGATTATCCTTTGACTGCGATGACCGCGGCTCGACTGGGCGAAACGAAGTTGGCGGTTGACGCTTTGTTGATGGAGACCGAAAAGAATAGGTATCTTGCCAATGGACACAACTGGCAACGGCCAAACTTGCCCTGCTATCTTCCCGGGAATGGCGGGCTGCTTTATGCTGTCGCGATGATGGCGGGAGGCTGGCGAGGCTCGCCGTCTCGACCCGCACCCGGATTTCCCGATGATGGACTCTGGAGAGTCCGCTCAGAAATTCTGAACACATCGCTCTTGAACGAGATTTGAATTATGAGAATACGTATTGAAGTTTATCTGATTGCTTTGGTCGCGCTGCTTAGCATCTTAAAAGCGAGCCGGGCACAACCACAGAAAAACGGCGATGAGGCAACGTTAGTTTTGGAGTCCGACAGCCTCGCTGGAACCAGCAAGCTAAAGCTTAATGGCTTGTTCTATGAGACTGCGAACGGCCGGACAGTTTTGCCCGCACAACTCACCAAAGAAGCATCGGCGATCAAGAACAAGCAGTGGAGCGGACAGATGCGAATGCCCGATGGGCGAACGGTAAGTCTGAGCGTATTGCCGCAAGGCAAGAACTTCGTCATTCATCTTAATGCGCAACCTGAGACGGATATTAGCAAATGGGGTCTGTCGATCGATGCTCGAAGCGACGAATATTACACCGGCTTGATGGAACGCGTGGTCGATGGGCCGCAAGCGGCATCGTGGGCGCCGGGAATCACCAAAGCAATGAATCTTCGCGGCCAGAAGATCGAGATGATCGTCAAGCCTACAACTTCCATCTACGCGCCGTTTTATCTTTCATCGCGCGGCTACGCGATCTTTGTCAAAGGAACCTGGCCGGGTGTTTTTGATTTTGCTGCCGCCGATCCCAGCCGGGTCAAGGTCGAATTTGAAGGCCCGTCGTTCGAAATAAAAGTCTACACTGCGAGTGATCCGGCAATGTTGGTGCGCGAGAATGCTCTGGATGCCGGCCCGGCGTTCATGCCGCCGAAGTGGATGTTCACGCCCTGGCGTTGGCGGGACGAACATACGCAACGCGCGAAGTATTACGATGGCACGCCGGTGACCGGGCCGTTTAATTCGGAAGTAATGGAAGATGTGCTCTTGATGAAGGCTTACGGAATTCCAAACGGTGTCTACTGGATCGATCGGCCTTGGGGGCCGGGCTTGCCATGGGGCTATGACGATTTCGAGATTGATGAGAAGCGGCTGCCACACTTTGCTGAAATGGTGAAATGGCTTGAGGGCCAGGACGCGAGGACCCTGCTCTGGATCGCGCCGTTTGTTCAGGGGAAGATGGAAAAAGAAGCGCTCGCGAAAGGTTACGGGTTCGCCGGTCAAAGGCGTCCACTTAACGGTAACAACTACCCAACCGTGGATCTCAGCAATCCTGCAGCCAAGGCGTTTTGGCAAGATGGCGTAGCGAAACTACTCAAGCTTGGAGTTGCGGCATTCAAGCTGGATCGCGGTGAAGAGGACTTGCCCGACAATGGTCCTTTCAAGGTGTTCGATGGTCGTTCGATTCGCGAAATTCGCAATGCGTACGTCGCGATGTACGTTGAGGCCACTTACGAGGTCGCGCAAAAATATCGCGGCAACGATTTCGTCTTGATGCCGCGCGGTGCCTACACTGGCAGCTCACGCTACGGCGTATTTTGGGGTGGCGACATTGGCGGAACTCAGGAAGGTTTGCGTGCTTCGATAGTTGCGGTACAGCGCTCGGCCGTGATGGGTTATCCGAACTGGGGATCGGACACCTGCGGCTACAATCAACAACTGCTGGAACAGGAAGTGTGCGGGCGTTGGCTGGGCTTCAGCGCGTTCACTCCGATTATGGAGGTTGGCCCAACCCGCAACGTGGCTTTCTGGAACCTCCCGCGTGAACCGAGTTATGACACGGAGTTGATCGCGATCTGGCGCCTGTACGCACGCTTGCATCAGCGACTGATCGATTACAGCTACAAGTATGCGCAGGAAGCGACGAAGACGGGCATGCCAATAGTGCGCCCGCTGTTCTTAGTCGATCCAAAATCTTCGGCCGCGTGGGCGAATTGGTGGACGTATCTTTATGGACAAGACATTCTGGTCTCTCCGATCTGGGAGAAGGGAAAACGAACTCAGCAGGTCTATCTGCCTTCGGGCGATCGCTGGCGTGATGCCTGGAACCCAGACAAGATTTTTCCCGGTGGCCAGACGATCACGGTCAACGCCGACCTGCATCAGATACCACTATTCGTTCGGGCCGGCTCGAATGTGAAGCTTGGCGATCTGAATCAGGAATGGAAAGAATCGCACGCGATTGCTGAGAAGAAGCCCGATCTTCGGGCATTGGATGCTGAGTTGCGAACGTGGTTTGCGAAGCGTTGATTGTCGACCTCCAAAAAGACGTCAACGCAAAGGACGCTAAGGATTCCGCAAAGGAACGCAATGGAGGTCCTCTCTGCGTACCTTTGCGAAACCCTCGGCGTCCTCTGCGTTTAATTCTTTTCTGTGGGATTTAAGGGTCTTGGGGCTGGGGATGGCGTTGGCCGCGCTCGCTTAACTGGACTGGCGCCTTCATCGATCTCCGGAGTCGCGGTTTGG
>WNGH01003279.1_pt1 | contig 17240 bp, 16 predicted proteins | sample 5400631 | NCBI WGS metagenome assembly WNGH01 (sample SAMN13153373, study PRJNA577476) | soil metagenome | isolation source: 115 cm soil or saprolite under Garry oak tree replicate 1 | place: USA:California | collected 2016-06-15
TGGATATGGCCGTGCTGGTGCGAGATGTGGTGGACGAAGTACGGGCCGCCCATCCGCAGGCCGACGCACGCTTCGAGCTCCGCCCGCTGCCCGAAGCCGTCGGCGACCCAGTGCTCTTGCGCCAGGTCTGGACCAACCTGCTGGACAACGCGCTTAAGTTCAGCGCGGCGCGCCAACCCGCCCTCATCATCGTCGGCGCGCGCCAGGCCGAGGAAGGCGTTGTCTATTTCGTGCGCGACAACGGCGTCGGCTTTGACCTGCGCCACACGGGCAAACTCTTCGGCGTGTTCGAGCGGCTCCATCGCACAGACGAGTTTGCCGGATACGGCCTTGGCCTGGCCACCGTAGAGCGCATCGTCCACAAACATGGTGGCCGGGTCTGGGCGGAGGCGGAGCCGGGCAAAGGCGCGACGTTCCATTTCACTCTGTCGCGCTTTCCGCGGTCAACCGGATGAGGTCGCGCAATGAGGTGGCGGGACGGAAGTGCACTGCCCCCTCCAGCTTGTCCAGGATCGGCTTGCGCCGGCGCATGTCGTCGAACCCAGGCGCGTAGGCGGCGCTGTAAGGGACAAATTCCACTGGCGATTTGGACCTCCGAATGCGAATGACCAGCGCCGCCAGATCGCGGATGCTGATTTCTTCTGTGCTCCCGACATTGAACACCTGCCCGCGCGCCGCAGCACAGTTCTGGAGGCGCACCACCGATTCGACAGTGTCCCGGACGTAGCAGAAACAACGCGTCTGGGAGCCGTCGCCAAAAACCCGCAGAGGTTGGCCGGTCTTGGCGGCGGCGATAAACCGAGGCAACACCATGCCGTAGCGTCCGGTCTGCCTTGGACCGACTGTATTGAAAAGGCGGGCGATCACCACCGGCAAAGACCGTTCTTTGGCATAAGCCAGCGCCAGAAACTCATCCATCAACTTGGAGCAGGCATAGCTCCAGCGCGCCTGATGGGGCGGGCCGATGAGCAGATCGTCTTCTTCGCCAAACGCCCGCTTCTTGCTCTTGCCATAGACTTCGGAAGTGGACGTCAGCAGCACCGGCACGGCGTGCGCCGCTGCCAACTCAAGCAGGACCTTGGTTTCATGCAAATTGGTTTGCAGGACGTGGATGGGCGATTTGACCACCAGTTCGACCCCTACTGCGGCTGCCAAGTGGTATATGGATTCGGCTTCAGCAACGAGCCGGGCGAGTGGCGCACAAGCCGAGATTTTGGCCTGAACCACGGTCAACTGCGCATGGGCGATTACTTCACGAAGATTTTCCAGACACCCGGTGGAAAGATCGTCAACGACCGTGACCGATTTGCCATCCGCCAGCAGCCGTTCCACCAAATGCGACCCGATGAACCCGGCGCCGCCGGTGACCAGAACGTGATGCGTGGAGCGTGATGTGTGATGCGTGGAACGTGATGCGTGATGCGTGGAACGTGATGCGTGATGTTTGCTCAAGCTGATGGGACGTGTTTGACGCCTCTCGCGCCCCGCTTCCCGCCTCATTCCAATGCCCTCGCGACTGCTTCCGCCAGCTTCTGCCGATACCCTGCCTCGGAGATAAGCTGGGCCTCGCGCGGATTCGACAGGTAACCGCCCTCCACCAGGATGGCTGGCCGCTGCTGGCCGCGCAGCACGCCCAGGAACCTTGCCCGCCGCACGCCGCGATCCCGATGCCCGTTGACCTGCAACAGGGCACGGTGAATGCGGAAGGCAAACTGCAGGTTCTGTGCGTCAAAAGCGTTGTTCGGAAAAACCAGCCCCGGATCGTCTCCGAATCCGCGGGTCACGCGTGACGCTGGAAAGCATCCCGGCTGGCGTCAGGCAATAGGTCTCCAGACCGGCCTCGCTGGCGTTAGCAGGAGCGGAATTGAAATGCAGACTCAGAAACAAGCTGGCTTTGCGCTCTTCCGCGAACGCTACTCGGTTCGACAGCGAAAGCTCCACGTCCGTGGCGCGGGTTAAGAACACCTGCCAACCGTTGGTTTCGAGCAACGATTTGACGCGCCGCGCCCAGTCGAGCGTGAACTCCTTCTCATAGCGGTTGGCCAGCACGCTCTTGGCGCCCGCATCCTCGCCGCCATGACCCGGATCAATCACCAGAATCGGCCCAGGTCCCGTTTGCCGCCGGCTTTGCAGGGTGGTGTCCGGAGGGATAAACTGCCCCTCCGCCAACAGCGGCTGGATTGTCTTCTTCAGATCAAGCGCATGAACGAAAGGCTGTCCGTCAATGCTTTGCGGCGCGAAACCCAGTCGCAGTTCCAGCCCATCCCAATGCGCCGACCGGCTGCAGGCGCTCAGGGTGAGGACCCCACTGGCCGTGTTGAGCGCATAGGTGGGCAGTGGAGCCACCGCTAGCCGCGAAGGGGCGGGCAACCGATTGATTTTGCACCAGCGCTCCAGCGGGATCCAAATCTCCGTAAACTGGTTGCCGGGCGCAACCACCGCTGGCGGAGCCAAGGCTGGCGCAGGCTCAGGGGAGGGCACGGGCCATGGCCCCACCGGTGCCGAAGCCGTGTCCTCGCTGACCCAATCGGGCACGTGCGCGAGGTTGCGGCGCGGGCCGGAACTACACCCGACCGCAATGACCATCAAGACGCAGGCAAAAACTCTACCCGGTTTCGACACGGAGGCACATTGTGCCCGGAGCGCCGGCTCGGCTCAAGGCCTTTGGTCATAGCGGAAGATGTGCTTTGGTCCCGTCCTGCATGCCTCTGTTTTCTTTGTTATCTCATGTTGAATTGAAATGAATGAATACGGCTATAAATCTTCACTCATTTACGGCCTGCGGAGGCGGAAGAACTGCGAGCTGTTCGTGGCCGGAATGCTCACTAACTTGTTTGTGCTGTTGTCGGTGACGCTGGCGGCATTCGTGACTCAGCTTGCCGGGGCGGGCAGCGTGCCGGCTTGTTCCAGCGCGAAACTGGCCGTGTCAACTGATGGCCAAGAAACCATTACATTAGTGCCTGAGCGAAGCACTGAAAGCGCAGGAAGAATCGGCAGGTAGGCGCGGGCAATGTATGCGGACACCTTCCCGCCCGCCGTCGTGAACCCGCCCCCAGCATACAAATTGCTGCCCGACACCGCCAGCGCAACCACCCGGTCGTTCATCCCCGAACCCAGCGCCGACCAACTGCTCCCGTCCCATTTGGCGATGTAATCGGCAATTGTATTACCCACGACGGTGAAGTTGCCGCCGATGTAGAGATTGCCCGCGCCATCCACCACCACCGCGTTAACGTAGCCGCTCGCGCCGGGAATGCCCGGATTCATGCTGCTCCAGTTGGCATCGCTGAAGGTCGGGTCAATGCGCACGGGATACACCGCCTCCGCATCATTCACCACCACGGCGAGCAGGGGGACGGTAGGGCGGGTCACTCCGTGCGCGCCGTCGCGGGTTTCAGAGTCGTTTCCTATGGCGGCGGGCATCGGCGCGCACGGAGTGACACGCCCTACCCGTGATCCTTCTACTGATTTGGGACTCATCACCTCGTCTCCCACGGAAAGAACTTCCATCCGCGCGCTCAACTCTTTGCCCGTCGCATCGGTGACGCGCAAGCGGCTGTAGGCAATCTTGCGCCTGGAGTTTTGCAGCACCAACTGCGCGCCGTCCGCCAGCGGCTCCAGCTTCGCGCCCGTCACGACCAGTTCCGCGTGCAACGGTCCTCCGCCGGCGGGCCGTTCCTCAATGATGAAATCCTGCCGCACACCGTCCATGCTCACGCTGTATTCCTCGGTGAATCCGGGCCGCGTGAAGCGCGCGAGCTTGTCCGCAACCTGCACCGTGCCGGTGGACGCAAGCCCAGCGACTGATCTCGCGAAGCGTTTGGAGTGCGCGGAGCTTGCTGAGCTTGCTCCCGCTTTCGAAGCGCTGAAAAGCGGCGGCAAGCCGCACGCACTCCAAACGCTTCGGGCCATGGCTTGGGCTCCAGGCCGAATGTGACCTTCCAATACGACGCGCTCAACCGCCTTACCAAAGTGTCGCGCAGAGCGCGTTCAAGAAACTCCGACCAGTCTCATCAACACCCCGTGTATTCACCGCGATTCAACGCGCTTCAGCGGGGTGTCGTCCAGGTCGCGGAGCTTTTTAGCCGTTTCAATTCAACGGTTTTTCCTGTGCTTGCCGGGCCGTTTGGAGCGTTCTTGGACGCGCCCTGGGACCGGAATTTTTTGTGCAATAATCGGTTGACAAACCCCGGCCAGCGTTTAAAATATGCCCAGATTTGATGCAGTCAACTTACCAGAAACAATTATGAAAAAAATTGAAAGTTTGGTTAAGGGTCTGATTGTGTACGGGCTGATGCTGGCGATGGCTAACTCCCTCGCCGCCCAGACGCCCAGTCAAGGCACAGCCAAGGTCGTTCGTATCAAAGGAAGCGCCCGCTATTCCACGGGCAACAATGTCTATCTGCCGCTTAAAGTCGGCGCGTCCATCAAGTCAGGCATGCTGATACAAACCGCCGCCAATTCATATGTGGATATCGTCGTGGGCGAAGGTGAAGTCGCTCCAATCCGCACGACCATTGGGGCCGGCCAGTCTTACCAGCCCACTGCCGAGCAAAACGTCGTTCGCATCTGGGAGAATTCAGTGTTGGGCATTGACAAACTCACCTCCACAGACACCGGCACCGATGTGGTGACGGAAACGCAACTCAATTTGCAGGCGGGCCGAATCTTTGGCAATGTCAGGAAAATGCCCGCGGCTTCCAAGTATGAAGTCAAAATCCCTAATGGCGTCGCCGGAATACGCGGGACGATCTACACCCTCAGCGCCGACGGCGTGGTGAAGGTGCTGGTGGGTCAAGTGGTCCTGGCATACGCTGCCCCCGATGGCACGATAGTCACTCAAGTCGTCATGGGCGGCCAACAATTCGATGCCCGCACCGGCCAACTCACGGCGATCCCCAACTACGATCGAAAAGAGATGGTCAATGCGGCCAAAGAATCCCGCATCGGCCCCACCGTGCCGGCGATCACTTTCACGGTGGACCACACCATTTACTACGTTTCTCCAACCAAGGTAAATAACGGGTAACCGATAATCTAACGGGACTGGCGGGGGCTAAACGAACCGCCTCTTTGAACCAACCAGAGCAGCCTTGTGTCGCTCTGGTTTTTTTGTTTTCCTGGCCGCAGTGAAGCTGAAGCCTGTCAAGCGCGTTCCCGTTTGGATCGCCTTCGGCGTCATCGCTCTGGTTTGTCTGGTCCATTGCCTTCGATTGGATTTCTTTGAGCGCCTGGAGCGGATGACCTACGACATTCGCGCCCGCGAGGCAATCAAGTACTCCCCCACAGTCGCCACCAATCTGGGGTTTGTCTTCATTGATGAGGAGAGTCTTCGCCGCGTTTGGAACGGCTCTCTGGGCTACCATTTCGGTCTGTATTGGCCCCGGCAGATTTATGGCCGCTTAGTCCAGGAACTGGCGGAGCAAGGGGCAAAAGCAGTCGCCTTTGACATCCTTTTCGGCGAACTCCGCCCTGACCATCCCTACGTGCTGATGGCCGACGGCGGCGCTGTGGAGTCCGACGAATTTTTCGCGCTCCAAATGCTGCGCGCCAGCAACGTGATCATCGCCTTAACCAAAGAGGTGACCCCGCCGGCGCTCTTCCTGACCAACGCGCTGGCGGCGGCTGACATCACGACCGAAAATGATTCGGACGGCATTCTCCGGCGAGTTCGGGTTGTCAGAGACTACACCAATTGGCATAAAGCCTTTCTCCAGGCTGAGAGAGAGTACGGAATTGATCTAAACCGCGCGCGCCTTGAACCCAGACAGGTCGTTGTGCCTCTGCGCGATGGCGGAGACATCAAAGTGCCGCTGGACGAGGTCGGCAATTTTGCTCTAGCGGATTTCGTGGGTGACAAAATCCCGCCAGGCACGGCGCGAAAAGACAAGCCCTTTACCCGAAAGCGCGTTTGGCACATGGGCGCGGTGCTGGCAGCGCAGGAATTGCATCTGGACCTGGCCAAAGCCGATGTTGACCTGGCTCGTGGCCGCATCACTTTGCGCGGCCCCCACGGCACGGAACGGATCATTCCGGTGGACGCCGACGGCTACTTTTACATTGATTGGTGTCTGCCGCCCAACCACCCGCAACTGACGCGGGAAGCCATCCAAGGTCTGCTGTCGCAAAACCGGATGCGGCTAGCGGGCCAGACCGACGCTTTGACCAATCGGTGGAGAGGCAAGTTGGTCGTGGTCGGCTCCGGGGCCGTGGTGGGCAACAACTTGACCGATCGTGGGGCCACCCCGCTCTACAAAGACACCTTGCTGGTCAGCAAACATTGGAATGTCGCCAACTCGATCATCACTGGCCGATTCGTCCATCGCACCCCGCTGGGGGTGGACCTGGCGTTGATCGCCTTGCTCGGCATCGTGGCGGCATGGCTGACCTGCGAATTGCGCGTGCCGATCGCTTCAGGTTTGGTCGTCCTGGCCGGCATCGTTTACATCGCCATTGGGGTGTTGCTTTACGTGGAAACTCGCTACTGGATTCCCCTCGTTTTGCCCGTGCTCGGCGCGTTGCTTATGACCTACGTTTGCCTGGTCGCCTGGAGGGTGGTTTTCGAGCAGGCCGAGCGCCGGCGCCTCAAATCCATCTTCTCAACCGTCGTCTCACCCAAGATCATGCATGAGCTACTCAACGCCGAGACGCTCTCGCTGGGCGGCGCGCGGCGCCAGATCACGGTGCTTTTTGCCGACGTGCGCGGCTTCACCGAGTTGGCCGACACCGCCCAGGAGCGCGTCGCCGAGTTCGTCCGCAAACACAAGCTGACCGGCGAAGCCGCCGAGGCCTGCTTCGACGAGCAGGCGCGCGAGACCTTGGGCACGGTCAACATCTACCTGGGCCTGGTGGCCGAGACCATCCTTAAGCAGGACGCCACGCTGGACAAATTCATCGGTGATTGTGTGATGGCCTTTTGGGGGGCCCCCACCCCCACCCCTAAACACGCTTTGGCCGCCGTCCGGGCGGCGATAGATGCGCAACGGGCTATCTACGATTTGAACCAGGAGCGCTCAGCGGAGAACGAGCGACGCGAATTGGAGAATCTCGCGCGCCTTTCCGCCGGATTGCGGCCAAAGCCGATTTTGCCGGTTCTGCTCCTGGGCAGCGGCATCAACACAGGCATGGCCACAGTGGGTTTGATGGGCTCCGAAGCCGAGATGCGAAACTACACGGTCTTCGGCCGCGAGGTGAACCTTGCCAGCCGCCTGGAGAGTGCTTCGGGCCGTGGCCGTATTTTCATCGGCCAGACCACTTACGAGCATTTACAGCGGGACGACCCGGTTCTGGCGGCCAAGTGTCTGCCGTTGACGGCACAGAAACTCAAAGGGTTTCTCACGGCAGTTGAGGTCTATGAAGTGCCGTGGCGTCCGCCTGACGCGCTACCGAATGGAGAGGAACTTGTTGCCGGCGCCGCGCCTCAGGGGACTTCATTCACGGGCCTCGTCGGGCGCGCAGCCACGTAAAAAATCTTAGACTTCCGGCAAGGTGGCCCCGTTCAATACCGGACCTTGTCCGGCTTGCGTTCCCATTCCTCAAATGCCGCCAGGGCTTCTTGGCGCAGCAGTCGTTTCATCATCAACTTGCGCCTGCGCACTGGCCGGCCAACCTCGCGATAGATGAAATCATCGTCAAACGCAATCTTTGCGGCATCCTGCCGGGTGTTGGCGTAATAAACCCTTCGGATGCGCGCCCAGTAAAGCGCGGACAAACACATCGGGCACGGCTCGCAACTGGTGTACAAGTCGCACTTGTCCAATGCGAATGTCCTTAGCCGCTTACATGCGTCCCGGATGGCGACGATTTCGGCGTGCGCAGTCGGGTCGTTGGCGGAAGTCACCTGGTTGCAGCCGCGCCCGACAACTGTGTTACCCTTGACCACTACGGCGCCAAATGGCCCGCCCTTGCCGCGCCGCATCATTTCGATGGACAGTCCAATCGCCTGGCGCATGAAAAGTTTTCTCATGAAAAAAGTTCACCCGCGTTGGTGTTGCGCGAGAGCAATTTGCCCCCCTCGAACACCTTCGTCACCCTTCCCTGGCTCCACTTACGGAGCCGATAAAGGGCGGCGAACGCGAAATCCGGCGCCGTCCCGCCTTGACCACCTACCAATTCGCTGCCGCGCCGCACGTTGTCCAGCATCCATGCAGGCAGCAAGACGTGATAGGGATTGCGCCTGACTTCCCCCACGTGGAAGCTCGTGGCGCTCATCATATCGGCCAGATCCTCGGCGCTGATTTCAACCATCAAGTTCGGATCTGCCATCTGGCCCCAGAATTCGGTCTCGACCAGGTAACATTCGAGTCTGGCCGCCATCAAATGCAGGGCGTCCATCACCAGCAAATGGGTGCCGATGTGGGTTGTATTCCAGTCTTGCTCGTGCGGGAACAATATCAGCCGCGGCCAATTGCGCGCCAGAATGTCAGCGATGATTTTGACGGCGCTCGCCCAATGCGCCGGGTCCTGCTGGCGTGTTTTCGGGTTAATTCTTTCCAGGCCTGACGGGCCAGTGGGAATCAAGCCGAAACCCAGGTACTGGCAGGCGCCCTGCAATTCACGAAAGCGTTCTGCCTGCCGCTGCTTGTTGCTGCCTTGGGTGACGGCGACGTTGATCACGTTCATTCGGGCCTCGCGCAAGAGCCGCAACGCCAGCCCGCCAACGATGCACTCATCGTCCGGATGCGGCGCGAAGAACAACGCCTTGGCGGCGTCATCCGGCAGTTCAGGCCGCGGCGCAGGTTGGAAGCCGCCCAACGGGCAGGCTTTGCCTTTTTTGAGTAGGCTGGCGTATTCGGAGACCAAGTGGAAGTAGGGGTTCATGGCATAACAGACTACAGGACTACGGGACAACCAGTCCAGTTTCCTCCAGGCAAGCTTGCGGCCGCGACTGCCTGGCCGTGCCGTTTGTCCTTTTCATCAGGAATGTGGAAAGAGATCTTGGATGCCAGCGCGGGGAACTCCAGTCTCAACACCTCGTTTGCCCCGGCGATGATGATCTCCCCACCGGGGCCGGAGGTGACTCGTCCGAGGATCAAGACATTGCCCAGATCGTAAAAATCTGCAAAGTGGGCGATGGCGTAGCCCAGATAGACGCCGATGGTTTGGTAAATCTTGCGCGCGCGGTGATCGCCCTGCTCCATAAGCTGTTGCACGTGCTTGAGTTTTTCCGGGAGCGATAGCCTGGAGTCCACTTCAATGCCTGCCGGCGCCAGCAGTCGTCCCACGCATTGTTGTGAGAAATATTGCGCGCCACAGCCGTAATCTCCGGACCATTCGTCGGGCGGCGCCTTGGGATGATAATCAACGGGCACGAAGGCCAGCTCATTGATCCAGGAAGTAATGTTGCCCTCGGCATTCACGTAGCCGCCGGCGGTGCTCGTGCCCAGCGAAAGGCCCAGAAGCCGGTTCCTGCTGAGCGACATCGAACCGGCCAGCGCGGTCACTTCACCGTCGTTCACCACCTCGAACGGGAGATTGTTCCAAGCCTGTTTGATCTCAAGGAACAGGCCTTTGACGCGCCGCTTGAACACGTCCGGCGGCACGCCTCGGAAAAGTGAGGAAACTTTGACCCTGTTGTTCAGGTAAATGCCCGCCGCGCTGCCGCCGATGGCATCCACGCGCGGCAAATGCGCCGCCGCTTTCTGGAGCGAATCCTGGATTCCCTCGAAATGGTATTGCGGGTCGGGCTGAAAATACGGGTCCCACACCGCCTCGTCGCTGAAGACCACTTGACCGTCGGTGACGGCGGCTACCTTCCGATCACTGCCTCCGAGGTCGAAGCCGATCCGGCAGCCAACCAGGTGCCGGCCCAGGGACACCTGACTGCGGCGTTCCAGGGGCAGGTTTTTCGTGTGCTCGACTTCAATCGCATGATCGAACATCCGCTCCGCGACGAGATTCGAATCGAACCTGCCGGTAGGGGTATTCCGGTAATGCGCTTGCAGCTTCGCCGCCAGCGAGGCTGGGCCGTCGAAATAAAAACGACAACCGCCGCGCGACCAGAGCAGAAATTTCGCGATGCGTTCCAGGTAAGTGAAGTTGCCCGCCGCCTGCGGATGGTTCGCCGGAAAAACCTGTGTGTGGAAATGCGAGACATTTCCACCAGGCTGTTCCAGGGCCAGCTTCACCGGGACCGCCAGGCCCGTATCCCGCGCTTGCTGGCCAAATGCGCGGTTGGCCAAGACCGCGGGCCGGAAATCGGGATCTAAAGCCGGCGTGATCCGCGGCGCGACTAAGGGAAGCCCGTTATTGTCGTTCATTTACTGCCGGTGGTGCTAATTGAGGCCTGCTGCAGGTTGAAGTTTTCAAGCTTTCGGCCAGCAGACCGAACAGGACAGCGTCTTTGGCCTTTCCCTCCAGTTGAAGGCGCTGGCGCAAAATGCCTTCCCGGCGGGCGCCAAGTTTTTCCGCGACCCGTTCGCTGGACCGGTTGCCAAGCGCCACCATGATCTCCAGCCGGTTCAACCCCAATTCCTCGAACCCGAACCTGGCGATGAGCCGTCCCGCAGCGGTGGCCAGGCCGCGTCCAACGCAACTGGTCCTCACCCAATAGCCCAGGTTGGCAAACCTGTGCTTGACGTTGACGTGGCTGAGCCAGTTGGTGCCGACGAGCTGGCCGTTGCCTGGCTCGATGATGGCGAAGTTATACGCCTCGCCCTTGTGCCAGGCCGATGCGGCGTAATGCAGCCAGGAGCCGCAGTCCGCCAAAGAAAAATCCGATTCGCACCAACGCATCCAGGGCATCATCTCGGCTAGCGATTCCCGTGCCGCTTCGTATAACGGCGATAGGTCCTGCGAACCGAAAGGCCGAATGCTCACCGTGGTATCGGAAAGCTGGGTTCTCATTGCGCCGACTTTCGGAAAGAAACGCTGAGCGGGCAAGGCAAACCGTAGCCGAAACACCCTTTTGGGCCTTTACCGCTCCAATGCGGTTGGTAGGGTGGGCGGGTGAATTTTCTGGTAACCGGCGGGGCCGGTTTCGTCGGCTCGCACGTGTCCGAGCAGTTGCTCCACTGCGGGCACGCCGTCTGGGCCTTCGATGACCTCAACAATTTTTATGACCCCCGGATCAAGCGCCGCAACCTGGGCGAAATTCAGGCCCTGGCCAAGTCCTTTGAGTTTGTTGAGGGTGATCTGATGGATCGGGTGGCGCTCGACGAGTTGCTCGGGAGCGTGAGGTTCGACCAGATCATCCATCTGGCGGCGCGCGCCGGAGTGCGACCGAGCCTCCAGGACCCGGCCCTTTATCAACGGGTGAACGTGGAGGGGACCGTCAACCTCCTGGAGGCGGCCCGTCTCAACGGTGTCAAAAAGATCATCCTCGCCTCATCCTCTTCGGTGTACGGCGTCAACTCCAAAGTTCCCTTTGCCGAAAGCGACTCCATTTCCTGCGTCATTTCACCTTACGCCGCCAGCAAGCTCGCCTGCGAGGCCCTTGGCCACGTATATCACCACCTTTACGGGCTGGACGTTGTGGTGCTGCGGTTCTTCACCGTCTATGGCCCGCGCCAACGCCCTGACTTGGCGATTCATAAGTTCGCCAGCCTCATCCGCGCCGGCAGACCTATCCCCGTTTTCGGCAATGGCTCCTCCGCCCGCGACTATACTTACATCACCGACATCCTCGATGGCGTGATGGCCTGCACCGGGAAGGAGTTCGGCTATGAAATCTTCAACCTGGGCGATTCGGAAACCGTCAACCTCAATCGCCTCATCGAGCTGCTGGAAGCTGTGCTCGGCCAAAAGGCCGTCATCGAGCGGCGGGCACCCCAGCCTGGCGACGTGCCGATTACCTGTGCCGACATCTCTAAAGCGCGCCAAAGGCTGGACTACAATCCCCGGGTAAAAATCGAACGGGGGCTTCTGCTTTTTGTTGACTGGTTCAACCGAAACCCGCCCTAATGAACCTATGCAAACCACCGGCCCTTATCAGCGCCCGCCGTTTGAAGACGCATTAACTGCCTGGAAAGCCGTTCTAAAACAACACGGCTTTTCCACTGACATCCTCTGGATCGTCGACGAGAACCTCTGCTTCGAAAAAGACCCAACCTCACCGGCCGGCGTCAAGCTCGGCTTCCAGACCCGGTTCACCCCCCATCCACCCGATGCCGCCAAAGTCACTTACCATCACTTTGCTGAAATGGATGCGCGGCTGGTCTTCTATCGCGTCGGCGCCAACCGCGGCGGCTCCATTTGCCTCCAGCTTTGCGACCAATGGTTCGAGCCTAAAGACGAAACTGAAGGTTACGTGCGCCGCGACGACTGGCTGGTGTCCTTCTTTCCGGGGTCGGGAGATGAAATCGAAGAAATCACCGACCCCGAGCGCTGGCGGCGGCGCGTCGTGCGTGGCCGTCCCTTGACCGCGGTGGATTTCTGCATGACCCTCGCCGCGTTGCGCGAACTTAAAGCCCACGGCCGCGTGCTGGCGCCCGACGAACGTTTCGGCTTGAAAATCTTACGCTCAATGAAGCGGGCGCGAACTTGATTCCACCAGCAGTTCTCATTGTGGACCAGATGGGGAAGCCGGGTGAGGGCACCCGGCCTACAAGAAGGCGGTTCTGTGGGGGGTGTAGGCCGGGTGCCCTCACCCGGCGTCGGTTGAAGCGCCCATAATGAGAATTGCTGTGATTCCACTTTGAATCCTTGACTTCGCGGGAAAGTGCCTCTTAATTGCGACCTATGAACTCATCACTAATCGACCTATCGGTACAACGCCTCAAACAGGCGGTTGGGATTAAAGAGAAGATCGAAGCGCTGCAAAGCGAGTTGACGAAGATTCTCGGGGCCCCAACCGGAAACAGCCGCGCCAATAACAGACCGAAGAGGCGCAAGATGAGCGCCGCCGCCATCGCCAGAATTCGGGCTGCCCAAAAGGCCAGGTGGGCCAGGATAAAAGGCAGAGCCGGCGGTGCGCGTAAGCGAAAACGGAAAATGAGTCCGGCCGCCCGGGCCAGACTATCCGCCATCGCCCGGGCACGCTGGAAGGCGGCCAAGGCCCAGGGACGGCACGCGCTATAGGTTCCTGCCTAATGGGGAAAATTCAGCGCGCTCTGCTCTCGGTCTCAGACAAGACCGGCTTGGCGCCTTTGGCCCAGACGCTGACAGCGGCGGGCGTGGAGTTGATCTCCACCGGCGGCACCGCCAAGGCGTTGCGTGAGGCCGGGCTGAAACCCATCGAACTGAGCGCCTATACCGGTTTCCCGGAAATTCTCGATGGCCGCCTCAAGACGCTTCACCCGAAAGTCCACGGCGGGTTGCTCTACCTCCGGGGCAACCAGAGCCACGAGACGGTCGCACGGCAGCACGGACTCGCAGCCATCGACCTTGTGGTGGTGAATCTCTACCCGTTCGAGCAGACGGTCGCCAACCCCAACGTCATTCTTGAGGAAGCCATCGAGAACATTGACATCGGCGGGCCCGCAATGCTGCGGAGCGCCGCCAAGAACCATCAGAGCGTGACGGTGGTGGTGGACCCGGCCGATTACGGCGTGGTGGCAGAACAGATCAGAGGAACCGGCGAAACGACGCTGGAGTTGCGGCGGAGGCTGGCGGCCAAGGTGTTCGCGCGCACGGCGGCATACGACGGCGCAATCGCGGCGCATCTGAAGTACGCTTTTGAAAGTGCGCCGCCTGCAATTTTGCCGGCCTGGTTGCGGATCCAGGCGCCTCTGACGCAATGGTTGCGATATGGCGAAAACCCGCACCAGGCCGCAGGGCTCTACGGCCAGTTTCACGATTACTTCCATCAACTTCGTGGAAAGGAGCTTTCGTATAACAACATTTTGGATGTCACGGCGGCGGCGGACTTGATCGCGGAATTTTGGGCAGACCCCCCGACGCTGGCGATCCTCAAGCACACCAACCCGTGCGGGGTGGGCCAGGGGGCAACAATGCGCCAGGCCTGGGACAAGGCATTTGCGACAGATCGGCAAGCGCCCTTCGGTGGCATCATCGCGCTGAACGGGACGCTGGATAGCGATGTCGCTGAGGCGATCGCGGAGATTTTCAGCGAAGTCATCCTGGCGCCTGACTTCACGCCGGAAGCGCTGCAAGCCTTGGGAAAAAAGAAGAACCTCCGCTTGCTCAAGTCGTTGAAATCGCCTCTGCGAGCCCAACCCTGGGAGGCGCGCAGCGTCGGGGCGGATTCGTTTTTGTGGCAGGAGCGGGATCTAAAGGTGACAGGGGCCCGGGATTTAAGAATCGTTACGCGCCGCCAGCCGAGCGAAGCGGAGTTGATGGCGATGCTGTTCGGTTGGCGGGTGGTCAAGCACGTGAAGTCCAACGCAATTGTGTACGCCGCCGCAGATCGCACGCTGGGCATTGGCGCAGGCCAGATGAGCCGGGTTGATGCGAGCCGGTTGGCAGTTTGGAAGGCGGGGGAGGCGGGCGCCTCACTCGCGGGCAGCGTGGTGTGCAGCGACGCGTTCTTTCCATTTCCGGATGGGTTGATTGCCGCGGCGCAAGCGGGCGCGACAGCAGCAATTCAGCCGGGTGGCTCAGTCCGAGACGGCGAAGTGATTGCAGCGGCGGACGAGCGGAACCTGGCGATGGCGTTTACGGGGGTGAGACATTTCCGGCATTGACTGGTTCACTCAGTCACGCACCGACGGGAGCGAGGAAGGCAGGAGTCGGGTGCGCTCATGGGGGGAAAACTCCAAGCGCCAAACTTCAAACACCAGGGAAGCTTCAAACTCCAAGCCCCAAGCCCCAGGGAAGCTACAAGCCTGGCCGCGCTTGTGGTTTGAGGCTTGGAGTTTCCCTGAAGCTTGGTTTTTGGTGCTTGGAGTTTTCTTGAACAGTTTGCGGCGAAGTGGGTATAGAGCAGCCAGTCGGCCCGTGCTACTTCAGCAACCAGTAGATCAGACCGATCTGGCCGAGGGTGATGGCAGCGATGGCGGCCCAGGTGAGCCACTCCCGCAGGCGCAAGCCCCTCTGGCGGGCTTCGCTGAGCCAGAACTGCATCTTCAAAGAGCCGATTTCGATGGCGTCGCCGCTGCGCAATATGGTCCGCTGAACCGGCTGGCCGTTGACCGTGGCGAGCGCGTTGAGCTGCACGCTGAGGACGAAGCCTTCCGCGGGACAAAAATCGAGCTGCAGATGTTGGTCCCAGACGCCATTTTCCTCAAGCTGCAGGTCGGCGGTCGAGGAACGGCCAATCCGTACGGGAAAACGGCGGGCCACCCATTGGGTGCCCGCCTTCTTCCCAGACAGGATCTTGAGCTCGAGCATTAAAAGAGCCGCCGCGGAACATGGATTTTATCGCCCGGAAAAACTTCCAGGTCTAGACGCGGGTCTTCCAGGGCCTTGATGCAGTTGACCGTTTCGGTGGTATTGTTCGCGCGGGTCAATTTCACCCGTTTCTTGTTGGCAAAATCGGTGAAACCACTGGCGGAGGCGATCGCTTTGAGGACAGTGGTTCGGCCTTCGTAAATATAACGATTGACCGCCTTGACTTCGCCGTCCACAAAGTAAAAACGGTTCTGCGGTTTGATGGTGACGGTCAGACTCCCGTAGTAATCGGGCACGTAACGAGCCCGGATTTCTTTCTCCAGTTCACCGAGGGTTTTTCCGGCGGCTATGAAGGTTAGGTTGTGCAGCAGCGTAATGCCGCCATCCTCTTTGACCCGCGCTTCAAATGAAACCGGCCCAGTGGGCAGGTCGGAGAAAACGATAGTCAGCGAATCCCCCGCGCGGAGCGTTTCAGCGCTGCCGCCATTGGTCGAGGCTGCCGGACCGTTGGTCACGGCTGGCAGAACAATGGTCTCCGCTGGCCGTGCGGTGGTTAACCCCTGGATATCCGCAAACGGTTGCTGCGATGTATCGGTCTGGCAACCGGCCAGCAAGAGAACCGCCAAGAGCTCGGCGCAGAGTGTGCCCCACCCCCCCCATTGGTTACGAACTATTATCATCGGCCCCGGGGAGTTCTCCCGCTCAATACTTTTGTTTGATGTCCAATTTTGTTTTGTCGCCGGGCCCGGCTTTGGCGCGAGCGGCAGGGTCCTGGTCCTCGTTGCGGGAGTAGTACTCGTGGTAATAGCCGCTATAGTAGTAGTAACTCTCGTCCTGAGACATGTTGATGTTGTTCAAGACGATGCCAATGAGATTGCCGCCGACTTTCTCAATCAATTGCTTGGCGCGAATGTTCATCGGCTGCGGATAGCGGCGGTACTGGATGATTTGCAAGCTAATGTCCACTTCGCTGGCCAGAATGGAGGCATCGCTGACCCCCATAATGGGAGGCGAATCGAAAAAGATGAAATCATACCGCTGTTTCAATTCACCGACCAACGCCTTCATCTGGGCGGAACTGAGAATGCCCAAAGAGCTGCTGGGGAGTTTACCGCTGGCCATGAAATCGAGGCTGGGCACACTGGTCCTCTGAATGACCTGCTCCAGTGTGTTCTGCTTCAACAGATAGTTAGTCAGTCCAACGTTATTGGTGACGCCCAGCATTTTGTGCAGCGTGGGCCGGCGCAGGTCCGAATCCACCATTAACGTGCGCTGGCCGGCCTGGGCGAATACGGCGGCCAGATTGAAGACGGTGGTTGATTTGCCTTCGCCGGCGCCGGCGCTGACGATGGCAACGGTGTTTAGCTTGTCGTTCTTGCGTGAGAATAAGAGATTGGTGCGCAAGACCCGATAGGCTTCAGCGTGCGGACTTTCGGCCCCTTCATCCACCAGCAGGCCGACATTCTGGGGAATGACCCCCAACACCGGGGCCTGCAAAGAGCGTTCCACGTCGTCAATGGTCTTGACGCTGGTGTCGAGGTACTCAATGAAGAACGCCAATCCCACGCCTACCACCAAGCCGATGACGACACCCAGGGCGATGTTCCAGAATTTGTCCGGGCGCACCGGACGCAGGCCGGGGCGGGCCTTATCAATGATTTCGACCATGGCGGTCTTAGGCAGGGCCGCGTCAATGTTTTCGGCGGCGATCTTCATGGTCAGGATCTGGCGGAAACGCTGAAGTTCTTCCAGGTTGTGCTTGGCGTCGAAATAAGGGCGGCTCTGCTCGGCTTTGGCAATGTCGTTGGTTCTGGCCTGTTCGACTTCTTTTTCCAGACTCTCCAGGCGCGCTCTGGAGGATTCAACCCTTGCATCCAGGCCGAGCAAAAAGCCATCCACTGCCTCGTTGACCTTGTTATGCAGGTCCTCAACCGAGCTATTGGCTTTAATGAACTCGACACTTTGGAGGCCGTAGTCCTTCTTGATGGTCACCAGCCGTTGCTCAGCCAGAT
>WNGH01002786.1_pt1 | contig 17238 bp, 18 predicted proteins | sample 5400631 | NCBI WGS metagenome assembly WNGH01 (sample SAMN13153373, study PRJNA577476) | soil metagenome | isolation source: 115 cm soil or saprolite under Garry oak tree replicate 1 | place: USA:California | collected 2016-06-15
GGTGGGCCGCGACATCGAGTTCGATATCGGTGAACCGGAGCAGGTCGGCGCCCGCGCCGCTGCGCCGCAGCAACGCGCGCAGCCGCGCCCGCAGCTCCTCCAGCGCGAACGGCTTGGCCAGGTAGTCGTCGGCGCCGGCGTCCAGCCCGGCGACCCGGTCGGACACCAGGTCTCGCGCGGTCAGCATCAGGATCGGGGTGTCGTCGCCGCGCGCCCTGATCGCGCGGCACACCTCGAGCCCGCCCGGCTCCGGCATGAGGACGTCGAGCACGACGGCCTCATGCCGGAGCCGCAGCAGCGTGGCCAGCGCGGCGGTGCCGTCGGCCGCCGTGGACACCTCGTAGCCGTCGCGGTGCAGCGCATGGGTCAGCGCGCTGCGTACCGCCTCGTCGTCGTCGACTACGAGCACCCGCACCCGGCCAGTATCACGCACGTTCCTTAAACCGACATTCAGGATTGCGTCACTTGCCTCCGCCCAGGCTCTGCTTGGCGTGCATGAGCGCGGTGGACAGCTGCTGGGTGCTGACACCGAGCGAACGGGCGGCCGCCGCGAATGCCGGCGACGACGAATCGGCCGTTCCCGCCGCGAATAGCGGCCGCAACGCCGCGTTGACCCGGGCCGTGCTGACGTGCAGCTTCATTGCTACCGCCGCGGCCAGCGCTTCATGGCCAGATTGCGCGGCTGACTTGGGGTCAGATGTCTTGGAGTCGGGTGTCTTGGAGTCAGGTGATTTGCCCCCAGCCGGCTGGGGGCAGGCGGACTTAGGGGACACCGAGCGAACGGGCGGCCGCTGCGAATGCCGGCGACGACGTGTCTGCCCGGCCCGCCGCGAACAGCGGCTGGAGCGCCGCGCTGACCCGGGCGGTGCTGACGTGCAGCTCGTCGGCTACCGCCGCCGTGATCGCGGCGTGGCCCTGCCGCTCCTCGGCGGCCTTGGAGCCGGCGGCCTTGGAGCCGCCCGGCTTCTCGCTGGCGGACATGGTCCTTGCAGGGGCGCCGGGCTTGGCGCCGGTCGTCGACGCTACCGCGGCGCCGCTGCCCGCGGCGAGAGCCGCGGTGACCGCTGCGGCGGCGGCAATCATCCCGGTTCGGTTGCGCATGCGGATCCTCCTCAGGTTTGTGGCGTGCACCCAACGGAACCAGGCGGGACTCAGGCCGCCCGAAGAAGTTCCTTACCGCGGCCTAAGAAAGCAGCGCCGCCGCCAGCCCGGCCATCTGCCTACGCGGCCCCGCGACGCGGCCTCCCCGGAACCCGGAGGGTGTGAACACTGCGCTGCAGGCAATGCCGTTCACCGGCGCGATGGCCGGGTCGTCGGGGACGGCGCGCAGCCGGGCTGTTCGCGCGGCGGCGGAAGCGGATGCGGCGCGGTTGTGCTGGTGGCGAGCCGGTTGTTCTATGACGCGGCTGGTGGCATATCGGCGGAGTTTGCCCCGGCGATGGCCTGGCGGACGTAGCCGGCCAGGGTGCCGGGGTCAGCCCGATCCGGCCAGTGCCACACCGATGCGGGGGTGAAGACTATCGATACGGTGCGGTTGCCCGCGTGCGGGCGGCCCTGTTGCGACCGGATGTGCAGCATGGCCGCCCCGCCACAGTCCTCAGCGTTCCACGGCATGAGATGCAGCTCATAGCTCAGCTCGCCCAGTTCGCCCTCGATGGCCCCGTATTGGGCCGGCCGCCGGTACCACGGATATTCACGCCGGTCCCGGAACCGCCCCCCGAGAAGGACGGCAGTCAGCTGCAACATCTGGTTGGCGGCAGCGCGGTCGCCGGGGGTGCCCAGGGCCTTGATACCAAGCCGGAACATCGCCGCGGTGATGACCAGTACCGTCACACCCGCGCAGATGCCGAAGATCAACAGCACGGCAGGTACTGCTTGACGTCGCCCACACCGCGAAGGGTACCGACGGCGCGACCAGCGGCATAGTGGACGTCAGCTCTGCGCGAAGGCGCAGGCTGGTGTGGGTTCAGGCCGGGTGTCAGGATTGCTGCCCGAAGGGCACCCAGGCGAGAGGTGTGAGGGTGGCCAGGTCGTTGGCTTTCAGCCCGGAGCCGGACAGGGTCCAGAGCGTGGTGCTGGTGACGAGCGAGCGGAGGATCTGGCCGCCGGCCGGGAAGGCAGGTGCAGGCGGGTGGGTGATCGTGGCGAGCCTGGTGATGGTGTGGTCGCCGACGTGCAGCACGACGGCCTCGCTGATGGGCTGCCACGGCGCTGTTGCGCTCTGGGGCACCGGCCCGGTTCCTTGCGCAGGCTGCGGCGTCACGGCGGGCGGTAGCTGCACGGGTATGACCAGGAGCTTGCTGGCGGGCCAGTAGAGGAACGCGTGCGGGTCGAACTCGGCCTCGGATTGCCCGGACCGCAGGCGGTAGACGGCGAGCCGGACCGGTGCCGCGAGGTCGGAGACGTCGAAGAGGGAGATCTGTGTGCCTTGTGCCTGGCCTTGTGCGTTGGCGTCCTGGCCGACGCCGATCAGATGGGTGGCGTCAACCGGGTCGAGGTAGGCAGAGTAGCCGCGCAGCAGCAGTTCACCGGCGACCCTTGGTCGTGCCGGGTCGGACAGGTCGAGGGTGTACAGCGGATCGGTCTGCCGGAACGTCACCACGTAACCGGCGGGGCCCGCGAAACGCACCGCGTAGATCTGCTCACCCTGGCCAAGACCGCCGACCTTGCCAACGGGCAGGAGCAGGTCGCCGGCCTGCTCGAGGACGTAGACCGCGGACTGCGCCGGCTGCCCGCCCCAGTCGGCGAAGGCGCCGGCCGTTGTCGTGGCCACCCGGAGCGCGCCGTGCCACTCCGACATCGCGTACTGCGCTGTGCCGGGCGTGCCGAGCAACCAGCCAGGGACCGCGCCGGAAGCCTGGTACACCGGCCGTCCCGGCCCCGAGATGTCGAACTTGTACAGCCCGGTGTACTGCTGTGGCAGGGCCGGCGGCCTGGCGGCGGTAGCGGTGGCGGGCGCGGCGGGTGCCGGGTCTTGTGCGGTGCCCGCTGGCGCGCCCGGCCCCGCGCCGGGCGGCGGCACCTCGCCGGCCGGCGGCACGCTCCACTGCCGGTCGTTGGCGATGTAAAGGCTGCTGCCGTTTGAGTAAACGGTGTCGCCGTCGGCGACGATGGTTACCGGCTGGCCATCGCCGAGAGAGCCGCCGCTCAGGTCAAAGGTGAGCACGGTGAGCATCGAGGTGCCGGAGTATGTCCCCGCCGCCGGGTGGCTGGTGGCCGCGCAGTCCACCTGGCCGGTGCGCCGCACGTTACCGTCGGTCAGCGCATAGCGGGGCAGCCAGGCGCTGAGCGCAGCCTTGGCAATCGTGGCCCGGTTGGCCTCCGCACGCGCCTGCGCGCTTTGCGCGAAGCCTTGCGGGAACACCACCCGCGGTGCCGAATGCACCACCACGCGCACCACCGAACCCACCTGACGGGCACCTGCCAGCGCACCGTCCATCGTGTACTCGCTGATGACCCGGGGCATCCCGGCCGACAGATCGACCAGCACCAGGCGGGGCCCGATGATCGGCACCGGCACCGCCGGCACGCTCACCACCGGGCCGGCCCCCGGCGTACCTGGGCCTGCCGGCCGGGCAGGCCCGGAGGTGTCACCAGCCTGGGCCGGTGGGCCGGCGGCCGATGGGCTTAGCTGCTGCGCCGCGTCCGGCACCGGTGCGCCCGCGACGGGGTACCCCTGGTCGAACAGGACGAGCGCATGATCACCGGACAGAAGCAGATTTGCGGGTGCCATCCCGCCGAGACCGGTCCAGGCTGACAGATCGAGAACGCCGGTGAGCTGCTGGGTCCCTGCGTCGACGACGCGCAGCACCCCGCCGGTGACCGTGACAATGCGGCGCCCGTCGGTCTTGACCAGGTCCGGCTCATCGGCCCCTGCCTCCGCGGTGTTGGTAGGCGAGTAGGAGGCCGCAGCGGCCCCGCCGCCTACCTGGCCCGCACCCTCACCCGCGCCGGCCCGGCTAGCCGCCGCCGGTGCCGCAGCGGGCACACCGGCACCAGGAGCCACGGCGGCTGAGCCCCCGGAGGCGGTCCCGGCCGTGTCGCCAGCGCCCGCGGCAGTCCCGGCGCCGACTGCGAATCCGCCTGGCCCGGCCGCGTTGCCCGCCGCCGCCCGCAGGTTCCGCAGCGCGTCGCTGCAACTGGTGAAGCGCACCAGGGCCATGTCGGCGGCCCGCAGCGGGCCCGCGTGGATCACCGGTGCGACCGGGTGACCGGTACAACCGGACAGGACAAGCGCACCCGCCGCGAGCAACGCGCCAGCGCCGAGGCCGTGCGCCCAAAACCGGCGACCCGGCCGGAGACTACCCGCAGGCACAATCCCGATAGCATTCACGGCCCTTGGACGCCGCGCCCGCGTCCCCGGTTCCACACAGGCCAGACCACAGTGCGCCAAGACCACCACAAGAACACAGAACGGCTATCATCCGGTCGCCCTGCTATCGGTGAGCCTCCTGTCGCTGACGGACCTTGAGTGCAGCGTCCACGTGGAATTGCCGGTGCATGCGCTGCTCCCTTGGCCGGAAGTAGGCGGTCGCCTCGGCCATGGGGATTACCTCGGGCCGGTCGACCTCGTAGGTGTGCCCATTGGTCACAATGGCCGCCGAGCCTGTGCCGAGGACGTTCTTCAGCCAGTCGGTGCGCTCACCATACGGGAGGGCGATCAAGAAGTTGTCATCATGCTGGACCGCGATGACAGGTGTCTCGTACGTCCGGCCCGATCGCCGCCCGACATGGCGGACGACCGACGTCCTGGATCCTTCCTTGCCGGCTGACCGCAGAGCAACCGGCCGCATGACCCGGGTGAACATGCGCAAGGCGTTCTGGAGCGGACCTCTCATGCCCCCATGTTCTCAGCGGGTTCGAGCTGGGAGTAGGGCGAAGGGGCCCACAGCCGCCAAGTTCTCGTGTACCGGTCCTCGCCTCATGCTGGAGTGTCTGGTGTGCTGCCCGGTTGTGCGCCGGCCGGGATTGTCAGTGCCGTGTGTGAGGCTGCTGGCATGGGTGATACGGCGATGATCAGCCGGTCCGGGCCGTTCTGGGAGTTTCTGGCCGGGCGGCAGCCGGCCCCGCCGGCCGCCGTGACGCTGGGCTGGGAACTGTCCTGGGTCGCTCCCGAAAGGGGCGAGATCGAGGTCTTCTTCGATGCCCGCGCGGACTTCGCCAATCCGATGGGCAACGTGCAGGGCGGGTTTCTCGCCGCCATGCTGGATGACACGCTCGGTCCCGCGCTCGCTGCCACCCTGGGTGATGGCGAGTTCGCGCCGACCCTGGAGCTGAAGGTCAGCTTCCTGCGCCCGGCCGCTCCCGGGCGGATCACCGGCACGGGCCGCGTGGTCCATCGCGGCGGATCCATCGCATTCCTGGCCGGGGAACTGCGTGACGAGACCGGCGGCGTGCTGGCCACCGCGACAGCGACGGCCCGGATCATCCGCCCGCACGGACGCTGACACCGCGCCGGGCGACCCGATCGTCGCTGATGCCGGCTGACGTTCGGGCATGCAGCTGTCCTGCGACCAGCGTGGCAGATCGCCCCGTTCGGCGCCGCACCGAGAAGCCCGCTAACCGAGCCGACGCCGAGACAGAACGCGGCTGGTGAATGCTCTGCCGGTGACGAGTTGGTGGCACCGGCCCATGGCGGGGCGGGCCGGCCGGGTCAGGCCGGTTGGGTGAGTACCTGGTCTAGCAGGCGGCCGAACTGCTCCGGAAGGGCCAGGAAGCCGCCGTGGTCACCGGGGAACTCCACCACAGGCGTGCTGAGCTGAGCGGCGAGTGCCATGGCCGCGCGGTTGGCGAGCTGTCCGGTCGATGTGGTCCCGGCGCCGACCACGATCCGCGCCGGGGCCGCCTGCAGCGCCGCGATGTCGGGCTGGTAGCTGGTGGTCGGGCGGAGCAGGTGGGCGAGGAAATGGCCCGTGGTGGCCCGCATCCGGGCGATCTGCTCCGGCGACGGCTCCCACCGCGGCGCGCCCGCGTCCTGGGCGGACGGGTCGCCCAGGCCCGCATGGGCCATGAACTTGCCCATCGCTGCCTCCGCCCCCTCGGCCTGGTAGGTGTCGTAGATGTCCTGGATCTGCGCGTGCACCTGTGCCCGGTCGGGCAGGCACTCGATCACCGGCGGTTCGTGGGCGACCAGCGTGCGCACATCGCCTGGGTGGGCGGTGACCAGCGCGAGCCCGACGACCGCCCCGCCGCTGCTGCCGAACACATCCGCCGGCCCGCCGCCCAACTCGGCCAGCAGCCGGTGCACGTCGTCGGCCTGCTGCTCCGGCGTCACATCCCGGCCGGTGTCCCCGGAGGTGCTGTTGCCGATGCCCCGTGGGTCGTAGGTCACCACGGTGTAGCGGTCGGCGAGCGCGCTGGCGAGCCCGGCGAAGCCGGTGCTGTCCATCGGCGACCCGATCATCAGCAGCAACGGGCCGGTGCCCCGGCGCTCGTAATACAGCCGTGCGCCAGGCACATCCAAGGTATGAACCGCCGAGCTGGAGCCGGGCATGGCAGGCCGTCCTTCCCTGCGTCGCTGCCAGATGGCACAAACCGTACAACCGAGCCGGCCCGCTGGGGTAAGTGTTCAGCACGGAGATCATCGTCGCCCCAGCGGGCACGATTGGGGCGCAGTAATCGGAGCTGGTCTCGCGGGCTCTGGTGGCCGTCAGCGGCCGCCACAGGAGCACGCCGACGGGCCGACGGTTTACAGGCCACCGCTACGTCTCGTTAGCAAATCCGTTAGCAGTGCGGCGCCGTGCCGTGACGAGAGCCGTCACCGTGCTGGCGCGAATCGGCCGCCCGAGTCGGGCATAAATGGCTTCGTATTCACGCTCAAGGGCTTGACGCTGGCCCGGTGAAAGCCGGGCGTAAAACGACATCGTACGAACGAGAGCATTGACCTCATCAGGCGTGTACTCGCTGAGCTTTGGCATGACCGCCACCTGAACATCACTGAACAAGCGGGCGGCATAATCTCGCCCTATGTCGTAGCTGCCAAGCCAGGCCCATACCTCTGAGACGTTGCCGCGGCGTTGCTCCATCCCGGCGAGCGTGGCGTCGAGATCCCGGTAGGCCGGCCAATTAGCGGCAATGTCCGGGGCGACCTTTCTCATGGCGGCGAGTGCCGCTTCCTGATCCGGCTTGCTGCACGGCTCCTCAAGTCCGAAGTATGACACCAGGGCGAGCGTTCCACCGGGGACGAGTACGTCAGCGGCCTTCCGCCAGCTAACCTCAGGGTCAACCCAGTGAAACGCGGACGCGGAGAACACGGCCTGAAACTGCTCGCGGGGAAGCGACGCGTCCTCAAACGGGGCGTTCACCAATTCCACCTCGCCAGCACCCTCCAGGTTCTGCCAGGCCAGCGCTATAAGGTTCTCGCCGGGTTCGAGTGCTGTGACGTGCAGGCCCCGGGCGAGGATGCCGCGCGTCAGCTGGCCGCTTCCACACCCAACCTCAAGCACATGGTCGCCGCTCCCGATCCCCGCGACCTGACATGCCTGGTCGATGAGTTCGTCAGGATAAGCCGGGCGGCGGCGGTCATACTCAGCCGCGATCTCATCGAAAACCTTGCCGTAACGACGGGCGGTAGATTCTGGTTGCGGTGTCATTCGGCGAGCCCCCTCCCTCGCAAGAGCCGCTCACGTTCGAAGGCGCTGCTGCGGCGCTTCGAGTTCGGCTTGTGTCTCGCGCATGCGAGGCATTATGACAGGACGGGCGGCGCACCCCGGTGGCCTGGATGGCGCGCCGCGGGCACGTCACCGGCGTTCGTTCACCATGATCGCGTTGCGGTCGAGATCCAGTACGGAGAACGCCCGGCCCCACGGGTTGTCGCTGATCGTGCCAAGGGGATGCCCACGGGCGAGTGCGAACCGGGCCCGCCAGCCCCAACCGGATCCGCGTCCGCGTCCGCGCTGCCATGGCCACCCAAGCCCAGATGGAAGGCCGCTATCTCGGCGGCCGGCCGCCCTACGGATACAAGCTCATCGATGTCGCCCCCACCCCAACCCGGCCAAGGCCGCAGACGGGAAACTGCCGGTGACGGTTCGTGGCATCATCGCGGCTCGTGGCTCATGCACCAGGAGAGGGATGAACGATGTACCACGTGAACGCTGCTGACCTGCCGGGCAACGAGGTGTCCCGCACGTTTGAGGGTGGCAGGCATGGGCCGTGCTCGGTGTCGTTCTTCCTGTGGAGTTGAGGTGATCATGCCAAGGGACCGGTTATCGCCGCAGTATCGGGTTCGGTGGGAGCCGTGGCTGGCCAGGCCGATGAGTTGTGTGGTGCCGGATCGTCTGACCCCTCAGAGGAGGAATGGGCATGGAAACTGTGAAGTCAGCAGATGGCACCGTCATCGCCTATGACCGGGCCGGGGCCGGGCCTGCGCTGATCGTCAGTGTGGGCGCGTTCTGCACGCGGCATACCTTCGTCGCGCCGCCGGAGCTGCGGCAGCGTTTCACCGTGATCACCTACGACCGTCGCGGGCGGGGAGACAGCGGCGACACGCAGCCGTTCGCGCCCGAACGGGAGTATGAGGACCTTGCCGCGGTCGCGGCTGCGGCGGGTCCGGAACCGGCGGTTGTGTTTGGCCACTCCTCCGGCGCAGCGATCGCGCTGCGAGCCGCCGCGGCGGGTGTGCCTCTGGCTGCGGTCGCCGCGTACGAGGCGCCGTTCCTCAACGAGGACACCCCGCGTCCGGCTGCCGACCCGGCGGGCCGCATTCGTGAGCTGGTCCGCGCGGGGCGGCGGGGCGAGGCGGTCCGGTTCTGGATGGCTGAGGTCGTCCACCTGCCGGCCGACATGGTCGCGCAACTGGAGGGCGCCCCGTGGGCCAAGGCCATGGAAGCGCTGACCCCCACGCTTCCCTACGACCTTGCCGTCACCGCGGGTGGTGTTCCCACCGCCGAGCTGGCGAAGATCACCGCACCGGTCCTGGTGCTGGGCGGCGCCAACAGCCCGGCCTGGTTCCGCCGCTCGGTTGCCGAACAAGCTGCCGCCATCCCCGGGGCGCGGCTGCAGATGCTCGACGGGTACGACCACAACGCCCCGCCCGAAGTGATCACACCCATCTTGACCGAGTTCTTCACCACCTGCCGGTAGCCGGCCCGGGCACCGCCCGGCCAGCCCGAGCCGCGAATACCGAAATCCCCCGAGCGGGCCTGAGCGCGGCCATGCCTCGCCAGTGCAGCAGCCCTGCAACCCGCGCGCAGATTCATCCACCGCAGGTTGTATGCCTGATCTGCGGCGTTGCGGCTGGGTCGCGGACGCTGGTCTGGGTACGGTGCAGGAACTATCGCAATAGGGGAGGCCGGGATGGCCCAGAAAGTAACCGTCGCCCTGGAAGACGACCTCGACGGTGGCCCGGCAGATAGGACCGTCCGGTTCGCCGTCGATGGCACGGACTATGAGATCGACCTGAGGACCAGCAACGCTGATGCGTTCCGCAGGCAACTTGCGCCTTATATTGAGCACGCCCGCAGGGCAGGGCGGTCGCAGCCGCGCCGGCCCGGGCGTACTGCGGCCAATCGGCAGCACACCGGTGACATCCGCGCCTGGGCGAAAAGTCACGGGATCGTGGTCAGTGCGCGCGGGCGCATCCCGGCCAGCGTGGCAGCGCAGTATCACGCCGCGCATAACGGGCGCTGACGCAAGGCTGAGCCGCGGCGCCAGACGCATGCCTCCTTGCCCTTCGCCGCTACCGGCGTTGCCGGGCGGTACTCAATCACCGCACGCCTCTCCCGGAAGGTGCGCTCCCCCCAAGATCCCGTTTACCGGCGCCGCGGCCTGCAGTCGCGCCGCCGTGTTCACCACATCGCCAGCGGCCATCCCCTCACCCTCGGCCGGTCGGGGTTCCAGCGTGACGAGCGCCTCCGCCCCTGTTCACCGCCAGCCGGACCTGGATCCGCTCTTCCTCCCGCACCCAGTCGCGGATCGCCAGCGCAGCTCGTACCGCCCGCTCCGGGTCATCCTCATGCGTCACCGGCGCCCCGAACAGCGCCATCGCTGCATCGCCGATGAACTTCTCCACCGTCCCGCCGAACCGCTCCAGCTCTGAGCGCAGCCTCACATAGAACGGCGACAGCAGCGCCCGGACGTCCTCCGGGTCCATCTGCCCAGCCCGGGAGGTGAAAGGCAGCGGATCGGCTCCGCGCATGCGCCAGCCGACCCACGACCCAAGGGCGGGCCCGGCCAAGGTGCTGGCCTGGCGGGCGGTGAGTGATCTGACCTGGCGGCAGGACATTCCCAGGGCCTTGATGAAGGCGACGTCGCGCGGTTGACTCTTTCTAGAGTTTCTGCTCTAATTAGAGCATGAGCACTAGAAGTGGAAGGCCGGTGCGGAGAGCGAAGTCAGACCAGACGCGCCGCCGGATCCTGGACACGGCCCTGGCGCTGTTCAACGAGCGGGGGACCGCGGCGGTCAGCACGAATCACGTCGCGGCGGAGGCGGGCCTGTCCCCGGGCAACCTCTACTACCACTTCGCGGACAAGCAGGAGATCATCCGGGCGCTACACGAGCGGTACGCGGCGGCCAACGAGGGCCTGTGGGAACCCGGCCCGGGCATGCCCGCGAGCCTGGCAGGGCTGCGGGGTGGCCTGGCCCGGGCCATGGAACTGGCCTGGGAGTACCGGTTCTTCGAGCGCGAACTGCTGGCGCTGCTGCGGGCCGACCCGCTGCTGCGGGCCCGCTACCGGCAGGTATACGAGCACCGGCTGGACCAGTGGCTGGCCTTCGGGCAGCAACTCGTAGCGCAGGGGGCCATCCGGCCGCCGCAGCCTCCGGCCACCATCCGTGACCTAGCCGTCGCCGTGTGGCTGATCGGCGGGGGCTGGATGTCGTTCCTGGAGATCACCGGGGACCCGCAGGATCCCGGGCAGGTCGCCCGGGGCGCCGACCTCGTGCTGGCGGTGCTCGGCCCGTATCTGACCGCGCACGACATCGAAGGGGAGCAGTCGTGAGCATGCATGTGATCGCCGGATCAGGGCCGGTCGGGTCGGCCACCGCGGTGCACCTCGCCGGCCTGGGCGAGCGGGTACGGGTTGTCACCCGCTCCGGCACCGGCCCGGCGGCCGACGGCATCGAGACCATCGCCGCCGCCCCCGCCCCAGACTCCGCCCTGTCCCCTCGTGGCAGGTGCGCGCCATTGGCCTGGCCGTCCCGTACCTGCGGGAATTCCGGGAGATCGCCTACCAGTTCACCCGGCCCTTCGTCGTGGACTCCGCCGCCTACCAGGACACCTTCGGCACCGCGCCCATGCCGATGGACCAGGCGCTTTCCGCCACCTTGACCTGGTGGCGCGACCAGGGCCGCGCCGCGGCCCGGAAGGAATGACTCACAATGACAACCCTCACCCAGCCCGCAGCAACCGCACCCGCCCGCCCCGATCCGGCCGCCCGCGCCGCATGGCGTCGCCGCGTCGCCCGGATCGGCTCGCTGATCCAGCTCGCCTTCGCCGCCCTCTGGCTCGCCCGCGGCACCCTCGCCACCGAATGGCCCGGACGGCTCCCCATCGCCATCACCCTGGCCGCCGCCGCCATCGCCGTCGGGATCTGGGGCGCGGTCACCACCCGCGGCCTCGCACCACGCCCCAGCGGCGCAGCCGCCCACCGCCTCGAACGGGCCATCACCATCGCCACCGCCATCCAGCTCGCAGCCAGCTGCGCGCTGCCCGTCATCGTCTCCGCGGCCGGCCGCGCCGACCTCACCGTCCCCACCATCGCAGTCACCATCGGCATCCTGCTGCTGTGGCTACGGGCCAGGCTCACCACCCCCGGCCACCTCACCGCGGGCATCCTCCTCATCGCCGTCCCCGGCGCCCTCGCCCTGACCCTCACCGGCAACGCCCTGACCGCCACCGCAGGACTCGCCACCGCCGCCATCCTGGTCGGCGGCGCCATCACCGGCTTCCACGCACTGGCCAGCCGAGCACTCGACACCCCCCCACCTGCCACCTGAAGACCGGCTGAGACCGGCCGGCCTGCGAAGACCAGTTGCCCGCGCCGGGCCGCAGGCCGCATCCCGCCGGCTGCGCGGGTGGGCTCATGAAGATCAGGCGGTTCTGGCGTTCGCGACCGGTTTGTCTTGGGTCACCTGGAGGCGTAGCTCGGCGGCGACCGGTCCATACGCTCAGGTGCGCGAGCGGGTTGGCCCGCCTGCCGCGGGCTGGTACCGGCACGCGGTGCCTGTGCGGATCGAGGACTGCAGGTGGGCTCCCGTGATCGGGGCGGCCAGCATGATGCGGTCGATGGCCGCGCGGATGGTGCGGGTGACATTGACCCGGGCTCGTTCGGCGTCCGCGGAAGCCCGGCGGGGGCGCCCGGCCAGGCCGATTACCCGGCGGAGCTCGGCGACGAGCGCCTGGCGCTCGGTGTGGGCCCGTTCGGCGGCGAGGGGGTCCCCAGCGCGGTCGGCGGTTGCAAGCTCGCTGTCTAGCTCGCGGATGCGCTGGCGGTAGGTTTCCCGGCCCGTGGCGTCCAGCAGCGGTTCTGTGCCCGATACGGCCAGCCCGGGGCCGGCTGCGACCAGGTCGAGCGCCGGGATCTCGCTGCCCGGGGCGGCCAGCAATGCCCGCAGGTAGTGCAGGCCGCGGCTGTCCCGCAGCCGAGCCCGCTCTGGCCCTGCTTCCAGCAGCCAGTCCTCGCCATCACGCCGCAGCGTCCAGTGATCTGAGGCAAAGGCAAGCCGGTCCGGCAATCCGGCCACCCCCAGCCGCTCGGCGATCGCGCGGGAGCGGACCCGGCAGGCCGAGGCTTTCTCCCGGTCACCGGGGGCCGACCGCAGGCTTAGCGCCCCGGCGGCACCTTCCAGGCACAAGACCTGAATGGGAAGGGCACCGATGTCCCCCGCGAAGGCGATTGCCTCCTCCAGGCAACCCACCGCCTCGTCAAGCAGTCCGAGCCGGGTTGCCAGCAGCCCGAGGAAGAACGAAACCGGCCCCATGCAGCTGTTCGCTCCGCCCAGCACCACCAGCTGTCCCCGGTAGGGCCGTAGCGCCTCCAGCAGTTTCGCGGCGGCGGAGATATCGCCGACCTGGGCGGCCACGAACGCTAGCATCGCAGCCGCTCCCAGCCACCGCGGCCCCGATCCAGCCAGCACGGCCGGCAGGACCCGGTCCATTTCCGCCTGAGCCTCGTCCCTCCGCCTGAGCATCACCAGCCAGCCAGCCGCAGTTGCCTCCATGAAGTGCCCGGGAAGCCGTCTGGCCAGGGCCAGCAGCTGATCCATGGGGACCGGCGCCGCCGCCGAGCCCCGGTAGAAGGCCATCTCCCCCTGCAGGGATGCCACCAGGCGCTCGGTGTCGGGCAGCTCTGCCCGCCGACCCTCCGCCGCCACCTCCGCTATCAGCTGGGCCGCCTCGCCGAAGCGCCTGCGGAAGGTGGCCAGCATTGCGTGCCGGGCGGCCGCCATCACCAGTGCCTGGCCGTCACCAGCCGCGATCGCCCCGCGCTCGAACGCGGCGAGTGCCGACTCGGCTTCGCCCACCCGTCCGAGTTCCATCAGGGCCACGAACCGCCAGAACATGCCATGCCGTTCCCTGACATCGTCGTCCGCGGCCCGGGCGAGGTCGAGGATCTCGGAGGCTGCCGCGAGCCGCTCCTCGGCGCCCGCAGGATCCCATAGCGCGTGCAGCCGCGCGTCGAGTACCTCGGCTAGCACCTGCGGCTCGCCCGCGTCGCGGGCCAGCTTCAGCGCCTCGTCGGCCAGTGCGCGGCGCCGCGGCCCGGCCGATGAGTCACCCAGCATTTCGTGTGCCAGGCGGGCCAGGAGCCGGGCCCTGGTGCCGTTGTCCGGCGCCCGCGGAATGGCCATGTCCAGCAACCGGACAAGCCCGGCGTCGACATCGAGGAATTCCGCTTGCGAAGGTGCTGTAAGCGCCAGGCGCACGAGCGGGTCAAGATTGTCTTCGGCAGCGGCAAGCTCGGCGGCCATGGACCTCGCGATGCCGGGCAGCCCTCGGGACGCCAGCCACACTGCATGACGGGCCCACGGTGGCACGCCAGGCGCCACCGCGGCCAGTTCGCCCTCGCTCAGGCCGCCCAGCCGCAGCTCCGTTCCAAGGCCCGGAGGCAGCACTGAGACCACGACCACCGCGGTGGCACTGGCTGCCGCCCGTGCCGCGACCACGCGCAGCAGTTGCAGGGCCTCAGGCCCGCCGTGGTCGATGTCATCGATCACCAGCAGCCGCGGGCTCCTGGCGGCAAGCACGCGGGCAACGGTGTCGAGGTCCACCGGCCCAGCCTCATCGAGGAGCCGCGAGGCGAGATCATCCGGCGCACCGGCGTCACGCAGCAGCTGCGCCCACGCCAGCTGGCCGCGCATTGCGGTCGCGCGCAGCACCTCGAACCCGCGCCGGGCGGCCTCCCTCGCTGCGGCAGCAGCCAGCTCGGTCCGGCCCGACCCCGGCGGGCCGGTGATGGCCAGAACCCCGCCTTGGCCGGTTGCGGCGCATTCAAGCAGGCGCTCGACCTCGGCCATCTCGAGGCGCCGACCCACCAGAGCCATATCCGAGGTATACCCCAGCCTCAGCCGCCAGGCAGTGCCCCGAGCGGCCCGATGGTGACCCATCCATCAGCTTGGCCAGGCCATCCCTCATCAGGAGCGACACGGTACTCCCCAGCCGGCACGTGCTTGCCCGAGGTGGAATGGCGCGCCCCGCAAGCGGGCCGAACGATTCGTTCGCTCACGGTTTACGCCTCCTGGTTGAGACGTTCAGGAGGCACCATCATGAACACGCACAGTTTCACCAGCCAGCCCGGCGCTCCGGCGAGCCGGGACGGCCACGCCGCAACGACCCTCCGCATCGCCGCCCCGCCACCCCCGGCCCTGGTCGATGACCCACGCGGTGTGGTCATCACCGGTTGTGAGCCCCACTCGCCTGTGGTGGTACATGCGCGCGTCGAGATTGACAGCGCAACGCGCGAGGCGATGGCTGCCTTCCGCGCCGACGAGGCCGGGACCGTGGACACTGGCCGCGACGCTAGCCTGGCCGGCACCTACCGGAGTGGATCCCTTCGGGTTGTGGTGGTCCGGGAATCTCGTCGCAGGTTCAGCCGGCCGCATACCGTCACCGGTCAGCGCCAGGCTGCACGTCGAAGCGGGCCGGCAGGCCGCTGAGGCCACCGTCGAGCGGCTCTGGCTGGCACCTGGGGCGGCTGTGACACAGGTTCGCGAGCCGGGGGTCTGGGGCCAGTTCGCCCGTCCGGCGGGGCCCGGGCCGTTCCCGGCAGTGATCGCGCTTGGTGGCTCGAGTGGCGGCCTGGGCCCGACTGCGGCATGGGCACCGGTGCTTGCCTCGCACCGCATCGCCACGCTGTCAATCGCTTACTTCGGTGTCCCCGGCCTTCCCGAGGCGCTGGTCCGCATCGACGTCGAAGTCGTCGCGCGGGCGGTGGACTGGCTGCTCCAGCAGCCCGGCGTAGACCCCGCGCGGATCGCTGTCATGGGCGCATCGCGAGGCAGCGAACTCGCCCTGCTCGCCGGCGCCCTCCTGGAGCCGATCAGCTCGGTCGTAGCATTCGCGCCGAGCGGGGTCTGCTGGGCCGGGCTCGACGCCCACGGCCCGGTCGCCGCACCAGCATGGCGGTTCGGCGGTGACGACATCCCCTGCGCCGGCATGCACCCGGCCGGCCTCCCCCTCCCCGCGGCCGCCCCAGGATCCCCCATCGCTCTGAGGCCGCTCTTCGAGGCCATGCTCCGCGAGCATGACATGATCCGCGCTGCGGAGATCCCGGTCGAACGGGTGCGGGGCCCGATCCTCATGGTCTCTGGACAAGCCGACGCGATGTGGCCCGCCACCCACCTGGCCGAGATCGCCGAGCACCGCGCCGCCGAGCACGGCTTCACCCACGCGCTGACCCACCTCCGGTACCCACAAGCCGGCCACCTGTGCGGGGGCGTTCCGGGCACCCCGGTTGCCACCGAGAACCGGCACCCACTGACCGGTCAGGTGTACAGCTTCGGCGGCACCCCGGCAGGCAATGCCAAGGCGCGCGCCGACTCCTGGCCGCAGGTTCTCCAGTTCCTGCTCAAAACCAGCATTGCGAAGTGAGCCCCGACGTTCACACAACTGCTGCAGCCACATCGTGGTCCGCCGCCGCAACCCTCACCTAGCACGCGCCGCCGCTCGTCGACTGATCCGGCAGCCTGGTCGGCCTTAAGGCCCGGTCACCCGCCGCGGGCCGCCCGGCCGAGCCGCCCCGGGGAGCAGCACAGATCGATGCTCCTCCATGGCCGGAGCCAACTGCCTTTACCACAGTTGGTGCTGGTTAGTGCGCTCTTCCGGCGTTCCGCTGCGTCTCCCGCCAGCCCGCCAGTAGGTTCCCCGGGACAGGCGTTGCCCGCGCCACCTGACGTCAGCAGGCGTCAGCTCGCCGGGTGAACGCGGGGCCCCGGGGACAGGAGGGTGATGCCCGCAGCACCCCGTCATGCCAAGCCCAGAAAACCCGCCACCAGGCGCGGGGTACCGGTAGCGGCCGCAGCAACGCTCGCAGGCGTGGCTGCGGCTTTCGTGTTCTTGCACGGCGGATCCGCAGCCGCAAGGCCCTCCCACGACGCGATGCCGGTGAAGAGCGCAGCGTCGGGTTTCACCAGCGACTATGTGACGGCCGACGTGCGCGGTGGGGTCATCGACCGCATGGTTCGGCAGTCCGCCAGGGCGGCGCGGCGCAGGCACCTCGCCAAGCTCGCCGCCGCCCGGCGCGCGCGACGGCAGACGGCCCAGCAACAGCCAGCAGCGCAGCCGGCCCCGGCCCCGGCCCCGGCCCCGAGTGCGGCACCAGCGCCATCCAGCGGTGGTGGGGATGCCGCCAGTTCGGCGCTTGGGATCTGCATCCGCAACGCCGAAGAGGGCGGCAGCTACGCCTGGGGACCAGGCAACGGCGGCGGGGCTTACCAGTTCCTGCTGGGCACTTGGGAAAAGTACGGCGGCGCGGCCGGGGAGTACGGCGTCGCCGGCCCCGCTTACCAGGATCAGATCTTCGATAACGCCATCGCCGCGGGCGGCGCGTCGAACTGGACGAGTTACGACGGGTGCTGACGATGCGCTGCCCCCGCGGCACTACTGCATGACCGCGATCGCCTTCCTCACCCCGCCCGCGTAACGCCCCGTCTGTGCGACATGCTTCGGGCCTCCACCGGGCGGCGGTTCCGCATGGAGTTTCCGGTTCTGCTCGCCAGTGAAATGTATTAAAGATCAATGTATTAGAGATCTTGGACAGGGAGGCTTTTCATCCTGATCTTGGGTGCTTGGGCACGGGTTG
>WNGH01005547.1_pt1 | contig 17235 bp, 17 predicted proteins | sample 5400631 | NCBI WGS metagenome assembly WNGH01 (sample SAMN13153373, study PRJNA577476) | soil metagenome | isolation source: 115 cm soil or saprolite under Garry oak tree replicate 1 | place: USA:California | collected 2016-06-15
CGCGCATCTATGGAATCGAAACTCCGCTTGCTCAAGATAAAGTTCGCCAGACGCTACAGGCCATTTTCAAGCACAATTTCAAGACCGACCTCAGCCAGCATGCCAACGCTCAGCGTCCCGGCTACGCCATGGGGCACGAACCCGGCCTGCTGCTGTGCACTTGGCCCCGCGGCGGCAAGCCCACGCTGCCTTTTGTTTACTCCGACGAGGTCTGGACTGGCATCGAGTACCAGGTGGCCTCGCATCTCATCGCCGAAGGTTTTGTCAAGGAAGGATTAACCATCGTTAAGGCCTTGCGCACCCGTTATGACGGCCGCATTCGCAACCCTTGGAATGAATATGAGTGCGGCAATTACTATGCTCGCGCCATGGCCAGTTATGCCTTGCTTGGCGCGCTGGCCGGCTTCCGTTACTCTGCAGCTCAGCGTACACTCTGGTTTAGTCCCCAGCTGAGTGTCCGGCCATTCAAAACCTTTTTCTGCACGGCTTCTGGATTTGGCACGCTTGTGCTGGATGCCCGGACTCTTCGCATTCAAATGCTTGAAGGTGAGCTGCCACTGGAAAAACTAGTTTTCGGCGAGGGGAAGCAGGCTAGGAATCTGGAGTGGAAAACCACTGTCCGGCCCGATACGCCCGCGATCAAAACTCTCTGAACTTTAACTGGAAACGAGCACTATTTTCGCGAGTCCACGATTTGCAGGAACTCACCAAAGAAACGGAATTGCTGCGGAAGTTTCGTTGGAACTTGCCCCGCGGTGGCCTTGGTTGTCGACAGACCGAATCACGTAGTAGTACGTCACGCCGCCATCCACGGAGCTATCCGTATACGTGAGCTCCCGGACAGGCGAACTGTTGAGCCTCTCGTAATTGGCTCCGCGCGTCACACTCCGGTACACGTCGTATCCAGCCACCTTTGAGGTGCTCGCTTTCCACGTCAAGGTGACCGTATGTTTCCTCCGCAGCGTTTCCAGCCGAAGCATCCCCGGCAGTCCATTGGTTACGCAGCACCATTCCACACTCAGCAGCAAAACAACCACCAACGCGATTCCAGTTGCCACCTTGGTCCGCACTGGAAGGGAGCGGTCCCGGATCAGCAGAATCTCGCAAAATGCCAACAGCGCCAGCGCGATCCCGCCGATTGTAAAAGCTAAAAACCACGCTCCGCTCTGCGCTGGTGGCACCAGCGAGAGCATCCGGTGAGATTTGTTTTTCAACCAGGGGTCGATCCAAATATTTTCGGCCATGAAGCAAGAGAGCGCTGCCGCAAGGCCCCATGCAATTCGCGCTATCCTAGACGTGCGGCCCGAGTGGTGCCGCGAATGCCTTCTCATTCAATGCTCTCCACCAACGAATCGCATCCGGCCGCCCCACGCCAAATCTCGCTTGCTCAACCGTCCTGGTTTAATCCGCCGCCTGCTTCGTGCTGATCAGCGTGCTCGTCGTTGCCACGCACTGCCACGTGCCATTGACCTTGATCCACGTATCCACGAACCGTTCGCGGTGAACGTAGGGCTTTCCTTTCTCCGTACCCTTTATGCGAAAGATGCCCACGACGACGGCCGCATCCCCGTACACCTGCACGTTACTTTCTTCGGTCACTGCCTGCGACGGCTGATAGTCAGGCGCCTTTATACTCGTCAGGAATTCGCTCTTGTTGGAAACGCTCCCGTCGATATCGATCGATACCAGCGTCTTTGCCAGGATCATGTCCAGGGCCTTCGTGTCTTTTGCCTCCAGCGCGTGATTCCACGCCTTCTCCAGCGCGAGAACCCACCCGCCATCGTCGCTAATGGTTTGCTTCTGCCCCGCCTCCAGGCTGACGCCCAGCAGCAAAATCCCCACGGTTGCAAAAATTTTTCTCACGGTTTTTACCTCCGGATGGACACTCGATCCCCCACTCAGACCTGCTTCTAGCGTAAAACAAAAATGCCCCTGCGAACTTACTTCCACGTGTGAGATTTCTGGTTGTGCACTCGCCGCAATCCGTCTCCTGCGTGCGCTTCAATGCTCAAGACGCGCAGTCCCGGGGCTTCTTGGTGCACGCCGGGAACCAGCGTTCGTGGTAATCTCTTCGCGTTGGATTGAATCTATATGAACGCCAACGCGCAGCGAATCGTCGCCACAACGGCGTGCCTCATAGCCGGAACCATCGCCGTCTGTTGGCACCCGGAGATGCGAGCCGCCGGCTCCGACGATCCAAAAGCTTCGGCCACGCACCTCAATCCGCCCGAAACGAGAATCGCCACCTCCTGGGACCAGAAGGCCGCCGCAGCTTACCTCGACCAGCGGGCCGGTTGGTGGATGGAGTGGCCCAAGTCCGCGCGCGATCACGAAACCTTCTGCGTGTCGTGTCACACGGCAGTGCCTTACGCGCTTTCGCGTCCTGCCCTTCGCAAGCCGCTCGCCGAGTCAGCTCCTTCCGCGAACGAACGCAGACTCCTCGATAATGTCACCAGGCGCGTGCGCCTTTGGAGGGAAGTCGCGCCCTTCTACAGCGACGCGGATCGCGGCGCGTACAAGACGGTCGAATCTCGCGGCACCGAATCCGTTCTCAATGCCTTGATCCTCGCCAGCAATGACGCGCAGAGCGGCCAACTCACCAGCGACACGCGCACCGCCCTCGACAACATGTGGGCGGAGCAGCAGACCACTGGAAACAAAAAGGGGTCGTGGTCGTGGCTGCGTTTCGCGAACGAGCCGTGGGAAGCGGACGATTCGGATTTTTATGGAGCCACTCTCGCCGCCGTTGCCGTGGGCACTGCCCCCGGGAATTATCGCGCCAGTCCCGAAATCCAAAATAGCCTCAAGATGCTACGCGAATACTTGAACCGCGAATCCGCGGCCCAGACCACCATTAATCGTGTGGTCTTCTTGTGGGCTTCCGCCAAAGTTCCCGGACTCCTCGAGCCGCAACAGCAAAAAGCCATCATCGATGAAGTTCTTGGCAAGCAGCAACCAGACGGAGGCTGGAGCCTGTCCGCCCTGGTCGGCTCCTGGAAACGAAACGATGGCACTCCTCAGGAAGCCAAGAGCGATGGCTACGCCACCGGGCTGATCGCCTTCGCGCTGCAACAAGTCGGCATTCCCCACGACAATTCCCAGGAGAAGCTCGCGCTCGCCTGGCTCACCGCTAACCAGAACAAAACCGAAGGCTTCTGGCTCTCCTACTCCTTAAACAAGAACGTCGAGCATCACATGACTCCCACTACCGCCCTCTTCATGAACGACGCCGCCACCGCTTACGCTGTCCTCGCCCTCTCCGAACCCACCCCGCATTGAATCGCCTGCCGCCGGGCTCCCTCATCAACTCACCCGACAAATGCCTTCTGGCGCGGTTTACCAAGAATGAGATTTTCTCTTGACAGACAGCCGGCTCTCTAATATTTTAAGTATTAGGTACATCTGTCGTTAACCATTCGACCTCTCCAACGCCCCCTTACAGATGAACGTGATATGCTCCCGAAATGCCCTCCGTACGCCTAGAGTTTAGTTGGAAAACTCTGTTAAATGTTTTGATAGGTATATGCGTGGTTGTTCTAGCCTTACTGCCGATAACGATTCCGCCAGACCACCTGGCGTGGACAAGATGGGAGTGTGTAACTTGGGGGGGCCGCCATCTTTGCGATAGCTGGACTATTTATACAAGCGGCGTTGCAGTCGCGTGAGGATGTTGAACGTGATAAACGAGAAAGCGAACGGGATGAGCGCCTCAGAAGAGTTGTGGGTTATCTAGAAACAAATGCGCCGCCCAAGGGACAATCAGCGAAGCCTGTGGTCGAACCCAATGCGGCACAGGATTCCATGTATGTCGAATTGCATTACACGTTTATCTATCCAAAAGTAGGCGACCTCACATTCCAACTTCTAGAAGGAAAGTACAAGGCGGATGGCAGAAAACCAGAAGACATAACCACTGACTGCGATTTGCTTGTAGATGTATACGCAGTGAATAGGAGTACCAGCAACCTTTTTGTTAAAGACTTCGCTGCATGGCTAGAGATTGGTGGGCAGTGGCGCAAACTTACCCTGGACGACAATTTTCATTTGGATGATATTTGGTCTGGTTCGGTCGAATACGGATTGGAAAACACGAAACATATAGGCGAGTATGATTATTATCCCTCCGAATTGCCAAGCCTTCTTTCCAAGATAAACGTAGAGATTAAACCCCAAGAGCCAATTGAGGGTTGGCTAAAATTCACGGCGAAAGACATTAATCCCCGAACTGAATATTCAATCAGATTGACAATAATTGATTCGTTGGGCAGAGAACATCACCTTGACAAATTCGAGAAAAAGCAAAGGGCCATTGGCCTGCGTAAAGTCAAAAACTAGGCGGCATCTTGGATTTTCGCAGTAAGGTCTTTGTATTCGAGATTAGGAGAATCAATGAGTTTGAGCATCGTATCGCGAAAAAGGAAAGGGTTCTTGCGATTGTTGAATCGGAAACACATTTCGTCCAGATAGGCCGGAAGATGTTTCGCAGAGACTTTATGCCACGTTCCCACGATGCCACGCCTGAGCAGGGAGGAGGCCGATTCGTCTGTCAGAATCACTTCCACGTCACTTCCAATTTTGGTGCACTCTAACTTCCTTAGGATCAACACTTGCAAAAGTGCAACAAAACAAACAACTTTAACTCCCTTTAGAATGAACACATGATGAAAAACGGCCGGATGGGGGAGGGGCCCACTTCACCGCCAGCCAGAATTCCCAAGAACGCAACCCACATCGTGAGGTACCTTCATTGACCTCCATGGGGCACGGAACACGAATCACGGTTCACAATTGGTGAGACTAGCCTGAGCACATCCCGACGGAGTGTCGGAGGCCGCTGGCAGCTCGCTGGCGGAAACGGCTGACAGTGCACAGGTGCAACGCGAAATATTGTCTTCCAGATCCTCCAAGTGTATCTATTTTCAGCCATTTGCAAGACCCGCGGAATGGCACAAATGGTAGGCGAAGTGCACTTGTGGAGTGCTCAGTATTCCGCAGGAGGAAAAAAATGAAGCGTCCGAGAATTGGAATCTCAGCGCCACGCGCCGCCGTTCTGGCAGCCATTCTGACCTCGGGACTGGCCGGTGCCGCGCAGGAGCGCCCGCCCGAGCCGGCGCAAGAAACAGCCGGGCAGGCCCCCGCACAAATGCGTCAGAAGGCCGACGGGGATCGGCACGGCCTGCCACTCGAAACCTACGCCGTTGCGCCCGGAACTAAATTTCTGGTGCGGCTGGACGAAGAGTTGGGCACCAAAGGATCGCAGCAGAACGCGAAGTTCCAGGTGAGAACGTTGGAACCGCTGGAAGCCGGAAGCGGCATCTACTAGAACGTTGGAACCGCTGGAAGCCGGAAGCGGCATCTACTTGCCCGCCGGAGCGGAGATTCGCGGACACATCAGCCACGTGGAGCCAGCGGGAGTGGCCGGCCGGGCGAAGCTCTGGCTGACGTTTGATGAAATCAGCACAAAGTTTGGCGATTTGCCCATCGTGGCCGAAGTCGTCGACGTGCCGGGAGACCACAGCGTGAAATCGGGCTCGAAGAAGGAAGGACTCATCGAAGGCCGCAGCAGCACGCAACAGGATGCTGCACAGGCGGCCGCGGCGGGCGCTGCGATCGGCGCTGTGAAAGGCGTGAAGGACAAAGACAAGAAAGAAGCGGCCGAGGGAGCCGCACTCGCAGCACTTACAGCGTATCTCATGGAATCAGGCCGCGGCCACGAGCTGAATCTCCCCAAAGGCGCCAAGCTCGAATTGGAACTCGCGCGCGCTCTCTATCTCGTGAAAGAGTAGGTCACCGGGCTTGAGCCGCCTTGCCGCGGTGCAGCAACCTTCGCCGCTTCGCGGCAACTCCTGATATGATGTGCGCGAAATGGCGGAATCCCAGTCGCTGCTAGGTCAAAGCGTATCCCACTACCGCATCGTGGAAAAGCTGGGCGGCGGTGGCATGGGAGTCGTCTACAAAGCGGAAGACACGCGCCTCCACCGCTTCGTCGCATTGAAATTTCTCCCGGACGAAGTTGCCAAAGATGCGCAAGCCCTGGCGCGTTTCCAGCGCGAAGCGCAAGCCGCCTCCGCATTAAATCACGCGAATATCTGCACTATCTACGATATCGGAGAGCACGATTCTAATGCTTTCATCGCCATGGAATTCCTCGATGGCATGACCCTCAAACACGCCATCACCGGCCGCCCCATGGATCTGGAACGCATTATAGATGTCGCCACCGAAACCGCCGATGCTCTGGACGCGGCGCACTCCGAAGGCATCGTGCATCGCGATATTAAGCCCGCAAACATTTTTGTGACCAAGCGCGGCCACGCCAAGATTCTCGATTTCGGGCTCGCCAAGCTAAGTCCCTCCGCTGCAGCAACCGGAATGACGGACGCTGGCGCCACGCTCGCGGAGGAGCATCTCACCAGCCCCGGCACGGCCCTGGGAACGGTTTCCTACATGTCCCCCGAGCAGGTTTTGGGCAAGGAATTGGAAGGTCGTTCGGACCTGTTCTCTTTTGGCGTCGTGCTCTATGAAATGGCCACCGGAGTTCTCCCTTTCCGGGGCGATACTTCTGGCGCCATTTTTGATTCCGTCTTGCATAAAGCCCCGGTCGCTCTCGCGCGTCTCAATGGCGAAGCTCCCGCTGAACTGGAACGCATCGTCAACAAAGCCCTCGAAAAAGATCCCCGGCTGCGTTACCAGCATGCCGCGGAAATGCGCGCTGATTTTCAGCGCTTGAAGCGCGACACGGACACTAGCCGCTCGGCGATCCATTCTGCTGTCGCCGCGCAAAGTGGCTCTGGCGCGTCCGTGCAGGCGCCATCCTTGGGCGGAATCTCCGCCTCTGGCGTTGCCGCCGCTTCCGATTCGCAAATCGCCGTCGGACTTTTTGCACGCCACAAAAAAGTATTTCTCGCCGCAGTCGCTGTCGTGCTCCTGGCGGCTGCTGCTTTGGGATTTGGCGCGTACCGCTGGTTCGTGCCTGGCTCTGGTTCCAGCATTGACTCGCTTGCCGTGCTGCCCTTCGCCAACGTCACCGCTGATCCGAACAGCGAGTACTTGAGCGACGGATTGACGGAAAGTCTCATCAGCAGTCTTTCGCAACTCCCCAACCTGGCGGTGCGCCCGCGCAGTGCGGTTTTCCGCTACAAGGCCAAGGACGTGGACCCGCTGAAGGTGGCAGTTGACCTGAAGGTCTCCGCGGTTGTGACTGGGCGGGTTACCCAGCGCGGGGATTCGCTGCTCGTGAGTGCCGAGCTTACCGACATTCGCACGAATCGTAGCCTGTGGAGTGAACAATACGACCGCAAACTCTCCGACGCGCTCTCCGTGCAGCGCGAGATTGCGGGAGAAATCTCTGCGCGCCTCCGCGAGCGGCTCACCGGTGAACAGAAAGCCAAACTAAGCAATGGCGGGACCTCCGATCCTGAAGCCTACCAGCTTTACCTCAAGGGCCGCTATTACTGGGATAAGCGCACGCCCGAGGCTTTGAACAAATCGCAGGACTATTTTCAGCAAGCCGTCGCCAAGGACCCCAACTACGCCTTGGCCTACGTGGGACTCGCGGAGTATTACGGCGTCATTTCGGATTATACTTACGTTCCGTATAGCGAAACCAACCCAAAGGTGAAGATCTACGCCACGCGGGCACTAGCGATTGACGACGCCCACGCGGAAGCACATGCATTACTCGCAATCGCGCACGACACCGACTGGGAGTGGGCCGCCGCCGCTCGTGAATTTGAGCGCGCCCTCGCGCTGAATCCGAATCTGAGTCGCACCCATGTCTTGTACGGCTTCCACTTCGACTATCTTGGAAATCATGAGCAGGCGTTCGTACACTACCGGCGCGCTGTCGAGCTCGAACCACTCAACCTAAACGCGAATGCTAACCTGGCAAGTGAATATTTGTATGTCAAACAGTACGACCAGGCTATCGAACAAGCAAGAAAGACCCTCGAAATCGATCCCACCTTTGCCGACGCTCATTTCAGACTCTCCGATGCCTACCGCTTTGCGGGCAAATATGAACTTTGGCTGGAGGAATGGGAGAAGGCGGCTAGGATGAACAACGATTTGGAAGACCTGGCACGCGTCGATGCAGCCAAGCGTGAGTATCCTAAGTCCGGATACCGTGGTGCCGTGAAGCGCCTCGTCGCACTTCAGGAAGAGCAGGCAAAGCGGATCTACATTGACCCGGTATGGATTGCTGGGAACTATGCACTTCTGGGAGAAAACAATCTTGCTTTTAGCTGGCTCGAAAAAGCTTACCGGGAAAAGAGCGGCGGCCTGCCGTTCATCAAGAGTGGTCCAGTTTTCGACACGCTGCGTTCCGATTCCCGCTACGCCGACCTCCTGAAGCGCATGGGTTTGCCGCGGTAGCACGCGTCCCAAGCCGGTCTTACAAAATCTACATGCAGTCACCAGCATGTCGGCCTATTTTTAACCTGTCATTGTGAGCGGAGCGGGCCAACCTTTTCTTGCCTTCCGTCCCTCCACACCGTCATTCCGAACGAAGCAGGCCGATTTTTTCTACCCGCTTCGCTCCTGCGGAGCGGTCGCCGTGCGGATGTGAGGAATCTCTCTTCAGCTTTTGTTGAGTGCAGTTCTGCTACTGCGGCAGGAATCAAGAACACATCCACTTAGCGTCCTTCCAGAAAACGCCGGATGCGGCGCAGCACTGCGGCATACATCGCAGGCGTCACGCGGCCGGTCTGCGTATTTTGTTGGCTTGGGTGGTAGACTCCGAACAAACGAGGCGTTCCAGGGGCAACTTCCGCTTCCGCGCCATGCGCAAACTTCCAGAGTGCTCGCGAAGCGATCATCCCGCGCTGTTTCAAGACTTCGAGATAACCGTCCCAGGCGATTTTTCCCAACGCCAGCACCGCCGCGGGTCGCAAGATTTCCAGCTCTCGCTCAAAGTAGCCGCTGCAATTCGCGATTTCCTTCGGGAGTGGCTTATTGTCCGGCGGTGCGCACCGGCATGTCGCGCTGACGTAAGCGTTCTCCAGCAGCAGTCCATCATCACGGTGCTGGGAAGCAGCCTGATTCGCAAAGCCCGCTTTGTGCAGCGCCTTGTACAGAAAATCGCCGGAGCGGTCACCGGTGAACATGCGCCCCGTGCGATTCGCTCCGTGCGCGGCCGGCGCCAGCCCCAGAATCAAGAGTTGCGCGTCAGCCTCTCCGAATCCCGGAACCGGCTTTCCCCAGTACGTCCACTCGCGATACGCCCGCCGCTTTTCGCGCGCCACTTTCTCGCGATAGCGCACCAGTCGCGGACACCTCCGGCAGGCCACAATTTCCTCGTTCAAAACTCGCAGTAATAAATTGTTTTCAGACATTAAACTGTGAAATCTGGCGCCCCATCATTCGATTCAAGTCGGCGAAGGGCACCGCGCCATCGAACAGAGAATCATACGTTCCGCGTTCCATCCAATCTTTCGCAATCCGCCGAACCAGCCCGAGTGTAGCCCGCATTACCGCGGAACCAGCGCTCACCCGCGCGACTCCCATCCTTTCCAGTTCCGCGAGAGAAGGACAGTTAGCCGAAGCCAGAATGTTGAGCGGCGCCGCAATCGCCTTCACCAACTTCACAATGGTTTCCGGCTCGCTGACTCCCGGCGCGAAAACGCAATCAGCTCCCGCCTGCCGGTAAGCGCGCAATCGTTCCACCGTCCGCTCGAAACGCTTGGACTCTTCGCCGATCGGCATCAAGTAAACGTCCGTGCGCGCATTCAATACCAGAGGCACTCCAAGAGACGACGACGCTTCGCGAATCGCGCGAATTTTTTCCTGTTGCAGCGAAATTTCCACGTGCGAGGTCTCGTCGTCGCCGGTCACATCTTCGAGATTCATTCCAATGGCGCCCGCGGCAATCACTGCTTTCGCGGTATCCATCATGTCCTTGACTGTCGTGCCGTAGCCCGACTCCATGTCGGCCGTCACGGGAACGCGAACGGCGCGCGCGATACGCGCCACGGCTTCGAGCATCTCCGTTCTCGAAATGCGCTGACCGTCAGGATACCCAAGAGAAAATGCCACCGCCGCGCTGCTGGTGGCAATCGCAGGATGACCCGTCTCTTCCAGAATTCTTGCGCTGACTGCATCCCATGCATTCGGCAACGCCAGGATGCGCGGTCCTGCATGCATTCTTCGAAACTGCTCGGCTTTGTCAGCTTGTACTCGCACGTCCATCGAAAATCCTCCGAAGAAAAGAAGCAGGTATTGTTCAGGAATCAGAGGCTACGAATTATCCTTAGTAAGCGAAACGGCCAAATTGGAGAGCGCTTCTCTCACTCTCCTGGTTCGAACTTTCTGCACTTCAGCGCAAAATCTTCAAAACTTCGTCGTGAAGTTTTCCGTTCGTGCTGATGAGTTGTCCCGAATAAATCGTTCGTTCGCCGCGCGCATTCGTGGAGCGTCCGCCCGCTTCCTCCACGATGATTCCGAGCGGGGCAAGATCCCAGGGCTGAGAAGTCAGGTCCACGGCGACTTCGATGGCGCCGTCGGCGACCAGCATGTGCTGCCAGAATCCGCCAATCGCGCGCCCATTTTTCGCCGTGTCGGCCAGTGATCGCAATTTTGCGCGCATGGCGGGATCTTTTTTCGGCCCGGTTCCAGTGGTGAAAATCATCGCCCTGCTGAGAGTGCCCACATTCGAGACGTGAATGCGCTTGCCGTTGCGGTACGCGCCTTCCCCGCGATAGGCCCACCACCGTGTTCCCATCGCCGGCGCGCTCGCCATCCCCGCGACGATTTCGCCATTCGATTCAATTCCCATCAGCGTTCCGAACGTCGGAATCCCGCGCGAAAATTCTTCCGTGCCGTCAATGGGATCGATGATCAACCGCGCGCGGCCCGCTTTATTCGCCGCGTTCGAATCGCCGCCTCCCATTTCTTCCCCCAGGACGTCCAGCGCCAGCCCGCTCGCCGCCACTTTCGCCCGCGCCATCTCTTCCACGGCGCGGTCCGCTTGCGTTACTGCCGATCCGTCGCCCTTCCGATCGACGCGCAGCTTCTCAGCGCGAAAATAGTTCAGCGCGATTCGATCCGCCTCCTCCGTAATCGCTTCCAACAGCGCACCGTATTCCTGGCCGTATCCCATTGCCTCTCCCGTGACAACCCTTGGTTTATGAACTCGCGCTCGCGATTCCGAACATCAACTTTTCAACTGGTGACTTTCAACTTTCTTGCGATTTGACTCTCTTCTCCCGCACCCCTAGCATACAAAGTTACGCACATGTCTGCTCACGCCAACACGGGAACCGTGCTTGACCGTATTCTGGAGGCGCGGCGCGCCGAAGTCGATCACCGCAAACGGGTGCTGCCGGAGACCGCCCTCAAGTATGGCGTGAAAGCGGCTACGCCGCTGCGCGATTTTTCTACAGCGCTTTGCCGCGACGGCATGAACGTGGTCGCGGAGCTGAAGCCGGCTTCGCCTTCGCGCGGCGTGATTCGAGAGCCGTTCGAACCGGTGGCGCTGGCCCAGGCCCTCGGAAATGCAGGAGCTTGCGCTCTTTCCGTGCTCACGGAGGGCGAATTCTTCCGTGGCTCGTTGAAAAATCTGCGCGATGCGCGCAAGTCGGTGCAACTTCCCGTGCTTCGCAAGGATTTTATCTTCGATCCCTGGCAGGTATGGGAAACTCGCGCCAATGACGCCGACAGCTTTTTGCTGATCGTAGCCGTACTTGGAGATGCGCTGCTTCGCGAGCTGATCGAGCTCGGCAGGGAACTCGGAATGGAGCCGCTGGTCGAAGTTCACGGTGGCGAGGAAATTGACCGCGGGCTCTCCGCTGGTGCGCGCATGCTGGGCGTGAACAATCGTGATTTAAGGACGCTGACCGTTAATATTAATACTTCGTTCGAATTAATCGGCCGCATTCCCGAGGATTGTATCGCGGTGAGCGAATCCGGTTTGCGGACGTATGATGATCTCGCAAAGCTTCGCGCCGCGGGATTCGACGCTTTTCTAGTTGGCACGCATTTGATGCTTGCTCCTGACCCGGCGGCGGCTCTCTCGGCGCTACTCGCTCCTGCGCCGGGAGAAAAGTAGCGACCCATGGTGCGCGTCAAGATTTGCGGAATCACCAATGCCGCAGACGCCCTCGCCGCGATTGAAGCCGGCGCCAATATGCTGGGCTTCAATTTCTACGAAAAAAGTCCGCGCCGGGTGAGCGAAGCGGAAGCGGCAAAAATTCGCACGCAGCTCCCAAAGAGAGTGAAAGCCGTGGGAGTCTTTGTCAACGCGCCGCCCGCGCAAGTGATTGCGCTGGGAAAATCTCTCAAGCTGGATGTCGCCCAGCTTCACGGCGACGAAACGCCGGAAACGGTTGCGGAGGTGGCGGCCAGCCTTGCGGTTTTCAAGGCCTTTCGCGTTGAGCCGGAGTTTCGGCTGGAAACTCTCGATGAGTATCCCGAAGCGGCGGCCTTTTTGTTTGACGCCGCAAGCACCGGCCAATATGGTGGTACGGGGCTAACGACGGATTGGGATGTGGCGCGGCGCGCGGCGCAGGTACACCGTATCATTCTGGCGGGTGGCCTGAAGGTGGAAAACGTCGCCGCAGCCGTTCGAATCGTGCGTCCCTACGGCGTGGATGTGGCTAGCGGAGTGGAATCGAGACCGGGGAAAAAAGACTATGCACGGCTGCGCGAGTTCATTCAGGAAGTCCGGCGCGCCGAACGGAAGTAAAATCATCAAGCGGAAGATTCGCGGAAATTTATGAGCTCCATCCTGCAATCACCAACGACGGCGCCGGGACGCTTTGGCCCTTACGGCGGCCGCTACGTTCCCGAAACGCTGATGGTGCCGCTCTTCGAGCTCGAGCACGCCTATGAAGCTGCGAAGTCGGACCGCGAGTTTCAGGTACGATTCCAGGACCTGCTCAAGAATTTCGCGGGACGCCCGACCCCTCTGCAATTTGCTTCGCGGCTCACGGAAAAGCTCGGCGGTCCGCGAATCTACCTGAAGCGCGAAGATTTGCTGCACACCGGGGCGCACAAAATCAACAACGCCATCGGGCAGGGGCTGCTGGCGGTGAAAATGGGCAAGCCGCGGATCATCGCGGAAACTGGAGCGGGGCAGCATGGAGTCGCCTCAGCCACGGTCGCCGCGCATCTCGGCCTGGAATGTGTTGTCTACATGGGCACGGAAGACATGGCGAGGCAAGCGCTGAACGTCGCGCGCATGCGCATGGTCGGCGCGCAAGTCGTTGGCGTCGATTCCGGCAGCCGCACGCTTAAGGACGCCATCAACGAGGCCATGCGCGATTGGGTCACCAATGTGCGAGGCACACACTATCTCCTCGGCTCGGTGCTTGGCGCGCATCCTTATCCAACGATGGTTCGCGATTTTCAGGCGGTGATCGGCCGCGAGGCGCGGGAGCAGATTCTTGCTGCCGAAAAGCGCCTGCCCACGCATCTTTTTGCCTGCGTCGGAGGTGGTTCGAATTCGATCGGCCTCTTTTATCAATTTCTCCGAGATGTGGATGTGAAAATGATTGGCATTGAAGCTGGCGGCCGAGGCGGCGAACTCGGCGAACACGCCGCCCGGCTTGCCGCGCATCAGGGTTTCTCCGGCGCGCGCCCCGGCGTTCTGCATGGAACGTACACCTACGTTTTGCAAAACGAGGATGGGCAGATTGCCACAACCCATTCGATTTCTGCCGGTCTCGATTATCCCGCTATCGGACCGGAGCACGCCTGGCTCGCCGATCAGCGCCGCGCCGAATACTCCGCCGTTTCCGACCAAGCTGCGCTCGATGCCGCGCGTCTGCTCTCGCGCACGGAAGGAATCATCCCGGCGCTCGAATCCGCCCACGCCATCGCCGGCCTGGCGGAGCGTCTCCCGCAATTCAAGAAGGACGACCTCGTGATCCTCAATCTTTCCGGCCGCGGCGACAAGGACATGGACACTTACTCCCGCCTGCTCTAATCTTTCTTGCCAACCCATGACTGTCGTGGCTTCCAAGTCGACTCGCATTTCCAAGCGCTTCGTCGAATTGCGCGCTTCGGGCGAACTGGGCATCGTTGCGTACATCACTGCCGGGGATCCCTCGTTCGATGCCACGCTGAAGTTCGTCCTCGCCCTCGCCGAAGCGGGGGCCGATGTTATTGAACTCGGCGTGCCCTTCAGCGACCCGCTTGCCGATGGACCCACGATCCAGCGCGCCTCGGAACGCGCGTTGAAAGCTGGCGCAACGCTCGCGGGTGTACTGGGTCTCGTTCGCCGGATTCGGCAATCCTCGCAAGTGCCGCTGGTCCTCTTCAGCTACTACAATCCCATCCTGCAGATGGGCCTGGAAAAATTCGCTTCCGCCGCGGAGTCTGCAGGCGCTGACGGCGTTCTCGCCACGGACCTTACGCCCGAAGAATCGGAAGACTACCGGCGCATCCTGGCCGCTCACCATCTCGATACCGTCTTCCTTGGCGCTCCGACTTCCACGGACGAGCGACTTGCGAAGATCGCCGCCTGCTCTTCCGGTTTTCTGTATCTCATCTCGCGCACGGGCGTCACGGGTGCGAAGGATGCCTTGCCAGACGATCTCCCTGCGCTTTTGCGGCGGGCTCGCGGCGTTACGCAACTTCCCATCGCGGTCGGCTTTGGGATTTCGCTGCCCGGCCATGTTTCCGTTCTTGGTGGCCTTGCCGACGCCGCTGTCATCGGATCCGCGCTCGTTTCCGAAATTGAAAAAGCGCCATCAGTGGATGCGGCTGCCACCACGCTTGCGGAACGAGTTCGGTCGTTCAAAGAAGCTGCTCGCCACGGCCTGTCGCGGCGTGAGGTCGCGCCATGAACTTGAGTGATTGGCGGCGCCGTATCGACGAAATTGACAAGAAACTCGTACAACTTTTGAACGAGCGCTCGCAGTGCGCGCTCGAAATTGGCAAGCTCAAACAGGAGGCGAAAATCCCGCTGTACCAGCCGGACCGCGAAAACGAAGTGCTGGAAAATGCCGAACGCAATAATTCCGGCCCGTTGACCGACGCAGCTATTCGCCGGCTGTTCGAGCGCATCATTGACGAAGCTCGCGCCGCCGAACGGGACGCCATGCACTCGGGCGATAGTCACGGCAAAGGCAGGAATGAATGACGGTGCATCGCGGTATGCATGGATAGGACAGTTGTAGAGGCCGGGCTTTGGCCCGGCATTTCCGATTTGACTATTTTCGAAGTGAAAAACCCGGGACTAAAGTCCCGCCACTACATCGCGTAGAGAAGGAAACGGGAAACTCTCATGGTCATCGTGATGCAAGAAGGCGCCACCGACGCGCAAATCCAACAGGTGATCGACCGCCTGGTCGCCAGCGGCTTCAACGTTCACCGCTCCACTGGTGAATCGCATACGGTCCTCGGCGCCGTCGGAGTGCACCGCGACTTCGATCATCGCGATTTTGAATTGCTCGACGGCGTGCGCGAAGTCATGCGCATCACACAGCCGTTCAAGCTCGCCAGCCGTCAGTTCAAGCCCGAAGGCACGATCGTCGATCTCGGCCGGGGTGTGCGCATCGGAGGCGCGGAGGTGGCCGTTGCCGCCGGCCCTTGTTCGGTCGAATCCCGCGAGCAAATCTTTTCCGTCGCCGAAAGTGTCGCCAAGGCAGGCGCAAAAATCCTGCGCGGCGGCGCCTTCAAGCCGCGCACTTCTCCCTACGCTTTCCAGGGCATGGGCGAACCGGGGCTCAAACTGATGCGCGAAGCCGCTGACAAATTCGGGCTGTTCACTATCAGCGAAGTGATGGACGCGTCGCAAATTCAGATGATGCTGGATTACGTAGATATTTTCCAGGTCGGCGCACGCAACATGCAGAACTACTTTCTCCTTCGCGCGCTGGGCGAAATCCGCAAACCGGTACTTTTGAAACGCGGCATGTCCGCCACCATGGAAGAACTTCTGATGAGCGCCGAATACATCCTGGCCGGCGGCAACTACAACGTCATTCTGTGCGAGCGCGGCATCCGTACGTTCGAAACCTATACGCGCAACACCTTCGACATCGCGGCCATTCCGGTTATCAAAAAACTTTCGCATCTTCCGATGCTCGCCGATCCTTCGCACGGCACGGGACGCCGCGACAAAGTGCCGCCGATGGCGCGCGCCGCCATCGCTGCTGGAGCTGACGGCCTGCTCATCGAAGTGCACAACGATCCCGACCACGCGCTCTCCGACGGCGCGCAATCTCTCGAGCCCGGCCAATTCGCGCAGCTCATGGGCGAACTCCGCATCATCGCGCCCGCCATCGGCCGCCGCATCGCATGAAGATGTTTTCAGTCGTTAGTTCCGGAATCCAAATCGTCGCACACGGCGTTCAACGGTGAGGCAGGTAGTCTTGGCGCGCACCTTCATTTTATTCAGGTGCCCGCCTTGTCTGCTGACCTTTACGCCCTGTACGACTCTGCGCTAGCATTTGGCTTCCGATTTGTTTGTCGAAACTAAGAACTAAAAAGTGACGACTAAGAACTCTTAGTGTCTCCTCACCTTATCTCGCGCGTCACCATCCTCGGCACCGGCCTTGTTGGCGGATCCTTCGCCCTCGCGCTTCGCAAATACACGACTGGGATGCACATCTCGGGGTGGGACCGGCCCGACATCGCTCGTGAAGCGCAATCTCGCGGTGCCGTCGACGAAGCCTTCTCGGGTGAGTTGGCTCCTGCTCTGCACAACGCCGACCTGATTTACCTCGCGCTCCCTATCGCCGCAACCATTGACCTTCTTCCAGAAATCGCGCGCCGTGCCCCGGCTCACGCGCTGGTAACCGACGCTTGCAGCACCAAAGTTCGCGTGGCCCAAGCGGCGGCCGAACTATTCCCCGGCGAAAAAGGTCCGCTCTTCCTTGGCGGGCATCCCATGGCCGGCAGGGAACTCGCTGGAATCGCGCACGCCAATGCGGATCTCTTCCGCGAGAATACCTATGCGCTAATTGCGGAATCTTCCGAGCCCGTGGTGGCGGGCCGGGAGGCCCCTTCTTCTTCCTCAGCTGACGAATCTGCCGCCTCTCACGATCCTCGCGTGGCCGCATTTGTGAAAATCCTGGAGAAAATCGGCGCACGCCCGCTTTGGCTCGGCGCCCCGCAACATGACTACGCCGTCGGCCTGGCATCGCATCTTCCGCAACTCGCCGCTGTCGCGCTCGCAGGATTTCTGTACGACCGCCTCGACGAAAATGGTCTGCCTATCACCCTCGCCGGCCCGGGGCTCCGCGATTCGCTCCGCCTTGCCGGCAGCCCCTATTCCACATGGCGCGACATCGT
>WNGH01011770.1_pt1 | contig 17232 bp, 19 predicted proteins | sample 5400631 | NCBI WGS metagenome assembly WNGH01 (sample SAMN13153373, study PRJNA577476) | soil metagenome | isolation source: 115 cm soil or saprolite under Garry oak tree replicate 1 | place: USA:California | collected 2016-06-15
CGCGCCATCAAGTTGCTTCGCCGCTTCCACAGCTCGACCGAGCCGGCCCCGACCAGCGCGCCGATGGCCGGCGCCAGGGCGATCGCGTAATACGGGTGGATGATGCCCTGCGCGAAGCTGAAAACCGCGCCCGTGACCAGGAGATAGCCGCCCCACATCAAGTAAGACGCGCGCGCGAGGTCGGTGCGCTTCGCGCGAAGGGTGATCCAGAGGCCGGCGGCCATCAGGATGAGGGCGCCGGGGATGAGCCACGAGATCTGACCGCCGAACTCGCTCAGAAAGAGGCGCTCCCAACCGGTCAGGCCCCAGCGTGACCCGACTGCTCCCAGGCCGCCCACGCTGCCGGCCTCGTTGCCGGTGATACGGCCGAATCCGTTGTAACCGAAGATCAGGTTCAGGAGGCTGTTGTTCTGGGAGCCTCCGATGTACGGGCGGTCGGCGCTCGGCCACAGCTCCACGACGGCGACCCACCAGCCGGAGGCGAGCACCAACGTGAAGCCCGCTATCACGAGCTGCTTGATTCGCGGCAGCAATCGCGGGCGTCCCAGGGCCAGGTAGACCAGGACGACGACCGGCACCACGACGAATGCCTGGAGCATCTTGGCCAGAAAACCGGTGCCGATCAGAGCCGCGGCCAAAACGAGCCACCGGGTCGAACCGCTTTCGACCGCGCGCAGGGTCGCGTAGGCGGCGGCGGTCAGGAGGAGCACCAGCAGCGCGTCGGGGTTGTTGTACCGAAACATCAACGCTGCGACCGGGGTCAGGGCGACCACAGCGCCGGCGATCAATCCCGCCGCGGACCCGAACCAGCGCCGAACCGCGACGAACACGATGCCGACGGTCGCCACGCCCTCGAGAGCCTGCGGCACCAGCACGCTCCACTCGTTGAACCCGAACAGGCGCGCTGAGATCTCCATGACCCAGAGAAACGCGGGCGACTTGTCGACGGTGATGAAGTTCGATGCATCGAGCGAGCCGAAGAAGAACGCCTTCCAGCTCGTTGCGCCGGCCTCCACCGCCGCTGCGTAATAGGCGTTCGCCCAACCATTGCGGTCAAGGCCCCACAAGTAAAGAACGAAGGTAACCACCATCAAGACCGCGAATGAGGCACGAGTCCAGATGACATCGAGTGTCGGGGCGGGGACCGCACGCGGGAACGCGATGGCTGACATGGCGCCACTTTCTCGCCCCCGCATCAGCGCGCGGTTGGAGGCGGCTGAGAGATCTCTGAGAGGAGAAGGCCATGCGCCCACGGCGCATGGCTCACCCCCCGACAGCCATGCCGGGTGACCCACTCCCCGGCTGATCGAATCATCGCCGCCGCCGGTGCTCGCAGCCACCCGCAATTGCATGAATTCCGGGTACCGCAATTGAGGTACCGTCGGCAGTGTCTTGATCGTCTCCATCGGCGACCTCGTGCTCGACATCGCGATCGTTCCCGACGGCCTGCTCGAACCGGACGACGATTCACCGGCGACGATCAGCATCGGGGGCGGGGGCCAGGCCGCGAACTTCTGCGCCTGGATGGGGGCGCTCGGTGAGCCGGTCAGGCTCGTCACGCGGGTCGGCGACGATGACACCGGACGAAGGCTGGTCGCCGACCTCGAATCGCGCGGAGTCGAGGTGCGTGCCACCTGGGCGCAGGAACCGACCGGCGCGATCGCCGTGCTGGTCGGACCGGACGGCCGCCGCACCATGGCCACCCAACGCGGGGCCAGCGTCGGCCTCAGCCCCGGCGACCTCGACGAGGCGTGGTTTCGCGATGCCCGGCTCCTGCATGTTCCGGCCTACTCGCTGTTCGTGGAACCGATCGCCAGCGCCACGCGAGCGGCGATCGGGTTGGTTCGCGATGCGGGAGGCATGCTCGCCGTCGACCTGTCATCGGCTGCCGGCCTTCGCGCTTACGGGCCTTCGCGAATGGCCTATGTCCTGGCGCGGCTCAAGCCGGAGGTTCTCTTCGCCACCGAAGCCGAGTCTTCGACGCTCGCCGTCCCCCTGCAAAGCCTCGCCCAGGTGCCTGTCCTCAAGCTCGGACCCGCGGGCTGCCGGGTCTTCGGCCAGACCATCGCGGCGCCCGACGTGAAGGCGATCGACCCTACCGGCGCCGGGGACGCGTTCGCGGCCGCCTTTTGCGCCGCGTGGTTGCACGGCGCCGCACCCGTCGAGGCTGCTGAGAAGGCCGTGCAGGCCGCCTCGCAGTCCGTGCTCCTGGCGGGAGCCCGGCCGAGCTGAGCGACCTGCTCCAGGTCTCGCCCGAGGTGGCGGCGGCACTCGAGGCGGGCCGCCCGGTGGTCGCCCTTGAAACCTCGATCGTCGGTCAGGGCCTGCCCACGCCCCACAACCTGAAGGCGGCGCGCGGCTGTGAGATGGCGATCCGCGAGGAAGGAGCGGTCCCCGCGACCGTGGCGGTGCTGGACGGCCGCGTTCGGGTTGGCGTGAGCGATGACGACCTGCAGAGGATTGCCTCCGCCGCCATCAAGGTCAGCTCGCGGGATCTCGGGCCGGTGGTGGCGCGCGGCGCCGCAGGCGCCACCACGGTGGCAGCCACCCTGCGAGCCGCCACGATGGCCGGGATTCGTTTCATGGCGACCGGCGGAATCGGTGGGGTGCACCGAGGACACCCCGAGGACCAGTCGGCCGACCTGGAGGAAATCGCGCGCGCGCCGGTGGCCGTGTTCTGCACCGGAGCCAAGATCATTCTCGACCTTGCCCTGACCCTGGAGAGGCTGGAGAGTCTGTCCGTGCCGGTGCTCGGTTACGGGTGCGACGAATTTCCGGCCTTCTACACCCACCTCAGCGGCTGCCCGGTCAGCGCACGTGTCGACGGCGCAGTCGAGGCCGCGCAAGTCCTGCGCGCGGCGTGGGAGACGGGCGGTCGAGGAGTTGTCGTGGCCGTTCCGCCTCCCGCCGACCTGGAGGGCGCCGAGGAGATGGCGAAACAGGCGGCCGGCGAGCTGGGCGACGTGCGGGGCGGCAGCGTAACCCCGCGGCTTCTGGCCCGCATGGCCGAGCTGTCAGGCGGCCGATCGCTCGACCTGAACGTCGACCTCGTGGTCAACAACGCGCGTGTCGCCGCGCAGGTGGCGAGGAACTTTTTCGGCTAGCCCCGGGGCTCTAGCCGCCCCAATCGCCTACCACGCGCTGCAGAGCCTTCTGGCTTCCTTTGAACTCGAGACCCCGCTTGCGGGCCTCCTGGAGGTCTAACCGGCCGGAGAGCAAGCCCAGGACGAGGCCGGGCTTGCCGGTGACCACCGCATCGGCGTGCTCGGAGGTGCCGCGACGCGTGCGGACCTTTCCCTCCATGGTCTCCACCACCATCGGCTCGTCCCCGGTCCGAAGCTCGAGGGCGACCGACGGCTCCTTTGGCGATTTGTCGACGAGGTAAACATCGAGCGGGAACACGAGCCAGTGACTACGGAACACGTTGGTCGGCTGCGGCACGCCCATCAGCTGCGCACCCCAGCGGCCCAGCTCCTCCAGGATCGGATACAGGGCCTTGCCGCGTTCCGTCAGCTGGAAGAGCGTCGTCGCGACCGGCGGCGGCGCCTCCTCTCGGCGCACGACGCCCGCCTTTTCCATGTCGCGGAGGCGATCAGCGAGGAGGTTGGTCGCGATCCCGGGCAAGCCCTTTAGCAGGTCGGTGTAACGCGACGGCCCTTGAGTCATGAGCTCTCGGACGATCAGCAGCACCCAACGATCGCCAACGACGTCCAGCGCCTTCGCGATCGCGCAGTACTGCTGATACGAGCGCATGGCGCAACCATACCAGCCGAGCGTTATTGTCTCAAGTTATTACTTGACTTTTTCAAGTGCCAGGCGGAGAATCGCGAGTGACCCGCGGGAGAACTCAGGTGGAGCAGCGGAGCCGGCATGACATCCGAAGTCAGATATGCGGAGCTCGTCAGGAAGCTCTCGAGCAAGTCGGGCGTGACCCAGGGCTCCGTGGGCAAGGGGTTCGGGTCGAGTGGCCAGCTGAAGGTCGGCGGCCGGATCTTTGCGATGTTGGTGCGGGGCGACCTCGTCTTGAAGCTGCCTCGCGCACGCGTCGACCAGCTTGTCGAGAGAGGTGATGGCGCGCGATTCGATGCCGGCAAAGGCAAACCGATGCGCGAATGGTTCGTGCTCTCCCCCACGTCTTCGATGCGGTGGCCGCGGTTGGCTCAGGAAGCACTGGATTTTGTGAAGGAGACTGGATGATGGATTCGCAAGCAGTCGCATTTGCTCGTGCTCACCTGGAGGCATGGACCAACCACGACCTGGAGACGGCGCGCGGCAACCTGGCGGCGGACGTGCAGTTCTACAGTCCGGCCGCGCACCTGGTCGGCATCGACGAGTACATGGACGGGCCGAGGGGCCTCACTCAATTCGCCAGGCATGTTGTACCCGGAAGTCTTCGCGTGATCGCTGCCATGGGCGATGAGCGGAACGCGCTGATCATGTACCGGGTCGACACGCAGGGCGACCCGATCGGCTCGAAGACGTTTCCATCCGCTCAGACCTGGCTGCTGGACGAGAACGGAAAGATCCAGGTCGAGAGGATCGTCTCCTACGCGACTCCGAGGAGCTAGCTTTTCTTCTTCGCTTTGGGCGCGGACATCACGTCGCACCACACGACCACGATCTTGCTCAGCTCGGCGGCGCGCGCGTTCACCTCTGCCACATCGGCAAATCTCATGAAGCGCACCGCCCGTCCCGCGCCTTCCATGTGCGGGTACTTGCCGGGGATGATGCCGCCGCGGTTGAACATCAGGCTCACCGTCTTCGTGTTGTGCTGCACGAAGCTGGCAAAGTCGCCGGCGCATTGGAACATCACCGTGCCGTACTTCGTGCCCTCGCCCATGCGCGGGTCTGCGCCGAGGATGACCTCACGCACGCGGCGGAGGATCGGCTCGGCCGGCTTGCCAGCAAACCATTTCTCGGCGGCTGGATCCTTCTGCATTCAAGAGAGCCGGCGGGCCTGCAATGGCCCGCCGGTGTGCTGATCGCTCTTAACGCGAGTTGGTGCTGAGCAGCCCGAAGGCCGCGCCCTGAGGGTCGCTCAGGATCGAGAACCGCCCGCCGGGAAAGTCTTGCGGCGGAAGCATCTCCTTTGCGCCCAGGCTGACCGCCTTCTGGTGCGTCTTGTCGACGTCGACAGCACCGAAGTAGACCATCCAGTAGGAAGGCACTTCCTTCGGCACCATCGGGTTCATTTCCATTCCGCCGGCGACGCTTTCGTCTGCGAGCTTGAACTCGGTGTAGTCGCCCTGGCCCTCACCCATCGGGCTTACCTTCTCGCCCCAGCCGAAGACCTTCTTATAGAAGTCGGCGGCCTTTCCGAAACCGCGTGAGTTCAGCTCGGCCCACGAGTAAGCGCCGGGCTTGCGGAGCACGTCGAAGCCGTTCATGGTCTGCGGCTCCCAGACCGAGATGAACGCCCCGGTCGGGTCCTGGAACACGGCCATTCGGCCCACGTCCATGACAGCGAAGGGGGGTGCGACGACCTTGCCGCCTTGCGCCTCGACCTTCTTGGCCACGGCGTCCGCGTCACGTGTACCGATGTACACCATCCACGCCGATGGGGCGTTTGGATCCTGCGTCCCACCAATGCCTGCCACATCCTTGCCTTCCAGCCTGGCGATCGCGTATCCGCCCGCGGCAGGATCTTTCTCGGGCTCGGCCTTCCAGCCGAACAGCTTGGAGTAATAGTCGCGCGAACCCGATGGATCTGTGCTCGAAAGGTCAATCCATGCGGGCGCGTTGACGACAAACGTCTTCGTGTCTGCCATATGCGTACCTCCTGAATCCGAGACTGACACGGTACCCTCGTCTGGGCCCCTCCGCCCTCGCCTCCATTCTGCCACCGGCAGGTTAAGGAACGCCAAAGGAATCCCGAAGCCTCGAAGGGCGTATGTATGAGCCGATGAGCTCTGCAGTCCCGGTCGACCTCGTTATCTTCTCCGACTACGTTTGACCCTGGTGCTACATCGACTCGGTCCGAGTCGAGCAGCTCGAGCGGGAGGGATTGGTCCATCTCACCTGGCTGCCCTTTGAGCTGCATCCCGAAGCGCCGCCCGAAGGCATACCGCGCGATGCGTACTTCGGACGCGCGCGCTCTGAGCGCATGCATTCACACCTGCAGTCGATCGCGGAGTCGGTCGGACTGCAGATGCATTCGCGCGACGTGATCATCAACTCACGACGCGCGCTCGGCGCGGCGGAGTTCGCGCGCGAGCGCGGTAAGTTCGATGACATGCACAACGCGCTCTTCAAAGCGCACTGGGAAGGCGGCGGCCGGCTCGAGGACGTCGACGACCTCGTCCGCATCGGTTCGGCGGTTGGTCTGGATGGCGACGAGCTGAGGACCGCGGTCGAGGAACATCGCTACGACCGGGTGATCGACGAGAACAGGCAAATGGCGAGCTCGGTGGGCATCGACGCGATACCGGCGCACATCTTCAGCCGCCGCTATCTAATTCTCGGCGCTCAGCCCTACGAGGTGCTGAAGCAGGTCGTCGACCGGGTGGCGGAAGCGGAATGAGGATCGTCTCGCTCCTGCCGAGCGCGACCGAGTCGCTTTTTGCGCTAGGCCTGGGCGATCAGCTGGTCGCCGTCACGCATGAGTGCGATTACCCGCCGGAGGCTGCGTCGCTACCGGTCGTGACAAGGTCGACGCTCGACCTCGTCGGCCGAAGCGGCGCGGACATCGAGGACCTCGTGGCGCTCGCGGCCAGAGATGGACGCTCCCTCTACGAGGTCGACACCGACGCGATCAACCGCCTCGACCCCGACCTCGTCGTGGCGCAGGACATCTGCGACGTGTGCGCGATTCCCGCTGACCAGGTGGCCGACGAGCTCGCCGGTGTGCACATGATCCGGCAGCACCCACATTCGCTTGCCGATGTGCTCACCGACATCGAAGAGCTCGCTGACGCTTGCGGTGCGGACTCGACTGCCCTGATGTCGAAGCTGCGCCGGCGCATCGAGGCCGCATCCCTGCAGGCTTCAGCACTGCCTCGCGTGCGCGGAGTCTTCCTGGAATGGTTGGACCCGCCGTATCGCGCGGGACACTGGACGCCGGACCTTCTGTCACTGGCCGGCATCGACGACCCGCTGGCCAGGCCAGGCGTGCCTTCGGTCGCGCTTTCCTGGGATGACGTCAGGCGGGCCCAGCCCGCCTTGCTCGTGCTCGCGCCCTGCGGCTTTGACAGGGTTCGCGCGCAGCGCGAGGCGGACTCGATCGCGCACGAGATCGACTCCACCGGAGCCGTCAAGGTGGTCGTCCTCGACGGCTCCGCCTATTTCAACCGGCCCGGGCCGCGTTTGGTCGACTCGCTCGAAATTCTCGTTGCGGCTAGGACCGAAAGATCCTGACCAGCGATTCTTCGGCGTCGGAGAAAAGGCGGCGCAACCCTTCCTCGTTCGCGCTTAGCTTTGCGCTGCGGCCCACCGTCTTCTCTTCGAGCAACCCCGACTCGCGAAGCACCTGGACGTGAGCGCTGACGGTGGGTTGCGAGAGGTGGAACTGCCGCGCGATCTCGGTGACGGAAGCCGGCTCGCGTGCCAGGCGCAGCAGGATGGCAAGACGCGTCGGATCGGCCAGGGCCTTGATGCTGGCCGAGATCTCCGCGGCAACCTTCCGGTAAGACGGCTCGTCGTGGCGAATTCCCTGGCCCACGTAAACGGTGCCGTCGAGCTCGATGACATGGATCTTGCCGCCGAACCAGCACGGCGTGAGGATGAGCTTGCCCTCATCTGCGGCCGTGTCGGCGCTCGCATCGATCTGCGGCCTGCCGGCCCACAGGCTCTGCATTCCAAGCAGCTGCCGGTAGGCGACGCCGTCGTCGAGCGCGCGCTTCCATCGCTTCGCCTCCGCGATGACGGCGGCCCTCCCCTCGTCCTCCCAGCTGCCTTCGACAGCGCTCCACATCTGGCTCAGCAGCTGGATGTAGCGCTTTCGCATCGCCGGCTCGGTGCGAAGCCTGGCCAGTCGGGCTCGCGTCACCTCGAGCTCCGCGGGACTCTCCGAGAGCAGAGACGGAATCTCCGCGGCATCCGCCGCGGCCTCATCGATCCGGGCGAAGAAGCGGCGCAAGTCGAGGTCGAGCATCGTGCCTGAGCGGTGCGCGAGGACGATCAGCTCCGTCGAGTACCGCGTCATGTCGTCTGCCCTGAGGCGCGCGAGCTCAGGGCCAAGGTTGCGGCGGATCGATTCGAGGGGGGCGAAAGCGCCCTCGTGCTCGTGCGAGGCCTGGGCGAAGTGCAGCACCCACATCAGCATCAGCTCGAGGGGCGCCGACGGGGCGACCCGGATCCGGCTGTCCCGCATCTCGTCCTGGGCTGGCATAGCTCAGCGCCTATATTAGCAGAGCGTATTGGTGCTTCAACGTAGGCCGTTGACTATTCGAACAGCCCCTGACCTATAATATCGACATGGACCACTACAGCGCGGAGAAATGGATGCTGGAGCGCCACGGGCGCATGATCCGAATCGCCGAGCGGCAAGCCAGGCTGGGAACAATGACTGACCTTCCCCTCCGGACCTGGGCCGCGGGCTGCCTTCGCTCGCTGGCCGACCGGCTCGACGGAGCGGCTCGCCGCGAACCCTCAGGAAGGCTGGGCACGATGGCGCCCCTCGTAACTCGCCGCGGTATCGGCTAGCGCCGAGCTCGGAGGTCGACACCCGCGCCCACGGCGACCCCGCCGGCGAGGTGCGCTTCAAGGGCCGAGACATCCTGCGCATGGGGTCGCGCGCAATGAGGCGAGTGCGGCGCGACATGGCGATCATCTTTCAGGACCCCTTCGCCTCGCTCGACCCGCGCCAGACTGTGGCTGACATCCTCGCTGAGGCGCTCGACATCCATCACCTCGCCCGCACACCGCGTGCGCGCAAAGAGCGGGTCTCGGAGCGGCTCGGACTCGTCGGCCTTCCCACAGACTTCACCGGGCGCTATCCGCATGAGTTCTCGGGCGGCCAGCGACAGCGGATCGGGATCGCGCGAGCCCTGGCGGTGGACCCATCGTTCATCGTGTGCGACGAGCCGATCTCAGCACTCGACGTGTCGATCCAGGCGCAGATCATCAACCACCCATACACGGGCTCTCTTCTGTCGGCGATTCCCATCCCAGATCCGCGACTCGAGCGACGCCGCGAGCGAATCATCCTCAAGGGCGACGTCGCGTCGCCGCTGAATCCGCCGAGCGGATGCCGGTTCCGAACAAGGTGCTTCAAGGCGCAGCCCCGATGCGGCGAAACCGAGCCGCCGCTAGACACGGTGAACCTCGGCGACCACAAGGCCGCCTGTTATTACCCTTTGAGCTAGCGCCCCACGGCGTAGGCCTGACCGCCGCGCGGGTTGGCTGCGGCGAAGAGCAGCCCAGTCTCGGTTTCGATCCCCACCGCGCACGTTCGGCCGAGCGACCACGGTTCCGCCTCGACCACCTCATGGCCTAGGTGTCGCAGGTCATCCAGCACTCCCACCGGCATGGGTTCGCTATTCAACCGCCCGGGGTGCGCATCGTGCGGAGCGAAGGAGCTCGGGAAGTGTGAGGTGTGGAACATCGGCGCGTCGATCGCTGCCTGCAGGTCCAGTCCGAACAGCGCGTGCGCGAGGAAGAACTCGAGCGTCCACTGGTCCTGCTGGTCCCCGCCCGGTGTGCCGAACGCGAGACGCGGTGCACCGTCGCGGAGGGCAAGCGTGGGGCTCAGCGTGGTGCGCGGCCGCTTGCCGCCTTCGAGGTGGTTGGGATGCTCAGGGTCGAGGTTGAACATCTGGGCGCGCGTGCCGAGACAGAAGCCGAGCCCTGCGATCACGGGCGAGCTCTGCAGCCAGCCCCCGCTGGGGGTGCATGCGACGAGGTTGCCGTGACGGTCCGCGACGGCAACGTGCACGGTGTCGCCGCGCACCGCGCCGAGCGATTGCGAGCCGGTTCCCGTCCAGTGGCCGGGGCTCACCGGCTGCGAAGTGCGCCGCGGAAGGCGCGGCTCCATTCCCGAAGGCGATCCAGGACGAAGCTCGACTGAGGCCCGGTCGCCGACCAGCCTGCGCCGGGCTTCGGCGTATTCGGCCGACAGCAATTCGGCCACCGGCACATGCGCGAAGTCCGGGTCCGCGTACCACGCCTCTCGGTCCGCGAACGCGAGCTTGGCGCACTCCGTGACGAGGTGAAGGTGGTCGGCAGACAGAAAATCCTTTGATCCGAGGTCGCACGGCTCGAGCAGCCGCAGCTGCTGCAGAAAAACCGGGCCCTGACTCCAGGGACCGCACTTGGCGACAGTCCAGGGACCAAAGTCGGTCGAGACGGGCTCTTCGTGCCTGGCCTTGAACGCAGACACGTCGGCGCCCGTCAAGAATCCCGGATGCGCAGTGCCTGAGCTGTCCATCACCTGGCCGCGGCAGTGTTGCTCGATCGCCTCAGCCACAAAACCCGAGTAGAAGGATCGGTTCGCCGCCTCGATCTGCTCCTCCCTGCCCCCTGCCGACGACTCAGCCTCGCGCACGAGGCGCCTGTAGGTCGAGGCAAGACCGGGGTTGCGAAAAAGGTGCCCGGCGCGCGGCAGGCCGCGGTCGAGATACGCGGCGGCTGAGCTCGGCCAGTGCTCGCGGAACAGCGGCTCGACCATCGCGAGGGTGTCGGCGATTCGGGGCAGCATCGGGTAGCCGGATTCGGCGTAGCCGATCGCAAAATGCAAGACATCTGCCAGCCGCCACGTGCCGTGGTCACGCAACAGCGCCATCCATCCGCCGAATGCGCCGGGCACGCACGCCGCGACGAGGCCGGTGCCCGGGATCTCGGTGAGGCCGATGTCCTGGACACGCGTGATCGTCGCCGCCGCAGGAGCCGGCCCCTGTCCGCAGATCACGTCCGTGCGCCGGCGCGTGGTGTCCCACAGGAGAATCGGCACTTCGCCACCAAGACCGTTGAGGTGCGGCTCGACCACCTGGAGCACGAACCCGGCGGCACACGCCGCGTCAAAGGCGTTGCCGCCGCGATCGAGCACGGTCATCGCGCATTGTGAAGCGAGCCAGTGGGTCGAGCTGACCACACCGAACGTGCCTTTGACCTCGGGCCGCGTGGTGAAGGTCATCTCGGCTCAGAAAGCCTCCTGCAGTCCGCCGCGGCGCGCCCAGTTCTCGAGCAGCCGGAACAGCAGGTAACCGGCCAGCGCCCAGCTCAGGCCGACGAGCAGCTCGCCGGCGAGGAGCCCACCGACCTGACCGAGGGAGGCCCCCGCGGCCGCATCGCGAGCGGCCTGGACGCCTCGGGTGAGCGGGAGGGCGAACGAGAGCACCTGCACCGCACCCGGAAGGCGGCTTACGGGGAAGTTGATTCCGCAGACGATGAGAAGGATGTAATAGACGATGTTGGCGATGATGATCGCGTCTCGCATCACAAGCCCGATGCTCCCGAACATCAAGCCAAGGCCCGCGGTGGTCAGTGAGATCACCACCACGCACACCGCCAACAGCAACAGGTTGGCGTGCTGAAGATTGAGACCGAAGATGACCACCACGACCGCAAGGCCGATGACGACTGTGGCGATGCCGTCGATGACGTTGACGAAGGCCCGGCTCAGAAAGGTGACCAACCGGTTGGCTGGTGACGCGAGAAGGATCGGGAGGGTTCCGTACTGGCGCTCGTTGGCGACCGTGGCGATGACTCCGAAGATCCCGGCGTTGGCCGTGAGCTGGAGCGCGTTGCCGAGGGCGAAGTAAAGGGCATTCTGGCGGCCCGTGGCGTACACGCCGAGCTCGACGAAGAACAGGATCTGCGTGACCGGGAGCAGGACCTTGTACGCGACGTAGCCCTGCGGATTGGCCCATTGGAAAAGTGCTAGGTACTGAAGGTAGGTCGAGCGGACGAAGACGCGAGCCTCGAGGGCGAGCCGTTTCATACCATCGCCAGCTGGCCCGACATCCTTGCCCTGCGCTCGACGAGGGCGTACAGGAAGTAGGCACCGGTGAGGTAGGCGATACTCAGCCCGATCGCTGCAAACCACCAGGCCCCGAAGTCGTGAGGGCCATCGGCAAGCGTCGACGCGTAGAGCGCACGCACCGCCCATGTTGGGCTGAGCGCGCCCGCGACGCCCTGTGCCCACGGCGCCAGGACCGCCACGGGAAACATGAATCCACTCAGCACGTAGACGCCGAGCTCGAAACCGTTGAGCATGCTGAACGCCCAGCGCCACAACGCAAATAGCGGCGTCAGCGTCAGCGCGATGCAGAAGAACGAAAGCGTCAGGACGCCGAGCGAGATTACAAAACGGCCGGCGTCGAGAGCCGGAAGGACCGCGTGGAATCCGAAGTACGCAAATGCGGCGGTGGGCAGAAACGCGAGAAGGCCAAAAAGCAGGCCTCCACAGATCTTTCCAAGCAAGATCACCCAGAGCGGGGTCGGTGTGGCAAAGATCTGCTCGAGCGTTCCGTTCCAGCGTTCGTCCTGAATGCCGTTTCCGCCGTCCAGGTACGCGACCGACCAGTATCCGATCAGCCCACCGCCCAGGACTCCGTATACGACGTGCGACGAGGCGGCGCCCGGGGTGCTCAGGACGTACAGGCCGACCGCGGCGAACAGCACTGGAAAGACCAGCCAGTTCAGGTAAGCCCAGGGACTGATGACGCGGAGCCGCATGCTGACTCGAAACGCGCTCAATGCTGCGCGGGCGAGACTTCTCATCGCGAGTCGCCAATCAGTTGCACGTATGCGTCCTCGAGGGTCGGCTCGCGCGAGCTGACTTTCTCCAATCGGATGCCGTCGAGGATCACGCCGAGCTGGGTCATCACCTCCGCAGGCCGCGCGCAGTGGACGGTGACGACCTGCGCGAGCTCGTGCTCCGAGATGGCCACCGACGTGACGCCCGGCAGGCCGCGCAAACCCGCCAGCCTCTCGACCGGCATCCCTACCACCTCGAACTCGACGATGCCCTGGTCCTGCACTAGGGTCTTGATGCTGCTGGGGGTGCCTTCGGCCACTATCGCGCCGTCCCTGATCACTGCGATCCGGTCGCATATCGCGTCGGCCTCGAACATGTAGTGGGTCGTCAAGAAGACAGTCTTGCCCGCGTCTGCGAGCTCCCTGACGATGACGCGCAGCTCGCGCGCCCCCACGGGGTCGAGGCCGATGGTCGGCTCGTCCAGGAACAAGACATCCGGATCGTTCAGCAGCCCTCGCGCGAGGTGCAGGCGCTGCTTCATGCCGCGGGAGTAGAGCTCGACCCTGTCCCGTTCCCTGCCCAAGAGGTCCAGCCGCTCCAGCAGCTCGGGAATCCTCCGTCGCGAAACAGCGGGTGGAATGCGATAAAGGTCGGCAAAGTAACGCAGGTTGTCGAGTCCGGACAGCCGCCAGTAAAGGCCACGCTCGCCGCCGAAGACAAACCCGATCCGCTTGCGCAGCGCCCACTGCTCCTTGACCGCGTCCAGGCCCAACACCAGCGCGGACCCCGATGTCGGCAGCAGGAGGGTGGTGAAGATCTTGACCATGGTGGTCTTCCCCGCTCCGTTGGGACCGAGCAGCCCGAAGAGCTCTCCCGGCGCGATTTTCAGGTCGACGCCACGGAGCGCCGCGCGCTCGACGCGCTCGCGCCGAAAGACGCCGCGTGTCGTCGTGTAAGTCTTGCGAAGCTGACGTGCTTCGATCGCAGGCTTAGTTGCCATAAGGCCTCTAGGCTAATGGCTCATGAATCAGTTCTTCGAAGCGCTCGGTCGGGACTGGGTCGACGCCGCGCTGAAGCGTGGAGCCAGCATCGGGAAGCCGGAGCTGGACTCGCGTGTCGCCCTCGAGCTGCTCGAGCTGGCGCGCGTGGCGGCGCATACGCAGGAGCGGCGATTCGCCCCGCTCACGTGTTACCTCGCGGGAGTGGCGGCTGAGCGGCTGCGCGCGGCGACGCAGCCCGATGAAGAGGCGGTGGCCGCGTTCATCCTCGAGGTCAGACAGAAGCTGGAGGCGGAAAACCCCCGACCGACCTAGCGGACGCTGATCACCGGCAGCTGCCGGAAGCTCTGCACGGAGAGTCTTGCGGCCACCGCGGAGGCGACTCTGCGCAGCGCCCGCGCCCCCGCCGTGTCTGGCCGCGACACCACGACCGGGGCGCCCGCGTCGGCTTCTTCGCGGATGGCGGCCTCGAGCGGGATCGCTCCCAGGTACGGCGTTCCCAGGCGCTGCGCCGCACGCTCGGCCAGCCCATGGTCGAAGATGTGATGCTCCTCGCCGCATTTGGTGCAGACGAACCAGCTCATGTTCTCGATCAGGCCGAGCGGAGTGACGTTGAGGCCGCGAAACATCTGGAGCGATTTCACCGCGATCTTCAGCGCCGCCTCCTGAGGCGTGCACACGATCGCTACGCCGGAAAGTGGTACCGCCTGCGCCAGGGTCAGCGAGGCATCGCCCGTGCCTGGCGGCAGGTCGACGACGAGGTAATCGAGCTCGCCCCACGTGACGTCAGACAGCAGCTGCTCGATGGCACGTGAGACCATCGGGCCTCGCCACACCATCGCCTTGTCGGCGCCGGCCAGCAGGCCGATCGAGATGACCTTCAGGCCGTACGCCTCGAGCGGCACGAGTTTCTGGTCCCGCACCTGCGGCGTGCCGCTGACACCTAGCATCCCAGGCACCGAGGGTCCATAGATGTCGGCGTCGAGCAGGCCGATCATGCGCAGGTCGACCGCGGTCACCCCGGGCAGGCCGCTCACGAGGTCGTGGGCGAGGGATTGGAAGCGGTCGCGGACCGGGCACGCCGGCGTTGTGAGCTCGAATGTGAAGCTGACTCTGCCTTCACCCGATATCGCGAGGTCCTTGATCATGCCGAGGCTCACCACGTCGCGGCCGAGGTCAGGGTCTTTGATCGCGGCGAGCGCCGCGAGGACCTCGTCCTTACTGGGCACTGAAGATCACCGCAGCGCGCAACGCAAAGACACCCAAAAGCACAAGAAGCGAGACCACCACCGTGTCCAGGCGCACCCGCGCCAGTGTCGCGGACGCACCCGAGGCCTGCATGCGCATGTGCCCTCTCGCCTCGACCAGCCCGGCCGCGATCCCGGCCACCGCGAGCGCGAACAGGGCGAGCGAGGGCAGGACCCGGGACAGCGTGCCCGCGGCTCCGATCGTGATGAAGAACACGATGAGGATCGCGAGCTCCAGCGCAGAGAAGTACCCGTCGGCTTGGTGCAGCCGCCCCAGGCTGAATGCGGCTTCGCGCCGGTAACGCATGAGCAGCGCCATGAGCGCGGCGGAGCCGCTGAGTCCCGACGCCAGAAACAGGCCGCCCAGTGACCATGTATCGCTCCATACGGGTTGATTGCTGACGCTGAGCAGCACTCCCGTGTATGAGGCGATGAAGATCCCCAGCACCGCACCGACGACGTTGAACAGGCGATTCAGGAACGGCGGCACCAGCGGACTTCCCCAACGATCGCTGAACCATGCTTCGGCGGCGGAGACGAACGCGAAGAAACCGAACACCAGAAGCGCCCATGCCCCGACCGACATCGGAGACCAGTACTTGAAGCTGAGTCCGGTGTCGCCGGGCGTGACGTCGACGAGCATGTGCCAGAAGCGGGTCCAGCTGACCCCGAGGTCGGCGGTCAGGAGGATCGGGCAGAGCACCGTCGCGCACACGCTGACGTAGAACCCGATCCTCGCGGCGGGCTCATCTCTCGCATCGCCGGACAGGCGCAGCAGCGTCGCCACCGTGTAAGAGCCCCCGGCGAGACCGGCGAAGAAGAAGTAGAAAAGGATGTACCAGAGCCATTGCGGCGAGCGGACGAAATGCTCGGCGGCGAGGTAAATCATCAGCCCATCCCTCGACGCCGGAAAGCAACCAGTCCGCCGACGATCGCGAGCACGGCCGTGAGCGCCGCGCCGACGTAGCCGCCGAGGTCGTTGCGGCTGGGCAGCTTCGCGTTGTCCGCATTGGGCAGGCCATACGTCTCGGGCTTGTCCATCAGAAGGAAGAATGCGTTCAATCCGCCGTACACCTTGTCGTCGCGGCCGTAGAGCTGAGCCTGGGTCTGGCCCTGGCTGTGCAGCGTCGCGAGGCGCACGTCGGCGGCCTGCTGGAGGTCGGCCAGCGGACCGAACTGGATCGACTGCGTGGGACATGCCTTGGCGCACGCAGGCTCGAGGCCACCCTGCAGCCGGTCGTAGCAGAGCGTGCACTTGTGGGCGGTGCCTGTCTGCTGGTTCATGCCGATCACGCCGTACGGACAGGCGGCGATGCAGTTCCGACATCCGTTGCACACGTCCTGCTGGATGAAGACTGTGTTGAACTCGGTGCGGATGATGGCGCCGGTCGGGCAGACCTCCATGCAGCTTGCATGCTTGCAGTGCTTGCAGACGTCGGACATCATCAACCAGGCGGTGCCGTCGCCAGTCGTCGCGGACTGGTCGGGAACGTGCTCGATGAACTTCACGTGGCGCCAGTTCTGAGCGTCGAGCGTGCCCGTGTTGTCAAAGCTGTCGGCCAGGAATGCAGGACCGTTGCCCTCGAGCTGGTTCCATTCCTTGCATGCGACCTCGCACGCCTTGCACCCGATGCAGATGCTCGTGTCGGTGAAGAATCCGTACGACTCGCCGGCTTTGATCGTCGCCATTCTCAAAACCCCATCAGGTTCGGGATGATCTTGGTGAAGCCTCGGTCCCGAGCGTATAGATCGAGCGGGATCGCTGCCAGCTCGTCGACGAGCGGCACCGCGCGGGGATCAGCCGCCAGGTCGACGGTCAGGAGGTAACGGCGGCACGTGTTGCATGCCTCGATGCGCATGTGCGGGAAGACAGCGTCGGGATGAGGTGAAGGGGCGCCTCGGCCGAGGCCGCGGACGACGCTGCCGCGCTCGCCCGAGGCGGTGCCGTGCTCGCTGAAGACGGGCAGCTTCGCGCTGTCCCTCTCGCCACACCCGGCGCACGTCATGCGCGCGTAACCCCATGCGGCGCCGCAGCGGGCACACAGCAGGTACCGAGGACCGGTCGCCAGATCTTCCGGCCCTGGTACGAAGTAGCTCAGCTGCGGCGGGCCGCCGCACTCCGGGCAGTGCAAGGCGTCGCGCAATCCGGCACACGCTGCTCGCACCTCGGCATCGAGCGCCTCGAGCACCGGGCCCAACGAGGCGCGCGCCAGGAACCTGTCGACCATGGGCTGCTGCTCGCCGCGGATCCAGCGCTCGACGATCCCGCGCGGATCCTCGGTCTCGAGGCGGTGGATGAGCTCGGAGCGCAGGCGCTCCGGACCAACAGAGACCGTCAGGTCGACCACGCCGG
>WNGH01008405.1_pt1 | contig 17227 bp, 13 predicted proteins | sample 5400631 | NCBI WGS metagenome assembly WNGH01 (sample SAMN13153373, study PRJNA577476) | soil metagenome | isolation source: 115 cm soil or saprolite under Garry oak tree replicate 1 | place: USA:California | collected 2016-06-15
GTTGCTGGCCCAGCCGGCCATAAAGACAGCCAGCTCCGTAGTCGCTCCAACGGCGAAGAAAAACAGTATGCCGCCATCAATGGTAAACGGCGTCATGTTCCGGCCATACGGAATCACCCCCAGGGTAAGAATTGCCACGGCGGCGATGAGCACCGGCGCGAGGAAATGCACGATCTTGTCGGCGCGCGCCGGCACGATGTCTTCCTTGATCAGCATTTTGATGCCGTCAGCGATTGGCTGAAAAAGACCGAATGGCCCCACGCGATTCGGTCCGTAGCGGTTCTGCATCCGTGCGAGAATTTTCCGCTCCAACACCGAGATGAGCGCGAAGAGCGTGAGAAACACGGCGAGCAGAGCGAAAATATTAATCAGACTCGATACGATCTGGACCAGCCAGCTAGGCGCATGCGCCATCGGTGCAAGCAGCGTTTGCTTTCCGCGAACAAATATTTGATCAAGGAAAGCCGTCATCTCTGCTGAACAAAAGCGGTGCGCGGCTTTTTAATCAAGACAGATCATCAGTATGAACGAAACCAGGTCAGCGGAGCGGGATGATGTGCCAATCAATTTTTTCATCCACGATTTTAAGCCACGCCACACTGGGAGGCGAACCGCGGTTGGGTCGGGTGACGCAGCCAGGATTAAGAAACAGAACATTCCCACGTCTTTCATTGCGCGGCACGTGCGTGTGTCCATGCAGTAAAACATCGACATCGCCCGGCGGTTGATCCGGTGGAACGTGTTGGAGGCGGAAATTCAATCTGCCCCGCACAAGATCGACAACCAGCGGCCACTCAAAATTGCTGTCACAATTTCCGCGCACAACAATCGTCCGGGGTCGAATGGCGCGCAGTTCGTCGAGAATCGCTTCTGCGCAAACATCTCCAAGATGCCAGATTTCATCTGCATTTTTGGCTATTTCCTTCACGCTTTCCGGCAAACGATTGTGCGTGTCCGCCAACACAAAAATCCGCAGGGCCTTTTTCGGTCCTTCTCGGTGTGTCATGTTGCGTTTAGGCTTTAAACTCGGCGACGCCTGCGAGAGAATGGCCAGCGCCAACGACATGAAGATACAATGAAGAGGAAGCATCCGCTTGCCATCAACGGAATGCACCACGTGTCGCTGCGTGTGCACGACATGGAACGACACCTGAGCGGATGCTCCTGCGGCGCGCGCATGAGAATCCTAGTCTCTTTGGGACACGCGGCACTGCACACTAGGCACGATTGCCTTCTCCAGCCGCGTGCCCTTCCTTAAAGCGAAACAAAAAGCCGCTACACTGGTGAAGCGTGGCGGCTGATTGCGAACTGCGGCCATTTGCTGACCGGCCGGTTATGGCGAGACTTGGAATTGCGACGGTTCAGCGAATGCCAGGAGCCTCTCCGGGCGCGTCTTCACGACGACCGAAGAGGCTCTCGTGCGGAAGTGTAGCGATCAGGATCTTATGATGCCCACCTTTTATTGGTAAATAAACCCTGTCATTGCTTCGACAAGCGGAGGCGGCATCGTAAGCGACCCATTCCCGTTAAGATTCGCATAAGCACCTGTGCCGCTTACAATCTCCCATCTTCCCCTAGGTGGGGAAGTGGCAAACTGACATTCCTGATCAATAATGATGTTTCCAAGTGGTGCTATCAACGTAACCACGCAATGAGCTCTCGTACCGTTATAATTAAGGTCAACGTGCATTGTAGCAGGTCCTGAAATTGTAAGGGCCCCGCTTGTGGTAAAGGTTCCCGTTACATTGGGAAACCCCGCAAAATCAAACGTAGCAGTGATGGTAACCGGTACGGGCGTGGGCGTGGCCGACGCGGAGGGCGCCGAGCCCATCGCAAAGCAGCCAAGCACCAGCAGAATTGTTGTGAATGTAATGTTTCGTTTTTTCATATTATTAATTTCCTTTTGTTTGTTTGTTTTGGCCTTCTTTGGCTTCCCGTCGTGGGAAGTCACTTCTGGCCGTTCACCCATGTACTGCAGGAAATCCGGCGCGGGGTTACGCGGAAAATGGCTTCGCCGCGTAAATCGTTGAAGCGTTGAATCGTTGAAGCGGAGCTACCGCCGATTGCGCGGATACCACGGGATTGGGAGTGGTGGCCAGAGTGACCTTGTGTTGTCGCAGCTGAAGCAGAAGAACGTTATGATGAGAGCATTCACTCGGTGGCGAGATCCCGTTTTTCCAGTGACGACACTTGGGTGAAAGTGTAAAATGTCATGCAATGAAGGCGATCGATCTAAAGCGATTAGCAAAGCGCCATCCATTTCGTCCGTTTGGCGTGCGATTATCAAACGGCGCGCGATACTTATTCAACGAGCCCCGCCAATTTGGTGCGCCAGAGGATTTTCATATGATCTTCTTTTTCGGCAAGAGTGAGGCCGTTCGCATTGATACGGAAAATATTGTCGGGATTTTCGAGAAATAAGATTATTCCGCTAGGACGCGGATTGCGCGGCTGCAAAGGATCAGTTCTTGCTCGGCGTTTGACACAGACGCCCTACAACTGGGCGCCCGATTCGGCCCGCCCAGCGGTCGCGCCCTACCACTCCTTCTGAATCACGTCCGTATCCGGGTTATCCGCGTAATCCGTGGTGAGCTTACTTTGGCGCGAGGGACCCGACGATTTTTTCGAAGCGCGGATCGCCGCGGAGCGAATCCCAATAGGGACTGAGACGAAGGTCCCCGTAAGACGGACCGGCCGGGATTTTCGCGAGCGTATCCAGTTGCTCGATGGCCAGGTCGCGCTCACCGGTCCACGCACAGATCACGGCATAAAAATAAAGGACATCCGCGCCATCCATGGAATCCTTCGCAATCGGCGTAAGCTCGAGTGCCCGGCGGCCCTCTCGCAGCGCTTCTTCTTTTCGTCCAAGTGCGGCATCAATCAGACCCAGGACGCAGACAGTTGGACCATAATCAGGCTCCGCGCGAACGGCTTCCTCCTGTTGCGTGCGCGCCGCGCTAAAAGCCGCCAGCGCCGCGGCGGCGTCCCCTTTCATTCGAGCAATCAAACCCTCCAAATAAGCTCGGCGAAATTGTGTTCCACCTACACCTCTTGCATTGACGCCTCTTGCACCAAAAGCATCCTCGCCAAGCGCGGCCAACGCGCGATCAGCGGCGATACTGTTCCGCTCATACAAAGCGAGGAAAAGAGAGCATTCTGGGCATTGTTTCGGGTCTCCGAGCGTATTCTCAAAAGCATGCCATGGTCTGGTATCAGCTCGTTCATGGAAGTCGATTCGGGCACGCCACTCCTGGTTATTAGTGTTGTTGGGTTCTATAGCAATGAGGCGATGATCAATCGTCCTGGCTCGTGCATAGTCCCGCATTAGTCGGTAGGTCACGATGCCACTAGTGAGAATCTTAACGTTGCGCGGATCCAGCTCCATCGCCCGCTCGAAGTTGCGTACCGCTTCATGCCAACGGCTCTGACGACGGTCGATGTAGCCATTCCATTCAAAAATCCGTGCGTCGTTGGGCAAGGTGCGGACGGCGATGGCGAGCTCGTGACGGGCTCGGTCGTAATCAAAGTAGCCGTGGTAAAAGTGCTGAGCCAGGGCGAGGTGCGCCTCCCCCGACTCTGGTTTCACGCGAAAGGCGGTATCGATTGCCGATTGTGCTAACGCCAGCTGGCCAGGCGTGTGGTCGACATTTTGGAAGTAGAGCTCGTCGTGTGCCTCAGCCAGCCTGCAATATGCCAGAAGGAAAGCAGGATCCCGCGCGATCGCCTGATTGAGCAATTCTATCGCCCGGAAATAATACTTTCCTCGCTCTCCTTCTCGCGCATAGGCGGCCTTGTCGATCGAAGACGCTGCTTGGACATAACGGTCGTAGGCAACAAGGTCCTTGGTCGGTCGCTCTTCCATGGCTACCTTTTCGCGAGCTGAAACTCTGGCTCTAAGTCGATTTGCGATTGACTTGGCAACTTCCGTTTCAATGGCGAACACGTCATTCAAATCCCGGTCGTATTCCTCCGCCCAGATGCCCGCGTTGGTGTGAGCGTCCACCAACTGCGCATTTACGTGCACTTTCCCACCAGAACGCCGCACCGTTCCCTCCAGCACGTGCGAGACACGCAGCGCATCGCCGATCTGGCGCACGTCCTGTTTACCGCGATATTGCATGAGGCTGGTGCGGCTGATCACCTTGAGATCGGCGATTTTCGCCAGCTTGATCAAAATGTCGTCCTGGACGCCATCGGCAAAATACGCGTGCTCTTTGTCGTCACTCAGATTTTCAAATGGCAGAACCGCAATGCCTGTTGTTAGTGGATGCTGGGTAAAATCACTTTTCCAAATGATCCAGCCAGCGGCTGCCGCGAGAGCGACGAGCGACGCCGCCAATAGCGCACTGGTTGGATTGCGTCGTATCCATTTTTTGCTGCGGCTGAGGATTCCAGTGCGCCGGGCTAGAATCGGCTCGTGCTTTAGCCAGCGTTCAAGATCTTCGGCCAGCGCGAGAGCCGAGGCGTAACGACGCTTTGGATCTTTCTCAAGGCACTTGAGGCAGATTGTTGAAAGATCGCGATCGATTTTCGGATTCCACAGGCGCGGTTGCCGTGGCTCACTATCCAGCAGTAACTTGATAGTCTCGTAGGTTGTGCCGCCAGCAAAAGGCGGATGGCCGGTGAGCAATTGGTAAAACACCGCGCCAAGTCCATAAACATCGGTAAGGCCACTGACGGCCGCGTTATTACCTACTGCTTGTTCCGGCGCCATGTAACTGGGCGTGCCCAGCACTTCCATCGTGCGTGTGACAGTGCTCTCCGTCTCGACCAGTCGCGCGAGCCCGAAGTCGGTGAGGTGCGGTTCACCTTTTTGATCAAGCAGGATGTTTCCCGGTTTGATGTCACGATGAAGGATGTGATGTTCGTGAGCGTAATGAACAGTGCGCGCTACCTTGGCAATTAATTCCACAGCGCGCCGGATTGGCATTGGTTCGCGCCTGACCACTGCGTCAAGCTGGCCGCCTTCGACGAATTTCATGCTAAAGTAGCAGGAGCCATCGCGCTCGCCGACTTCGTGGATTGGAACGATGCATGGGTGCTCCAGGCTGGCGGCGGATTCTGCTTCGCGACGGAATCGCTTAAGATGTGCCTCCGTAGCCCAGTGACCGAGGCCTATGACTTTGAGCGCTACCGTGCGGTTGAGACTTTTCTGTCGCGCTCGATAAACTACTCCCTGACCGCCGCGGCCGATTTCCTCCAGCAACTCGTAATCGCCAAAATCTCCGAGCCTGCCCGCAGTGCTACGGCGTTGCAGCCGGGGCATCTTTGCCGGACGCGCAGCACGACGCTTATGGGGCAGCGGCGCAGCTACGTCCTCATCGTCGTTCGCGAGCAAACCGAGGCCGGTCTCCAACAGACACGCGCTGCAAAATTCTTGCGGCGCGTCGGAGAAAATCTTCGCCCCGCACTTTGCACAGACTTTGGTGGCCGTCCTCATGTAGCCGGTCGGACGATATATTGTCCCAATATGTACTGCAGAAAATCCTGGCGCAGGTTACGCGCGCAATACGGCAATCAGATGGCGCAGTTCATCCTCGATATCGCCCGGCGCCATCACAGTATGGGCGATTTCCTCCCGCAACAATTGTCGGTAGCGTTCGCGCAGGCGATGGAACGCTTGCTTGAGCGCATTCTCAGTCATCCCCAGTTCATCGGCAATTTGCGCCTGCGACAGGCGGTCCGGTTCGTCCGTGAGCAACGCTTTCAAGCGTTCGAACAGCGTGATATTGCCAGCGGCCCGATATTCATCTCCCAATCGCGTCAGCACTTGATCTAGCAACGCCAAAGCCCAGCGGCGCTCGTAAAGTTGGTCAGCAGTCGATGCATTCGCCGGTTCGAAACCGCCACGCTCACGGTCGCGCAACTCCTCTAGTGGGATCAACAGTTGGCCTTCACCGCGCTTAATGGCCATGGCGCGGTTTCGCTCGTTCGTCAGAAAATGTTTGAGCGACGTGAGTAAATAAGAACGCAGACGTCCTTTCTCTTTGCGCACAGCATCCAGATCCCGACGCTCCAGAAGCAGCGCAAAAAAGCCCTGGGTGAGATCTTTCGCCTCTTCTGATTCAACGTCCTGTCTCCTCACGAAACCATAAATCGGTCGCCAGTATGTGCGGCAAAGTTTTTCTAGAGCTTCTTGTGCTGCTGGCGATTCGCCCTGCGCCTCTAGCACGACGCTCCAATGCGTTGTCGTAAATGCGACCGGGCCGTTTTGCGCGCTTCCGCCGACCCCGGTTAGTGAGGTCACTTGATCATCAGCCGGCACGTTGGCATCCAAGTAAAAAGTCGCGCGAAAATCAAGCCTGTATCGAGCATATCGTACCTTGCGTCGAACAGATCGCTAAGACTAAGAGGCCCCTCTCTCAGTGCCCACATTGATTTGTAGAGTGGCGGATGTTACGTAGCCATCAGCCGCTGATCATGAGCCAGAATTATAAAGAGACGCTGAATTTGCCGCGCACGGAGTTCCCGATGAAGGCGAACCTTGCCGCGCGCGAGCCGGAGTTGCTCAGGGTGTGGGAGGAAACGCGGCTTTACCAGCAAATCCGGAAATCGAGAGAGGATCGAGAGTTATTCGTCCTGCATGATGGTCCGCCTTTCGCGAACGGCGATGTCCACATGGGCACGGCGCTGAACAAGATCCTTAAAGATTTCGTGGTGAAATCGCAAACGATGCTGGGCAAGCGCGCACCGTACGTTCCCGGCTGGGATTGTCACGGACTCCCAATCGAATACAAAGTGGTCAAAGAATCGCGCGTTCTTTCTCCACTGGAGGTCCGCAAGAAATCCGAAGCGTTTGCGCGAAAGTTCATCAACATCCAGCGCGATCAGTTCAAGCGGCTAGGTGTCTTCGGCGATTGGGAAAATCCATATTTGACGATGGATCCTAAATATGAAGCGGAAATCCTGCGCGCGTTCGCGGTTTTCGTGGAGGAAGGTCTGGTTTACCAAGCGAAGAAGCCGGTCTTCTGGAGCACCGGCGCGCAGACCGCCCTCGCCGAAGCCGAGGTGGAATACCAGGAGCGCGACGACACCGCCGTTTACGTCAAATTCCCAATCACCAGTGGCGAGTTCAAAGACAAGGCGAGCATCGCAATCTGGACAACGACACCGTGGACTTTACCTGCAAACCTGGCAATCGCTGTTGATCCGAGGGAAATTTATACCGTCCAGGAATTTAAACCGGCACGAGAGAAGGACGGTCGCGCGACTCTACTGCTGGCTGAGAAACTTCTGCCGCATTTTTCTGCAGCGACAGGCCTGGACCCAGTCGGCAAACCGCTGGAATCATTTCCGGGGGCGAAGATCGACAAGATTAAAGCGCGCCACCCTTTCCTGGATCGTAAAGTAACCGTCTTCACAGCCGATTTCGTCACCATGGATTCCGGGACTGGAGCCGTGCACGTCGCCCCCGGCCATGGCGCTGACGATTACGCTTTGGGGATTGAACACAATCTTCCAATCTTATCGCCGGTCGATGATCATGGTCGTTTCACACACGAGGCCGGCTTGCCCAATCTCACCGGCAAATACGTCTTCGACGCTAACCGCGACATCGTGGAGTTGCTTCGCCAGCGCGGCATGCTGCTTGGCGAACAAAAATTTCATCACTCGTATCCGTATTGCTGGCGTTCGAAAACACCGATCATCTTTCGCAATGTTGAGCAATTCTTCATTCGCATCGATGAGCTGCGTGGCAAGGCACTCAATGCCATTCACAAAGAAGTGAAATGGATTCCGGCGTGGGGCGAGAATCGAATCGCGGGCACAGTCGAATCGCGGCCCGACTGGGTGATCTCACGTCAACGCAGTTGGGGCGTGCCGCTGCCAGTATTTTATTCCGCCGACGGCAAGGTAATCCTGGATGCGAAAATTATTCGGAAGCTCGCTGACCTTGTAGCGCAACGTGGTTCAAACATTTGGTTCGAATTGGATGATGCTGCTCTTGGCCGCGAGCTCGGGCTTCCGCTGGGCACAACGAAAGGCAACGATACGATCGATGTCTGGATTGACAGCGGCGTTTCGCACAAAGCCGTTTGCGCCCTGCATCCTGAATTGCGCGATCCGGCTGACATGTATCTCGAAGCGACCGATCAACATCGGGGCTGGTTTCAATCGTCCCTCATGACCAGCGTCGCGCTCAATAATCGCGCGCCGTACAAAATCTGCGTCACGCACGGATTCGTTGTCGATCTTGATGGGAAAAAGATTTCGAAGTCCGGCACGTACGATAAACCGATGGCTGCTGATCATTTCGTCGGCCGGCATGGTGCAGATCTCGTTCGGCTGTGGGCGAGCAGCATCGATTACACGGACGACGTGCCGTTTTCCGAAGAAATGTTCTCGCGCCTGGGCGACACCTATCGCCGGATTCGCAATACGCTGCGCATTTTGCTGGGTAACCTTTATGATTTTCCTGTAGCCGGGGTAGGTGACCCCGGCCGGCCGGCATCAGCCCGACATGTCGGGGCTACAACGCTAATCGATCGCTGGATTCTGGAGCGACTGAATGACGTGATCCGTGACTGTCGAAGTGCTTACGAGGAGTTTGCCTTCCACAAGGTCTATCACACACTCAATCAATTTTGCGCCGTCGATTTGAGCAGCCTCTACATCGACATCACCAAGGACCGAATGTATTGCGACGCGCCGGATTCACCGCGTCGCCGCGCTACACAGACAGTCATGCATGAGATTTTCGATGCGCTTTGCCGACTACTTGCGCCGATTCTTGCATTCACCGCCGAGGAAGCCTGGCGGCATTCAGGCGTGGGTGCCTCGGTCCACCTGGAGGAATTTCCGCAGGCGCAGCATCGGGGTCATGAAGCCAGTGAACAGGTTGCCGAACTGCTCAAATTGCGCGGCGTGATCGGTCAAGCGATTGAGCGCGCGCGACAGGAGAAACTGATCGGGAATGCGCTCGAAGCCGCGGTTGTTTTACATTCGAATTCCGATGTCACTAAAAAGATCGACAAAGAAGAACTGGAAGAGTTTTTCATCCTGAGCGATCTCACGATTCACGAAGGGAAGGCAGCAACCGCCTGCGTCACCAAAACGGCTTATAAAAAGTGCGCGCGTTGCTGGCGTCATCGGCCAACCGTCGGCGTGAGCAAGGCACATCCCGATTTGTGCGATCGCTGCGAAAGCGTGGTGAAAACGATTGGAAAAGGCTGATCCTCATATGGGAATGACTAAATCCGAATGACGAATGCCGAATTAATGACGAAGCCCGAATGACAAGACTTCCACGGTAGCTTTCGTCATTTGAGCATTCCGGTTTCCTTCGTCATTCGATATTCGTGCTTCGACATTTCCGATATGCGTCCATCCCTAGCGATTGTGATCAACCATCCTGCTTGTTTGAAGTGACCACATCGGTATGAGATACATCCTCTTCCTTTCGCTGCCGCTCTATGCGCTCGATCAATGGTCGAAACAGCTGATCCTGCGGTTTATCGACCCGGATCAGCCGCGGATCCTGGTCTCCGGTTTCTTTAGTTTGGTAAACGTCACGAACACCGGTGCAGCGTTTGGTTCTTTCCGTAACAACAATACTTTCTTCATCGCGATTTCACTCATCGCGCTTCTCATTGTTGTGGTCCTTCTCGTGCGACGGCGTGCGCGAAACATTTGGCGCGACGTATCGCTCGCGTTGCTGCTGGCCGGCATCCTGGGAAATCTCACCGATCGTCTTCTCTTTGGGCACGTAATCGATTTTCTCCTTTTCGACTTGCACGTCCCTTACGCGCATCCCTGGCCCGCCTTCAATGTGGCTGATTCGTGCATCTCAATCGTTTGCGCGAGCGAGGGCACATCGCGTACTTCGCCGGCGGTTGCGTGCGCGACATCATTCGCGGCGAAACGCCGAAGGATTTCGACATCGTCACCGATGCGCGGCCTGAAGCGGTGCAGAAGATTTTCCCGCGCACCTACGCGGTCGGCGCGCATTTTGGCGTTATCATCGTGCTGGAAAACGGCTTTCAATTCGAGGTTGCGACCTTTCGATCAGATGACGCCTACATCGACGGAAGGCATCCGAGCGCAGTGTGTTTTTCATCGCCGGAGGAAGACGCCAAACGCCGCGATTTCACGATTAATGGAATGTTTTACGATCCGGTTGCTGAGGAAGTGATCGATTTCGTCGGCGGTCGCTCGGATGTCGCAGCGAAATTGGTGCGTGCGATTGGCGATCCGGCGCAGCGCTTCGCCGAAGACCGGCTGCGCATGCTTCGCGCAGTGCGATTTGCCACCGTGCTCGATTACAAAATCGACAGTCAAACATGGGAAGCGCTTGTGGCCAACGCACCTTCAATCAACCAGATCAGCGCAGAGCGTATTCGCGATGAGTTAGTGCGAATTTTTCTCTCACCGAACCGGGTGCGCGGCTGGGACCTTCTTGATTCCAGCGGTCTGATGCGCGCGATTTTACCCGAATTGGAAGCGATGAAAGGCGTCCTGCAGCCGGAACAATTCCATCCGGAGGGAGACGTCTTTCAGCACACACGCCTGCTGCTGCAATTCCTTCAGGAAACAGTTTCGGTGCCATTGGTTTTCGCTGTGTTGCTTCACGATGTTGCGAAGCCCGTGACCGCCACTGTCGATAAAACGGGCCGGATTCGTTTCAACGAGCACGACCGGATTGGCGCAGCGATGACTGAGGCCATCATGCGGCGTTTGCGATTTTCGGGCGCTGAGATCGAGGCAACGGTCGAAATGGTGCGGCAACACATGGTCTTCAAGGACGTGCCCAAGATGCGGGTCGCGAAATTGAAACGTTTCATGGCGCGACCAACCTTCGATGACGAGCTGGAGCTGCACCGGGTGGATTGCGAAAGCAGCCATCGCATGCTCGATAATTACGAATTTCTCCTGCGCAAGCGCGAAGAATTCGCGAACGAACCGATCATTCCCCCACCACTCTTGCGCGGGGACGATTTGATCGCACTCGGTCTAAAGCCGGGTCCAAAGTTTGGCGAAATTCTCGAAGCGGTGGAAACGCGCCAGCTCGAAGGGACATTGCGCACACGCGAGGAGGCGCTTGAGTGGGTTAAGCGGGAACATTCGTTAGGCAGAAACGAGTGAGACGATGTCGAACGCTGACCACCCAACTCTCAAAGGATTCGCGAGCGAAGCATCGAAGACCAAATGAGAATCTTAATGGCTAGCGCGGAGGGACCGCCGCTGCAGCGCGCGGGGGCGCTGATCGATGTGATGGATGCGCTGCCACGCGAAATGCGCTCCCGCGGGCACGACGTGAGCGTGGCGTTGCCGTTTTATCGCGAAATTCGGGCGAATACCGCGTTCGAAGAAAAAGAAACCGGCATAACTGTTGATATCGCCGTAGGCGACAAAAGCTACGTCGCCGAATATTTCGAGGGACGAAGCGCCAGTGGCGTGCAGTTGTTTCTGATTCGTTGCGACGAATTCTTTGATCGCCCAGGAATCTATGGCGAGCGTGGCCAACAGTACGAAGATAACGCGGCGCGCTTTATTTTTTTCTGCAAGGCGGTGCTGGAATTAGCGCGCCGGTTGACACCACGGGTGCAAATTCTGCACGTGCACGATTGGGCGGCAGCGCTGGTGCCGGTCTTTGTGCGGGCGCACGGCCTGCCTTTCAAGACTGTACTGACGATTCATCACTTGGGGGAACAGGGCAGTTTTTGGGGACTGGACTTTCGGCTAACGAATTTGCCGGAACGATTTTTCACCCTCCACGGCGTCGAATTTTTTGGACGGCTGAATTTTCTCAAAGGCGGGATTCTCTACGCCGACAGAATCACAACCGTAAGCGAACATTACCGGCGCGAGATACTTACGCCGGCTGGCGGCCATGCTCTCGATGGTGTGCTGCGGGAAAACGCATACCGCCTTAGCGCGATTTTGCACGGCGCGGATTATGCGCGCTGGAATCCCGTGACCGACCGTCTGCTTCCCGCTAATTACGGTACGGGAAAGCTGCGAGGAAAACAGATTTGCCGGGACGCGTTGCTCGAGGAAATGAAACTTGCGCCTTCGCCGCGCGGTCCGGTCTTCGGCATGGTGACCCGCGTCGTAGAAGAGAAGGGGTTCGAGATTCTCGTGCCGCTACTTGATCGGCTTCTCTGGTATGATGTTCGCCTCCTCATTCTCGGTGAAGGCGATCCAGCTTATGAAACTGCTCTGGCCATCGCTGCGAGAAAATTCCCCAGCAAGTTCGCCTACCAAAAGGATTACGACGAGAAACTGGCGCACCTGATCGAAGCGGGAATGGATATCAGCCTGATTCCGTCGCGGTTCGAACCGTCCGGCTTGAGTGCGATGTACAATTTGAAATATGGCGCCCTGCCGGTCGCACGCGCGACCGGCGGCATTCAGCACATCATCGAGGACTACGATCCGATCGCCGATAACGGATACGGATTCCTTTGTTACGCCTATTCCACTGAAGCGTTCTGGGACGCGATGAAACGCGCCCGTGGCTTATTCAAGGATCGAAAGCTGTGGACGAAGCTGATGAAACGGGCGATGACGCGCGATTTTTCATGGGACGCATCGGCGCGGCGCTACGAAGAAGCCTATGAGGAACTTGCCCGCGCAAAGGACGACGTAGCTGCGTAGCTGTAGCCGTCGGCTGTTCGCAAAGGCACTCTGGTTCCCTTCGAATAAACGGCGAGTCGCGTCGTCAAACTCCTGCCGCCGAAATCGACGCATGGCGGACAAATGACTTTGGGAAGCGCTATGGCCAACAGTTCTTGCAATCTCGAGGACTTTCTTGTCTCCTCGACATTTCCCACTCATGAAGTCATGACTCGTTCGCGGTCGCTCTTCAGGCCTTGGATCTCCGGATTACTCCTGACCGCGGTGCAACTTGCGATGGCGATCGGCCTGCTGGCGCCGGAAGGCTCGGTTTCGGACCGCTACTCCACGCTGATCCAGCACGACAGCTATTGGTTCATGAACATCGTCGATCGCGGATACCAGACCATTGTGCCGCCCATCGATCACAAGGTCATGGAAGTGTCCAACGTCGCATTTTTCCCCGCATACCCGGCAATTGCTGCGGCGCTTCGCTACGGGTTGAACATTGACACCGGCACTGCGCTGCTCATCACGGCCCAACTCGCTGCCTGGGGTTTCTGGAGTTATTTTTTCCTATTTTGTGATCGCTGGAAGGTTTCGCCTGCGCTTCAGGTTTGTGGCGCCTTGCTGATTCTCGTACATCCGGCGGCATTTTTTCTGGTCGCCGCCTATTCTGAGTCGCTTTTTCTGATGGCGCTGCTCGGCTTCATCTATTGGAGCAGCGCAGAGGGACGCGCCGCAAAAGTCTGGGCGTCGTTGCATGGCATTGTAATGTCCGCCACGCGGATTGTGGGAATCGTGTGCGCGGCGTTCCCGGTGATCCGCTCAATTGTTCTAAGTGGCTGGCGAGGCTTGCGCGAGCTACGAGCCTGGCCTCGTCAATATGCGGCGGCCATTGGTTTGACGCTTCTCGCAGTGTTCGGTGCGCTCGCATTCTTCATCTACTGCCAACTGCGCTGGGGGCATTGGGATATTTATATGCTCACGCAAGCGGCTGGCTGGGGCATCAGTCCCGATTATCTAGCGGTGTTTAAACCTCCGAGTTATCGCTGGCTCATTCCGGCCCTGAATAATCCTACTGAGGCAAGCCAGATGGCCATGACTCTTGGCGCGCTGCTCTTGCTCGGTGTCGGGCTTTGCGAACTGCTTCCAGCGACTCGACAGCGGACAGGCTTGTCGACCCGCGTCGGCATCTATTTCTGCGCCGCTGCGATCTATTATATCTCGGTCAGCGGTGTCGCCTGCGTGGATATGGAAAGCATGCTCCGCTATGAATTTACCGTGCACGCATTGATCGTGCTGGCGCTTTTGAATTTTCTGCGTCAATTTCGCACGCCGCCGGTGTTGGTGCGGGCGTTGGGGACGGCGGCAGTAGCGTTGGTCAGCGCTGCCGGGCTAAGCGTACAGGGCTGGTACGTGTGGAATTTCACGCGAGGAAATTGGGTCGCGTAGAGGAAAATGAAGACAAAAGTCGCCATTATCGGTGCCGGGCCGGCGGGTTTGACCGCGGGCTACCTCCTGTCGAAGGAGGAAATCGGCGTCAATGTCGTGGAAGCCGACCCGGTGTATGTCGGCGGCATTTCGCGGACGGTCACTTATAAGAGTTTTCATTTCGACATTGGCGGCCATCGCTTCTTTTCCAAGTCGAAAGCAGTGGAAGATTTGTGGACGGAGATTTTGCCGAATGACATGCTAGTGCGGCCACGTTCGTCACGCATTTTTTATGGCGGCAAATTTTTTTCCTATCCGCTGAAGCCGTTTGAAGCGCTGCTGAAGCTGGGCGTTTTCAAATCGGCGCTCTGCGTGCTTTCCTGGCTGAAAGCGCGTCTCTTTCCCGTTCGGAATCCGCGCAACTTCGAAGAATGGGTGAGCAATCAATTCGGCAAACGACTCTTCAACACGTTCTTCAAAAGTTATACCGAAAAAGTTTGGGGGATGAGCTGCAAGGAAATCTCCGCGGACTGGGCCGCGCAGCGGATCAGAGGGCTTTCTCTCGGCAGCGCGATCAAGAACGCGCTTATTCCGCAGCGCTACAACGGCGACCGGAGCAAAGTTATCAAGACGCTCATCAATTCGTTTCGTTATCCGCGGCGTGGCCCGGGCATGATGTGGGAGGTTTGCGCACAAAAAATGAAAGCGCTGGGCGGCCAGTTAGAGATGGGCTGCAGAATGACCCGTTGTTCGTATGAGGAACTCTCCGGCTATTGGACCGTCGAATACAAAGATCGACACGGTGGTCTGCACACAATCGAAGCCGAACACGTCATTTCATCCGCCCCGATGAGAGAACTGGTCTGCGGGTTGTCGCCCGCCGTGAGCGAGCGAACAAAGCACGCAGCCGAAAGCCTTAAGTATCGTGATTTCATTACGGTGATGTTGATCTTGAAAGATCGACACATGTTCGATGACAACTGGATCTACATTCATGACCCAAGTGTGAAGGTCGGCCGTGTCCAAAACTTCCGTTCCTGGTCGCCGGAGATGGTGCCCGAACCCGACAAGGTCTGTTACGGTCTCGAATATTTCTGCTTTGAACACGACGGGCTCTGGGACTCAAGCGACAGCGACTTGATCGAACTCGCCCGGCGCGAACTGATTCAGATTGGTCTGGCAAAAGAAGGCGATTTTGTCGATGGCTGCGTGGTTCGCCAAAAGAAAGCGTATCCGGTTTACGACGATGATTACGCGCGCCATGTCGCCACGATCCGGCAGGAACTGGAGACACGTTATCCGAACCTGCATCTTGTCGGACGCAACGGCATGCACAAATACAACAACCAGGATCACGCCATGATGACCGCAATGTTATGCGTGGAGAATATTCTCGCCGACGCCAAGCTTTACGATCTTTGGCAGGTTAACAGCGATGCCGAATATCACGAACAAGGTCCCGCCGCGGCCGAGGACACAAACGGGAGTGCGCTACGCCTTGTCCCGACCCGCGTGGTCGCCGCGCCCGAGCTCGCACCTGAAGCGTAGCTTCAGCGATCTAAGATCGACATTCAATACCGGGCACCACGGAGCTCGCGGCTCCGAAGAGCTTTCCGAATTTCGCTGTCAACGCTTAGCTTCGGATCGCGCGTTTCACAGACTTTCGCAGGTGTTGAGCGACATCCATGCAATCGGTAGCCATCTGGCGAATCTTTGGATCGAGCGTAGTCAACACTCGTTGGAATCGCTGTGGTGTAACAGCACGCTGAAGGTTGTTGAGTAAGTCGCCATAGTTCTCGGCACCCTCGCCGTCGATGTACTGCACGAACGAGATGACATATGGGAGCTTTGACTCGTCCCCCCTGATCGCGGCATCGATCGCACGTCGGACGACCTGTAGTGAGGGAGCTGCGTCGTCGATGAAATAGAGGCGATCTGGCGCGATCTGAAGCGCCGACGTTACCGGCGCCTGCGGCACAGGAGCGGCGCAACTGGTCAGGAGAATCAACATGCCGCCAACGCAAGCCAATCTCTCAGCATTACTTATCAAATGCTTCCACGGGCGGGCAGGAGCAGAAGAGGTTTCGGTCGCCATAAACGTTGTCGATGCGCGCGACCGCTGGCCAGAATTTGTGTTCGAGCGTCCAGGGCGCAGGGAAAGCTGCTCGTTCGCGCGAGTAAGGCCGGTCCCATTTGTCGGATGCGATTTGTCGCGCGGTGTGCGGCGCGTTTTTCAACATATTATTTCCCCGATGCATCTTTTCCTTCGCGACCGCCTCAATCTCTGCATGAATGAAGATCATTGCGTCGCAGAAACGGTCGAGTTCATGTTTTGGTTCGCTTTCGGTCGGCTCGATCATCATTGTACCAGCGACGGGAAACGAAATTGTCGGCGCGTGGAACCCATAATCCATCAAACGCTTTGCCACGTCTTCGACCTCGATGCCCGGGCTTTTCCACTGGCGAAGATCGATAATGCATTCGTGCGCGACGAGGCCGTGTTTGCCTTTGAAAAGGACGGGGAAATAGGGATCGAGTCGTTTCGCGATGTAGTTCGCATTTAAAATTGCGACCTCGCTTGCTCGTTTCAATCCCTCGGCGCCCATCATTCGGATGTACATCCACGTGATCGTCAAAATGCTGGCGCTACCGTAGGGTGCGGCAGCTATGTTACCTCCCTTGCCTCCGTCGTGACGATAATCGGAGCCGCCTCCTCCCGGCGGACGTTTCCCTTGTTCTCCTTCGCCAAACAGGATTCGGCCGTTCTCTGTATCGACAATGAATTCTCGCGGCAGATATGGAGCGAGATGCTTGACCACGCCGATCGGTCCCACGCCGGGGCCGCCGCCGCCGTGCGGAATGCAAAATGTTTTATGCAAATTCAAGTGGCAAACATCGGCGCCGTAATCACCGGGTCGGCAGAGACCGACCTGCGCATTCATGTTCGCGCCGTCCATGTAAACCTGGCCACCATGCGTGTGCACGATGTCGCAGATTTCGCGAATTGTCGGTTCGAACACGCCGTGTGTGGAAGGATAGGTCACCATTAGCGCGGCGAGATCGCGCGCGTGCTCGTCCGCTTTGGCGCGTAGATCGGCAAGATCGATGTCTCCATCCTTTAGACAGGCGACCGAGACAACTTTGAACCCCGCCATAACCGCGCTGGCCGGATTGGTTCCGTGCGCCGAGGTGGGGACGAGACAGACGTTGCGTTGCGCTTCACCGCGTGAGGCATGAT